>Ga0102953_1000926_pt1 | contig 19212 bp, 17 predicted proteins | sample SalPon2A_C_D2_MG_FD_78509 | JGI IMG/M metagenome (GOLD analysis project Ga0102953, IMG submission 78509) | Soil microbial communities from South San Francisco under conditions of wetland restoration - Salt Pond MetaG R2A_C_D2_MG | ecosystem: Environmental > Terrestrial > Soil > Wetlands | place... | reverse complement strand
GGATTTATCACTAATTTCACAGCGTTAAAAACGATTCAGGACTTTATTAAAATTGCTGGTTTTGAGAAACTTAATGTTTGTCTTCTTATTGCTGTTGGTTGCTGACTTGACTCATGCAGCAACCGAAAATAGGAATGAATTGTTTAATCTTGATGTGCAACAAGAAACAGATCTGAACCAAGAATTTAACGGGAATCAACATTCCAGTGGATTAGCAGTAGCTGAATTTGAGGAGGATGAACAAGAAACACAGGTTTTGGGCTTTTCCTCAGTCAATACTGAAAAAGGTAGTTCTCAAGGAGATTGGGGCCAATTGATTAACGGTTGGAACCATCCGGCCTATCCATTACCTCAGGCCTGGTTGAGGCGGGTGAGTGGCTCATCGCCGCCAGCATGACGATTGGATCGGGCTTTTGTTTTTCTTCTTATTTATTTTGAATTAATTTTCAGTCATGGGATTTACCAAAAGAAGTAAGATCAACGTACTTCTGATACTACATATTATTTCGTTCATCATCCTTTTTGAGGGGCTGTTTATGATTGTGGCTCTGTTGATTTCCTGGCACGACCACGAGAAAATTTTGACACAGCTGGCCATCTCAATTGGTGTGACCTTTGCTTCAGGACTTTTCTTTTATTTTATTAGTTGGAACAGTCGACGAGCAGAACCGGGCAACCGCGAAAGCTTGATCATTGTTACGGTTGGCTGGATATTCCTGGCTTTTTTTGGTTGTCTCCCATATTTATTCACCCAAACCATTCCCCACTTTTTTGATGCCTTTTTCGAATCCATGTCGGGATTCACCACAACCGGATCTTCCATATTGAATGATATTGAGGCCTTGCCCCGAAGCATTCTTTTTTGGCGAAGTGAAACACACTGGATTGGCGGAATGGGAATCATTGTATTGGTAGTAGCTATCATGCCATTGCTAAAGATGTACGGAGGCCAGCTGTTTAACCTGGAAGCATCGGTGGTTGTGGAAGAAAAATTTACCACCAAAGTTCGGTACGTTGCCCGAAACATTTGGATGATTTATGTGGGACTCACTTTCGTAGAAACCGTTTTGCTGACTTTTGGAGGCATGGATCTTTTTGACGCTGTTTGTCACTCTTTTGCAACGGTGGCTACCGGTGGATTTTCTACGAAAAACACTTCCATTGCAGAGTATTCGCCGTACATTCAATATGTTATCATGATTTTCATGTTGCTGTCCGGGATCAACTTTGTGTTGCACGTCCTCATGGCACAAGGAAAATCGAAGGTGGCGCTTAAAAACAATGAGTTGCGGTTTTACCTGCAAATTATTTTTGTTGTTGGTGGAGTGCTGACGCTCATCTTGTTCTTTTCTGAAAAAATACCCTTTGAAAAAGCATTCCGGGATTCTTACTTCCAGGTTATTTCGGTGATTACCGCCACGGGGTTTGCAACCGATGACTATTTGCAGTGGCCCAACCAGGGCATTATGCTCATTGCGATGGTCATGCTGATTGGAGCCTGTGCCGGATCAACCGGGGGCGGTGTCAAGGTGATTCGTCACTACATCAACTGGAAGGCGATAAAACGGAACATCAAACGGATCATTCACCCCAATGCGGTCTATCAAATTAAATACAACAATAAAGTGTTGGACGAAAGACAGGTAGCTGCGGTGTCAAATTTCATTTTAGTGTATTACGGCATTATCATCATTGCCACCATTACCATGATTGGTTTGGGGAATGATTGGGCCACTTCATTTGGTTCGGTGGCTACTACGATGGGCGGTATTGGTCCGGGATTTGGGAAAGTTGGGCCTGTCTCTAACTTCAGTATGTTGTCCGATTCCTCGAAGGTTTTACTTTCTTTCACCATGCTGCTTGGGCGTTTGGAGATTTTCCCTGTACTGACACTTTTCACCAACTGGTTCTGGAAAGCTTAATTAGTTTGTTCTCTCCAATTCTGAAATAAGTTGTTTTTCAACGTTCAAAAGATCTGAAAAAAACTTAAGATTTCCTTAAAAAGCTGAATAAGCACAACAGTTCGAGCTGATTAAAGGTTATGGATGTATAGAGAAATCCTTTAAATAAATTACCATGAAAATTATTCGTTTAGGCATTTTGCTTGTGGGTTTTGGAATAATGGTGTCTTCCTGTTCAAAAAGTGGAAGTGGTTCCGGGAGTTTGTATCAGCCTACAAGTGCGGATGTAACTCCGAATGCCACCCTTGCACAATTGCAACAAGGAAGAGCGTTGTACACCAGCAACTGCAATGCTTGTCATTATTTATATTCACCCAGTGATTTTTCAGCAAGCACATGGCCATCGATTGTTGCACAAATGGCGCCGAACACGAATATGAGTTCTTCCGAAGTTAAATTGGTTTTGAAGTACCTGACAAAAGGGAAATAAAAAAGCATCAATAGATACCCTTGTTTTGGTTCACTAGCGGACCGGAACAGGGGATTTTATTTTTTAGACAGCATGATTCCACTGACCATCCGCCCGGTTTTCGAGCCTTCACGTCGGGCAGAATAGAAAAGTGCTTCATGTGAATAGGTGCAAAAGCCCATTATTTCGATGTTTTCCAGCGGTACGCCAGTATTCACCAACAGTGTTTTATTGGCTTCCCAAAGATCAAAATAGGCTTTCCCCTTTTCAGCTGAGGGGCGTAACAATTGACGGTAATTGACAAATTTTTCGCGCACGGGATTGATCACTTCTGAACCAACTTCATAGGCATGCATATAAATGGAAGGGCCAATTCCGACCAGCAAATCCTCCGGCATCGAATCGAAGGCCATTTGCATTTTATAAATGGTTTTACTCACCAGTTTATTGACAGTTCCCCGCCAGCCGGAATGAACAGCACCAACCACGTGTTGAATTGGATCGTAAATCAGAATCGGAACACAATCGGCTGATTGCACGCAAACACAAACATCGGGTTGGTTGGTGATCAGGGCGTCGGTATCAGGTAATGAAGTGGCATCAACAGGGCCATCAATCACTTCGATATGAGTGCCATGAACCTGGCGAGGAAATAAAAAAGTTTGTTCATCAAGTTTTAGCGACGTCGCCAACTCCTTACGAAATCCTTGGTATTCACCAGGTTGATCGCCTGTAAATCGGACATGAGCATCCTCTTGCCAACCTTCTTTTGTTGATGTGAAATGGAAGACACCGGCTGCTGAAAGGTTGTCAAATTTAAAAAACGATTTTTCTCCTGATTGAATATATTGCATCTCACGTAATTTGAATACAAAACTACAAAATAGAAGACAAAAAGGTATTTAATAGCGAGCAGTGTTAAATCATCATTAATCGCCCAAAATATTTTGAGATCAAAATTTGAAATCTCAAAAAGCCCTTCGCTCTTTGCCCTCAGCTCTTCAGCAAATCGTTCATTTTTTGTTTATCCATAATTCGGATGGTTCGTCTTTGAACTTCAATCAATCCTTCCTGATCCAGTTCGCCCATGGCACGCGCCAGTGAAGGGCGGGTCACTCCAAAAAACTCCGCCAATTGCGATTGCGAAAGCGGTAGCTCGACAACCGCGAGTCGATCACCGGCTAAATCGAGCAGGTAGTGGGCAATTTTCTGTCGAATGGTTTTAAACGACAAAAACTTAATACGCTGCGAAAGGAACTGTGCCCGTGACGAAATCGAATTCAAATAATTGGTCAGGATACGGGCATCTTGCTGCAACAATTTCAGGAATTCTGCCCGTTCAATACTCAAAAGCTCAACATCGTCGTTGGCAATGACAGTCACCGGAAACCGGTTATTTTTCCCAAACAGAAAAGCAGCAGCCAAAGGACGGGGTGCTTCAACATCTTCAATTTTAATGGTTTTACCCGTGTAGTCCGCCATTTCGCCTTTTACACTTCCCTGTAACACAATAAATAAACGGTTGCATTCATCACCGGACTGAACGACCATTTCATTCTTGTCAAATTTCCGAATCTGGTAATGAATATTACTTAAAAGTTCTTCCAGAATGTTTGCCGGAATACCCATGAATACAGGAGAACGCGCGATTAAATCAAAATCGATCATAAAAGTTCGTGTTTGTAACATTTGATACAACCTTACCAACAGGCTCTCCCTATTTTTGTTGCATCAAACATTGAAAAAGATGATACGCGAAATTGTAAAAATAGATGACGAGTTGTGTGACGGATGCGGACAATGCATACCGAATTGCCACGAAGGGGCGCTGCAGGTGATTGACGGCAAGGCAAGACTGATTAGTGAGTTGATGTGTGATGGATTAGGTGCTTGCCTTGGTCATTGCCCGCAGGGTGCTATTGAGATTGAGAAGCGTGAGGCTGATGAGTATGATGAAGTGACCGTAATCAAACAGATGATCCCGAAAGGTGAAAACCTGATTATTGCGCATTTGAAACATTTGAAGGATCACGGTGAAACAGGTTTTTTACAAGAAGCTGTTCGTTATCTGAAAGCCAATGAGGATGATTTGGAGGTGAACGTACAGGCCATCATTCATGAGGTGCACAACAGTAAGCCACAAGGGCAGGAGCAAGCGTCTTCGGGCTGCGCATCGGGTGGATGCCCGGGGTCAGCGCCTGTGAGCTTTGAAAAGCCGGCATTCATGATGGCCCCAGAAGTAACTGCCACTCACGAAGCACCTTCGGAATTGCAACAATGGCCGGTACAAATGCACCTGATCAACCCGGCTGCCGGCTATTTTCACGGCGCCGATCTGCTGGTTGCTGCTGACTGTGTCGCTTTTTCACACGGTAACTTTCATCAAACATTTTTAAAAGGCAAAAAGCTGGTCATTGCCTGTCCGAAGCTTGACCAGGGGAAAGAAATTTATTTGGAGAAGCTAATTCGATTGATTGAAGAATCGAACGTCAATACCATTACTGTCGTGATTATGGAGGTACCTTGCTGTGGCGGATTGTCGCAATTGGTGCAGATGGCTGTGGAGCGGGCAAGCAGAAAGATACCTGTCAAAGAGATTGTAGTAGGAATACGCGGAGACGTATTGCTTGAAGAATGGGTTTAATTGTTCGGCCGGGATCTTGGCTTCCCGGTCTTTTTTTCACCCCAAAAACCAAAAGAGATTTTAAATGTCAATCCGAACTTGTTTCGGAATCTTTATTAAATCAGGAAAGGTATGTTTTTGCAGTAGATCCTGAAACCAGTTCAGGATGACTTTCGGGGATATAGTAAAAAAAGAAGAATTCAAGTTAATCAGAAAATAAATGAAAATGAGTTATGGAGAATATGTTTTGTTTTCAGTGCCAGGAGGCCGCGAAAGGAATTGGATGCACGATCAAAGGGGTTTGTGGAAAAACAGACGACGTGGCGAACCTTCAGGATACGCTGCTATATGTGTTGAAGGGGCTTGCAATCCTAAACACCGACTTGAAGACGGTTGGAAAGGCAGACAAGCGAGTGAACAAAGTGATTTTTGATGGTTTGTTTAGTACCATTACAAATGCCAATTTTGACCATACAGCATTCGTTATCCGCATTAAAAAAGCACTGAAGTTACGTGATGAATTAAAAGGCAAAGTGGCAGATGCCGGCCTGTTCATTGGCAGTCACGAATCATTGCACTGGAACGGAAAAACTGCCGAGGAGTTTGAAGCCAAGGCTGAAGAAGTTGGTATTTTGAGCGAAAAGAACGAAGACGTTCGTTCCTTGAAAGAGCTCATTATTTATGGGCTGAAAGGTTTAGCTGCTTACGCAGAACACGCATACAACCTGGGGCATGAAAAACAGGAGATTTTCGACTTTCTGCAGGAAACACTGGCGGCAACAACCAAAGGTTTGACCGTGGAAGAATTAGTCAATCTGACTCTTGAAACCGGTAAGTTTGGCGTGGATGTCATGGCTTTACTGGATGCAGCCAACACCTCATCATTCGGGAATCCTGAAGTCACAAAGGTAAACATTGGCGTTCGCAACAAGCCGGCAATCCTGATTTCTGGTCACGACTTGAAAGACCTGGAAGACCTGTTGACGCAAACTGATGGCACCGGTGTGGATGTGTACACCCACAGTGAAATGTTGCCGGCACATTACTATCCGGCATTTAAGAAGTTTGAACATTTTGTCGGAAACTATGGAAATGCGTGGTGGAAACAGAAAGAGGAGTTTGAGTCGTTCAACGGACCAATTCTTTTCACGACCAACTGTATTGTTCCGCCACTGGAAAATGCCAGCTACAAAGACCGGATATACACCACCGGAGCAAGTGGCTTGACGGGCGCTGTTCACATTGCCGACCGCAAAGAAGGTGAAATGAAAGATTTCTCAGCGATTATTGAGCACGCCAAAAAATGTGCTGCTCCAACCGAGATTGAAAATGGTGAAATCGTTGGTGGATTCGCCCACAACCAGGTGTTCGAGTTGGCTGAACCAATTGTTGACGCAGTAAAAACTGGAGCTATCCGCAAATTCTTTGTGATGGCTGGTTGCGATGGCCGCATGATGAGCCGCGATTATTACACCGAATTTGCAGAAAAACTACCAAAAGATACTGTGATCCTGACAGCAGGTTGTGCTAAGTACCGTTACAACAAATTGCCTTTGGGCGACATCAACGGCATCCCTCGTGTGATTGATGCCGGACAGTGTAACGACTCCTACTCGTTGGCAGTGGTTGCTCTAAAATTGAAAGAAATATTCGGCTTGGATGATGTGAATGAACTTCCAATTGCCTACAACATTGCCTGGTATGAGCAAAAAGCAGTCATCGTATTGTTGGCGCTCCTTTACCTCGGCGTTAAAAACATTCATCTTGGGCCTAACTTGCCGGCATTCTTGTCTCCAAATGTTGTCTCCGTTTTGGTGGAGAACTTTGGTATCGCTGGAATTACATCGGTGGATGATGACATGAAGCTGTTCCTGGAACCCGTCGAAGAAAACGCAAAATAGTTTTCAAGTGGAAGTGTATTTTGAATGATTAAACAGAGAAAGGTTAAAAAGGTGTCCTGCAGGGCACCTTTTCTTTTGACAATTTTGCTGATTGCTTCTTTTAAAGCAACGGAGCAATTTATATTCAAAACCAGTGTTTTCCAGTTTAATGATATTTCGTCCCTCACGGGACAGTTCCGTTAGGAGACGAATACGGGTAGAATTTAAATTAACCTCTTTATATCCATCGTTTCGTAATAACGCGATAAGGTCCACCGCTTTAAGTTTTCCACTGAGTTTTGTTGGGTACTAATGATTCAGAAACAAGAATCATTTTGCTGTTTCAGATTCCTTTTATTCTTCTTCGTGAAACCTTCTTGTCATAGAGACTTTGAGGCGTTTCCGTTTCATAATTCTTGCCAACAATGCAGAAAGTCGCAACGAATACTCAATGTGCGGGTAACCCATCAATCTGTTGAGGAAAATCCATCTTGTTGAAAAATCGATATCCTGTTCTGTAGGATTTTCATTAAAGTGTTGAACGCATTTTTATTGTTAACCCTTAGTGTCTTTTACCAGGCGACACTAATCGACCATAAAAAAACCGCCCCAAAATCTGGAGCGGCTTTCCCTTGATGAAAAAACTTAATTAGCTATTCGACAGTTGATTCTTCCTCGTAAGATAATTCAGCTGTTGAGTCTTTTTCGTAGGACCAGCCAAAAGCCAATCCGAAAACATGGTAAACCAATACAAAAACTCCGGCAGCAAATATGGTGTCACCAAACACCCGCATCCATTTCAAGGTTTGCATAAATGGTTGATCGTAGAATTCGGCAGAACGCGCATACCACAAACCATGTTTGACACTGGCCCAGGTTTGCGCCAGCCCAACTGGTAATACGCTGATCAATACCATCAGTAACAACCCAATGTTGATTGCCCAAAAAGCAAATTTGATCGGGCCTTCTTTCCACTTATATTTCAGGTTCATGTCGCGAAGGACAAACAACATCAGGCCAATCCCCAGAAACCCGTAAACACCAAATAATGCGGTGTGTCCGTGAACCGGAGTGGTGTTTAATCCCTGCATGTAATACAATGCAATTGGTGGATTGATCAGGAACCCGAAGATGCCGGCTCCCAGGAAGTTCCAGAAAGCAACTGCGATAAAGGCGTAAATCGGCCATTTATAGGCTTTGACCCAATCGCCATGTCGGCTCAATGTCAGATTGTGATAAGCTTCAAAACCCATCAATACCAATGGAACTACCTCAAGCGCGCTAAATGTTGACCCCAATGCCAGAACAGCAGTTGGCGTTCCCGTAAAATAAAGGTGGTGGAACGTCCCCAATATACCTCCGCTCAAGAAAATAATGGTGGAGAAAAGCACGGTTGTCGTGGCAATCTTTGAGTGAATGAGTTGCAAGCGTACGAACAAATAGGCAATGATGGTGGTTGCAAACACTTCGAAGAAACCTTCTACCCAAAGATGAACCACCCACCAACGCCAGTACTCGGCAATGGCCAGATTGGTTTGACGCCCCCACATCAAACCAGCTCCATAAAACGAGGCAATGGCAATCGAAGCAATCAGGAACATGATCAGTAAATTTCGGTTTTCCGACTTCTTTTTTAAAGCTGGCAGCAAAGCACGCCCCATCAGGAACAACCAGATAAACAGGCCAGCAAACAGGAAGATCTGCCAAAAGCGTCCCAAGTCAACATACTCATAACCCTGATGTCCGAACCAGAAATTTTCAACAAATCCCATTTTCTGCATCACGCCCATCCACTCACCGGCCAGCGAGCCCAACACAATAACCAGTAGTGCACCAAACAAAACATTGACCCCAAGGGCCTGGTATTTGGGCTCCTTGCCAGCAATGGCTGGCGCAAAGAACAATCCGGTAGCCAGCCATGAAGTGGCAATCCAGAAAATCCCAATTTGGACATGCCAGGTACGAGAAATGGAATACGGCAGCCATTTGCCCAATGGTATTCCATAAAAAGCGCTGCCTTCAACGCCATAGTGGGCCGTAATCACCCCCGCTGTAATTTGTACGATCATGAGCAAAGACACGATCCAAAAATATTTTAATGTGGCCTTCATGGAAGGAAAGAGTTTCAAACCTGAAATAGGATTGACTGCCGGAATTTCCAAAGTTTCTTCTTCATCGCGGTTTGAAGCATAAAACCAACCCAACCAACCAATACCTGCTAATAAAACAATGACACTGAATCCCGTCCAGAGAATTAACGAGCTGGTAGGCCTGTTGCCCACTAGTTCTTCCGCTGGCCAATTGTTCGTGTAGGTGATTTCCTCTCCCGGCCGATTGGTAACCGTTGCCCATGTAGCCCAGAAAAAGAAATCGTTCATTTTGCTCATGCGAGCATCCGTTTTTATGGTATTCGCGGGAATGGCATAGGCTTCTCGCAAAGAGGCTTCTTTTTGTCCATCCATGAACAGCCCTTTAAAATGATCACCTACATGTTGAATAGCTTCGGCCCGCAAATCAGAGACGACGATATTTTCCGATGCTTTGTCATAGGTGTTGGTGCGCATTTCTTTTTGTACCCGGGCTTCCAAAGCGGCTTTTTGTTCGTCATTGAGCGCTTCATAGTTTTTACCAAAATCTTTTTGCCCCCAGTAATTGAGCATGAACATGGCCTCTCGGTGCAACCAATCTGCGGTCCAATCGGGTGCCTGATAGGCTCCATGCCCCCAAATAGTACCAACTTCCTGGCCGCCCATCGATTGCCAGACGTTTTGACCATCTTTGATATCCTGGCCACTGAAAAGGACTTTACCAGATGTGGTGACCACTTGATTAGGGATGGGAGGCGCTTGGCGATAAATTTCACGCCCAAAATAAAGAAGGACTGCAAACGAAAGCACCATTACTGTTGCAAATCCGTACCATAATTTCTTCGTACTCATACGTTTTTAATTTAGTAGATATAAAACTCCATCGATCTTATTTTGCAAATGTAAAAAGATTATTTAGTTTTGCCAATCGGAAGACCTTTTTATCCACTTTAATTTTAAATTGTAAATCAAACATAAATAATGAAGCTATGATAGAACTAAAAACACCCGTTGGAGAGATTGCAAAAAATCATTTCCAAACCGTAAAAGTATTTGATGACTATCAAATCGATTTTTGTTGCGGAGGAAAACAAAGTCTGAATGAGGCTTGTCAAAAGAATTCGTTGAATACGAACGAAGTACTGAAGAAACTGGAAGCTTCGATCGCACAGCCGGATGGCAGCCTGCTATTTGATCAAATGCCGCTGGATCAATTGATCGATTACATTGTTACCACACATCACAATTACGTGCGAGAAACCATTCCTTTGTTAACTCGATTGTGGGATAAAATTGAAGAGGTGCACGGTGAACGTCATCCAGAAATTTTGGAAGTGAATGCTCATTATAAGGAGTCAGCCGGCCAACTGACCATGCACATGCAGAAAGAGGAAATCGTGTTATTTCCGTTGATCAAGCAGTTGCAACAATTGAAAAAGGAGAACCGCAGCATTTCTGTTCCCAATGGTGCGTCGGTGAATCACCCGATTGCGGCCATGGTTCAGGAGCACGAAAATGAAGGTGCCCGTTTTGAGGTAATTTCGAAACTGACCAACAATTACCAGGTTCCTGCTGATGCTTGCAATACGTTCCGTGCTGCTTATGAAACTTTACAGGCTTTTGAGAGGGATCTGCATCGTCATATTCATTTGGAAAACAATATTTTATTTCCGAAGGCTGCCCTCCTGGAAGAAGAAGTAGTGAAAAAAAACTAAATTTGTCGTCAAATTAAAACCATGCTTTCAAAAACTGCTGAATATGCCATTCGTGCACTGGTGTACATCCAGCTGCAAAACTGGGAAGGAAAGAGGCCCGGCTACCGGGAGATTGCACGCGAAATTGAATCGCCCGAACATTTTACGGCGAAAATTCTGCAGATAATGACCCGTTTTGATTTAATCTATAGTTTTAAAGGACGCAACGGCGGATTTGCTTTCGACGAACACGATGCGCCACTCCCTCTTTACCGAGTCATTGTTGCTATTGATGGGGAAAAATCATTCACCCGCTGTAGTTTTGGGTTTAAGAGTTGTGGAGGCGAAAATAAGTGTCCATTGCACGACGAGTTCTCAAAAATCAGGAATAATTTTGAAGAACTGGTCAAAACAGAAACCATTCAACTACTGGCTGAACGGATTAAAGAAGGCGATGCTGTTTTAACACAGAAAATTCAGTAAAAATTAGATTGAAAAATAACGACCAGAAGCGGCGTGTCTAAAAAGGCATGCCGCTTTTTTTAGAACCAGAAATCCACGATGCGATAAATTCCAATGCCGATAAAAAGCACAGCCACAATCCGGCGCAACCAAAGTTCAATATTTCGGATTCGGACAAACCATTGATTGACTCCGGAATAAGCAAAAGCGATCAGCCCTGCAAAAACAATCACGGGAATACCTGTCCCGATAGCAAATAACAATGGGAACAACAGTCCTGAAGGGTGCGAGATGGAAATTGGAATAAGAATACCAAAATACATCACGCCACTATAAGAGCAAAACGCCAATGCAAAAACGACCCCCAGTAAAAAATGTTGCCAATAGCGGTATTTTTGCTGGTTCTCAATTTTTGATGACCATCGGCTAAATGATGGGAAACTGAGCGGAACCACATCAAGCATCACCAACCCGATCATTAACAGCAATGGGCCAATCAACTTTTCGCCATACCGCGAAAGGACACCTGAAATATTCAACACATTCGCGCCAAACATCAAGATCAATGCAATAAAAGTGTAGGTGAAAGCGCGTCCCAAGGTGTAAATTAAGCCGCCTAGAAAAACATGCTTCTTATCCGACACCTCACGGCTGATGAAGCCAATGGCGGTAATATTTGTGGTCAGGGTACAAGGCCCTAGCGAAGTGATCAACCCTAACAAAAGAGCCGACCACAGCGGGAAAGCAGACTGATCGAGTAGGTTTGTAAAATATTCCTGCATCAGAGTTTATCCAAAGATTCCTCAAATTGCTTCCTTGCTTTTTCAGGCTTGGGCAGAATGTACAAAAACAGGTCGTTGGTCAGGTCATTTTTCTGATCGTCTTTCAATAGGATGACTGATTTAAAAACAACGTCGAATTTCAGAGCAAAATCAGCTACTCCAGGATCATCCAGGTTGTACTGACGGAATACAATTTTCCCTTCATTTACTTGGTCAGCATATTTCCCGGCCAATTCATCAGCAATTAGTTTTTCAATGGCATCGCAGGTTTCGCAGTGCAAAGGAGTTCGGAAATAATAAATACCAATCTGTCCGGGTTTGGGTAAAACCATTTCATCGCTTTTTACGGTTTGCTTGCTACTGCATGAGGTTAGCAGAACCACGACGATCAACAGGATGAATTGAATTAGCTTCATTACATTGCAGTTTGGTTCTTTAGTATTTCTTTCAACTCCGAATAAGTCGGTAGTTTTCCACTGAAAATCACTTTCTCGTCAATCACCAGTGCAGGCGTTCGAAGGATGCCGTAGTGCATAATCTGGGCCAAATCTTCCACTTTATTGACAGACGCATGCAGACCTAACTCTGCAACAGCCTTTCTGGTACGGTGATCCAGCCCCCGACATTTTACGCAGCCTGGTCCCAAAACTTTAATGTCCATAGTATCTGTTGGTTTTTGTGTAAAATTAGTCATTCCATTTGTATTTGGATACACCAGCAATATTAATACTAGGCTTTGTCTAGCTGATATTGAACCGTTTCCGGGTTTTGTTGATGAGATAGAATATCCCTTTTTGGATGTAGCCGGGTAGTCCCCTTAAATTTTTTGGATTATGCCTTTTTTCCAACGAAATAAGATCGTAACCTGAGAATTTCTTTACCAGGTATTCGGTCGATGCTAATCTTGATACTTTCTTTCCTGCATTTCTAAAGCATTTCAATTCCCGGGTTTTGTATAATTCCGGGTAATGGTTCACGACGTAAGTGCCATACGTCTCAAATTCAGAAAAGTCATTTTTATAATTGGGATGTAGCGAATGGATTATTTTTTCACACCAGTTAGTTCCTTCAAAGGCTTCATTATCTTCAATCGCCTGTATCATTTCCTTCATAATTTGAACATTGACAAGCATATTTTCAGCAATAAAGGATTTTCCGATTGATTTTTGAAGGTCAAATAGCTTGTTGATCGTTTCAAAATAGGGTTCGTGATATTCTTCTTTTAATGTCATTAGTGGCTTGTTCCCTTCGAAAAAGCTCAACGGAGTGAGTGGCAAAGTATCGGCATCCCAGATTAAATAATAATCGTCTTTAGCATATTGAGTTAGCGCAAATCCCATTTTCAGAAACTGTTGGTAAAACCAGCCAATGTTTCTTTCCGTTTTTACTTTTTTCAAGTTCTCGATCGACTGGAAACTCACTGTTTCGAGCAAAGTATCTTCATCAAGCAAAGTAATTGGCAAACTGATTGATTCAGCCGCTTTCTTAAAATAGAAAAAGAAGCATCGATTGGTGAGAATATAGATATGAGAAGGACGAATATTCTTTTCGATAAGTTTAAGATGTTTATTGGCCAAGTAACAGTCTTTCCCAGCAACGGGTATAATGCAACAGAAATTATTTTCGTTTTTCATGTTTCTAAATAGGGGCTATGGGTTCTTACTATTTTCGTGGTTCTCACTTTTGACCAATCCAGGCCCTTAAAAACTATACCTGATTGATTGAAGGTGAAAAAGCACATGTTTAGTTTTAATGGCTTGTTAGTGGCTAAGTTAGGGGAATCAGTTTCTGGTAGGTTATTTTGTTGGGCTGACAACTAGATTCAATTCCAAAAATAATGGCGGCAAGATAATAAGAAATTTCCTAAAGGACAGAACGACTGTCTTGATTCTAGGTGATCCTGTTTCCATGCTTGTTAAAAATTTTTAATTTCAATTTCTAATTAGTCTGAGTTCAAAGAATGTGCTATCTTCGCAAACATAACAATTTGGTGAATTTTCAGGCCTTGAAAAATCGTATGCAAGATGCTGGTTATTAACAATTAAAGAAGCACGAGGAAGCCGAAATTGCTCAGCTATGCCCAGAAGGCCCGTATTTTCACTGGGAAGATTCAGAACTAAAATTTGTCAATTTAAATACATTCGAGTGAAAGACTTAAAGTTCATTAACAAAGTAGCCGGCTGGGTTATCTTTTTAATTGCAGCCACTGTTTATTTGATGACCATAGAACCAACAGCTAGTTTTTGGGACTGTGGTGAATTTATTACAACATCGTTTAAATTAGAAGTTGGTCACCCACCGGGCGCACCATTTTTTATGATTCTTGGAAGGTTTTTCACCCTGTTTACTGATCCTTCTCATGCTGCTATGGCGATCAATTCCTGGTCGGCAGTAGCCAGTGGATTAACCATCATGTTTTTATTCTGGACCATCACGCACATGGCCCGCAAACTGGTTAAACCAGGTGAAGATGGTTACTCAATGGGACAAATCATTGCCATTATTGGTAGTGGTGCCGTTGGTGCTCTGGCCTATACATTCTCAGATACTTTCTGGTTTTCGGCGGTGGAGGCCGAAGTGTACGCTACCTCCTCGTTGATCACGGCTCTTGTTTTCTGGGCCATCTTAAAATGGGAAAACGTGGCCGACGAACCACACGCCAACCGCTGGATCATCCTGATCGCTTACTTGGTAGGACTTTCCATTGGTGTTCACTTGTTGAACTTGTTGGCAATCCCAGCGATCGTATTTGTCTATTATTTCAGAAAATATAAAGTGACCAAAGTTGGAATCGTGTCCAGTTTGGTCTTATCAATTGTTATTTTGGCCATTGTCATGTACGGAATCATTCCGGGAGTGATTACGGTAGCTACCTGGTTTGAGCTCATGTTTGTCAATGGCTTTGGATTGCCGTTCAACACAGGCGCCGTTATTTATGCTGTCCTGTTGATCGGACTGATCTTGTGGGGTATTCGTTACACTGTTAAGAAGAAGATGGTGCTTTGGAATACCATTTTGGTGGCCTTCACTGTGATTTTGTTGGGCTACTCCTCGTTTGCCATGATTGTGATCCGGTCGTCAGCCAATCCACCCATGGACCAAAACAACCCGGACAATGTATTTTCGCTTTTAGGTTACCTGAACCGTGAGCAATACGGCGATCGTCCTTTGGTATTCGGGCAATATTACAATACGCCGCTGAATAACCAGGAACCGTATGTGGATACAAAACCATATTACATCGAAGAAGACGGGAAATACAAGGTGGCCGACATGCGTCAGAAGCCGAATTATGATTCTCGATTTACAACTTTCTTCCCGCGTATGTGGAGCAACCAGGCACAACATGTCAAAGATTATAAAAGCTGGGCCGGCATAAAGGGGCGACCAGTGAGTTATACCGACCGGTCGGGAAAGCGAAAGACCATTCAATTGCCAACCTTTGGCGAAAATCTGGAGTTCTTTGTTCGATACCAAATTGTGTGGATGTACATGCGCTATTTCATGTGGAACTTCGTAGGACGCCAGAATGATATCCAGGGACATGGCGATATTCTGGATGGTAACTGGCTGAGTGGAATCAATTTTATCGATAAAGCCCGGTTGGGAGATCAGAAGAACCTGCCGGCTGAATATGCCAATAACAAAGCCCGAAATACCTACTTTTTCCTTCCGTTGTTGTTGGGATTAATCGGTGTATTCTTTCATTATCAACGAAATCGAAAAGACTGGTGGGTGGTACTCTTACTATTCTTCATGACAGGCCTGGCCATCGTAATTTACCTGAACCAGTATCCACACCAGCCGCGTGAGCGGGACTATGCCTTTGCCGGGTCATTCTATGCCTTTGCCATTTGGATTGGGCTGGGGGTGATCGGGTTAATAGAAACTATCCATAAAGGTCTTCCGGATAAGCTTAAAAAATATTTGCCATACACAGTTAGTGGACTCATTGTTTCCATTGCCAGCTTAATTCTGGTTCCGGGAATCATGGCCCACGAAAACTGGGATGATCACGATCGTTCAAATCGATACACCTGTCGCGATTTTGGTGCTAACTACCTGAAGAGTTGCGACAAGGATGGTATTATATTCACAAATGGTGATAATGATACATTCCCACTTTGGTACAACCAGGAAGTGGAAGGTGTACGTACCGACCTGCGTGTAGCTAACCTAAGCTACCTGCAAACAGATTGGTATATCAGTCAAATGAAAAGTAAAGCTTACGATTCTGATCCGCTGCCGATTGATTTCACAGAAGATCAATATGTACAGGGAAAACGCGATGTCGTTTATCTGATGAAGGATCCTCGAATCAAAGGGGCGATTGAATTGAAGCGGGCGCTCAATTTTGTGAAGGACGACAATCCTCGCACAAAATTGGCACAGGCTGACAATGCAGCCTACATTCCGGCGAAAAAATTATACTACGTGGTTGACAAAAAAGCGGTGATCGCCAACAAGGTGGTTCCGCCTGATGAATACAACCAAATTGCAGATACCATTTTCATTGACTTTGGAAACCGCAACTTCATCACCAAAGACGAATTGATGGTTCTGGATATGATTGCCAATACCGACTGGAAACGCCCGATTTATTATGCCATCACTGTTGGTCGCGATAAGTACCTGGGATTGCAGGATTACTTTCGTCTGGATGGATTTGCTTATCGTTTTACACCGGTTAAAACACCGCGTAACGATATCTACTTCGGAAGTGTAAACACAGACAAAATGTACCAACACATGATGAAAGACTTCAAGTGGGGCAACATGAACGATCCGAATGTGTATATTGATGAGAATAACCAACGGATGATGATGAACATCCGCAATAATTTCAACCGTTTGGCATCATCGCTGATTGATGAAGGCAAAAAGGATTCGGCAATCAACGTGTTACACCGAAGCTTGAAATTGATTCCAAACCGGGTTGTGCCGTACAATTATTTTTCATTGCAGCTGGCTGACAACCTGATGGCTGCTGGTGATTCAACAACCGGGAAGAAATTGATTAAGGATATTTTCAATACTTACCAGAAGAAAATGGATTACTTCCTGGCACTCGATCCGAAGTTCGTTGCTTCCATCGATGAAGAAATGCAGCGCAGCTTGTATTTCATCCGTCAGTTGGGGATTATTTCAAATAAATATCAATTGCCAATCGCCGATGAAATTAAAGACAGTTTCAATAATTATATAAAAGATTACGGGCCGCAATTTAAATGATGCAGCGATTTGATCCACGCATAAGGCTTCCCAAAGTGCTGACCGGATGTTTTCCGGGGGCACTGTGGCGCTTGTCCGATGATGAGCGTCAAGTGGTGCTGACGTTCGACGATGGGCCGGTGCCCGAGGTGACTCACTGGTTGCTCGACTTGTTAAACCGGGAGCAAATCAAAGCATGCTTTTTTTGTGTGGGTGAAAACGTGAAACGATATCCTCAAATTTACCAACGAATTCTGGATGAGGGACACCAGGTGGGAAACCACACGTTTAATCATCTGCAAGGATTGAAAACGACAAACGGACGCTATTTCGATAACATTGAAAAGGCTGCTGGGTTTATTCAATCCGATTTGTTTCGTCCACCACACGGACTGATGCGTTGGACGCAGTTTAACGAGATCAGTAAAAATTACCGGGTGGTGATGTGGGACATCCTTACAGGAGATTACAAACCGGAGCTGTCGCCGGAAAGCATTGTGGAGAATGTGCTCGACTTTGTGAGGCCGGGCTCGATCATCACGTTTCACGATTCCATAAAATCGAAGCAAAATTTGATGGTGGCGCTGCCTGAAATTATTTCGAAATTGAAAGAACAAAAATACCAGTTTACCTTATTGCCTCAACCTAAGCAGGAGGTGAAAATTGCAATCTAAAAACCAGACAAATTTACTAGGATCATGTTGAATATTTTACTCGTAGGAGCAGGGGGAAGAGAGCATGCCATGGCATGGAAAATCAACCAATCAAACAAGGTCAATCAATTATTTATTGCTCCCGGAAATGCCGGGACATCTGAAGTCGGAGAGAATATCCCGGTAGGTGTTTCTGACTTTGAAGGACTGAAAAAAGTCGTTCTGGAAAAAGCGATTGATCTGGTTGTTGTTGGGCCTGAGGTTCCGCTGGTAGAAGGATTGCATGATTTCTTTTTAGCGGATGAGGCATTGAAAAATATTCGTGTGGTCGGTCCCAAAAAAGCCGGTGCGATTCTGGAAGGCTCGAAAGATTTTGCCAAGGATTTTATGAAGCGCCACAACATTCCAACGGCCAGGTATAAAACAGTAACTGCAGGAACGCTGCAGGAAGGCATTGATTTTCTGAAAACAATGAAAGCTCCTTACGTTTTAAAAGCTGATGGGCTGGCAGCGGGAAAAGGTGTGCTGATTATTCCTGAATTGGCAGAAGCCGAAGCGGCGCTGAAAACTATGTTGGACGGCCAATTTGGAGAGGCCAGTAGCAAAGTGGTGATCGAAGAATTTTTGTCGGGGGTTGAGTTGTCAGTGTTTGCCATCACTGATGGGAAAGACTATCAAATTCTGCCTGAAGCCAAAGATTACAAGCGAATTGGTGAGGGCGATACGGGCTTGAACACCGGTGGCATGGGAGCCATCAGCCCAGTACCGTTTGCGGACGCAACCTTCATGAAGAAAATTGAAGACCGGATTATTCGCCCAACGGTGGAAGGTTTACAAAAAGATCAAATTCCCTACAACGGGTTCATCTTTTTTGGCTTAATTAATTGCGATGGCGATCCTTATGTCATTGAATACAACGTGCGCATGGGCGACCCCGAGACAGAGGCAGTTATGCTACGGGTCAAATCAGATTTTGTTGATTTGCTGGAAGCTGCAGCCGACGGAACAATGGCGAATCAGACAGTAGAGATTGATGAACGTGCTGCCGTAACAGTGATGCTCGTTTCCGGAGGATATCCCGGGGCCTACGAAAAAGGAAAGGTGATGACTGGCTTTGACCAGGTGCAAAATAGCATTTTGTTCCATGCCGGAACCAGCCTGTCAGGGAGCGATGTGGTCGCAGCGGGCGGACGTGTAATTGCGGTTAGCTCTTATGGTACCGACATGCGTGAAGCTCTGCAACAATCGTATGCCAATGCCGAAAAAATCAATTTCGACAAAAAATATTACCGCAAGGACCTGGGCTTCGATTTATAGTTGAAGCTTTCGTTCCTATTTGCTTTGAGCAAGTTTTTGTGTAAAGGGTGAAATCGAACAATCGACAATCTATTTTTGAGTTGACGCTATGATACTTAGGGTTCTAAAAACCAATCAGGCATATCATTTTATT
>Ga0102953_1000925_pt1 | contig 19228 bp, 13 predicted proteins | sample SalPon2A_C_D2_MG_FD_78509 | JGI IMG/M metagenome (GOLD analysis project Ga0102953, IMG submission 78509) | Soil microbial communities from South San Francisco under conditions of wetland restoration - Salt Pond MetaG R2A_C_D2_MG | ecosystem: Environmental > Terrestrial > Soil > Wetlands | place... | reverse complement strand
GACCGTGACGCAGGAAACGCGCAAGGGCGAAGGGCTGTCGCGTTTCGATTTCGGCTCGCTCAAGGTCCCGGTGCTGCTGGTGCACCACAAATCCGACAGCTGCCACGTGACGCCCTACTACGCAGTGGAAAAGATCGCGCAGGAGCACCGCTTTCCCCTCGTCACCGTGACCGGCTCGGCGGGCGCACGCGGCGACGACTGCCAGGCCTTCAGCTACCACGGCTACGCCGGGCGCGAGACTCAGGTGGCCGCCGCGATCATGCAGTGGGTGAAGACACGCGCCGTCGCGCCGACGATCGAATAGAAAAGCTGCTCTGACCCCGCTCGACTGTCGCCGCGCGGCGTCACCTGCGCAAGTGCGGCTTTCGCGGGCGGTGTACATTGAGGCATGCTTTTCTGGCAGTGGATTCCGGCGGCATGCATCGGCCTGGCGTTCGCCGCCACCCTGGCGGTGCTCGGCGTGTGGCGCCGTCGCGCGGCGCGCGCGGTGGCGCGCAACCCGCTCGCGCACGCGCTGCTGCGCAGCCCCGGCGAGTCACTGCGCACGCGAATGGCCGAGGCTACGCTCGACGCGGCCGAGTACGCCGCGCTCGCGCTGTTCGCGCTGCCGCTCGCGGCCGCGGTGCTTGCGGCGCAATGGGCGGGGGAGGCCCGGCTGCCCGAGCGCGACGCGCTTGCCGCGCTCGCCGGCGCGGGGGCGCTGCTGCAGGCCTGGCTCGCGTGGCGGCTGTGGCGCGCGCTCGGGCGCGCCCGCTCGCTCGCGCTCGATTACGAGGCGGAGGTCGCCGCCGGACAGGAGCTCGAGCGGCTCGCGCCGCTGGGCTACCGCGTGTTCCACGACATGCCGGTCGCCGAGCGCGGCTTCAGCGTCGACCACGTGGTGGTCGGCCCGGCGGGGGTGTTCGCGGTCGAGACCGAGGGTCGCGCCGCGCGCCGCGCACGCGCGAACGGCAGCGAGTGGGAGGTGGCCTACGACGGCCAGAGCCTGCACTTTCCCGGCTGGCGCGAGACGCGTCCGCTCGAGCAGGCGGTGACGCGCGCCGACTGGGTGCGCGCCTGGCTCTCGACCACGGTGGGCGAGACGGTCCCGGTGCAGCCGCTACTGGTGCTGCCGGGATGGAGCGTCAAGCGCACCGCGGTGTCCGGCATTCCGGTGCTTGCCGCGCGCCGCATCGAGCACTTCTTCCGCAAATTGCGCAGCGAGCCGAAGATGAGCGAAGCGATGATCGAGCGCCTCGCGCAGCAGCTCGACCTGCGCTGCCGCAACGTGGCGTAAATGGGGACAGACCCCGATTTCCCTTCAGAAGATCAAGTAGTTACAGAGGAAATCGGGGTCTGTCCCCGGTTTTATTTCGCGTCTGCCAAAACCAGGTCGGCGCCTTTCTCGGCGATCATGACGGCGGCGGCGTAGGTGTTGCCCGAGACGACCGCGGGCATCGCCGCGGCGTCGATGACGCGCAGCGCCGCGAGCCCTTTGACGCGCAGCTTGACGTCGAGCGGCTGGTGCTGCCAGATTCCCATCGGGCAGCTGCCGACCGGGTGGTAGAGGGTCGAGCCGCTGCCGCGCACGAACGCGACCAGCTGCTGCGGGCTGAGGATCTGCGAGCCCGGCCAGGTCTCGTGCTCGACGTAGCGCGCCAGCGGCTCGGTGGCGTAGGCCAGGCGCACGATGCGCACGCCGGCGATGAGCGCCGCGAGGTCGCGCTCGTCGGCGAGGAAATTGGGCTGGATTTCGGGCGAGGCGGTAGCGTCGGGCAGGGCGATGCGCACGTAGCCGCGGCTGTGCGGGCGCAGCTGCGCGACGCCGCAGGTCATGCCGGGCTCGCGCTCGAGGCGGGCCTGCCCCATCCTCGCGCCGTCGTAGCTCGCCGGCGCAAACAGCAGCTGCAGGTCGGCGCGCGGCGCGTCCTCGCTCGTGGGGACGAAGCCGTAGGCGTGCGCCACCGGCGCGGCGAGCAGGCCGCGCCGCGTGAAGACGTACTTGAGCGCTTCGAGCGCAAGGCGCACGCCGTGCGCGCGCTCGTTGAGCGAGCGCGCCTCGCGCACTCGCACCGCGATCCGTACCGCGTAGTGGTCGGCCAGCCCTTCGCCGACCGCCGGCAGCGCGTGCACCGGCTGGATGCCGAGCGGCTGCAGGTGCGCGGGGTCGCCCACGCCCGAGAGCTGCAGCAGCTGCGGCGAATTGATCGCGCCGGCGGCGAGGATCACCTCGCGCGCGGCGCGTACCACGCGTCGCGCGCCGCGCCAGCGGTAGGCGACTCCCGCCGCGCGTGTTCCCTCGAAGATGACCCGCGCCACGTGCGCGCGCGTGCGCAGGGCGAGGTTCGGGCGCTTGAGCGCGGGGCGCAGGTAGGCGTCGGCCGCGCTCCAGCGCCGGCCGTCCCGGATCAGGGTCTGGTAGTAGCCGGCACCCTCCTGCTCGCCCGAGTTGTAGTCCGGGTTGCGCGCCACGCCGAGCGCGCCGAGGGTGTCGATGAAGGCCTCGCACAGCGGGTGGCGCAGGCGCGGCTCGCTCGCTCGCAGCCGGTCTTCGGCGCGCTTGAAATAGTGGCGCACGTCGTCCCAGCCCCAGCCGGTGGCGCCCGCGGTGACCCAGTCCTCGTAGTCCTGCGCCTGGCCGCGCACGTAGAGGTGGCCGTTGATCGAGCCCGAGCCGCCGAGCACGCGCCCGCGCGGGCAGGGGATGACGCGGTTGCCGGTGCCCGGCGCGGGCTGGTTGAGGTAGCCCCAGCCGAGCGACGGGTCGAGCACGGTGCGGCTGAACCCGGCCGGAATCCGGATCCACAGCCGGCGGTCGCCGCCGCCGGCCTCGAGCAGCAGCACGCGGTGACGGCCGGAGGCGCTCAGCCGGTCGGCGAGCACGCAGCCGGCCGCGCCGACGCCGACGACGACGTAATCCCAGGTCTCGCCGGCCGGCGTGTTCACGCGCGCGCGTCAGAACGAGCGGTCGTCCCCCGGCTTCATCACGATCAGCTTGCCGGCGATCTTGCGCTTGGCGAGCGCGGCCTTGAACTCCTCCGGGGTGCCCGCGAGCAGCTTGAAGGTGCCGAAGTGCATCGGGATCACGTGCGTCGGCTTGACCCACTGCACCGCGAGCGCGGCTTCCACCGGGTCCATGGTGAAGTAGCCGCCGATGCACGCCAGCATCACGTCGATGTGGTGGAACATCGGGATCAGCTTCATGTCCTCGGTAACGTTGGTGTCGCCGGTGTGGTAAATGGTCGGGCCGCCCTTGATCGTCAGCACGTAGCCGACCGGGTTGCCGCTCGCGAGCGCGGCCGGCTGGCCGGGTTCGGCCTTATACACCGGCGGGACCAGCTCCGAGCCGTGGATCGCGTTGACGATCGTCACCTTGGCGCCGGCGTTGGGCAGGTCGATCGTGCCGCCGACGTTGCCGCCGTAGATCATCTGGTCCTTGGGAAAGCCGGCCACCGAGACCAGGTTGAACGAAAGGCCGTAGGGCGCGAGCACCTTGGCGCTGGTCTTCTTGGCGATCTCGAGCGCGTTGCCGACGTGGTCGCTGTGGCCGTGCGTGATCAGGATGTAGTCGACCTTGCCGAGCTCGGCGATCGAATTCTTGTCCGGGTTGGTCGGCACCGTCAGCCAGGGGTCGATCAGGATCACCCCGCCCGAGGGCGTTTCGATCTTCCAGGCCGCCTGGCCGTACCAGTGCAGCTTGGTCTGCCCTTTGGCCGCCTGGGCCGCCGGAATCGCCAGCGCGCCGGCTACAAGCAGCGCGCCCAGGGCGCGCACAATCGTCCGTAACATCGTTCCCTCCTCCAGGTAGACAAGAAACGGAGCGCCGAGCATACACATGCCGCCCAGGCTTGAACAGACGGAGGCGGGCGTCAGTCGCGCGGCGCGCCGATCTCCAGCAGCAGGCCGCTCGAGCCGGGCTTGACGCTCACGGGCGCGGTCTCGATGTCGCCCAGCTGGCGCGTCGCGCTGCCGCTGGCGGACAGGCGCGCGAGCACCTGAACTTCGGCCGCGCCCGACAGCGTGCGGCCCGGCACCATCGCGTCGGCGTCCTCGAGGCGGAACTGCGCCGGCAGCGCGGAGGCCTTGAAGCGTTTCGCCGCCAGCGGCGGCCCCCCGCCGGGCACGCGCGCAAACACGAACACGGTGTCGGAGGCATGGAGCGTATGCCGCAGCGGTTCCGCGATCGTGACGGTCCCTGCCACGTACCCGCCTCCCGCCCCGCTCGCCTTCGCGCGCGCGGCGTCCCAGTCCGCCTGCAGCTTCGGGTCGTCCACTTTCAGGCGCGCGGCCTTTGCGAACGCCGCGTCCGCTTCGGCGTAGCGTCCCGTCCAGGCGTAGGCGCGCGCGAGCAGCGCCCAGCCGGGGCCGTCGTCGGGGTTTTGCTCGAGGCGCGCCGCGAGCTTGGCCGCCATGCTGCCCATGTCGCCCGCGTCGTGCGCCCCGGCTTGCGAGCCGGGATGCGCGTCCGGCGTGAGCGGCGTGAGCGGCTCGGCGGTCTGCTTCGGCATCCCTGTCGGCTCGGCGATCGCCGCCGCGCCTGGGTCCGGCTTGGGCGCGCCCTGCCACGCGTACAGGGCCGCGGCGCAGAGCGACACGCCGAGCGGCACCGCGAGCCAGAGCAGGCGGTCGCGGCGCGCGCCGCCGCCGGCCAGGAATCCCGCCATCGATACCGCGAGAAAGACGAGCAAAGCGAGGGCGAATGCAGTCACGGCGCGCCTCCTAGAAAAAATCCCATCGGTAGCCGGCGTAGGTATACCAGCGCACCGTGTGCAGCTCGCGCAGCGGCCCGGTCTCGTCGAACCGCTCGGTCCCGGTCTGCAGCTCGAAGTGAACGCCCCGGCTCCAGCTGTAGACCATGCGCAACGACGGCGAAACGCGCGTCTGGCGCTGCGACTGGTCGTCGCGCTGCACATAGTAGACGACGGTCGCGTCCAGGCGCCACTTGCTCAGGGGCAGCACGTAGGTGACGTTCGCCGCGACACCGTTGTAGGTCGGGGCCACGATCAGGCTCGCGTTCGAGACCAGCGTGTCGTTGGTGAGCCAGAGGGTGTTGCCGAGCGCCTGGGCCGAAATCACGTGGCTGGTGCCGCTGCCGGGAGCGGCGGGCAGGATGCCGCTCGCCTCGGTGCCGGTCACGCTTGCAAGGCGGTAGTCCGAGCCCAGCTGCCAGTGCTTCGACACCGGGTGCGTGAAGCCGGCGGCGAACAGAGTCGAGTCGCTGGTGAGCTTGAGCGCCTCGGTGCGCAGTCCGTCGACGCCGAGACTGGTGACCGAGGTGAAGAACAGCTGCCGGAAATCCAGCGTCGGCTGCGTCGGGTCGAGCGAGATCTGCCCCGGCAGCCCCGTGAGCAGGCTCAAAGGGGGGGACTTGCGGTAGTCGATGTTGGCGAAGTAATTCGTTCCCGCGTCGCTGCGCCAGTTCGCCTGCACCATGAGGATGTTGAGCTGCTTGAAGTTGACGTCGTAGTCGAGCGTACCGTACAGGGTCGCGTGCGGATCGAAATAGCGCACTTCGGCGCCGACCGCGCGCCGGTCGTCGTAACCTTCGAGCTTCTGCTGGATCATGTAGCCCGACAGGCCGAGCCGCCCGGGCGGGGGCGAATAGTCGAGGCTCGCGCCGTAGAAACTGCGCTGGAACGGCGTGTTCCATTCAACCGGGGTGCCGGCAACCGCGTTCACGCGCCAGGTGGGGGTGAGCTTGTAGCCCGCGTTGACGCCGTCGAAGCGGCCGAAAACGCCGCCGCCCACGCCGATCTGCCGGCCGGCGCGCACGAAGTAGCCCAGCTTCTTGTGCGTCTGCTCGACGTAAGCCGAGCCCAGGCGGTTGTACGACGATTGCCCCTCGAGGAAGTTGCGCGTGTCCGCGTCGCGCAGCACGATGCGCGTGTCGGTGTCGGCGTCCGCGCGGCGGCCCTGCAGGTCCAGGGTCGAGATCAGCGCATCCTGGTCGGTGAGCGACAGCGTGTCGCGGTTGAACACGAGCTGCCCGGGCGGGGGAGGGGTGATGGTCTCGATCTGGGATTTTCCCGTGTAGTAGTACTGCGACACGCTGCCGAAGGTCGTCCAGCTCGCGGACGGACGTGCCCCGCGCGCTCCGGTGACGGCCTCGGCCCGCTCCACTGCCTTGCCGAGATTGGCGAGTTGCTGCTTCACCTGAGCCACGTGCTTGCCGTTCGGGTACTGCTTCAGGTAGAGCTCGTATTCGAGCTTCGCCTTGTTCAGCTCGCCGCTCATCTCGCGCGCCTGACCCATCAGCGCCTGCGCGGACTCGGTCCGGCTGTTGGGCGGCAGGCTGAGCACCTGGTTGAGGCGCTGAGCGGCGACCACGCCCTTGCTCACCGCGATCGCGAGGCGCGCCGCGTCCATCCACTCCTTGGCGCGTGCCTCGACCTCTTTCGGAGTGAGCGGCGCGAGCTTCGGCATCTCGCGCGTCGTCGCCGGTAGTGCGGGCGCCGGCGTCGCTTCCGCCGCCGGCACGGGAGGCGCGAGGGGCGCGGCAGGCGCAGCGGGTGCGGTAGGCGCAGCGGGTGCGACTGGCGCGACTGGCGCGGGAGGGACGGGCGGCGCCGGCGCGGCCGGCGGCGCTTTCACCTGCACCGCCCAGTCCATGGCGCCCGCCAGGATCGGCACGTTCACGTCGATGCTGCGGCCGTCCTCGGACCAGGTGACCTTGTAAGGGGTCGAGCGCGAGAAGTCGACCTGCACCGCGTTGCCGGCACCGGGGTAGGTGACGGACAGCCGCGGCACGAGGTCGGTCCGGGGCAGCGCGACCGTCTGCGAACCGAAATCCGCGTTGGGCGGAGACACGCCCGTGACCTGGACGTAGATCAGCAGCGTCTTGCCCGCGTCCTGCGGCGTGTGGCGCAGGTACTGGACCGTGGTGTTGAAGCGGATGCGGATCTGCGCCTGCTTGCCGTGCCGCTCGACGTCGAGGCTGTCGATGATATGGGCGCGCGCCGCGCCCGCGGCGACGACCAGGCAAGCCGCCGGCACGAGCCGAAGAAACCGGAAGCGGCGCGGCGCGGGCAAGGCCTAGTCCCGCGACGCGGACAACGCGATCGCGATGCTGCGATTGTCGGGGCCCTGGCCCACGTTGATGAAGCTCACCGCGCGGTCGAACACCAGCATCAGCGCGCCGCCGGTCTCGGGAAATGTCGCGCTGAAGCGCGGTACGCGCGCGCTGCCGCGGAACTCCATGGTCGTTGGCACCAGGTTCATCGGCGCGATACCGGGCCCGATCACCTGAATGTAGATCCGGAGTGTGCTTCCGGAATGCAGGGGAACGTGACGCAGGTACTGCACGGACGCGCCGAAGCGCACGATGATCTGCGACGCGGCGCCTTCGCCGTCCCGAACGTCGATCGCGTCAAGCAGCTGCGCGCTCGCCCCGCGGGCGGCGAGAATCGCGAAGACGAAGAATGCCGCGCGCCAAGAACGAACGCGGCGAACGCGACCCGCATGATCGCGTGCGCCTGGAGCAATATTCCCTACGCTCCGCGAAAGTTCCATGTTATTTAACGGTCACCCGCGCTCGTCTTGTTGAAAACGCGCTGACCAAAGAATGCCCGAGCGATCGCAAGAACTCAAAGAAATTTCCGGGAAGCGGTGACATAAATGGCAAAGGAACAAGAATGTGTCGGCCGACAACGACAGGCTCGCCGCCTCGTCGCCCGCCGGCGACAGCCGAAATTGATCGGCGCAGGTGAGATTCACTCGCGGCGCCGCGAAGTTCGACGATAGCATTAGGCATGCGATTTCCACCGCTTGACTGGAGACGCGCGGCGCTCGGCGCACTGATGCTCGCGCTCGCGCTGGGCGTCGGCGCCGCGCACGCGCAGGGCGGAAGCAGCTTCGATCACAGCGCGACCCTGTTCCCGCTGGTCGGCGCGCACGCCCGCGTACCGTGCGAGGACTGCCACAAGAGCGGTCTGCCGGCGAAGGGCCTGCCGCGCACCTGCAATGCCTGCCACGTGCAGGGCGGGATGCGCGCGTCGACCTTCAAGCCGCCGCTCCACATCCCGGTGCCGCCGACCCAGCAGTGCTCGGACTGCCACAACCAGAACGCGTGGACGCCGGCGGTGATGGTGCACACGAGCGCGATGTACGGCCAGTGCGCGCGCTGCCACAACAACAGCCAGGCGACCGGCAAGCCGCCGGCGCACCTGCCGACGACCGCGGGCTGCGACACGTGCCACACCAGCGGCGCGTGGACGCCGACCAAGGCAGTGATGCACGACGCCACGACCGTCGGGCGCTGCTCGAGCTGCCACAACGGCACCATCGCCTCGGGCAAGCCGGCGTTCCACGTCCCGACCAGCGCGCAGTGCGACGCCTGCCACACCAGCACGGTGACCTGGATGAACGCGCTCTATACGCACGATCCTTCGAGCTGGGGGCGCTGCTCAAGCTGCCATAACTACAACACCGCGCGCGGCAAGGGCGCGAACCACATTCCGACCAATTCGCAGTGCGACACCTGCCACACGAGCGAAATCGCGTTCACTGCCGTGACGATGAACCACACGGGGCTGAACGGGCAGTGCGCGACCTGTCACGGCGGCGCCTACCTGGCGCAGAACGCGCAGACCAAGCCGGCCACCCACGTGCCGACCGCGGCGCAGTGCGACAGCTGCCACCGGAGCACGACGTCATGGGCCACCGTCACGTTCACGCACGACGCGTCCGCGATCGGGCAGTGCTCGAAGTGCCACACGCCGGGCGGCGGCGCGCTTTCGAAGCCGGCGACGCACATCCCGACCGCGCGCGAGTGCGACACCTGCCACATCAACTATGTCGCGTTCAAGCCGGCGACGATGAACCACGTCGGCACGACCGGGCAGTGCGCGACCTGCCACAACGGCGCGTACACCTTCGCCAACGCGGATACCAGAGCCGTGACCCACATCCCGACCAGCCGCTCGTGCGACGCCTGCCACCTCAACTTCGTCGCGTTCTCGCCCGCGACCATGGACCACACCGGGCTCAACGGCCAGTGCGCGACCTGCCACAGCGGCGGCTTCCTGTCGGAAAACGCGCAGATGAAGCCGACCAACCACGTCGCGACGAGCGCGCAGTGCGACAGCTGCCACAGCAGCACCGTCACCTGGGCGACCGCGAGCTTCGCGCACGACGCCACCGCGTTCGGCAACTGCTCGAACTGCCACAAGCAGGGAGGAACGGGCCTCGCGAAGCCGACCAACCACGTTCCCACCGCGCAGCAGTGCGACAGCTGCCACACGAACTTCGTGGCATTCAAGCCCGCGTTCATGAATCACACCGGCACCGTCGGCCAGTGCTCGACCTGCCACAACGGCTCCTACGTGTTCGCCAGCGCGGACGGCCAGGGCGCGACCCACATCCCGGACTCGCGCCAGTGCGATACCTGTCACACCAGCACCGTGGTCTGGACGCTGCGCAATTTCGTCCATCCGGCGAACGCGGCCGGACAGTGCGCGAACTGCCACGGCGGCCAATACCTGACCGAGAACGCGCAGATGAAGCCGCCGACCCACGTCGCGACGACGGCGCAGTGCGACAGCTGCCACTTCAGCATGACGAGCTGGGCGACGGCGAGCTTCACCCACGACGCGAGCGCGGTCGGCAATTGCCGCGCCTGCCATGTGAGCGGGCCGGGCCTGAACCAGCCTGCGACGCACATTCCGGTGGGCGTGCAGCAGTGCGACGTCTGCCACACCAACTACATCGCGTTCAAGCCGGCGCAGATGAACCACGCCGGCACCGCGGGCAAGTGCTCCAGCTGCCATAACGGTAGCTACGCCTCGACCAACGCGCAGCCGCAGGGCACCACGCACGTGCCGACCAGCGCCCAGTGCGACAGCTGCCACACGAGCACCAGCGGCTGGAACGCGCGCAGCATGAACCACACGATCGTCTCGGCCACGCCCTGCACCACCTGCCACGGCGGCGCCTACCTGAGCGAGAACGCGCAGACCAAGTCGCCGAGCCACGTCCCGGTGGGCGCGCTCCAGTGCAGCACCTGCCACAACACCACGGTGTTCTCGCCCGCCACCATGGACCACAGCGCGGTGACCGCGACCCCGTGCTCGAGCTGCCACGGCGGCGCCTACGTGGCCTCGAACGCGCAGACCAAGCCGGTGACGCACCTGCCCACCAGCGCGGAGTGCAACAGCTCCGGCTGCCACTCGAGCACCACTTCGTGGGCGGGCGCGGCGCCGGTGCACACGCTGCCCGCGTTCGCCAACTGCATCAGCTGCCACGTGCCCGGCGGCAGCGGCCTGTCCAAGCCCACGAGCCACGTCCCGACCAATCCGGCGACCAAGCAGTGCTCGGACTGCCACAACATGTACCCGCAGACCTTCAAGCCGGTCAGGACGATGGACCACACCGGCACGACCGGGATGTGCTCGACCTGCCACAACGCCACTTATGCCTTCGCCAACGCCAACCCGCAGGGGGTGACGCACATCCCGACCGGCACGCAGTGCGACAGCTGCCACACGACGACGCTGAACTGGACCAGCCGTACGATGAACCACAGCGCGGTGGCGTCTACCCCGTGCTCGACCTGCCACAGCGGGGCCTACTTGAGCGAGAACGCGGAGAAGAAGGGCTCCAGCCACATCCCGACCACGCTCGAGTGCAACAGCTGTCACACCAGCACGGTGAACTGGACCCAGCGCAGCATGAACCACACCGGGCTGAACGGCCAGTGCACGACCTGCCACAGCGGCGGCTACCTGTCGGAGAACGCGCAAATGAAATCGGCCTCGCACGTTCCGACCGGCGCGCAGTGCGACGCCTGCCACACCAGCACCACGGTGTGGACCCAGGTGCAGCACATCACGACCGGAATCACCGGGCAGTGCCAGACCTGCCACAACGGGAGCTACACCGCGGCCGGGGCCGACGCCAAGCCGGTCAACCACATCCCCTACGACACCCAGCTTCTGGCCGGGGCGAGCATGAGCTGCGACGCCTGCCACTTGAGCACGGCGTCGTGGACCTCCGAGCGGATGAACCACAACAACAGCCTGGGCAACGGCTCGGGCTGGTGCAAAGGCTGCCACCAGAGCGGGACGAGCTATCTGGGCAGCATGCAGAAGAAATCGCTCACCCACCAGAAAAGCAGCGGGGTTACGGACTGCTCGCAGTCCGGATGCCACCGTCCGCTGGGTAGCCGCGGCACCGCCTACAGCAGATGGTAGCCTAGCGCTACCGTGCAGACGAAGCCTCTCTCCAGGCTGTGGGCGCAGGCCTGGTCCATGGCGCTGAGCGATATCGGCCCATCGGAGGCCGGTGGACTGGTCCGCGCGCGGGCCCATCCGGGCCGCCTGAGCGCGCGCCGCGCGGCGATGATCGTGGCGCGCGCGCGGCTGGTCGCGGGGCTGTTCGCCGTGCTGACCCCGCTTTGGATCTTGCTCGACCTGTGGGCGCTGGCGCCGGAAGTCTGGCGCGCGCTTGCGCCGATGCGCCTGCTGACCGCCGCGGCATTCGCCTGCGCGCTGGTGCTGATACGGGGCATGCACACCCTGCGCGACGCCTACCGCGCGCTCGCCTTCCTGTACGCGATCCCGGCCTTGTTCTACCTCGGCTGCTACGCGTGGGCGCTAGGTCTCGAACCGGGCGTGCTGGACGGCTTTCTCGCCGGCTACGCCTACCTGCCGTTCGTGATGCTCGCGGCGCTGGCCCTGTTTCCGCTCACCGTCGCCGAAGGCGCTTGCTTCGCCGCGCTGATGCTTCTGCTCCAGACGGCCGCGCTCGCGAGCGGCTGGCCGCAGGTCGACTGGCCGGGGTTCATCGCCTCGTTCTCGGTCCTGGCGCTGATCGCCGGGGTGGCCACGCTCGCGGGGCTGTCGCAGCTCGCGTTTCTGATCGTGAACGTGCGCGACGGCATCCACGACAGCTTGACCGGGTGCTACTCGCGCCGCTGCGGCGAGGAGCTGCTCGACCTGCAGTACGCGCTGTCGGTGCGCGGCGAGGCGGATCTCGCGCTGGCGCTGGTGGCGCTGGACGACTTCCAGGCAATCAACGCGCGCTTCGGCTACGCGGCAGGGGACGCCACCCTGCGCAACGCGACGGAGGTGCTGCACGACAGCATGCGCGCGGGCGACTTGCTGGTGCGCTGGACCGGGGACCAATTCCTGCTGGTGCTGCCGGGAGCGGCGCTGGCGCAGGCCGAAAGTGCGATCCAGCGCCTGCTGTCGGGCGGTCTGGGGGTGCGCCCCGACCGCGCGCCGGTCAGCGCGAGTGTCGGGCTCGCCGAGCGGCGCGGCGACTCGGCGGAGGACTGGTGGCGCCTGGTCGATCTCGCCGAAGCGCGCATGCGCCGCGTGCGCGAGGCGGGCGGCAACCGCACGCTCGCCGGCTAGCGCGAGGCGGGAGGCGCGCCTAGCGCGCGAAGGCCGCGGGCCAGGTGCCTGTGCCGTGGCAGCGCGCGCAATCCGGGCCGAACGCGCCGCGGTGCACGTCGTCCTTGGCGTGGCAGGCGACGCAGTCGCGCACGGGCGCCGGAGGCCCCTTTTTCATGGGCGTTGAATGGCAGGCGTAGCAATCGACCTTGCGATGCCCGCCGTCGAGGGCGAAGCCGGTCTTGGCGTGGTCGAAGTCCCAGCTCTTCCAGATGCGCGTGTTGTGGCAGGCGCCGCAGTCCTCGCTCAGCCGGCGCTTGTGCACGTCGTCCTTGCGGTGGCAGGCGTAGCAGTCGGTGGGCGCGTCCTTGAAGGCGAGGCCGGTGTGGCACTTGCCGCACGCGGCGCGCACGTGCCCGCCGGTGAGCGGGAAGCGCGACCTGTCGTGATCGAAGGTCTTGACCTTCCAGCCGTCGGTCGTGTGGCAGGCGTCGCAGCGCTTGCCAAGCTTGCCCTTGTGGCCTTTCTTGTCGTCGTCCTTGCGATGGCAGGCGTAGCAGTCGGTCGCGAGCTTCTGGCGATACAGCGGGCCGGTATGGCAGGCCTGGCACTTGGCGCGGGCGTGCTTGCCCAGCAGCCGGTACTTGGTGTCGCGGTCGTGATCGAACTTGATGTCCTTCCAGTTCTTCGCCGTGTGGCAGCTCTCGCACTTGCGGCCGAAGCTGCCTTTGTGTCCCTTCTTGTCGTCGTCCTTGCGGTGGCAGGCGTAGCACTGCTTGGGCAGCTTCACCCGGGTCTCGCCCCGGATGTGGCAGTCCTCGCAGCGCGCCTTGGCGTGCTTGCCGAGCAGCGGGAACTGGGTCTTGTCGTGGTCGAACTTGGCTTCGCGCCAGTTGTTCTCGGTGTGGCAGCTGCCGCACTTGTCGCCCAGGCTGCCGCGGTGACCCTTCTTGTCGTCGTCCTTCTTGTGACAAGAGACGCACGCGCCGGGCGTCTTCGTGACGTACAACGGGGTCGTGTGGCAGGCGTCGCACTTCGTCTTTTCGTGCTTGCCGCGCAAGGTGAATTTGGTGTCGCGATCATGATCGAACTTGACCGTGGTCCACTTGCGGACCGTGTGACAGGTCTCGCACTTTTGTCCGAAGCGCCCTTTGTGGCCCTTGGCGTCGTCGTCCTTCTTGTGGCAAGACGCGCAGTCCAGAGGCGTGGGTTTGAAGCGCTGATCGATGTGACATTTGTTGCATTTGACGTTGCTGTGCCCGAACTCGAGCTTGAAGCGGGTCTTGTCGTGGTCGAAGCCGGCCTTCTTCCAGTTGTCGACGCCGTGGCACTGCTCGCACTTGGGCCCCAGCGCGGCCTTGTGCACATCGTCCTTCTTGTGGCAGGCGTTGCACTCGCGCGGCGCCTCGCGGTACTTGTGCTTCGGCGCGTGGCAGGCCGAGCACTTGCGTGCCGCGCGCTTGTGTCCGCCCTTTAGCGGGTAGTCGGTCTGGTCGTGATCGAATCTATCGGGGTCAAGAACGGTTATATTCGCCTTGCGGCCCTTGTGGTCGGTATGGCAGGCGCGGCAGTTCGTGTCCTTCAGGCGGCCGTGGAAGCGCGTGTGATCGCGCAAGTCTGCCGCGATCTTCTTGTGGCAGTCGGCGCAAAGGCGCTGCTGCGCCGCCTTGTCGAACGGGACGTGGCACTTGCGGCAGTCGCTCTCCCACTTGGCGTGGCCGGCGACGACCTGGCCGGGCATCAGCACGCCTTCGAGGGACTGCGCGCGCGGGCCCGGGCCGAACGGGGACGCGGCGAGCGCGAGCCCGCAGGCCCAAAGGATGGAGGGTAGGCGCATCAGTAGACGTGCACCGCCACGACGTGCGCTACCGCGCTGATCACCAGGATGTACACCACCGGACCGTGCGCGATGTGCCACCAGGCGAATACGCGTTCCCAGAACGTCAGGCGCACCGTGGTATCCACGACGCGCACGTAGTCGACGATCAGGCCGTCGATCGCCTGCTTCTCGCCCGCTAGCTTGAGGGCGGACCAGCGCTCGCGTCTGGCGTGGCGCTCGAGCGCGCTCGCGACCAGCCTGCGCGCGCCCGCCGCCCTGCGCCGGCCACGATCGGCGCGCGCGAAAACGCGCCTGAGCTTCTCGAACCAGCTGCTGCGCCTCGCGAAGGGGTGCCTGCGGTACTCCTCGAGCCATTCCCTTGCATGCGGCACGAGATCGAACGGATGCAATTCGCCGTGCGATTCCATCGTGCCTTCGAGCTCCCACAACCTGGCCTGGTTCAGCGACAGGTCGCGGTAGACGTGGAGGTAGATGTAGCGGCCCATGCCGCCGCTGAGCGCGACCAGCACCATGCACCAGAACGCCACGCTGGCGTTGAAGGAATGCAGCCGGAAGCCCGAATGAAACAGCACCAGCAACGGGCCGCAGATGCCGAACACGAGATGCACCGCGAACCAGGCGCGCAGTGAGCCGAAGTTGTGCAGCCGGCTCCAGCGCTTGCGCAACGGGTACAGAAGCAGCACGAGCATCATGCAACCGCCGACCAGGCCGAGGTCGTAGCCCACGCGCGAGCCGGGCGAATACGGGTGCTCGGTCGAGACCCACAGTGCCAGCGCGAGCAGCACCGCGAGCGTGAGGTAGAGCAGAATCCGCTGCCAAAGGGAGAGCTGTCGGCCGAGCAGCTCGGCGGGAATCGTCGCGGAGGTCATTGCGGCGGACGTGAACTTGCGTTGCCCAATACTAGCGTAACGGCGGCGCTGACAAGCGTCGCCTTATCACGACGATCGGCGCCGGCGTGAAATTCTTCTCGTCCGCGTCGCGCAAAACGCGTCGGCGGTCACGTTATGGGCCGATAATCCGCGCATGACGAACGCTTCCTACTACGCGCTCTACCTCGTGCCGCTGCTGGTGGTGGTGCTGATCTACACCCGCAGGCGCGTCAAGCAGCACAAGTTCTCCTACGCCACGCTGGATGAGGCGGCCGACAGCGGGCTGATCGAGCCGCCGACGCTGCACCCCGATTTCATCCTGTCCAAGTGCTTCGGCTCCGGCGCCTGCGTCAAGGCCTGCCCGGAGCAGGCGATCGGGATCATCAACGGCAAGGGCACGCTGGTGAACCCCGCGGTATGCATCGGCCACGGCGCCTGCGAGAGCGCCTGCCCGATGAAGGCGATCAGGCTGGTGTTCGGCACCGAGAACCGCGGCGTCGACATTCCGAAGGTGAAACCGAGCTTCGAGACCAACGTGCCGGGCATCTTCATCGCGGGTGAGCTGGGCGGCATGGGCCTGATTCGCAAGGCCGCCGAACAGGGCGCGAAGTCGATCGAGTACATCGCGAAGCGCCCGCGCGGGGCCGGCGAATACGACCTCGTCATCGTCGGCGCGGGGCCCGCCGGGATCTCCGCGTCGCTCGCCGCGAGCAAGCAGGGCCTGAAGTTCGTCACGCTGGAGCAGGAGGACTCGATCGGCGGCACGACCTATCACTATCCGCGCAACAAGATCGTGATGACGGCGCCGATGAACTTGCCGCTGATCGGCAAGATCAGGGTGCGCGAGGTGAGCAAGGAAGCGCTCATGAAGCTGTGGCTGGACGTCACGGCCAAGGTGCCGATGCCGATTCGCTACAAAGAGCGGATGGAGGAGATCCGGCAGGAGGGAAAGGGCTTCGTGGTGCGCACCGCCAGGCACAGCTATCGCTGCGGCAGCGTGCTGCTCGCGATCGGCAGGCGCGGCACCCCGCGCAAGCTCGGGGTCCCGGGCGAAGAGCTGCCCAAGGTCGTCTACCGCCTGATCGAGTCCGAGCAGTACCAGGGCAAGCACGTCGCCGTGGTGGGCGGCGGCGACAGCGCGCTCGAGGCGGCGCTGGACGTCTGCGGCGAGCCTGGGACGCGCGTCGTGCTCTCCTACCGCGGCGCGGCGTTCAATCGCGTCAAGCTCAAGAACCGCAAGCGCCTGGAGCAAGCCCTGGCGGGCGACCGGATCACGCTCATGCTGGACTCCCAGATCACGGACATCCGCGGCGACCGGATCCGCATCCGCGCCGGCAAGACCGAACGCGAAATGCCGAACGACGCGGTAATCGTGTGCGCCGGCGGCGACCTGCCGACGCCGTTACTGAAGAGGATCGGCATCATGGTCGAAACCCATCACGGGGCCTGACCCCGCCCGCGAGCCCGCTCAGTCGACGCGGAAATTCTTGAACTGCCAGGGGTCCTCGTGGTCGACGTCCTCGGGGAACAGCAGCCCGCGGTCGACCAGCGGGGTCCACTGGCTGTAGGCGCCGGTCAGCTTGCCGAGGTAAGGCGCGGCGATCTCGAGCACGCGCTCGTGGTCCATTTCGTCGGGCTCGATGATGCCGCGGCGCGGGTTCTCGACCGCCCAAACGATGCCGCCCAGGATTGCGCAGCACACCTGGAGCGATGTGGCGTTGTTGTGCGGAGCGAGGCGCCGCGCTTCCTGTACCGAGAGCTGCGAGCCGTACCAGTAGGCGCCCTTGGCGTGCCCCATCAGCAGCACGCCGAGCTCGTCCACGCCGTCCGTGATCTCGCGCATCAGCACGCGCTGGCGCTCCTGCAGCTTCCAGTTCCTGCCCGCCAGCTCGTGCACCGAAAGCACCGCGTCGTCGCAGGGGTGGTAGGCGTAGTGCACCGTCGGCCGGTAGCGCAGCTTTTCGCCGCTCCTGATGGTGAAGTAATCGGCGATCGAGATCGACTCGCTGTGGGTGACGAGGAAGCCGTGGAACGACCCCTCCATCGGGGTCCAGGTGCGCACCCGGGTCGAGGCGCCGGGGCGCTCGAGGTAGATCGCGCAGCCCGAGCCGAAGCTGTGCTGCCCGCCGTCGCGCGGGAATTCCTTCTCGTGGCTGCCCCAGCCGAGCTCGGCGGGCTGGCAGCCTTCGCCGGCGAAGCCGTCGACCGACCAGGTGTTGACGAACTCGCCGTGGTGCTTGTCCGGCACCGCCTTCTGCGTGTCGCGCTCGGCGATGTGGATTACCTTGATGCCCAGCTTCTCGGCCAGCTCGGCCCACTTCTCGCGGTTGTGGGGGCGCGGCACGCGCAGCTTGGTGGCGCGCGCGATATCGAGCAGCGCGCGCTTGACGAAGTGCGACACCAGCCCCGGGTTGGCGCCGTGGGTGAGCACCGCAGTGGCGCCGTGGCGGTGCTTCCTGTTGAGCGCCAGCGCCGCCTCGCGCAGCGCGTAGTTCGAGCGCTGCGAGGGCGACAGGCGCCGGTCGACGTAGCCCCCGGCCCAGGGCTCGATGCAGGTGTCCAGGTACATTACGCCCTTGGTCTGGCAGAGCTGGATCAGGTTCACGCTCGAGACGTCGACCGAGACGTTGAGCAGGAAGTCGCCCGGCTTGAGGATGGGGTCGAGCACCGCGCGGATGTTGCCGCGCGTGAGCGGGTTGACCATGAAGGTGACGCCGTAGCGCGCCGCCTCGCGCGCGCCGCGCTCGTGGGCGGTGAGCACGATCACATGCGAGCGCGGGATCCTGAGGTGGCGCAGCAGCAGCGGCAGCACGCCCTGACCGACCGAGCCGAAGCCGACCATCACCAGCTTGCCCGGCATTTTGACGTGCTTGGTCGCGGACACCGTCTTGCTCTCCTTCATCGCGCGCGGCCCTCGAAGCCGCGCACCAGCGTCGCCCGCGCGGCTCCGGCCTGCATCAGCAGCGAGAAATCCGAGCCCGAGAGGATCAGCCGCGCGCCCATGCCGATGTGGCGCTCGAGCAGCTCGGGGCTGTACATGCCGCCCATGCCGGGGTGCTTGCCGTGCTTCTTGCACGCCGCGATCACCCGCGTGTAGGCGTCGGCGACGCGCGGGTCGTCGAACTTGCCGGGGATGCCCATCTCGAAGGTCAAATCGTTGGTGCCGATCAGCAGCGCGTCGACGCCCGGCACCGCGGCGATGGCGTCGGCGTTCTCGACGCCCTGCGGCGACTCGATCATCACCACCACCAGCGTTTCCTCGTTCACCTGCTTGGCGGTCTCGCCTACCGGCTGCGGGGCGAAGCCGGTCTGCTGCAGCGCGCCGCCCATCGAGCGGCGCCCCGCGGGCGGGAAGCGGCAGTGGTCGGCGACGCGCTTGGCCTGCTCGGGCGTGTCGATGTGCGGGAAGACGATGCCCTGGGCGCCGTTGTCGAGCGCGCGCGAGGCGTGGTAGTGCTCGAGCCCCGGCACCCGCACCACCGGCGTGATGCCGACCGCGAGCGCGGCGGCCGAGATCTGCGCCGCACTGTCGAGGTCCATCGAGCCGTGTTCGCAGTCGATGAAAAGCCAGTCGAAGCCCGCGGTCCTGAACAGCTGCGCCGTGTCCACGGTGCGCGCCTGGCGCAGGCCGAGTCCGATCGCGAGCTTGCCCTCGCGCAGCTGACGCTTGGCGTGATTGACGACTGCCGGCATGTCTTCCTCCGTGTTTGGAAAAGATCCCAGAATCGCTAAAGGATACTATGCGCGCCATGGCTCCACGCTGGCGGGTGCTCGCGGTGCTGACCTTCGTGCGGCTCGGAATGGGGTTCCAGTTCCAGTCCGTGGCGGCGGTGTCGCCGTTCCTGTCCGAGAGTCTCGGCTTCGACGCGGCGCAGATCGGGCTGCTGATCGGCATCTACTCTCTGCCTGGCGCGCTGTTCGCGCTGCCCGGCGGGCTGCTCGGCGCGCGCATGGGCGATAAGCGCGCCTGCCTGCTGGGGCTCGTTCTGATGCTCGTCGGCGGCATTGGGGTCGCCGTGTCGACCAACTTCGAGGCGGCGTTCGCCGCCCGCGCGGTGAGCGGCGCGGGGGCGGTGATCCTGAACGTCATGGTCACCAAGATGATCGCCGACTGGTTCGCCGGCCGCGAGATCGTGCTCGCCATGGCGGTCCTGATGAACGCCTGGCCGATCGGGATCAGCGTCGCCCTGTTCACGCTCGCTCCGCTGGCG
>Ga0102953_1000924_pt1 | contig 19228 bp, 15 predicted proteins | sample SalPon2A_C_D2_MG_FD_78509 | JGI IMG/M metagenome (GOLD analysis project Ga0102953, IMG submission 78509) | Soil microbial communities from South San Francisco under conditions of wetland restoration - Salt Pond MetaG R2A_C_D2_MG | ecosystem: Environmental > Terrestrial > Soil > Wetlands | place... | reverse complement strand
TCCGGAGAGCTTTTTTACTAAGCCGATTATTTAAAAACTCAGTATCGAGCAGGTTACTTCGAAACCACCTCGGTAAGCTGATGTGCGGCTTCCACCACGTGTTCTGCTGTGATACCGAATCCTTCGTAGATTTCTTTATACGGCGCTGAGGCTCCGAAGTGGTCAAGACCGATGGCAACACCATTCTCACCGATCCATTTGTACCATCCAAGAGTCGCTCCGGCTTCGATTGAGATGCGGGCCTTAACAGCAGGTGGTAGCACCTTATCGCGATAAGACTTATCCTGTGCTTCAAACAACTTCCAGCACGGCATACTTACCACCCTGGCTGGTATCCCTTCATCGCTGAGCTTCTGCCAGGCTTCCATTGCAATCGAGACTTCTGAACCCGTAGACAGTAAAATTACTTTTGGATCCCCATTTGGAGCATCCTGCAGAATGTAAGCCCCTTTTTCAAGATCGGCCGCGGCTCCATTGGCTGTCTGCTCATAAACCGGTAGATTCTGGCGCGTAAGGATCAGGGCTGTAGGTCCGTTCTTACGTTGCAGGGCGTGCTTCCAGGCAAACGTCGTCTCATTGGCATCTGCCGGCCGGACAACATGCAAATGCGGCATGGCTCTAAGCGCCATCAGATGCTCTATCGGCTGGTGCGTAGGTCCGTCTTCACCCAGTCCAATGCTATCGTGGGTATAAACAAAGATGGTCGGTATCTCGCATAAAGCAGCGATCCGCAACGACGGGCGTGCATAGTCGGAGAAAATCATAAATGTACCACCGTATGCAATAACTCCACCGTGCAGCGTCATCCCATTAAGAGCGGCCGACATGGCATGTTCGCGAACACCATAATGGACATAACGGCCATCGTATTTACCTGCATCCACTTCAGCCGTCCCTTCCATATACGTGTTGTTGCTGGGTGTCAGATCAGCCGAGCCCCCAATCAAATTGGGAATCCGGTCACGGAGCACATTTAATACCTTGCCTGAGGCTTTACGGGTTGCCGAGCCTTTGGCATCGGCAGGAAATACAGGCAGATCCTTGTCCCATCCTTCCGGAAGTTTCCCAGACAGGACATGATCAAATTCAGCAGCTTCTTCTTTGTAGACATCACGATAAACAGCCAGACTCTGCTTCCATTCGCTGTTCCATTCACGGCCACGCTGTATTGCTTCTTCATAATGTTTTTTCACTTCTTCAGGGACATAAAAATGCTTATCGGGGTCCCATCCCAGGTTTTTTTTCGTCAAACGAACTTCATCTTCACCAAGTGCAGAACCGTGCGCAGCGGCAGAATCATGCTTATTCGGGCTGCCGTATCCAATATGCGTCCTGCAGGCAATGATAGACGGTTTGTCATACACTGACTGTGCTTCGTTAATGGCTTCCTCTACGGCTTTGCGGTCATGACCGTCAATTGATTGCGTGTGCCACCCATAAGCCTTAAAACGGGCAATGACATCTTCGGTAAATGAAAGTTGGGTATTCCCATCAATACTGATGTGATTGTTGTCGTACAGGTAGATCAGTTTGCCCAGTTTGAGGTGACCGGCCAACGAGGCTGCCTCGTGGCTGATGCCCTCCATCAGGTCGCCGTCACTCACGATCCCGTATGTATAGTGATCAACCACTTTATGATCCGGTTGATTAAAATGTTCGGCCAGATGTGCCTCGGCAAGCGCCATGCCAACACCTGTTGCAAATCCCTGCCCCAGTGGCCCCGTTGTTGTCTCTACGCCCTCTGTCAATCCGTACTCAGGATGCCCGGGTGTCTTGCTTCCCCATTGACGAAACTGTTTGAGTTCATCCAGGCTCAAATTATAACCGGTGAGGAATAACAGACTGTAAAGCAACATGGAGCCGTGGCCTGCTGACAGAACAAAGCGATCACGGTCAAACCATTTGGGATCTTTCGGATCATGTCTCAAAAATTTTGTCCAAAGTACATAGGCGGCATCAGCCATTCCCATCGGCATTCCCGGGTGACCGCAGGTTGCCTTTTGGACCGCGTCCATTGATAACGTTCTTATAGTATCAACCGAAAGTTGTTCGAGACTAGATTGTGGCATAACAGTTATATCAAAAGATTAATGTATTACTTCGTGGCCAGGTTATTGATGTAAAAGATGAAATTATTTTATGTCGATCGACAGATGTTACATTTCGCAACCCCTTTCATCTGCCGCTGTTATAACAGAGGCAAATCGCACATCCTTAAAACCGGTGCAAGATAATAGATTTTCAGGGATTGAGTAAAAAACAGAAAATCGACGTAACATAAAAATATTACTCTGTTTTGAAACGCATCAATTGCGCCAAACGTTTGCTATCTGAACGCGAGAATCTGTCTCGCATTTCTAATTCATTTATATAAAACAGTGGTTTTACACTTCTGAATTTGAGATCTTCCGTCAGAATAATTCAATGGAAACCCATTAGTTACCGAAATAACATTCTTAAAACGGTTTACATCTATTATGAGCAAGTACATGAACGACGATGACAACAACACAAAAGAGTTGCTGGAAAGCCTCGGAGAACTGAATAAGTTCAACAAAAAGTTTCTCGAAAGTCGCAAAATTTTTCTCTGGGGACCAGTCATGGATGATTCCGCACGGGATATCGTAAATCGCCTGCTGTACCTAGAAGCAATGGATCCGGGCAAAGAGATCACTTTTTACATCAACAGCCCCGGTGGCGTCGTTACATCGGGTCTTGTGATTTTCGATACCATGAACATGATTTCATCGCCGGTTTCCACCGTCTGCATTGGTCTTGCAGCATCTATGGCTTCTATTTTGTTGTCGGCGGGTGAGAAAGGGAAACGTTTGATCTGGCCGAGCGGTAAAGTGCTGATTCACCAGCCAAGTATCGGCGGCGTCATCCAGGGCCCGGCAAGCGATCTTGAAATCCAGGCAAGAGAAATTGTGCGGACCAAAGAACGGTCGGCTGAAATTCTCGCTGAGCGCTGCGGAAAGAAAGTTGAGGAAATCATAGATGATTTTGATCGCGACTACTGGATGGATGCAAAGGAATCCATCAAATACGGCATCGTCGACAAGCTTACTAATAAAATATCTATGTAACGGATATCGACAATAAAGTGATAAAACCGGCCGGAGCATTCTTCAGCCGGTTTTTTTATGCCTGAAATTCTATAACTGGATCTCATCGTTACCCGAAACAGACAGGAAGCGGGTCGTTTATAGCGATTCTCTGCGAACATCGTGCTCCTCTGTGCGCCAGTCGTTAATCTTCCAAGTACCATTTTGCCACTAACGACACGATGAAATTCACAATGAGCACAGTGAAGCTGCTTATACCCACCTTTTGTCTACATTCATAACTGCTTAATGAATTGGCATCGAGCAGGAATAAGGATTTATCGCTTTCTTATGCTGATTCCATTTACCAGCGTCTTTCCTTTGGCAGCTGTAAATGCGATGGTTATCCCGTCATTATTCTTCACATCAACATGAATTGCTTTGGATACCGGTACATCTTTGCCGTATGTCTTTGCCAGGTCGGTGTTATCAAACAGGTTTTGTCCATTGACAGATATCGAGAATACCCGTTTTCCCGAGATTCCGAAATCGGGTTCGGCCAGATATATCGTCACGGTATAAGCCCCGGGCGGTACTTCAAAATGATAATCACTCATTCCCTCGCGGTAATTTTGATACACGGGATCGTCACTTGTATCTAAAATGTTTGCTGAAGTGTGTCCCGGTTTGCCGCCGTCATATCCCCAATCGTTTCCGGTTTTCGGCTGATCTGCTTCCCATATCACACCTCGTTTGGGATAAAACTGGTAGTGTGAACCTGCATCGACAAGCAACTGAGCATTGCTGCCTTTACCGCCATAGAAATCTCCTCTGTATGACAGATTGATCGTCAGATCATCGGAATAGTTTTTACCGTTTCTCCGCCCCTGTGCGACCAGATGATTGGCACCTATACTCATCGGGACGGACCAGTTCACATAATCCTTGTTGCCAGGGTTCTTGCGGCCAATAGACCTACCGTCTACCCATAGGGTAACACTTCCTGAATTTGAAAATAGAGTAACCGGTTCATTAAACAATTTTTGATCCCTTTTCTTAAAAGGAACGGTTCGCTCGGTCCAATCCCGTGAGGCAATGCGCAGAACCGGTTGGTCTGAAAATCTTGATTTATAGAAATAATAAATCTCTTTAGGGGTGCGGTCTTCATTAACCAGTCCCTTTTCGTTGATCCATGGCCGGGTATCATTTCTCCCCTCCGATGGAAAATCAAACATAACCCATGCCGCCGATCCTGCTATAAACGGACGTTCATCTATCTGATTCAGGATCTGTTCATGGTAGTAGTTTTGATATTCGGTCGAGAAATCGAATTGTTGCGGATCGGTCGTATGGATGCGGCTGTCACTGCCGGCCCCGTATTCACTGATAATCATCACTCGTTTGGGATATTTGGCATGTTGTTCATCGAGATACTTCCCAAACAAGTTCTTTCCGGATTTATCCTTCATAGGCTCATACCATCCCTGGTACAGATTCCACCCGGCAACGTCAGGGACACCTGATAACCCGGTTTGATCATAAAGGGAACTGTGATGCATAGCCATGGCGGTCTCACGTGTCGGATCTTCCCGATGAGCTATAGAATTCAGGTGTTTAGCCAATTCCACAACCTTACGGAAGTATTCCTTTCTCTCCGCCGGATGATCCCTCCCGGCATAATGTGGCGGAACCAGCAGGATCTCATTCATATATCCCCAAAGAATGATTGACGGATAATTATAATACTGGTGAATCATTTCACGCAGCATATGAGAGGCATTCGCCGTGAATGTCGCTGAGGTGTCTATAGTGTTCACCACCGGTATCTCCTGCCATACCAGGATCCCAAGGTGATCAGCAGCCTCAAGAACGGACGGATCCTGGGGATAATGAGCCAGACGCACAAAATTCCCGCCCATTTCCTTAATCATCTTCATGTCCGCCACCTGGTATCGATCAGGAACGGCATTTCCGAATCCCGGATAAAACTGATGCCGGTCGACTCCCTTCAGTTTCAAATGTCTCCCATTGAGAAAGAAACCCTTATCCGGATCAAACCGATACCAGCGAATACCCAGGGGATTGGTCTCGCTGTCGACGACAGTTCCGTCTTCGATGACATTCGTCGTTACGGTATACAGGTAGGGATCATCAGGTGACCAAAGATGAGGATTTTTGATTTCGGGGCTCCTTTGGGATACCATGACGGGTTGCCCGGCATCTATTGTCACATGACTGCTCATCTGCTGAATGGTACGGCCGTCTTCGTCCGTTATCACCGTTTCCAGACTGGCCTTCACTTTCTTATCAGAATTGTTGACTATCTGCGACCTTGTAACAACTGTTGTTGATTTATCAGACACATCCGTCGTGTGAATAAACACACCCGGCGACGCGAAGTCTGCTACTGTGATATGTACCGGACTTGTTGATATCAGCCATACTTTCCGGTAGATGCCACCCATGAAGGTAAAATCCGCAGACAACGGCGGTATAAACTGGTTGTAGCTGTTATCAGCCCGCACCGCAATCAAATTTTCTTCTCCAAGATGTACATAAGGTGTGATATCTGCAGCAAAGGCGGTATAACCTCCTTCATGCTTCAGCACATGGTGACCGTTCACATAAATATCTGCCACCTGGTTAACGGCTCCGAATTTTAGAAATATCTGTTTCCCTGAAAATCCTTCACCTATCTTGATCTTTTTCCTGTACCAGGCGGGCCCCCGGTAATAGCCACGGGTGTCATCAAACGAATCTTTCCGATTCCATGTGTGTGGAAGCGAAACGATCTGCCAGGTTCGATCATCTAATCCAGGGTCACCAGCATTACTGACATCCTGTCGGATGAATCGCCAGTTGGAATCGATTGTGCGAACCGTTCTGCCACTATCTGATGCAATTTGATGCGACTTGCTAAAAACAACCGTCGTGGACAGATAAAAGAAAATGATAAAAAAAGCGATTTTATGCGCACCCTTGTTTGGCTTCATCTATTATCAGGTATTCAGGTTTTACGAGGATTTCTAAAAACTTATAGATAATTGCTCCCCGCGTCAGGTATACCTGAAAGTACTGAACAGCTAACAGTATAAAAAGCAATGATTCACGTATTACAATTCGTCTGTTCTCTGATCCTATAAAACGGGTTAAGACACAAAAAAGGCCATCCCGGAAAGGGACAGCCTTAAAAGTGTTAAGTTGAAAATCCTATTGATTAGGCTGAGTTTGCTTACACTTTAGTTCCTGTTCCATCTTGTATTCGGCAGATGCCTTAAATGAACCATAAGCTGCATTTTCAAATGCATCGCAGGCTTTCGACTTGTTGTTCATTGATTGCTCAGCCAAACCAACTTCAAACCAGATTTTTGCTTTATCTGTCTTGCTCCCTTTTTCGTACTTCAAAGCTTCATGAGCATTGGTCAAAGCCTTGCTCGACTCGCCCGCTTTGTTATATGTCTCGGCAAGACGATAGTAGCCATTTGCAAAGGAATTATCATAATTCAGGGATTTTTGAAGCAGTTCGATAGCTTTTTTATAATCCTTCTTCTGCTGATAATCCACACCTTTAGAAAGCAGGTAGTTCTTGGCAGAGTTTTGAGCACTAGTAAGTGTCACCTGGTCGCCTGATTTCTTAGCCAGCGAAATAGCCTTGTCAAATTTCACAAGCGCAGAGTCCAGTTTGTCCATTTTCTTATAAACCAAACCCTGTTGATAGTACGGTTTTGGATTATTCGGTTCCAGTTGTAACGCCTGATCAGATGCATCCAGTGCTTCCCGAAACTTTCCTTGCTGCAGGTCATTATTGCCCATTGCATAATATAGCTTGGGAACATTTTCCTTTGAACGCTGGGCAATTTCCTTGTTGCCATATTTATTGGCTATCTGTTCGGCCTTTTGAAAAGCCTGGATCGAGCCATTAAGATCATGGTTCCGGTATGCATCAATTGCCAGCTGATAATAGAGCGGCGGCAACTGGCCCTGAGCTTTGTCCATTATTTCTTTAGCGTCAGGTCCCACTTTTTGGGCAATGGTTGCGCTTTCTTCAAATTTACTAATAGCAGCCTGAGTAGAACCCTTTTTGGCTAACTCATAACCTTGATTAAAAGCTACAATGGCATCTTTTTTCGTTTGAGCCTGTGCTGTACTGCCCATACTGGCAACTGCGATCATGACCAAACTGAATACCAGGGCAATGCGACTAAGAAACCTCATATCTTTGACATTTGGGTTTTGGGTTACGAATGGAAAACGAAGCTAAAAAAGATATTATTATCAAACAAATGCAGAGAACATATAATCTACAGCAAAGTCATTAAGAATTTCAATAATAATCACATAAATGTTTAGAAATTTGGGCTGAGCTCATGTTCCTGATAAAATTTATAGATAACGGATACGGCTTCGTCGATATCGTCAGTTAAATGAAACAAATTAATATCTTCAGGTGCAATGGTATGATTTTCGATCATTGTATTTTTCATCCAGTCGATCATACCGGCCCAATATTCGGTTCCGATCATGACCACAGGAAACCGTGAGATCTTACGTGTTTGCATCAATGTCAGGGCCTCAAAAAACTCATCCAATGTTCCCAAACCACCAGGAAAGACTACAAAACCCTGCGAATATTTTACAAACATCACCTTCCTGGCAAAAAAATAATTGAAATCGATCGAATAATTCGGATCAATAAATTGATTGGGTTGTTCCTCAAAAGGTAGTGAGATATTTAGCCCCACCGACTTACCGTTTCCAAGCCTGGCACCCTTGTTGGCTGCTTCCATCAATCCCGGCCCCCCGCCGGTAATAATGCCAAAGCCATGTGTTGTCAGCTTTTCCGCGAGTTGAACTGCCATATCATAATATTTTATTCCGCTGTTAAGCCGAGATGATCCGAATACCGATACACATGGTCCAATTTTCAGAAGACGATCATAGCCTTCTACAAATTCTCCCATGATTTTAAAAATACTCCAAATATCACTCGACAGTTCATTACGATATTTCTCGGGAAAATGATTGATTTTCCCGTTTTTATTTTTGTCTTCCATATGCGTCAATAATGGCTATTTATGAGAACGAAATCTAAAAGTTAACGCTAATCCGAAACCAGGTTTGGATCCCTGAATTAATGCTGGCCGGGCCTCTACACTCAGGTTTTTACTAACATCAAAATCCCGCAATTCCGCAAACACATAAGCATCTAACATATTTAGTCCATATACCAATCCAACCCCTAAAAATACCAGATCTCTTTGATTATGGTAGTAATCCCTCAGATACTGAAGTTTTTGCGGCGATTGTCCCTGCAGGTAAGCCGGTGTCGGACCATATCTTTGATCGGTATGAAAATTTCTTGTTGGATCGGCTATCGAATTGTAATAAGCAGCTCTCAGGTCATGATAGGTTTTCGTCATATGAACTCCCCAAACCGACATACCTATCAGGCCGGCATAGATTATCGGTACCTTCCAGATTTGTTTATTGGTAATCTGGCCCCATCCCGGAATGATCATAGAACGGAACAGTACCTTTCTTGGTTTCGGTACCGTGTCCCGGGGTGTGGGCGAAAAGATACCCGCACCCGAAGACCATTGCATCTGGTACTGCTGGGCCTGTACATTTTGACAGGAAATTAACAGAACCAGCGCAGTGGAGAACAACACTCTCCGGGTTACTTTACAACGAGTCAAAAACACTGATTAGACGATCTAAATCTTCGTCCGAGTAATATTCTATGCGAATTTCTCCGCCTTCGTTTTTCTTCTTAATCTGAACTTTGGTACTGAGCTTATGCCGTAATTGCCTGGCCAGTTCATTGGTTTCAAAATCATTCTGATCTTTCTCGGAAATCACCGTTCGCTTTCTAGACTTCTTCTTCGCAATGCGGCGTACCGCATCTTCAATCTGACGTACCGAATAATCTTCGGCTATCGCCTTATCCAAAATCTGTTGCTGCAGCTGCGGATCTTCGATCGTAATGAGTGCCCGTGCGTGTCCCGTCGATATTTTTCCATCGCGGAGTGCCCGTTGGATCAGGGCCGGCAGATTCAGCAGCCTGAGAAAATTAGTAACAGCACTTCGGCTCTTACCTACTTTTTTGGAAACTTCATCCTGAGTGTAGCTGCACTCGTCAATTAGTCTGCGATATCCCATAGCGATCTCAATGGGATTGAGTTCTTCCCGCTGGACATTCTCAATCAATGCAAAGGCAAGCGATTGTTCATCATCAATTTCCCGGATATATGCCGGTATATCATGGAACCCGGCCATTCGGGCGGCGCGCAGCCGTCGCTCCCCACTGATCAATTCATAGCGCTTCTCCCCTACGTAACGAACCGTAATAGGCTGTATCAAACCATGCTGCTGTATTGATTCTGCCAATTCCTGCAGTTTGAGTTCATCGAACTCCTTACGTGGTTGATTGGGGTTAGGGCGGACATTGGTTACAGGGATGTGCAGAATTACATTAATCCGTTCCCCGGTTTCGATATAAGGATTTCCACCGCCGGACGAATCTCCGGCCTTTTTTTCATCCTTCTCTTCCATATCGGGGAAATAGGCCCCTAGTCCCCTGCCAAGTGCTTTGCGTTTTGCCATTTATAAATGCGTCTTTATGATCGCAGTCATTCCTTGCCCGCTTCCGATTCTGCGACAAAAATCGGGCTGTTTTTAAATAACTTTTTATTTCTGGTGATTATTTCTCGTGCAAGTGCAAGATAATTCTTAGATCCAACACTTATGGAATCATAAAGCAACACGGGTTTACCGAAACTGGGCGCTTCCGCCAGCCGTACGTTACGTGCTACGACTGTGGAAAACACACGGTCATTAAAATATCGCTTAACCTCCTGTGCAACCTGATTGGAGAGCCGTGTGCGATTATCGTACATCGTAAGGAGCACGCCTTCAATTTCAAGCTCCGGATTCAGGTGCTGGCGTACAATTTTGATCGTGTTTAAAAGCTGACCGAGTCCTTCCAGCGCGAAATATTCACACTGAACTGGTATAACTACCGAATTGGATGCACTCAGTGCGTTGATGGTCAGAAGCCCCAGTGAGGGAGGACAATCGATAATAAGGAAGTCGTATTTGGATCGGATATCCCGGATAGCCTGATCCAGAATTTTTTCCCGCATCTCGCGGTCGATCATCTCGATCTCTGCACCCACAAGATTAATATGGGATGGCACTACATCCAGATACGGAATTTCCGTATGCCGAACAGCATCATTGACGTCGACACCGCCTACCATCACCTCATAAATTGAGTTGGTAACCGAATGCGAGTCAATTCCCAGTCCGCTTGTGGAGTTACTCTGCGGATCGGTATCGATTAGCAATGTGGGATGTTCTATAGCAGCAAGACTCGCAGCGAGGTTAATCGCCGTTGTTGTCTTTCCCACGCCGCCTTTTTGGTTGGCGATGGAAATTACTTTGCCCATGTGATCAGTTTTTAAACTCGACGTAGATACTTGGAGGTGTGTCGAGCGAAATATAACGTGAACCCTTCATCTAAACAAAATTTATGAAATTGTTTAATTTACTTACTTCAAAAGCGCCATTTTACGTATAACTACCTGATCCTTAAGCTGAACCCTGGCTATATAAATGCCGGAGGGGAAGTCCGAGGCAATCCACCTCCAGTGATACGTTTGCCCAGCCTGAACCCTGTAGCTTTGTTTGTAAACACTCCGTCCTAAAATATCATAAATCTCTAAAACCGCATGTCCGCTGGCACCACTTTCAAAAACCAGTTGCGTGGACGGGTTAAACGGATTAGGATAGTTTCTCAGAATCGAAGCATGTGACGGCTTGTCAGCCGGCTGCTCGATGGCAGTCTGCACCCAATTGGGATCGTGTTCAAGCAGCAACCATCCTGATATCCCACCAACCTGATCCGGACTTTTCCAGTATGTCTGGTGATCATAGTAATTTGCGGTCGTATCGGTGCCTGTTATCGTACTGTCGATATAAAACTCGTTATAGGCAGCCGGCGGAGTACTGAAAATCGGGCTCACGGCGCTGGTAGTGTCACTAACTCCCGAATATTGAAGTCCGACTGCAAAACTATCCGGATTCATGATTCGGGTCGTGTCTGAGAACGAAAATGTGAACGGCAGATATTGATCCGTAGTGTTTACCGATACCGTTTGATTAAACGTATCCCTTATCTGGTTGCCGGGCTGAATGTCAGTGGGAACTTTCGCATTCTGCCAGAGGATAGCCTTTATTGAAGCAGGTGAGAGCTCGTTTCCGAATTGTGTGTTCCCCCCATAAAAGTTAACGACAAAAGCTGTAATTCTAACCGGGAACAATGAATCGGGCAATGTAAAGAAGACCCCCAGCGTGGTTGATCCACCAAACGACTGGGAATAGGTGTGAAGTGAATCAGGTGATGAGAAATATAAAGTATCGCTTTGGAGTGCGGCAACTTGCCTTATCGGACTTGCGGATTCCGGCTTAGCAGGTTGTGTGGCAATATAGACAGGCCATGCGATATGCCTGACCTGCGCTTTCAGTATACCACCCGGCCACAATAGGACAACAATAGTCAGTGTAAAAATTGTACGCATGCCCGATTATAGCAGGATACCGGTCACCACGCAAGCTTTTTGAGACAAAATGGAAGAAGCAGTGAGCTGTAACTGTGCAGTATCCTATCCTTCACTCCTGTTTTTGCCTGGCTAATTCTATTTCAGGTGAACTGGAAGGTGATCCAACGTTATTATCCAAAGCACGCAGTTTATGTAGACTTTTCAGGATCGAGCTGTCTGCTACTGCATTATTTGTGTTTCCATTGGAATTGATGGCCTGAATATTGAGCACGTTATTATGGTCGACCCATGGACTGACTTCATTGCCTGCCCCCTGAGTGTTGGAAACGCGTGCCGTTGTGTTCTGGAACTGGTAATCGGAAAGAGTTTCAGGCTGGCTGGTTGAACTGTTAAAAATAAACCAGGAACCTGCCGAAACACCTATAATCAGAATAGCGGCGGCACTCGCGTAACGGGCATCCTGAAAAATACGACTGACAAGAGGTATGGGTATAACTGCTTTACGGTACTCCGCAGCTTTAACACAAATTTGATCGACTAACATATCGGGCGGGCTCATTGTAGGCACACTATCGAGCCGCTTCAGAGTCCGCCGCATGCATTCGACCTCTATCAGAAAATTCGGATCCGACTCCATCTTTTTTTCGACTAGCGTAATCTCCGCCGGGTCCAACTCATTCATCAAGTATTTTATACAAAGCGCATCATCGCTTTGCATATCTGATTTCTTTGCCATTTTCCTGTTCAAACATTTTACGCAGGTTAATCAACGCATAACGCATTCGACCTAACGCCGTGTTAATAGAAACATCTGTTAACTCCGCGATTTCTTTGAACGACATTTCATAATAGTGACGTAACATCACTACCTGACGCTGTTCCTCAGGAAGCTTGGATATATGCTTCATCAGACTGTCTTTTGCTTCTTCAAGCTCCAGACTTTCTTCCGCATCGACCAGCTTCTCATCAGGAAGACGTTCGTAGAAGTCGTCATTATCTTCAGTATTTGAGTTAACGTCGATAAAGCGTTTTTGTTTTCTTAAATAATCAATTGTTGCGTTATGCGCAATACGCATCACCCACGCAATCCATTTTCCCTGCTCGTTGTAGGTATCATCAAGCTTGGTAATGACTTTTGTGAATGTCTCCTGGAAAATATCATTAGACACATCGGCTCTCCCGACCATGCTGTAGATATAGGAATAAATTTTGTTTTTATGCCGATCGAGCAATGTCCTGAAGGCACGTTGATCACCCTTTTTCTGGTAAACCTTCACCAATTCCTGGTCGGTGAGTTCGTCGTAATTGATACTTTTCTTCAATTCGGTTTTCATGATAGAGTCGCTAACTTGGAAATTTCTAATATATACGGAGCAAAACCCGCTTGTTGCTCCATTTTTTGAACCTTGGCAAAGCCACTGAGTTCCGTACCCGTGTTACATAACAATCTAATTTTAAAATCTATAGAGATTATGAATTTTGTCATTACTGGAAGATAAAACACAACTACCGTGCCAGAATGATCTTTTTTGTCGTTTTACCTATCCATCACTGATTAGAGTGATTCAAATCTTAAATTCTTACATAAAATATTCGCACACGACAAACGGAACAATAACATTTTAATGCTAATCATTCCTTTAAACTCCGGAAAATAAACTATTTCTTGATAATTTTCACGAATTTTAAAATTCAAAATCAACGTTTACGGGTTTTGAACACTCCAAATCCAGGCATTATGACAGTATGTCACATCAATTATCCGCCCGTTCTTCCGTATGAAAAAATCCGTAAATAGTTGATCCCGTTTTGGTTCCTGCAACTTCCTTTAAATCATCCATACTCGCCTGTTTTATTTTTTTGACCGATCCAAAATGGCGAAGCAATTTTTCTGCCGTTTTGTTACCAATACCGTCTATTTGGTGAAGTTCTGTCTGTAATGTTCGTTTCCGTCTTTTCTTTCGATGGAATGTGATAGCAAAACGGTGCGATTCATCCCTGACACGTTGCAGCAGTTTAAGGCTGGACGACGTTTTAGGAATCATCAGTGGTTCCGACTGACCCGGGACGAAAACTTCCTCAAGCCGCTTGGCCAAACCAACAATCGGTGCCTGCCCAAAAAAGCCGATCTCTTTCAAGGCCATAACCGCGCTCGATAACTGCCCTTTCCCGCCATCGACAACGATCAGGTCCGGTATCTGCTGCTTTTCGTGCATCAGACGTGTATACCTGCGCGTCAGGATCTCATGCATTGATGCAAAATCATTGGGACCCGTCACCGTTTTTATATTGAAGTGACGATATTCACTTTTCCTGGGTTTGCCGTCAACAAAACAAACCATTGAAGCAACCGGATCACTACCCTGGATATTGGAATTATCAAAACACTCGATTCGCCGTGGTAAACGATCCAGGTACAAGTCCCGCTTTAGACTTTCCACAGAGTGAGGAATTTTCTTACGCTCTGCCTTGGACTTTTCAAGAAGATATTCATCCAGTAGTAACTTAGCGTTGGATTGGGCCATCTTCATGAGTTGCGCTTTCACACCGATCTTGGGCTGATGGATTGGCACTTTCTTTCCATGTTCCTGCCAAAGGTATTCCATCAACGGCTCATCGTCGACAAGCTCCTCACTCACATACACTTCATCGGGAATTAATGAGGCCAGCTCACTTGTATAGTAGTCTTCAACGAAGGACTGCAACATCTCCGGCCCGGTAAGTTCCTCAATATTTTTCAGGAATCGATGATACTTACCGATCAGCTTGCCTTCCCGTATTTTAAACAGAACCCCGCAGGCGATCTGTTCTTCACGTTCTACCTCAAGACCAAAGACATCCCTGTCGGTCAGATCGTCGGTCACGATTTTCATTTTTTGACTGTAGCGTTCAAGAGCCGTAATGCCGTCGCGAAGTTTGGCCGCCTTTTCAAATGCCATAGCATCCGATGCTATTCCCATCTCCTCTTTGAGTTCGCGAATCAGGCTGTCCGTTTTACCTGTAAGAAGCCGTTCCACTTTGGAGAGAACATCCTGGTAGGCTTCCAGGTCCCAGTCGCCGGAGCATTCACCAATATATTCATTAAAACAGCTATGCCATTTCGGCAAGTTTTTGGTGCGATCGATCAATTTGGGTGAACAGGCACAGGTACACAAATTGAAGGCCTCACGAATGACCTCCAGCATCCGGCGCATCTGCCAGACCTGGGCATAGGGTCCGTAGTACCGGCTCCCGTCCCGGATAATGGTTCGTGTCGGGAAAATGCGCGGTCGATCTCCCTTAGTGACACATATATATGGATAGGATTTATCATCCCGGTACATCACGTTGTACCGGGGATGGTATTTCTTGATAAGGTTACTCTCCAAAATCAGGGCTTCGGCTTCCGAATCGGTTATGATAAATTCCAAATCGACGATCTTGGAGACCATCACACGGATGCGTGTATCCATCTCCCGCGACTCCCGGAAGTAGGAACGCACCCTGTTACGGAGACGCTTGGCCTTTCCTACATACAGGATTTTGCCATGACTATCCTTATAAATATATACCCCCGGTTGCAGGGGCAGGTTCTCAACTTTTTCCTGTAATGATAATCCCATGTGAATGCTTTAAAAACGAATCATTACTTATTTATTATATAGCACCATGACAGAAATCGGATTGTGTCAGTGAATCCTTTAAACTACCAGCCCCATCAGGTATTTTAGCGTGAGGCCCGGGTAAGCAGTCATTGCTTTAAAAGCTCGAAACTCAATATTTAATTCAATAATGGCCAAACTCTTTGGAGATATCCATGGTTTGTTATTTCAATCATTGGGCGTTGAAATTTATTTGCCGTTTGTAGCTTGATTTTTGCTGCTTGTCCATTGATTGACCCCATTTTTCTCAACAAGATCTTATGGTATCTTAATAAAATCGTTTTAGCACATTATCGATTCGTAAACAACGCTGATGCATCCGGATATTACTATCATTTTTGAGGACAATCACCTTTTAGTTGTCAATAAACCACCAAATGTACCGACTCAGCCGGATCGGTCGGGTGATCCGGATATGCTGTCGATGTTGAAAACATACTTGAAGGAAAAATATCATAAACCTGGAAATGTATTTCTGGGATTGGTACATCGCCTCGACCGGCCGACATCCGGATTAATCGTATTTGCCAGAACCAGCAAAGCCGCTGCCCGCCTGTCTGACCAAATGAGACGCAAAAAGATACAGAAAGATTATATGGCCGTCATCCACGGGGTGTTAGATAAAAACGGACTTCTCGAGCATCATTTGGCCAAAGACCGGGATACTAATATCGTATCTGTGGTGTCCGGGGACCATCAGGAGGCGAAAAGAGCAACACTGACCTACGAGACCATGGAAAACAATGGCGATCTCACCTTGGTGGAAATCCATCTTCTAACCGGTCGTTCTCATCAAATAAGAGTTCAGTTTGCGGAAGAAGGGCACCCGGTCTGGGGTGACCACAAATATGGCATTGCCGATCGGGTGAATGAAAACAACCTGGCCCTGCACGCCTTCCGGTTACAATTAATTCACCCTACTCAAAAAAATGAAATGACATTCCTATCCTATCCGGAAATTAATGGGCCATGGAATAAATTCAGCAAATTAAGTGAGATGATCCGATCATCAGGTTCTTCAATGTCTACAGATGAAACTGATCCGGAACCCTGAATCCGTGGTTACGAATCGTCTTTTCATTCTGCCTAATGAAGTCCTTAATTACATTAATCGGAATAACCCGGGTAATTCCATAATCAATCAGATTCTGTTGCTCCAGTATGATCGGTCCGTTGTAAAGATCATTCAGGTCTTCATTCTTGATGCTTATCTCATCCGGTTTCAATACGAATTCGGCAGTGGCTGATGACGAATTTGCCATCCCTACCCATTCCATACGCTGAGACTCCCCGTTTAGAGCCATGACAACGCCTCCGCTAAAGCCATGATTGAAAGGAGCATCGATCAGGAAAGATCCATAAGGAGGGTGCATAACATCGCCAACGATAGCATGAACAATCATTTGATAGCCCTTGGGATATCCCAGAGTATATGTAAATGAACCGATTTTCAACTCCTTCGCATCACCCGGAGCAAAATCCATTGGGGTTACCGTATCGTTACCCTGCCACTTGGCATGGATCCCCAGCAGTGCCAGATCCCTTTTGGTATCAACCGCTATGATATCAAAAAAACCAAGTGTTTGATTATCAATAAGCAAATTTGTCTGTCTGTCCTTATAGGCCACAAACTTGACGGGCCTCAGTTCGCCACTTTGGCTGGCCTGGTAATACTGTATTACTGTATCGGGGAAGGTTATGATATGCGCACATGTGATAAGCAGGACACGATTTGCAGAAGATGAGAGCACTAATGCCGTACCTGCCGAACTATGGTTTGTGTACGCTTTTTTTTCGGCCAATCTGCTTATCCGGTCCAGGCTGATTCTCTTATCATAAACTGCCGGGGTTCGTGCCAGCAGATAGGTATTGTAGAAAGCAGTGCTTGTGATGCGTTTTACAGATTGGAACAGATGGGACAGATCCCTGCTCATATCCCTTTGAGGGAAACTGGTTGTGTAACCACTTTCCGAAATATGGCCAGATATCACCTTCGGTCCACTGCAAGAGCCGCTTATTACTAAAACAAACAACATTGGAATGATCCATCGCCACATCTCATGATCCCCCATTCGTGGCAAAAAATGACCAATTATTTCGTAATCAGGAGCCTACCTGCCAGACGAACTGCTGTAGTCTTTGAAAGACATCTTCTTATAGGCATTACTCCCGATATAGGAAAGCATTCTCGCAAAATCAGGAGCCGGTATGTAACCGGGCTGACCAGCTATAAAATTACCTTTGGAGTCCATAAAAACATAGGTCGGCAGACCGGAAACGCCGAAGGCCTGTGCAAACTGAGCTTTTGTGTAGGTTTTCCCCTGAAACGTAACATGGTCTTTTGACTCCACGTTGATTTTGACCTTATAAAAATATTTGTTTAAAACAGCATGTACTTTTTGGTTTGGGAAAACCTCTTTGTCCATTTTCTTACAGTAAATGCACCAATCAGCCATGAAGTCAATCAGCACTTTCTTGTGATTCATTGAAGCTAACTGCATGGCCTTCGCCAGAGTAATAGGTGCATCAGCTTCTGGGGTCGTTTTTAAGGGTTGAATCTTCTGTGACTTTTGGGCTGATTTATGACCGCTGTGATCCTTTGCGGGTGTGGTAAAACCCGTGGTCAGGAAGACAACTAAGAGTATTAGTAATTGTTTCATAACTTTCTGAGATATCTTTTTAGTAGAAAATTACAAAAAAGTACGGGATGAAACCCGAAAGTCTTCAGCTTTCATAAGTTTATAGGCAAAGAAAATTGCGGATAGTCCGGATATGTGCTATTCGTAAATTTCTGAAGTAGCGCCCGAGGCCTTTACAGACTTTTCATAGGCAATCAGGAATCCTCGTTCACTCAACGTACCGATGGCACGACGGTCCGAACCATTTGCAAGAACCGGTATTTCCGGCTCACCCGACTCGATGAAGAATTCGAATGCCCTGCCCAGCGAATCATTCAGGTGCAGTACAAACAGCGGAGTCATAATATCCGCCGCAATGATTGCCGGACTGTCCTCATTATTCAACAGGTTCCGTACGTCGTAAATAGAAAGGAGACCGACCAATTTATCGGTACTTTTATTCAATACAGGCAGGACAAGGACCTCCGAACGCGTAAAGGCGTCGAGGATTTTTTGGATGGGGGTATCAATCTCAATTACCGGCATATTGGGTACCGGCCGGTATGCGGTGCGAACCTTAACACTTTCAAGCACTTCCCTCATGAATGCACCGCGGTGCGACATACTGCCCAGGCGACTTTCCAATTGCTGTGCATATAAGCTCCAGCTTTGTGCCCCGATGTAGGAGATAGCACTTGCAAAAATCAGCGGCACCAACAAATCATAACTGCCGCTCATTTCTGTAATCAGGATGGTTGCCGCAAATGGGATATTTACTACACCGCTGAAAAAAGCGCCCATACCGACCAGGGCATATCCCTGTGGATCAACAGCCAATGTCGGGAAGAGCTGATGCACCAGTAGTCCGTAGGCCCCGCCGAGCAATCCGCCAATAACGAGTGATGGTGCAAAAACGCCACCAGAACCACCGGACTGGATAGTAAATGAAGTAGTAAAAATCTTAAGAAAGGCCAGGATCAGCATGAACGGGATGGTAAGATTTCCCTGTAATGCCAGTTGCAAATAACCATAACTGGATGAAAGAACGGCCGGGAAGAAATAAGCTACGGCTCCTACCATGAGCCCGCCGATAGCCGGCTTCCAGTATTTGTTGATTTTCAGGCGATCAAAGAAATTATGCTTTAGGGCAAAAAATATCCGCGTATAAAAGATACCCACCACCGTTACGATCAGGGCAAGAACGATGTACAAGGGCAACTCAAGCGGCCGTTCAAAGTGTGCCGACTGGAATATAAAGACCGTTTTCCAGCCCGTGACACTGGAATAAATGGAATAAGCAATGATTGATGCGATAATGGACGGAATCAGCCCCTCGGTCTCGATATCTTTCCGGTAAAGCACCT
>Ga0102953_1000922_pt1 | contig 19253 bp, 18 predicted proteins | sample SalPon2A_C_D2_MG_FD_78509 | JGI IMG/M metagenome (GOLD analysis project Ga0102953, IMG submission 78509) | Soil microbial communities from South San Francisco under conditions of wetland restoration - Salt Pond MetaG R2A_C_D2_MG | ecosystem: Environmental > Terrestrial > Soil > Wetlands | place... | reverse complement strand
GCGGTCGCGATGGCGATCAGGCCGAGCAGCAGGGCGATGTAGCAGGAGCTTGCCAGCAGGTTGAGGCCCGGAATGATCTGCTGCAGAAGCAGTTGGTTGGCCAGTCCACAGGCCAGGGCGACCAGAAACGTTGTCGTCAGAATTTCACTGAGGGAGAACAGCAGGATCCGGTGCCGCCAGCGGCGCAGCAGGTCGGTGCGGAACTGGCCGCCGATATTCATCAGGATCAACGCCAGGGCCAGGTCGGAGATGATGCGCAACTCGTTCAGGGCGTCGCGGGCGATCAGGGGGGGCAGTTCAACCAGGTGGGCGAATGACGGACCAATCACCAGCCCGGCCAGCAGGTAGCCGGTCACTCGCGGCAGGCGGAATCCGGAGGCAATTCGGCCGCCGACCAGGGCTCCCAGGAACAGAATGGCGATCGCCGTCAACAGGTGGACAAAGTGCATGCGTCATCCGCTGGTATTCGGGGTCCATGTGCATCACAAAAGGCGGGATGCCAGTTTTCATAAAACCACAGATTGCGGTGAAGTCAAAGCGGATTCGGTGCATCTGCGGCGAGGCCGGTGACCGCTCCGCCCGCCCAGTACGCCCGTTCGGTCCGGCCGTCACCGGCGACAGGGATGCTTGTCACTCAAGGCGATCCAGCGGTGACGTTGGTGCTCGGAGAATGATTGACAAGCGCCGAAAGCACGCTTAAATGGAGGGGAATGAACCTTCATAACAAGGAGAAATGCCGATGAAACGAACCTGCAATGTGATCGTGACCGTGTTGGCCGCCGGTTTCCTGCTGGCGGGGTGTGCCGCGCAGCTTTCCCAGGCTGATCGGGAGCTGCTCAATCAGGCCAAGGAGGCCAGCTCCAGTGCCAGCCAGTCGGCCCAGGCCGCGGCGGATTCGGCCGCCCGGGCTGAACAGGCGGCGCAACGCGCCGAAACGGCTGCCAGCCGCGCTGAGCAGGCTGCGGGTGCTGCCGAAGCCTCGGCTGCCCAGGCCAAGCAGAGCGCTGATCAGGCCAAGCAGAGCGCCGATCAGGCCAAGCAGAGCGCCGATGAGGCCAAGAAAGCCTTTGAGATGACCCTGAAAAAATAATCGGCTCAAACCAATATCGACAAAAGGTCCCGGAGACGGGACCTTTTGTGTTTTGGCACAGGAGCTATTGCTCTGGTCGAATCTCGATTGGCAGGCCGCGTGCTTCAGTCAGCACCCGGGCGATGCGCTCGGCGGGCCAGCTGCCGTCCGGAAGCATGACCGCGGTCGGATCGTTGAACGGTCGGTGGGCTTCCAGGTAAAGCCTGCCAGCGAAGAGGCGCTGTTTCAGCGGCTGGTCGACAATCCGGACCGGAGTTCCCGGTTTGACGCGGCCAGCCAGGTCGAGGATGTCCTCCGGATAGAGGCGGATACAGCCGTGACTGACCCGCCGGCCGACCCCATAGGGCTGGTTGCTGCCGTGGATGCCGACTCCCTCCGCCGTCAGTCCGATCCAGCGGCTGCCCAGGGGGTTGTCCGGCCCCGCCGGGACCCTTCCCGGCAGCTCGGGCTTTTCCAGGCGCAACGAGGCCGGAGGGGTCCAGTCCGGGTTGTCGATGACGACACTGACCCGGTACTCCCCCACCGGCGTAGCCCACCCCTCGCGCCCGATTCCTACCGGGTAGACCCGCACCTTGCGTGCGTCCCCTTCATCCCAGACCAGGTAAAGCCGCAGTTCCGCCAGGTTGATGGTGATCCCCGGCCGGATCAGCTCGGGAGCCAGAACCGCTTTCGGCAGCAGCAGCCGCTGCCCCGTCGCCGGCTTCCAGGGATCGATCCCCGGATTGGCGCGCAGCAGGTTGTCGAAGCCGATCCCGGCGCGGCGGGCGATCTCCATCAGGGTTTCTCCCGGACCGACGATGTAGTCCAGGTTGTGACCGATGATGGCCGTCCCGGACGTGAAATTCATCTCTTCGGCGAGCCGCGGAAACCAGGCCTGGCCGGAGGTGGCGGTGAGCAGCAGGGTGAGGAGGGTGATGGCAGGTGGCTTGAACATGGTTTCGATTATAGCCGCTGGAAGGTTCGTTGTCGTTATGAAGTTCGATACTCCGCTGGGGATTTGCCTTGGGAATGACGACGGGAAACATCAGATTGAAATTAAATGTATTGGCAAAATTTCTTAAGACTGCTAGGGGGGCTGGGTGAGTTGTTCCAATATGTTGGGACATATATGCCTAAGTGTCAGCATAGTTGTCGCCTCAAATAAATATTGAGAGGAGACAATACACTATGTCGGTGAGATGTTCACCTGCCCTTCCCGTCCTGGTCATCCAGAGCAACGATCAGCGGGATCACTTGGCCGGCCGGCTAAGGAGGTCTTTTTCCCCGCCCGCCCTTGACACCCGTCGGGTTGGCACTATATTGACCGGGAACCCTATCCCTTGAGGAGACCCGCAATGTTCCGTCATCTGCTGCCGGCCCTGCTGCTGGCCCTGATTGTCACCCCGATCCTCTCCAGCTGCGGTTACAACCAGATCCAGTCGAACGAAGAGTCGGTCTTTGCCGCCTGGGCCGACGTTGAAGCGACCTATCAGCGCCGGGCCGACCTGATCCCCAACCTGGTGGAGACGGTCAAGGCCTACGCCTCCCACGAGCGGGAGACCCTGCAGGCGGTCACCGAGGCCCGCGCCAAGGTCGGCCAGACCAGCATCTCGACCAAGGATCTGGGCAACCCGGCTTCCTTCGGCCAGTTCCAGGCGGCCCAGGGAGAGCTCTCCGGTGCCCTCTCCAGGCTGCTGGTGGTGGCCGAGCGCTACCCGGATCTCAAGGCCAACCAGAACTTTCGCGACCTGCAGCACCAGCTCGAGGGGACCGAGAACCGCATCAACGTCGCCCGCCAGCGCTACAATGATGCAGTGCGGATCTTCAACACCTCGATCCGCACCTTCCCCAGCAACTTGACCAACAGCCTGCTGCTGCACCTGGAGCGCAAGGAGCCCTTCAAGGCCGAGGCCGGGGCCGCCGAAGCGCCGAAAGTGAAGTTCTAGCTAGATGCGGAGCCTACTGCTTCAGCTCTGCCTGCTGCTGGCCCTGGCGCTGCCGACCGCGGCGCTCGATATTCCGCAGCTGACCGGCCATGTCAACGACCGCGCCGGGATCCTCTCGGCGCCGACGAAGCTGCGCCTGGAGCAGGCGCTCAGCGAGTTCGAGCGCAGTGATTCGACCCAGCTCGTGGTCTTAACGATTCCTTCGCTCGAAGGGGAGTCGCTGGAGGAGTACGCGATCCGCGTCGCCCAGGCCTGGGGCATCGGCCAGAAAGGGAAGGACAACGGGGCCTTGCTGCTGGTCGCCCGCGATGACCACCAGGTGCGCATCGAGGTCGGTTACGGCCTTGAAGGGCGGCTGACCGACCTGCTCGCCGGGCGGATCGTCGATTACGAGATCGTCCCGCGTTTCAAGGCCGGCGATTTCGACGGCGGCGTCACCGCCGGCGTCGTGGCCATGATCGAGGCGGTGCGCGGCGAGTACCAGGGGACCGGGACGACCACACAGAAGAAACGCCGTCATCCCCTGGGCTGGCTGGCGCTGCTGTTTTTCTTCGGTCCCGCCCTGCTCTCCCTCGGTGGCGGCAGTCGGCGCGGTTACCGGCGTCGCCACGGCGGCTTCTGGATCGGTGGCGGCGGGTTCGGCGGCGGGTTCGGTGGTGGAGGCGGCTTCTCAGGAGGGGGCGGCGGGTTCGGCGGCGGCGGGTCGTCGGGGAGCTGGTAACCTATCTCAGATACGCACCACGAAGGAGATTCACAGCCGTGCTACGTGGTGGACCAGCCGTTGCACCAAAGGATGAATGACACATGCCCAGACCGACAGCCAAAACCTTCTTCACCGCCGAGGAGCAGCAACGCATCGAGGCGGCGGTCCAGGCCGCGGAAAAGAAAACCAGCGGCGAGATCGTGCCGATGGTCGTCGATGCGGCTTTCGACTATCCGCGCGCCGAGATCTTCGGCGGCGGTTTCTTTTCCCTTGGTACCGCGGTACTCTGCAGCTGGTGGTTCGGCCACTCCTCGGTCTGGGTTTTCCTGCCGATCTTCCTGGCCGGTTACCTCCCCTGCAAGTGGCTGATCCGTGCCCTTCCCGCTCTCAAGCGCCGCTTCATCCCGCAACAGGTGCTGGCCGAGGAAGTCGAGGAGAAGGCCCTGGTCGCCTTTCTCGAACACGGCCTGCACGCCACCCGCGACCAGACCGGTATCCTGATCCTGCTCAGTCTCTTCGAACGCCGCGTCCACGTCCTCGCCGACCGGGGGATCAACGCCAGGGTCGACAAAGCGACCTGGGACGAGATCGTCGACAGCGTCACTTCCGGCATCCGTGCCGGGCGCGCCTGCGATTCCCTCTGTGCCGCCGTCGCCCGTTGTGGCGAACTGCTTCAGAAGGATTTCCCGCGCAAGGCTGACGATACCGACGAGCTGCCGAACCTGATCCTCGACTGAGCGCAATGCTTCCCGACGACATTCCGGAATCGACCCTGTGCATTTGTCATCCGGTCCGCTGGTTTCGACCTGGCCCGACTCGTTCGACCACCCGGAGCTGAAACGCTCAAGCCAGCTTCCGATCGAGGTTGCGGTACTGGATCGCTTCGGCCAGATGCGCCGTTTGAATGCTTTCAGCCTCGGCGAGATCGGCGATGGTCCTGGCGACCTTGAGAATCCGGCTGAAGGAGCGGGCCGAGAGACCGAGACGGTCGGTGACCTTGGCCAGCAGCGCTTCGCCGGCGCTGTCGAGTGTACAGAAGCGCTTGATATGCCGGGTCTGCATCTGGCTGTTGGCGTGCAGGCCGAAGCGCTGCAGCCGCTGGCGCTGGATGGCGCGGGCGGATTCGACCCGCTGGCGGATCTGCGCGGAGGAGTCGGTCGGGGTGACGGTGGTCAGCTCCTGGTGGCTGACCCGCGGGGCTTCGATGTGCAGATCGATCCGGTCGAGCAACGGGCCGGAGAGGCGGCTGCGATAACGTTGCAGCATCGGCGGGGTGCAGTTGCAGACGTGGATGCTGTCGCCGAGGTAGCCGCAGGGGCAGAGATGCGTACCCCTTTACCAACAATTTCGACTCAGGTAAAACCACCTACAAAATGAAAATTCCTCTTACAAAACAGTCCCCTAAAGAACTCACCGAAGATCCCGTCACCCTCGGCGATCACCTACGGCGTCGCCGTTTTGAGCTTGGATTGTACCAAAAAGATGTCGCGGTAAAGATTGGCGTAACAGCATCTACTCTCTGGAACTGGGAACATAACTGGACTATCGACCTTCGTTACTTTCCTCGAGTCATCAAATTTCTTGGATACAATCCTATCTCTTGTCCTGATGATCTCATGGAAAAGCTTGCTTGGTACAAACAGGTCAACGGGTTGACGTTTAAAGACCTTGGCGCTGAGATGGGCCGCGACCCGGAGCAATTGTCCGACTGGTTGGCGGGAAGGCATAATCCTTGTCGACGTAACCAGGAGGAGGTTGAGCTATTTTTATCGGGTCACGTCCAGGGGCCTGAAGCGCTCCAGCGCTCGGGGTCAGCTTTACCTGAAGAGATTCCGGACCCATAAAAACCCTTAGGATCGAATACTCCAGCCCTGATCAGGAATCCATTCGTTGTCAAAAGAGGCCTTCGATTGCAGGCTTTCGATGACAGGCATGAGGAAGACAGCTATGTCGGCGATAACAGCAGGCAGGTCGCCAACCGGAATGTCGGGCTTTGACTTTTTGACAAAGGCTGTCCATTGCACTGACTTTTGAGGATCAGCGTAAAAAGCCGGCGTGAACGCAAAGGGTGTTGTCTGCGGAAATGTTGTGCGCCGCCGGTTGAAGGTATTCTCCAAGGCATTTCGCAACAAATTTCCTTCGAATGTGAAGAGTCTGGAGACCAGCCAGAGATCATAGAAGTCCTTCATCCGGCTGTTCGCCAGACCGAGTTTGACCATAGCTTCCGCCTTTTCGGCCACCAGCGTATAACGGGGATAGGCTTTCAAGAGCGCTGGGGGCGCGTCAAAAAGGGTCGGATATTCGATCTGTTCAGGGGCTGGTGTGATCGCGTCCCCAAAGCCGATATCAACCTGAAGAGGAATCCGAGCCTGATTGAGCATACCGACCAAGGTGATTCGCACGCCATCGTATTCCTGGTCTTCACGGATCTCCTCCGCCCTCAGGGAGTCCGGCAGATAGATCATGCCATCTCCCTGAAATTCGACTCGGCAGATGTCGCGAAACACGTCCGCGAACTGTTTAGTATCGGCATTGCCAAATCCCAGAAAATCTGCATCCCTGGTGACGCGGTAATTCTGTCCTTTCCAGACCAGAAATAGACTGGCTCCTTTCAGAATGAACCGATCATTGTGAGGTGAGACGCTGAGCCGGTAAAGGAATCGCTCCATACCGTACCGGGAGAGCAGAAGGTTGAAATCTTCCCTATTGGTTTTGGCGCGGTTGAGAAGCCGTTGAAAGATTGAATGGGCAACGTTTTTCTTGTTCTGGCTCATACCGTCGCCTCCAGATAGGGGCGCATGATTTTCGACACTCTGTCGACTGCCGCGGCTTCGACCAGCTCATCCATGGTGACCTTACGTGAACGCCATGCCTCGCGGAGCGCTTCAATGGCGACATCGAGGCCGACCTTGTTGCGGAACTTGAAGCAATCAGCCACCGTCTTCGCAGGGCTGTAAATTTTAACCGCCACACCGTTTAGGACATGCTCCTGAATACCGAACGAATAGGCCGGACCTGAAACATAGGACAGGTTAAGCGGTGGGTATTCCACATCCGGTCGCCAAGAGCCTCTCGGGATCGTCAGCCATATCTCATGGGGAATCTGGGTGGTGATCTCGTGGTAACTCAGGGCAGAAATAAGACAAACGACGGCGTGAGGCAGCCTTTTCGCAACCTCCGCCAGAGACGAGTTCTCTGTCACGGGAGCTTCTGGCAGAGCGTAGAGTCCCACGGCCCTCTTCACCAGAAGACCTTCCTTGTGCATTCGGTACAGGTAGTTTCGGGAAATCCCCACCGCTTCGACGTCCTCGGCCCGGATAATCCCTTTTTCTCTGGCAAGATCCAGTATCTGTTGTTGCCGACCCATGGAATCTCCTTATTGCAAATCCTCTTCAAATATACATAAGTAACGAGTATTTGCAACAAATACTTGGCGGTCAAGTCAATGATTCTGCTTGTATTGAATACTGACCACAAAAAATTCCACTCACGCCTGAAACCGGAATGATTTCTGACCAGCTTCTACCAGCACGATGTCGCAAGTCAGATCGGTGTAACAGCCTCCACCATCTGGAACTGGGAAAATGACTGTTCAGGACCAGCCTGAGTCAATTATGCTGATTAAACGCCTCAGAATTTGAGTTGAATAGGCCTTTCCTCCGTTTGGAAACAGGTGGCTTTCGACGTGAAAAAATGATTTTCGACTTGGAGCTTGAAATTTTCCCTTCAAACCAAGCATGTTGACTATTATAATAGTCATTGACCAGCTTAATGACTTATTAAATAATCATTTGTGGTGTTCCTGATGAAAAGACAACGAACCTATTCCAGATACGCAAAAGAAGCCGCGATCCTCATGGGGGAGCAGATCAAGCTGGGGCGCAAACAAAAGAGGTGGACGGAAAATGAATTGGCGGAGCGTGCCGGTATTTCCAGAGCCACGCTGCAAAAGATTGAAAAAGGCGACATGAGTTGTGCCGTCGGTCTCGTCTTCGAGGTGGCGACTCTGGTGAACATCCCCCTGTTTGAGCAGGACACCTACCCTCTTTCCAGGCAGGTGGAGCACATCAGAGATAAATTGGCATTGCTACCACAACGCATCCGAATGAGACGAGATGAGGTGGACGACGACTTTTGAAACAGTCTATTTATGGGCAGGATGACAGATTATGTGGTAGCTCACCACAAAACAAATATGCCCATTCTATTCCCAGAACGGGAATGAGAATGAGAATGAGAAAGAAATTCAACTTAATGGCAAGGCGCGTCATCACGCCGGGCCCCGCGAAAGATCACCGAGGGCACCAAACGTATGTAATCAACTCGCCAACCAGTTCCACAAGCGTCTGGGCCACAATGATCGCAGGTGTCACTACCCATGCGTCCGGCAAGGCCAGGGCAAGCGGCAGAGCCACCAGGGAATAGTGCGCCCCCGTGCTGAAAATCATTGCCCTGCCGGTCTTGAGAGCCTGGCGAAGGGACTGTGCCGCCCCTGAGGGCGAGTAACGGCATGATGGTCATGAAGGTAATGTTCATCATTTCTGCAAACCGTGAAATCAACTCTGTAGAGCCCTTTGCCCAAAGTCATTCAGCAGTCGCAGGCTGTTGGACACGACCAACAGCGTCGCCCCCGTGTCTGCGGCAATGGCCATCCAGAGCGACGCCACCCCGAACAGGGTCAGGACGATGAACACCGCTTTCAGCCCCAAGGCGAAGCCGATGTTCTGCTGGATGTTACGTAATGTCCGGCGGGAGTGACGGATCAGCCAGGGCAGCTTGGACAGGTCATCGCTCATCAGGGCCATGTCGGCCGTTTCCAGGGCAGCGTCGGTCCCCATGGCCCCCATGGCGATCCCAAAGGTCGCCGCCGCCATGGCCGGGGCGTCGTTGATGCCGTCGCCGACCATGGCTACGTATTTGTTTTCGCGAACCAGCCGCCCGACCGCTTCGACCTTGTCTTCGGGCAGAAGCTCACAGTAGTATTCCTCGATCCCGGTTTCGGCCGCAATCGCCCTGGCCGTGCCGGCATTGTCGCCAGTCAGCATCACGATTCGCCGGACCCCCGCTTCCCGGATTTCAGCGATAATGAGTGGGATGTCTTCGCGCAGGCTGTCGGCGATGCTGATCAGCCCGCAGACATGGCTGTCGTTGCCGATCGCGACGACCGTATGGCCGGCATCCTCCAGTTCTTCTGCCCGGGAATGAATGTCCGGGGTCTCCTGGCCTTTCTCGTGCATCATCCGGTGACTGCCGACCCAGAACAACCTTCCCCCGATGCTCCCTTCGCCGCCTTTGCCGGGAAACGCCGTGAACTGCTCCGCCGGGACGACCTCGATGCCGAGCTCTTTCGCCCTGCGCAGAATCGCCCTGGCCAGCGGGTGCTCGCTGCCAGACTCCAGTGCTGCGGCCCGTTCAAGCAGTTCCCGTTCGTTGTGTCCGTTCAGGGTGACGAGACGCTGCACTTCGGGTTGGCCAGTGGTGAGCGTCCCGGTCTTGTCCAGAGCCAGGACCTGTAGACGCCCGGCCGCCTCCAGATAGAGCCCGCCCTTGATCAGAACGCCCTGGCGGGCGGCGGCAGTCAGGGCCGAAACGATGCTCACCGGAGTGGAGATCACCAGCGCGCAGGGACAGGCAATGACCAACAGCACCAGGCCGCGGTAGATACTCTCAGACCATGGCAGGCCCATCAGCAGTGGCGACAGCAAAGCAAGGGCCACCGCGAGGGCCAGCATGATCGGTGTATACCGGGTGGAGAACCGGTCCACCCACTGCTGGCTGTTGGCCCGGCGCGTCTGGGCGCTTTCGACCATGTGAATGATGCGTGCCAAGGTGGTCTCGTCGGCGCTGCGGTCGGCTCGAAACTCCAGGGTCCCGTCCTGATTGATGGTGCCGGCATAGACTTGGTCCCCCGGTTCTTTGGCGACCGGCATCGACTCGCCGGTGATCGGCGCCTGGTTGACGGAGGACTGGCCGCTGACCACCTCGCCGTCCAATGCGATCCGCTCGCCCGGGCGGACCAGAACGATCGCGCCAAGGGGGACCTCCTCGACCGGCTTTTCCTGGTGATCACCGTGGTCCGGGTCGCGGAAACGGGCAGTAGCGGGGGCGAGATCGAGCAGTGCACCGATGGCATTGCGCGCCCGCTCGACGCTCCACTGCTCCAATAACAAAGAGAGAGCAAACAAGAAGGCGACGGTGGCCGCCTCAAACCACTCGCCGATGATGAAGGCTCCGATGACGGCCGTCACCATCAGGAAGTTCATGTCCGGCCGCAGGCGGCGGGCAGCCTGCAGAGCCCGGGGAAGAACGTACCATGCCCCGCAAACTGCGGAGAGGAAGTAGAGCAGCATGACGGAGGGCGGAAAAGAATGACTGTCATGATGGCCGCCGGATACAACGTCGAGCAGGCTGCCGTGCAAGACCCAGTGCGTAACAAAGGCTGTCAGGAGCAGAATTCCGGAGGCAGAGGTCAGGACCAGTCGACCGTGCCGCTCCCAGAAGGTGCCCATCGGCTCGGATCGCCTTCGCTCCCACGGGACGGCTTTCATGCCGCTCTTGCCGACAGCCTGAACAATCTGATCGTCCGAGAGCAGTCCCGGTTCAAATTCCACCGTCATGCGGGCGTTGATGACATCAAATTCCAGGTCGATGATCCCGGGTTTCCCGCCGATTTCGCGCCGCAGGATGGCGACCTCCTCGGAGCAATCCAACCCCTGGATTCTGTAATCGATGCGTCGCGTCATGTTTTTCCTCTTTTAAGAAGAACTGCGATCCTCGCCTTCAATCGAAACATACCCATGGCAAATTCCCATGGGAAAGCAGCCCGGGGGCCGGCAAGGTGAAGATCAAATAGCTAAGAATTCATGCAATTCCATTCCGGGTTATCCGAGGCAGAGGGATGATACCGCAGACGAATCGTTGCTCCCTTCGGCGGCACAATTCCAAGCTGAAAACGAAACGGCAGGTCCATCGAGCCTTTGCGCTTGGATGACAACCCCAAAATGCGGGTCTTTTCCTGTGCGAGGAGGTTTCCATCCGAGTCGCAGATCGCCAGATCGAGATGGCCGGGCAAGTGAACCTCGTGCAGTCGTTTGACCCGTCCTGCAACCACAAATTGTTCGCCATCCTGGTAGGCCCGGGCATCGCTGATCGTGACTGAGGTCATTGGGGCAAGGACCACGGCATATTCGGGCGCATGATTAAACAGTAGTTTTTGCCCGACTGTAGATTCAGCGCGATGCGCTGCACAGGCGGATAACGTCAGCCCGATAAAAGTGATGAAAAGAGTAGTTTTAGCAGTTTTCATAATGCGCGCCTCCTTATTTAGTGTTGCCGATTGCGGGATATTTCAACGTTCTCCTCGTTAATGATGCTGTCAGAAAGTGCGTTGATCAATCAGGAGCGATGGCGGATAAAATCTCTTCGACCGTTCCCCGATCCCTGAATGGCAATCTGGCTGCAGCCACCTCCGTGAGCAAAGCATCTCTGCGTGATTTGATGTCTCTAAGCTCCTGTCGAAGCCTCAACTTTGTTCTTGCTGCATGGGCTCGATATAATCGCGTTCGAGTAGCGTTGTATTGACTTACCAGTTCTTCGGCAGTTCTCTTCCACTGATCCACCGTTTGCCCCAGTTTTCTTCTCTTTTCTTTTTGTGTTGCGGGCACATCCGAGAATTGCATCGGCGCATTATGGGGCAATTCTACGATACTTAAGCCGCCGGCTCCTGTCATTTCCGCGGCGGAAACATTTTGGCAGCCGGGTGGGATCATGCCCGGATCATTTGTAAAAAATCTTACTCCATTCGCAGTTTGGCAGGAGTAGGTCTGAGCCTGGCACCTTGTTGCTTCTCCAAACAAGAAGGCGATTAGGACGATGAGGAATATGGTTAGATAAATCCGGGTCATTTTCCCTACCTCCCCTCTATGGAAGTCAACTTCCACCATCTGTCAAGCCAGTTCGGCGCCTGGATGATGCCCCCTAAGGGACGCCGGGGGCATCATCCAGGGCTCAGTCCGACGTATTCACCTACAATCAGTTGTCTTACACGGCCCCTTCGCCGCGCTCGCCGGTGCTGATGCGCACCGCCTGTTCAATGTTGCCCACGTAGATCTTCCCGTCCCCCTTCAGCCCGGTGTGGGCGGCCTTCTCGATTGACGCGACCACCTCATCAACCAGGGCCTCTAGACAGACGATCTCCACCTTGACGCCGGGGCGGCAGTCAATCTGTCCCTCTCTCTTGGCACCACCCCAGCCGATGCCGTAGCCGCAGTTGTCGATAAGGCTCACGCCGGTGAGCCCTTCGATCTTGCGCAGGGAGCGGATGACATCGTCCAGTTTGTGCTTTTTAATGTAGGCCTTGATCTCCTTCATGTCTAAACCTCCTTTTCGATCTTGACGGCGAACCATTTGTAGAGCGCCGGGATTACCAGCAGAGTCAGGATGGTTGAGGTCACCAGACCGCCGACCACCACCGTGGCCAGGGGTCGTTGTACTTCGCTCCCCGTACCGCTGGAGAAGAGCAGGGGAATGAGCCCCAGTGCCGTGGTGATGGCGGTCATCAGCACCGGGCGCAGACGCAGGCAGGCCCCTTTGATGGACGCTTCGTCCATCGCCACCCCGTCGCGCAGCAGCTGGTTGAGGTAGGTGACGAGCACCATGCCGTTTTCCAGGGCGATACCGAACAGGGCGATGAAGCCGACCGACGAGGGAACCGAGAGGTTCTGACCGGTCAGCCACAGACCGACGATGCCGCCGACGAGCGCCAGTGGGATATTAAGCAGGATCAGAAAGGTGTTCTTCAGGGAGTTGAAGTTCATGAACAGCAGCAGCAGAATGACCAGCAGGGTGACCGGCACCACCAGCGCCAGGCGCTTGTTGGCCTGCTGCTGCAGCTCGAACTGCCCACCCCAGTTGACGAGATACCCGGCCGGCATCTGCACCTTGGCGGCAATGGCTTTCTGGCCCTCGGCGACGAAGGAGCCAATGTCACGACCGCGCACGTTGGTCTGCACGGTGATGAAGCGCTGGTTGTTCTCGCGGGTGATCTGGCGCGGGCCGACGATCTCCTCGATGGCGGCTAGCTGGTCGAGGGGAACCTTGGCCCCGCCGGGAGCTTTGATGAGGATATGTTTGATCGCCTCGGCATCGGCGCGGGCCTCCTCGGCAAAACGCACGAAAATATCGAAGCGGCGAATCCCCTCGAAGATTTGGCCGGCGGTCTCGCCGCCGACGGCGGTGCGGATGACACTCTGCACATCCTCGACGTTGATGCCGTAGCGGGCGATGGCCTTGCGGTCGATGCGGATGCGCAGCTGCGGCGTGCCGGTCACCTGGTCCTTCTGCACGTCGGCGGCGCCGGGAATCTCGCGGATCACCGCTTCGATCTTGGCCGCCTTCTCCTTGAGCACGTCCATGTCGGGTCCGAAGATCTTGATGGCAAGCTCCGCCTTGGTGCCGGTGAGTAGCTCGTCGACCGCTGCGGCGATCGGCTGGGTGACGTTGAACTGGGCGCCTGGAAAGTCCTCGAACGCCTCGCTGATGGCTGCGTAGAGCGCATCTGGGCTTTCGGCGCTGGTCCACTCATCCTGTGGCTTGAGGGCGACAAAGGCCTCGGCGCTGTTGACCGGGTCGGCATGGGCGCCGACTTCGCCGCGGCCGACGCGGGTGACGACCCGAGTCACCTCGGGGAATTCGGCCATGAGGCGTTTTTCGAAGCGCTGCATGGTCTCCTTCGACTCACCCAAAGAGATCGACGGTGCCATGGTGGCGCGGATCAGCAGATCCCCCTCGTCGAGCCGGGGGACGAACTCCGAGCCGAGTCGCGGGAAGATCAGCAGTCCTGCTACCAGCATCGCCACGGCCAGGCCCACCGCGATGGAACGGTGGCGCACAAACAGGCTGACCGCTGGGCGATAGGGAAGCAGCAGCCAACGCACGATCCAGGCCTCCTTGGCTCCTTCGCCCTCAGCCACCGACTTGGGCCGACGCATCAGCAAATGAGAGGCGACCGGGGCCAGCAGCAGGGCGTAAAGGAGCGAACCGAGCATGGCCAGCGAGACCGTGTAAGCCAGCGGCTTGAAGGTCTTGCCTTCGACTCCTTGCAGGGTGAACAGTGGCAAAAAGACGATGATGATAATGGCAATGGCGAAGATGATCGGCCTTCCCACCTCGGCGCAGGCGCGGCTGACGATGGCCAGACGGGAATCGTCCGGATCGGCCTCGCGCAGCATGCGGTCGACATTCTCCACCATGACGATGGTGGCGTCGACCATCATGCCGATGGCGATGGCGAGGCCTCCCAGCGACATGAGGTTGGCGCTGATGCCGAAAATATTCATCAGGATGAAGGCGAAGAAGATGGAGAAGGGGATGGAGAGGGCCACCACTAGGCTGGCTCGCAGGCCGCCCATGAAGATCAGCAGCACTCCGGCCACCAGCAGCACGCCGAAAATCAGTGAATCGGTGACCGTCTTCACGCACTTGCCGACCAGGGTCGCCTGGTCGTAGTAGGGAACGACCCTGACCCCTTCGGGCAGCACCTGGTTGATCTCATCCAGTTTGGCCTTGACGTCGGTGATGACGGTCGAGGTGTTGGTGCCGATCAGCTTGAGGACCATGCCGACCACCGCCTCGCCAGACCCGTTCATGGTTGCAAGGCCGCGGCGGATCTCGCCACCGATAACGATGTCGGCCACCTGGTCGAGATAGACCGGGGTGCCGTCCTGCACCTTGAGCACAATGCGTTCCAGGTCGCTAATTTGTTCAGCCAGACCGACCGAACGGACGATGTATTCCTCGGCGTTCTGGACCAGGAACTGGGCGCCGACGTTGCCGTTGTTGGCTTCGACCTTCTCGACGATCTCGCCGATGGCGAGATCAAAACGCAACAGATCGGCGGGACGCACCCGTACCTGGAACTGCTTCACCTCGCCGCCCAGGGAGAGCACCTCGGTTACGCCGGGGACGGTCTGCAGGTTGAACTTGATCAGCCAGTCCTGGATCTCGCGCATCTCCTCGGGGCTGCGCTTGCCGGTGTCATCCTCGAGGACGTAGAAGAGGATCTGCCCCAGGCCGGTGGCGATCGGCCCCATTTCCGGGTCGCCGAAGCCCTCGGGGATCTCCTCGCGGGCCAGCTGCAGACGCTCGTTCACCAGCTGGCGGGCAAAGTAGACGTCGGTGCCGTCCTCGAAGTAGACGTTGATCACCGACAGGCCGAAGTTGGAGACCGAGCGAATCTCCTTGAGCTCGGGCAGGCCGTTCATGGCGGTCTCGACCGGGTAGGTGACGTACTTTTCCACCTCCTCGGGGGCCAGCCCCTCGGTCTCGACGAAGACCTGGACCAGGGCGGGGGAGACGTCGGGAAAGGCGTCCACCGGCAGTTTGGTATAGCTGTAGTAGCCGGCCGCCAGCACCAGCACGCCGAGCACACTCATCAGCAGTCGGCTGTGCAGAACAAAGCGAATAATTTTCTCCATGACTGTTTCCCCCTTAGTGGTTATGTCCGTCGCCGAAGGCGCCCTTGGACAGCTGCGCCTTGAGGGTAAAGGCCCCCCGGCTGACGTAGGTCTGTCCGGCCTCGAGCCCGGAAAGGATTTCCACCTGGGTGGCGTTCTGTCGTCCCAGATCTACCGGGTGCGGCTCAAAACCATCTTCATCCTGAACAAAAACCACGCTGCGCTCCTCGAAAGTCTGCAGAGCGCTTTTCGGGACGACGATGCCGGTCGCAGTGTTCCCCACCGCCACCCGAGCGGTCACGAACAGGCCCGGCCGCAGGGTTCCCTCGGGGTTGACAAGCACCACCCGGGCCGTGGCGGTACGGGTCGCCTCGCCGACCAGAGGGCCGACCCAGGCGATCTTGCCGGTAACCTGGGGGATGCCGTGGCCGATTTCGATCACCACGGTCTGCCCCTGGCGAATCATGACCAGATCCTTCTGATAGACGTTGATGTCGACCCAGACCGAGGAGAGGTCGGCGATGGTGAACACCTCAGCGTCGGAGCTCACGTTCTCGCCAAGGGTGAGGTGCTTTTCGATGATGGTGCCGGCGAAGGGGGCACGAAGTTCATAGCGGGTATACATCGCGTCCGGGTGCTCGGGCAGCTCCTTGAGGTAGGAATCGGAGAAGCCCAGGGCGTGCAACTGCTGCTCCGCCGAGTTCCGTTCGATGCGCGCCTCGGCCAGGGCCTGGCGGGTATCGAGGAACTCCTGCTCGCTGGTGACCTTTTTCTGCCACAATCGCTCCTCACGGTCGAAGTTGGCCCGGGCCAGCGTCTCGCGTTCGACAGCTGCCAAATAGGCTGCCTTGACGTCGGCCAACTCGCGGCTTTCGATGACGGCAAGAAGCTCGCCAGCCTTTACGGAGTCGCCGACGGCCCTGCGCACCTCGCGCACGATGCCGGGAACCCGGGGCACAACGTGGGCCAGGCGGTCGGTGTTGAGGACGATTTCGCCAGGCAGCTCGGCATATTGGTCCAGTCTGCCCACAGCGGCCGTGGACAGCTCGATGCCGAACTCCCTGATCTCGGCCTCGCTCAGACGCACCACTTCATCGCCGTGTTCGTCCCCTCCTCCCTCTTCGGCATGGGCCGCCTCGCCTTCTCCATGGTCGTCGTGGTCGGCGCGGTCCGTCTCTTCTTTGCCATGGTCATCGTGGTCAGCGTGCTTGTCTTCGTGACCCTTATCGCCTGTGGTGGAGACCTGCGGAGTCGTTTTGGCCGCCCCTTCCTTGTGGCCTTCCGGGGCGTCCTGGCGGTTGCAGCCTGGAAGAAGAAACAGGGAGGCGAGCAAAGCCAGTACGGCAAATCCCCATGCCTTGGGTTGCTTGATCGATTTCATGCGATTTATTTCTCCTGTCCGTTATTGACGTTGTCTGTTTCGAGTGGAGTCCCGATGAGGCGCTCCACTTCGACTCTGGCCTGATGATAGGAGGCGAGAGCATCGAGGTATTGGCCTCCGACCTCAAAGAGGGTGCGCTGCGCGTCGAGGACCTCGAGAAAGCCGAACTTGCCTTCGCGGTAGCCGATGTTGGCGGCTTCGAAGGACTGCCCGGCAGCCGGCAGGATATCTTCCCGAAGAGTTCTGGCTTCAAGAAAGGCCGAACTCAGATCCCGGTAGCGGGTGGCCAGCGCGGTGATCGCCTGGTTGTAGGCAGCCCGGCCCTCTTCACGAGCCCTGCTCTGGGCGGCGCGGGCTGCAGCGATTCCCCCTTGATTCCGATCGAACAGGGGCAGGGGAATGGAAATGCCGGCGACGAAGACATTGTCGCCAGTCTCCTGAATGTTGCGCCCTCCGGCGAACAGGGTCAGGTCGGGAATGGCGTTGGCGCGTTCCAGATCGAGCCGGGCGCTGCGCTGCTGCGCTTCTGTTTTCCAGCGGGCGACATCGGGGTTCCGTTCGATAAGGGAAACCATCTGCTCTTGGGGCGGGACGGGAGCGATCCGCTCCAGGGAGCCGACGGCACGCTTGAAGCTCGCCGTATTCTCTCCCCAAAGGGCTGCCAGTTCCTGGCGTGCTGTTTCCAACTCGAGCCGGGCCCGGTTCTGAGCAACGTGGGCGGCGGAAAGAGGAATCTGCGCCCTGGTCTGCTCGATTGGAGAGACCTTTCCGGCCTCGACGCGCTCGCTTACCGTGCGGAAGAAGCGCTCGGCCAGGTCGGCGAGTTCGGCGGCCTGCGCGTGGCGTTCCTGCGCTGCCAGCGTCGCGACAAAGGATTTGGCTGTGGCGGTCAGAACATCGAGCCGACGGGTTTCAAAGTCCCAACCAGCCAGATCGGTCTCCAGGGCGGAAGCCGCCCGGCGTTTGCCGCGCTTGTCTCCCAGCTCGATAAGCTGGCTCAGAGTGACGGTAGTTTCGGCAGACTCAGTCCCTGAAAACTCGCCGCCTCCGGCGAAGTTTTCCATTTCGATGCCCAGCTCCGGGTTGGGAAGAAGGCCGGCCTGCAGGGTCTGGGCTTCCCTGGCCCTCACTTCCCAGGAGAAGGAGGCCAGTTCCGGGTTGTGCAAAAGGGCTAGGGCAAGGGCCTGGCGCAGGGTCAGTTCGCCTGCCGGCGCCTGAAACTTTGGTGGTTCAATCGTCACTTGAAAGGTTGGAATTTCACGGCCGAGGGGGCGCGGCTCAGGCATGGCGGCTTCAGGGGCGGCAAAAGCATAGCCGCAAGCCAGCACCAGCCAGAGCGCGCCCGCGCCGGCCACCAGTGTGGTCAAACGCATGGATGAACTCCTTCAGATTGTAATTGTCGATTTTTGGAGAAAACAGGACGGTGATTTCCGGTAGAAAAAGTCGAAAACCGTCCTCAGAGAAGCGCTGGGAAGGGGATCAATTCAGAAGGACGACGGTGCGCAGAGAAACGAGCGCCTGTGATGGTGGCGGCTGAGCAATCAGGTTCAGCCGGGTCAGGGAAAAACCGGCAGAGTGGTTGGTGGCGGGGTGGTCAAATGAATAACTACCGAGGGAAACAGGGTCTGGAGAAATGTTTTTGCCGCCTGGCGCAGGAGCATGTGAAAGAAAGACCCGGGTATCCTGGCAGTCATCTTTCAAAGACTTTAGAACTGGGGAGCCGTCTGTCTGGCGACCGGATTCGTGGTCTCCTTCAGTGGGAAGACAGGGGGCCTGGCATTCCCCTGCCAGGTTGTATTCCATGTGGGAATAGGCTTCCGACTCCTGACACCAGAGCAGGGCGTTGCCGACTCCCGACCCGATCAACAGGTAGGCCAGGACAGCAAGAGCGGAAACGGATGTTTTATACCTGCGAAAGATTCGAACCATGAAAATCCTTATAGTCTAAGGATAAAATATAATGGAACTTGATCTTAATAGTCAACCATTGAAATCATATTTTCACCCATTTCGCTCAATGCCTTCCGTTGATGGATTGATCAATTTCTTTGGCCATCACGGATGCTAAGGTGTTGGCTTGGCATGGCGGCCTGAATTGTGCTGTCTCATTTTCCCCTGGATCATCTCACCCTCGTCCTTGACTTAGGCCTGATGGCCCCAACGCTGCATCCATGTTTGACACCCTGCTGTGGCTGTCGCTCTGCCAGCCGGGTGGGTGATTACGGTGGTTATGATCGTGTTTCAATCGTTGGTAGAATTGTTCGGCATGGTCTTCTATCTCTGGTGGATACCGAAAAAGCTGTTGGTTCGATGACGTGATGTTTGTAAAGACGCCGAAGTACATTTGTAGAAAAACCCCCGGTTCTGTTGAGCATCGAGCCTTTTCGGGTAATCGCGGATGACGGTGTTGCTATTGCGTTCGCCGATCCAGCCCCCGATACTGAATCGCCTCGGCCAGATGAGGCTGCCTAATATTCTCCGCCCCGGCCAAATCAGCGATGGTGCGCGCCACCTTGAGGATGCGCGAGTAGGTGCGGGCGGAGAGTCCCAGGCGGTCCGTCACCATCTCCAGCAGCTGGTGCCCCTGTTCATCAACTGGACAGAACTTGCGGATGTGGCGGGCGGCCATGGAAGAATTGGAGTGCAGACCAAAGGGTGCAAGGCGTTCACGCTGGATGTTTCGTGCTGCCTCAAACCTGGT
>Ga0102953_1000921_pt1 | contig 19253 bp, 15 predicted proteins | sample SalPon2A_C_D2_MG_FD_78509 | JGI IMG/M metagenome (GOLD analysis project Ga0102953, IMG submission 78509) | Soil microbial communities from South San Francisco under conditions of wetland restoration - Salt Pond MetaG R2A_C_D2_MG | ecosystem: Environmental > Terrestrial > Soil > Wetlands | place... | reverse complement strand
CGCTGTTTCAACGGTGGTCGCCGTGGACGACCCTACCGCTCCTTCTTCGGCAATTCCCGGTTGGAGGTTTTGGACGGGGCCATCAAGGTCGCCCGGCATGGTGCGATCAGAAAGAATCCAGCCTCGATGGGCACCGTCATCATGCTTGACGCGGATGAAGCCTTCCTCCACCGTCATGATCCCCTGAAGGCACCGCCCGAGGATAGGCTCGTGCCGGGGATAACCAATATAACACTCGCCGAGTTCAGCGCCCACCAAGCCGACGAAGGGCCGGTGGCCGTCGTTTTCCGGGCCGCCAAACACCGGGAGGCTCTCGAAGACATCATGGCAAGATGCCGAGCGTTTGGCGCTTTTAGCATTCTGGACCTCTCGGATTGCGAAGTAGACAACTTTCTCTCTTTTTGCTCACTTAAGCAAAAGCCCGACATTTTTGTGAGCGGAGAAAACCTTACCGGCCGGCAGGTGCCCTTCGGGGCGTTCTCGATGGCTCCCCAGGTCTATCAGACCTGGAACAACTTCGATGACTGTTTTATCCACACCTCCACATTCGGCGGCAACAGTCTTGCTCTGGGAAGGGTAGCAGAGACACTGCTTGGGTTATTGGACGATGAAAGCGACTTTGCGAAGGTCAGCCGCCTGGTCGAGGAGATCGACAGCGACCAGAAGGTGGCTTTCCGATCTTACGCCCGCTATGTCAATCCGAAAGGCGCGCTTCTTCTGGCGGCAATGGGTGTTGATCGGCGTTACGTCTCTGCCCGCGGCACAGGTTTCACCGTCCGGGCAGTGCAAGGTGAGGTGCGGGTTTTCGATGGTCTTGGCAGTTACGGAGCCTGCATGCGTGGTCACAATCCCCCCGATATTGAAGAGGTGCTGGACAGCCACGAACCGGGCCGGGACTACTGGCAGGAACTGAAGGAGGCGTTGCGCGGTGAGACGGGGTTCCCCCATGCCCTGCCGGCGGTGAGTGGGGCGACGGCCGTGGAGGCGGCCCTGATCGTTGCCCTTCTTAGCCAGTATCCTAGAAAAAAGGTGGTGGTCTTTGACAAGGGTTTTTCTGGCAAGACCATGTCGGCCCTGATCGGCACCGCCAAGGCCCATTACCGTGAGCCCTTTCGCCCCCTCTACCACCATGTCGAGTACGTTGATCCTTTTGTCGATCAAGGGATGCGACGGATAGAGGAACTTGCAAGCTCCAAAGAGGTTGCTCTGTTTTGGTTCGAACCCATTCAGGGGGAAGGTGGCGTCCGCCCCATACCGGACCGTGTTTTTAAACTCCTGAGCGATTTAAGAGAAGACGCGGGATACCTGGTGGGCCTCGACGAGATTCAGACCGGGATGTTCCGCACTGGGACTTTGCTCAATTCCGCATCCCGCATTTCCGCGGATGTGGTGACTCTCGCCAAGGGGTTGGCTGACATGACTTTCCCGATCGGAGTTACGTTGGTCAGCGAAAAGGTGTACCAAAGGGCGCAATGCTGTTCCCCTGAAGTCGTGGAACACCTTAAGCGCTACTACCTGAACCAGATGGGAGCCCATATCGCCCTGCACGGTCTTCGGAAAGCTACAGAGGCCGGGATGGGAGACCACGTAGTAGAGATGGGCGAGATACTAAAAAAAGGGCTGGATGAACTGCGCTCCCTCTCACCAATGATCCAGGACACTCGGGGCACCGGCCTGCTGCAGGCCATTGAATTCAATTCGCGCCCTTGGGGTATGCGACTACCGCTGTTTGGTGACTATTTCGGGGCGCTTTTCGGAGGTCTCTGCCTGAGAAATTCTAACTGGCCGTTTCTGACCGCCTACACTCTGAACAATCCTTCCATCGTCCGCATCGCTCCGCCATTGACGGTATCACGGGAGGAAATTGCGCAACTGTTGGCCAACCTCAGGGATATCATCAAGGGTGGCTATGGACGGCTTCTGTTATCTTCATTGGCGCACACCCTTAGACGATTCCTTATTCCGGGTAGCTGGCTTCGCTAAGACGACGATTTCGCCTTGTGTTTAAGGGGGGCAGAGTAAAAAAATAATATTACCGGCCTTTCTCGAAGCGTGGACAATTCGTTTACAATACTAAATTATGGACATAAATTTATCAGGCTCAAGCCACATATCTCTTGAGAAGTGAAACAATCCCCCTAAAATCCTTACTAAGATAACCACAAATATCTATCAAACATCCTAACCTCAGCTCTCTTTGATCATAAAATTAATTCCTGCTTACTTGACATTCAAAATCATGACAGCCTACCATCATTTTATTGGAGATATCTTGGCCTGGTGGTTTTAGAGAACAACAGGGGGTTATTGTTTAAAGAGCCTTTAACCTCAATCACGGAGGGGAATTATGATAAATCTTAATATCAATAATAAGGAATACGAGATAGATACGGTCGAGGACGAACCTCTCCTCTGGGTGATTCGGGACCGCCTGGGCCTGACCGGCACCAAGTTCGGTTGTGGAATAGGCGAGTGTGGCGCCTGCACGGTGCAGATCGATGGTGAGGCTGTGCAGTCTTGTCAGATGGAGGTTGGTGACGCTGTGGGGAAAAAGATCACCACTGTAGAGGGACTTCCTGAGAACCATCCGGTTAAGGTCGCATGGATCGAGAAAGAGGTGCCTCAATGCGGTTACTGTCACTCCGGTCAGATAATGTCGGCTGCCTCTCTGCTTGCAAACAACCCCGAACCGACCGACTCTGATATAGATAATGCCATGTCGATCAACATCTGCCGCTGCGGTACTTACCCGAGGATCCGTGAAGCAATCCACCTCGCGGCCGGCAAGAAAGGTTAGTGGAGGAATGGCATGGGAAAAATAATAAACATCAGTCGCAGAGAATTCTGCAAATCGAGCGCGGTTCTGGGCGGTAGTCTGGTCCTGGCATTCTACGCTCCGGGCTGCAGCAGGAAAGCCGAAGAGCTGGCGACCGCGAAGCCGTTCGTACCAAATGCCTTTATCCGGATTGCTCCCGATGAATCGGTAACCGTCATCGTCAACAAGTCCGAGATGGGCCAGGGGGTATACACTTCCCTGCCGATGTTGGTTGGCGAGGAGCTGGAGGTGGACTGGGCGAAGGTCAGTTTCGAACCGGCTCCTGTCGATCATGTCTATGACCATACTCAATGGGGGCCCATGCAAGGCACCGGCGGCAGCACCAGCATCCGCTCGTGCTGGGAGCAATTTCGCAAGGCTGGAGCCACCGCCCGAGTGATGCTAGAGCGGGCGGCAGCTAAGACCTGGAAGGTGGACCCGGCGGACTGCATGGCCGAAAGAGGCTTCGTGATTAACCGGAAGACCGGCAAAAAGATATCTTTCGGCAAGCTGGTCGATGAAGCGGCGAAGCAGACCCCGCCGGAGAAGGTTGAACTTAAAGACTCTTCAGAATTCGACATCCTCGGCACAGCCAAGAAAAGACTCGATACCCCTGACAAGGTAAACGGCAGGGCGCTATTCGGTATCGATGTCAACCAGGAAGGAATGCTTACTGCGGTGGTTGCCAGGCCCCCTGTATTCGGTGGCAAGATAAAAAGCTTCGACGACAAAAAGGCCAAGGCTGTGCACGGTGTCAAGGAGGTGGTCCGGATCGATCGCGGCGTGGCCGTGGTTGCCGATCATTTCTGGCCGGCCAAATTGGGCCGTGATGCTCTGGAGATAGAATGGGACGAGGGGCCGCTGGCCTCCCTTGACAGCGTTGCCCAAGGCGCTGAATATGCGAAAATCGCTGAGACCCCCGGGACCGTCGCGACCGACCGGGGAGATGTGAAAAAGGCTCTGAGCGGGGCCGCCAAAAAGATAGATGCCGTATACGAGTTTCCTTACCTGGCCCATGCCCCCATGGAACCTCTGAATTGCGTGGCAGACGTTCGTGCCGACTCCTGCGAAATCTGGGTCGGCACCCAGATGCAGACCCTGGACCGGGATGCCGCTGCAGCTGCGACTGGCCTGCCAGAGGATAAGGTCAAACTGCATACAACCTACCTCGGTGGTGGCTTCGGCCGTCGGGCCGTGGGAGATTCTCATTTCGTCAAGGAAGCGGTGCAGGTATCGATGGCAGTAAAGAAGCCGGTCAAGGTGATCTGGACCAGGGAGGACGATATCAAGGGAGGCTACTATCGCCCGCGCTCCTATCACAAGTTGAGCGGCGGACTCGACACGGACGGTAAATTCGTGGCCCTGAATCATCGCATGGTAAACCAGTCGATCGTCAAAGGAACGCCCTTCGAAGGACTTATCAAAGACGGTATCGATCATACTTCGGTGGAAGGTGCTTTTGACACGCCATATGACATCCCGAATCTTTTTGTCGACAGTCACATGGCCCCGGCGGGGGTGCCTGTCCTCTGGTGGCGCTCGGTCGGCCATTCCGCCACCGCCTTCGTAAAGGAGTGCTTTGTTGATGAAATGGCAGCGCTGGCCGGCAAGGATCCGTACCTTTTCAGGCGGGAGCTTCTTGCCAAACATCCACGTCAGCAGGCCCTTCTTGACCTGGTCACGGAAAAAGCCGGCTGGAACAAGCCGGCGACAGAGGGGAGCCACAAAGGCATTGCCATCCATGAATCGTTCGGCAGTATAGTTGCCCAGATTGCAGAGGTCTCTGTAGATGGAACGGGCAGGATAAAGGTTCACAAAGTGGTGTGCGCCATAGATTGCGGCAAGACGGTAAACCCCGATACCATAAAGGCTCAGATGGAAGGCGGTATCATTTTCGGCCTGACTGCAGCCCTTTACGGTAAAATCACCTTTAATGACGGCAGGGTTGTCCAGGGTAACTTTGATGACTATGAAATGCTGCGGATCGATGGAACACCGGAGATTGAGGTGCATATAATGGAAAGCGACGAATCTGTAGGAGGGGTTGGTGAGCCCGGAGTGCCGCCAATTGCTCCGGCCGTCGCCAATGCGGTATTTGCCGCCCGAGGTGTTCGTCTCCGGCAGTTGCCTTTTGCTACGAATTTGTTGAGGAGCTGAAGACGAGGAAGAGGATCATCATGGATGATATTCACATTTATGAAGAAATAGTATCTTTGAAGAAGAAGAGAGTCCCGGCGGCGATTGCCACGGTGGTTGAAACCAAGGGGTCAACTCCGCGTAAGGCAGGGGCCAAGATGCTGGTCAAGAAGGATCGCAGCATAATTGGCACCGTTGGCGGCGGCAAGACCGAGGCTGATACCATCGAGGCAGCACTCGAAGTGATTATGGCAGGGATGCCTAAGACCATGGAGTTCTCCCTTACTAGGGAACATGGCGGGATATGTGGAGGAAAACTTGTCATCTACTTGGAACCGCTGGTTGTGCAGGACCACCTGATCGTGGTTGGAGATGGGCATGTCGGACGCGCTGTCAGCCAGACAGCTCGGCAGGCCGGCTTTATGGTCAGTATGATCGGCCTTTCCGAGAACAAAATCGAATCAGGGTCTTGCGAAGATGCGACTTTTCATCCCCTTGACAAGCTGGGTAAGGCTTTCTCCGAGATAGGCGCCGATTTAAATACCTATATCTTTATTGCAACCAGCGATCATCATCAGGATTTTGAGGCGGCAAGCGCGGCACTGACCACCGAATCTCGTTATATAGCGGTGATCGGCAGCAGGAAGAAGAAGACAGCAATGGATGAGTATCTGCGCACAAAAGGTTTTGATAAGAAAGTGGTTGACCGTATCATCTCCCCGGCCGGGCTTGATATCGGTGCGGAAACCCCGGCTGAGATTGGGGTGAGTATAGTGGCGCAAATGATTAATTTAAAGAGGAATTCCGACGGTGCACATTACAGCCGTCCTGCTTGCCGCGGGACAGTCAAAGAGGATGGGGTGCTGCAAGCAGCTGCTGCCATTGTCTGACAAGCCGGTTATCTGCTGGTGCCTTGACGCAATGCTGGCCGGCGGGCTAAACGATATCGTAGTGGTACTCGGACCATCCGGTAAAGAGACAAGAAAGGCCATTGAGGATTATGACCTGGCGATCGTTTGGAATCATGGCCCGGAAAGCGATATGGCCGGGTCGTTGAGGGTTGGATTACAAGCCCTGCCCATGCAGACGACTTCGGTAATGGTTCTGCCCGTCGATCACCCGCTGGTCTCCCCGCAGACCATAAAGACCATGCTCGAAAATCACCTTGAAGATCCCGGGCGAATCACAATTCCCGTCCATCAAGGTAGGAAAGGGCACCCGGTGATCTTCCCCCTGCCGGCGGTCGAGGAGCTTTATAGCCTGCCGACCCTTAAGGACGTGGTCCGCAGGGATAGCGCCCGAATAGGGCTGGTCGAGATAGACGACGAGGGCGTTCTGCTCAATCTCAACACCCCTGCGGACCTGCGAAGGTCAGGATTTCGATTTAAGACCTGAACAACGCCTGAAACTCAGGCGGTCAATTGGTGTAACTACTTCGAGCCGATAGATCTCCCTGCCAAGATAAGTCGGCAAGTCGGCTTTTGACTTTTGACGGAATAAAACCGCCAAGACAGGATGCCAACATATCTCTTGACTATACGTAATAAAAACCCATGATTTCCAGTGATTACATAAGTCGCGATATAGCCACACAACCCATAGAATAGGGTTTAATCCGCAATTACGTACGATTCATTCTGTTCGATAAAAAATTTATAATATTTTGGGTATGCCGACCACCAGGCTCTGCCGAGAATGCGGTCTGATTGGCCCTTGAAATATCCGGTTAAAGGTCGAACTTCTCCAGCCGATAGATCAAAACATGCCGGGGAACCTGGAGAAGCCGGGCAGCTTCAGAGCGGTTGCCCTTGCTTTTTTCGAGCGCCTTCCTGATCAGGGTTTTTTCGACCTCCTCAAGGGAGATGCCCTCGTCCGGGATCTCGAAATCCATAATGCCCGGCTTGCCCCCTTCCACGGGCTCCTGCCTCCCGCCCTTTAATCCTAATGGATCGGGACCGATCTCATCTTCTCGTCGCAGAATAAAGCCGCGCTCCACCGCGTTCTGCAATTCACGAATATTACCGGGCCAGTCGTATTCTTTCAGACGGGCCATGGCGGCCGGACTGAAGCGCACGCCGGCAGGCGCCCCGAGTTTTTTAAGAAAATGGTTGGCAAGGGTCTCGATATCCTCGGGCCGATCGCGTAGAGCCGGGATGTGGAGAGGAATGACACTCAGCCGATAGAAGAGGTCCTCGCGGAATTCACCGGCACCGACCAGTTCCTTGAGATTCCGATTGGTGGCGGCGACAACCCGGATGTCGACCTTCTCGGTCTTATCGGAACCGACCGGCTCGACTTCTTTCTCCTGGATGGCCCGCAGGAGCTTGGCCTGCATATCGAATTTCAACTCGCCGATTTCATCGAGGAAAATGGTGCCGCCCCGGGCCGCCTGGAAACGCCCCTTGCGATTGGCCACAGCCCCCGTAAAAGCGCCTTTGACGTGCCCGAAAAGTTCGCTCTCGATCAGGGTGTCGGGGATGGCGGCGCAGTTGACCGCCACCATCGGGCCGTCACTCCTGGCGCTGCGCCGATGGATCAACCGGGCCAGTAGCTCCTTGCCGGTCCCGGATTCGCCCGAGATCAGCACCGTCGCCTCGCTCTCCGCCACCCGCATGGCCGTATCGAGCAGTCCGGCCATGGCCGAATTGGCGGTTTCCATGCCCTCGACCCCGCTCAGCCGGTCGACTTCCTCTACCAGCTGTTTTTTCTGCGACTTGAGAGTGGTCAGTTCCAGGGCCTTCCGGCAGGACATCCGTAGGGCCTCACGGTCGAACGGCTTGGTGATGAAGTTGAATGCCCCCTGTGCCATGGCCTTGACCGCCATACCGATGGTGCCGTAGGCGGTGATCACGATCACCGGAGTATCCGGATTGGTCTTCTTGAATTCGGCCAAAAGTTCCAATCCGTTCATATCGCCCAGTTCGACATCGGTGACCACCAGGTCGGGTTCGTATTCGGCAAAGCCAGCCAGACCTTCCTTGCCGGAAGCGGCGGTCATCACCTCGAAACCGGCCGCCACCAGGTTATACTCCGTCACCCTTCGCAAGCTATCGTCATCGTCGATCAACAGGATTCTGCCAGCCATTTCAAACTCCATTATTTATCTATAATTTCGAGAGGTTATTTAACTAAACCCCGGTCACTCAATAGGCAAAGAAACCGCAAAACAGGCCCCGCCCTCGGCGCTCTCGGAGACATCTATCCGGCCGCCGATGCTTTCGACAATCTTGGCGCTGATCGACAGCCCCAGACCGGTGCCGTGCTCTTTCCAGGAAATAAACGGCTTGAAGATATCCTGCCGCATTTTTTCCGGGATGCCGGGGCCGTTATCGGATATGGCAACCACCATCTCCTTGCCGGCGGTCCGAATCTTGATATTGATTATGCCGTTCCTGGGCAGAACGTCAATGGCGTTCAAGATAATATTCAGGAAGACCTGGACCATCTTGCTGCCGTCAATCATGAAGCTATCGGCCTCGGGACATGCATCTATCCGCAAGGTCACCGACTTCTTGCGTAAATGCGATTCCAGAAGCCGCGACACCCGGTTAACCACTTCGATGAGGGGCTCCGGAGGCTGATCGCCGCCGACCATGGCATGCCCCCTGGAATACTGCAGAATCTCGTTTACCGTCACGCTGAGGCGGTCGACCTCTTTAAGAAGAATTTCGCCGAACTCCCGCTTGGGATGATCTTCGGGAAACTCATCGAGAATAATTTCGGCCGTCCCCTTAAGAGAACTTAAAGGGTTTTTAATCTCGTGGGCCAATGAGGCGGAAAGCTCGCCGAGGGCGGAAAGCTTCTGATTGGCGCCCAGCTGGGCCTCTACTTCGAGTAAGACCGCGCTCTCCTGGTGCAGCCTCTTGTAAGCCACTTCCAACTCTTCGGAGAGCTTCCGGTACTTGTCGCGAAGTTTCGCCTCCCGGCTGGCGATGAAACCGGTAAGGGTTCCGGCCGCCAGATAGAGGGCGACCTCGATCAGTTCGTTCAGGTAGATCCGGGGATCGTCGCCCAGATAAAGAAGGAGATGCGGGATGAAGGCCACCGACGAAAGGACGGCAAAGAAAATCCCGCCCCACAGACCGAACCAGATCGCGCCCAGAACGATGGGGAAATAGCTGAATCGACGGTATGCGGCATGGTAGACGACGAGATCGCCTGGGGTGTAAAAATGCAGGAACCCGATCCCGACAACGGTCAGCAACAGAACGGCAAATATAAATTTACGCATTGGTGTATTCATCGAACAACCGCTGCCATTGTTATTATTTTTCGATCGGCAACCCGCCTGCCCGCCAACCCGCCATATCGGCTTGCAGATGATAAACTTCCGTAAAGCCGGCCAGCTTCAAAACAAATCCTGCCAAACCGGCCCGTGGGCCATGGGCGCAATAAACCACTACCGGTCGGTCCTTGCTTTCTACCGGTATCTCCTTCAATCTGAAAGGCAGACTCAAGACCGAAATGTTAAGAGCACCGGGCACATGCCCCCGCCGAAACTCGCCGGCGGTCCGGACATCGACAATTACGGGCTGCGGCTCACCACCTTTAAGTTCGTCAAGCAACGTTGAACTGTTGATTGAGGACGCACAACCTCCCACTGCCAGCAACAACAGTAGCCAAAATGGGAAAAGATCTCTTGAGATCGGATAGGTCATCAGCTTAACCATGATAGCACGCTTACCGGCCAACCGTAAAATGCATAAAACAGGAGAAAGGATTTTGAGTAAAACAGAAAAAGAAACTGCGAGGAGAGAAAGCGATCTCAGGTCCGGTAATCGGCATTGATCTTGACGTAATCAAGGGAAAAATCGCAGGTGTAGCATTCACAGGCACCATTACCGGCCTTCAGGTCGATATCGACGCTGAACTCTTTTTTCTTCAGGACCGCAGTGGCGGCCGACTCGACCTCCTTGCCTCGGCCAAGCCCGTTTTCCACCATCAATACGTCGTCAAAGGCGATGTCCACCTTCTGCTGGTCGAACTCGGCCCCGGAGCGGCCCAGGGCGGCTATAATCCTGCCCCAGTTGGCGTCCTCTCCGAAAAAAGCGGTCTTGACCAGATTGGAATTGGCCACCGTCTCCGCGGCCATTTTGGCCTCCGAATTATCCCGCGCCCCGTTCACCCGCACCGTGACAAGTTTGGTCGCACCCTCGCCGTCCCTGACGATCTGCAGGGCCAGATCTTTGAGCAGGTCATTTAAGGCGCCCATGAATTCTGCCGAGCCCGGACTACTTCCGGTTATGGGTCGATTACCGGCAAGGCCACTGGCCAGAATGATCGCCGAATCGTTGGTGCTGGTATCGCCGTCAATGGTGATCCGGTTGAATGATCGGTCACAGCCGTCCCGCAGCATCCGTTGCAGGCAGTCATGCTCAACCGCCGCATCGGTCATGATAAAGGACAGCATGGTGGCCATATTGGGTTTGATCATCCCGGCCCCCTTGGCCATCCCGGCCAGTTTCACCGTTTTGCCGTCGACCTCGACCTGCCGCACCGCAGTTTTCGGTACGGTATCGGTGGTCATGATCGCCAGTGAGACATCGGTCAGGCCTTCGACGGACAGCTTCTTGATCAACTCCGGCACGCCTCTCTCGAAACAGGCGAGATCAAGCTGTTCGCCGATGACTCCGGTTGACGCAACCAGCACCTCTTTCTCGGCGATGCCCAGGCCTTCGGCAACCAGCCTGCCGGTGGCGATGGCCGCCGCCATTCCCGGCTCACCGGAGCAGGCATTGGCAATACCGGAATTTACCAGTATGGCCCGGCCCCAGCCCGAGGCCAACCGCTCCATATCGAGCAGGACCGGGGCGGCCTTGACCAGGCTGGTCGTAAAGACCCCTGCGGCCACGGCCGACTGCTCACAGACGATCAGCCCCAGATCAAGACGGTCCTTGCCGCGAATCCCCGATCTGACTGCCGCCGCCTTAAAACCGTTTACCTTGAAATCGCTCATCCTAATTTCTCAAGCCGAAGCCTTGCTCAGACGGCTCGCCCGCAACACTTCTTGTATTTCTTGCCGCTACCGCACGGGCAGGGTGAATTGCGGCCGATCTTCTCGCCCTCGCGCCGCACCGGTTTGCGCTCCTCTTCTGATTCGCCGTGGCGCATTTCCATCTGCTGCTTGCGCTCCCGCTGTTCCCGAGCCAGTCTTTCGATTTCGTTCTCCTCGACCAATCTGATCAGGAAAAGGTGCCTAACCGTCTGCTGCTTAATAGTATCCATAAGATCCAGGAACATCTCGTAGCCTTCACGTTTATACTCGTCAAGGGGGTTTTTCTGGCCGTAACCGCGCAGCCCGATTCCTTCCTTGAGATGGTCCATATTAAGCAGATGTTCCTTCCAGTGCTGGTCGATAACCTGGAGAAGCACCAGCTTTTCGAGGTTGCGCATATTTTCGGGACCGTTTTCCTTTTCCCGGTCCTTATATGCCTCTTCCAGAAAAACGGTCAATTTCTCGGCCAGTTCCTCACCGCTCAGATCGTCCTTTTTTTCTTCATCGGCCAACTCATACTTCAGCCCGAAGGTCGAATGGAGCTGCTCATAAAGACTGTCCCAATCCCATTCGGTCGGATCCATTCTGGGATCGGCCACTCCGCTGCTGAAGTTATGGGCAAGATCGGAAATCATATCCATGATATCTTCACGAACGTCGTCACTGGCCATGATCTCACGACGCTGCCTATAGATCACCTCCCGCTGCTTGTTCATCACATCGTCATATTCGAGGAGATGTTTACGGATCTCGAAGTTGTGGCCTTCGACCTTGCGTTGGGCGTTTTCGATCGCTTTGCTGATCATCTGGTGTTCGACCGGTTCGTCCTCTTCCATGCCGAGCTTGTCCATGATCCCGGAAACCCGGTCGGAACCGAAAATTCGCAACAGATCGTCTTCCAAGGACAAGAAGAACCGGGAGGAACCGGGATCGCCCTGCCGACCGGAACGGCCGCGCAACTGGTTGTCGATCCGGCGCGATTCATGCCTGCTGGTCCCGAGAATATGCAGACCGCCCAAATCGGCAACCCCTTCGCCAAGCTTTATATCGGTACCGCGCCCAGCCATGTTGGTGGCTATGGTCACCCGACCGCGCTCACCGGCTTCGGCGATGATCTTGGCCTCCTGTTCGTGGTGTTTGGCATTCAATACTGAATGTTTGACCCCGGCCTTGGTGAGCATCGCCGAGATCTGCTCCGAGATGTCGATACTGATCGTGCCGACCAGCACCGGCCGTCCGGCTTCGTGGAGCTCTTTGATCTCCCTGACCACGGCCCGAAATTTAGCATTTTTGTTTTTATAAATCGAATCGGCGTAGTCTTCCCGGACCATCTTGTTGTTGGTCGGGATAGTCACTACATCAAGATCATAAATCTGTTTAAACTCGACCGCCTCGGTATCGGCTGTACCGGTCATGCCGGAGAGCTTCTCGTACATCCGGAAATAATTCTGAAAGGTAATCGAGGCCAGGGTCTGATTCTCCTTTTCGACCTTGACCTTTTCCTTGGCCTCCAGGGCCTGATGCAGACCATCGCTATAACGACGCCCCGGCAAAGCCCTGCCCGTAAACTCATCGACAATCAGGACATCATCTCCCCTGACCAGATAATCGACATCCCGAGTGAAAATAAAATGGGCCTTCAGTGCCTGATTGAGATGATGCAGCCACTCGATATTTTTGGGATCGTAGAGATTGTCGATCTCCAGAAGTTTTTCGCCCAGTGCCACGCCTTCGTCGGTGAGGGAGAGACTCCGGGATTTTTCATCGATGGTGAAATGGGTCTCTTTTTTAAAATTGGGTACGAGCCGATCCACTCGCTGGTAAAGCTCGGTGGACATATCGGACGGTCCGGAGATGATCAACGGGGTCCGCGCCTCATCGATCAAGATCGAATCGACCTCGTCAACAATGGCGAAATTCAGAGGCCTTTGACAGAAATCCTCCTCGGCGAACTTCATATTGTCGCGCAGATAGTCAAAACCGAACTCGTTATTGGTCCCGTAGGTAATATCGCTGGCGTAGGCCGCCCTGCGGTCCTCATCGTTCATATCATGGACGATTACCCCGGTGCTCATCCCCAGGAACTTGTAGACTTCGCTCATCCATTCGGCGTCACGCCCGGCCAGATAGTCGTTGACGGTAACCACATGGGAACCCCGCCCGCTCAAGGCATTAAGATAGACCGGCATGGTGGCGACCAGGGTCTTGCCCTCACCGGTTTTCATCTCGGCGATCTTGCCCTGATGAAGAACGATACCACCGATCAACTGAACGTCGAAGGGCCTCATCCCCACGGTCCGCCAGGCAGCTTCCCGAACAACGGCGAAGGCCTCGACCAACAGATCATCCAGGGTCTCGCCTTTGTCGAGCCGCTCTCTAAACTCGACCGTCTTGGCCGCCAAGGCCTGATCGTCGAGTTTCTTGATCTCGGGTTCGATAGCGTTGATGGCATCCACCAAGGGCTGAAGCTGTTTCAGGACCCGTTCATTTTTACTGCCGAAAACTTTGGTTAGTACACTTCCGATCATTTATTTTAAGCTCCCTGCTTATATTTCCCGGATCAGCGCTTCTTCATTGCAATCCGGGAATTTGGGGCACTGGATGCAATCGCTCCAGACCTTATGTGGTAACTCGCTCTTGTCAACCGGCCGAAAACCTAGTTTAGCAAAAAATCCCGGCTGGTAGGTCAACGTAAACACCCTGCTCAAACCGAGCTTCTGCATATCTTCAAGACAGGCCTCGACCAGGGCGCGGCCGATCCCCTTGCCGTGCGCTTCTTCGATAACGGCCAGGGAACGGATCTCGGCCAGGTCCTCCCAGCAGACGTGAAGAGAGCAAACTCCGATGATCCGCGGTTCGCCATCCCGCAACTCTTCATAGACCCAAAAATCACGGAGCTGGTCGTACAAAGAACTCAGCGACCGGCCAAGCAGCAATTCCTTGGCGGAAAAATACTGCAAGATGGTGTAGATCTTTTTTACATCTTCGATGCGAGCCCTGCGAATCATCCCGGCAACCAGTTTTTATTCAATCCCGGAGCAGCCGTCTTATGCCGCCCCTAAAAGCCTATATTTCAATGAGTTGAGCAACCGAGCCAAACAGACGTGAAAAAGGCCGCTGAACCTGACAAACATACAGCAGCCGGCCCGACAAATCAAGCTTGTCCTGATCAGGTTATTCCCCCGGAACCAAAACCACGAAGGGTTTGATTTTTTCTTCCTTGTCGATGGCGGTAGCCTTCGCCCTGGCGTCCTTAAGGCTGTCGAACCGGCCGACATAAACCCTGGTAAAACTGTCATCCGGCCCCTCCGGCGGCCTAGAGAAAGGATTGTAGCCCTTACCCTTCCAGATTTCAATTTCCTTGCCGGCTAATTTCGGGTCTTTGAAGGCCCCGACCTGAACGGCAAAAAAAGCGGGGTCCTCCTCCGACTCCGGCTGTGTTTCGTTTTTCGGAGCCACGATCTTTTTTTTGCTACCCGACAACTCTTTCTTTTCCGGCGCGGCAACCGGCGCATCAACCGCCTTCGCCGCGCCCGCGGGCGGCACCTGCTTTTTGGCTACGGTTCGCAGGGGCTCAGACCGCGGTTCCGCGATCCCAGCCTTCTTCTGATATTTACCCGTTGGAAACATGGTCTGTCCGGACCACACCCCTAGCAAAAACATCCACAGAAAAATACAGAAACAGACGACAGCCACTCCCAACAGGCCGGGCAGGGAGAGATCGAATTTGATCGCAAATCCTTTCTTGCTCTTGCGCTTTGCCGGGGCCATAACCTTTGCTCACATGGTCTCAGGGGCATTGACCCCGATAAGATTCAAACCGTTCCGCAGGATCACCCGGATGCCCTCGGCCAGCCAGAGCCGAGCCCGCGAAAGCTCCGAATCGTCGGAAATGACCCGATGTTTATTGTAATAGCTATGAAACTGGGCGGCCAGATCCTGCATAAAGAAGATAACCCGGTGGGGCTCCAGATTTTGAGCAGCGCTCTCGACCATTTCAGGCCAGGCGGCAAGGGCCTTGAGTAGATGCAGCTCCTCCGGCTCAACCAGCCGGTGCAGGGGCACATCGGCCAAGGCGCCCCGCTCAACCCCTTTTTCGGCGGCCTTGCGGTTGATGCTGGCCAGACGGGCATGCCCATACTGCATGTAATAGACCGGATTTTCCTGGCTCTGCTCGGTGGCCAGATCGAGATCGAATTCCAGATGGCTGTCCGCCTTGCGCATCAGAAAGAAGAACCGCACCACGTCGACCCCGACCTCATCGACAAGTTCGTCGACGGTAACGAAATTGGCCTTGCGGGTCGACATCTTGACCTGCTTGCCCTCCCGCATCAGAGTGACAAACTGGTGAAGAACGACCGTTACTTTAGAAGGATCGTAGCCCAGGGCCTCGACCCCGGCCATCACGTCCGGCACCGTGGCGATATGGTCGGCACCGAAAATGTCGACCATCCAGTCGAAGCCACGCTTGAATTTTTCGCGATGATAGGCGATATCCGGCAACCGGTAGGTCGGCTCACCGCTGCTCTTGATGATGACCCGGTCCTTTTCCTGGCCGAACTCGGTGGTCCTGAACCATACCGCATCGTCCTGATCGTAGACCAGTCCCTTGTCGCGGAGGGTAGCGACCACCTCATCGACCAGCCCGGCATCATAGAGGGAATGCTCATTGTAGTAGTTGTCGAATTTGATCCCAAGGCGGTTCAAGGTTGCGTCAATATCGGAAAATATGGCTTTTTCGGCCGCCTCCTTGAAAGGAGTAACATCATCGATATCCTTGAGGGCGTCGCCCTGCGCTTTGACGAGTTCCGCAGCGATTTCCCTGATATACTCACCCTGATAGCCGTCCTCAGGAAAGTGGTGCTCCAGGCCGAGAAGCTCAAGATAGCGCGCCCGGGTGGATTCGCCAAGGACCCGCATCTGGCGGCCGGCATCGTTATAATAGTATTCCCGGGTCACCTGGTAACCGGTGGCCGTCAGGAGACGGGCAATGGCATCGCCGAGCACCGCCTGCCTTCCATGCCCGATGCTTAAGGGTCCGGTGGGATTAGCGCTGACAAATTCGACCAGGACCTTGCAGCCTGTACCGATATCGCTCAAGCCGTACTTATCATCCGCCCCGCAGACCTCGGGCAAAACAGAATGCCAGACCGTGGGATTGATGAAAAAATTAACGAAGCCCGGCCCGGCAATTTCCACCTTGTCGACCAGGTCGGTATGCTCGGCCATCAAGCCGGCCAACCGGTCGGCGATCTGCCGGGGATTTTTTTTCTCGCGCCCACCGATAATCATCGCCATATTAGTGGCAAAATCACCATGAGCCGCCTGTTTCGGTTCTTCGACGGCATAGGAGCCGGAGGAATCCGCCGACCACACCCCCTCGGCAACGCCCCGGTTAAAACACTCGTCCAACCTTGCTTTTAAACGTTTCTTGATCATCTTTCCACTTAGCTATCTGATTAGGCCGCAAAATCTCGGCAAATTAATATAAAATCCGCTTAATCCGGCAGATAGACCCGCCGGTTGCGGCCACCGAACAAACACAGTATTTCATAACTGATCGTATCGGACCAACCTGCAATTTCATCGGCGGTAATCTCTTCCCGCCCCTGGCGGCCCATAATCACCACCTCGTCCCCAACTCCAACCCCTTCCAGGTCGGTAATATCGGCCAGACAGGCGTTCATGCAGATCCGGCCAACGATCGGCGCCCTCTTGCCATCTATAATAACTTCTGCCTTGCCGCTAAGCCGTCGGAGATAGCCGTCATCGTAACCGACCGGTAAAACCGCCAATCTGGTCGGTCGCGAGGTCCGATAGGTGTGGCCGTAGCTGATTCCATAACCGCTCGGCACATCTTTGACCTGAATAACTGCAGTCTTGAAACTCATCACCGGCTCAAGTTCCAACCCCGAATACTCTTTATCCGAGGGGAAAGGATAGTAACCGTACAGGGTGATCCCCGGTCTGACCATATCGTAGCGGCTGTCCGGCAGATTAATAATTGCGGCAGAATTGGCCATATGCACCTTGATGGTGCCGCAATTTCTCCTGACGCTGGTCACGATCTCGGCAAAACAGCGGTTCTGGTCAAGAGCCTGGGCCTGGTCCTCCAAATCATCGGCTTTGGGGAAATGGCTTAGGATTCCTGCCAGCCTAACCCCAGGCGATTCGTTCAGCAGCTTAAGAAAACCGTCCAGTTGATCCGGCATGATCCCAAGCCGCCCCATTCCGGTATCGATCTTAAGATGCACACCGACCTGCCGGTTGTGATGCTCGGCATAAGAGGAGAGCCCGGCTAATACTTTTCGGTCGAAAACCACAGGCTGCAGGCCGAACTCGATTATCTCCCCGAAGGACTCCGGGCTCGCCCCGAGTAAAACGACAATTTCGCCCGAAACTCCGGCCCGGCGCAAGCTGATCCCTTCATCGGTCTCCGCCACGCCGAAACATCTGCAACCTTCATCGGCAAGGACTTTGGCCACGGGAACCAGACCATGGCCGTAGGCATCGGACTTGACGATGCCCATGACTTTGACGTTCTCACCAACCTTGGCCAGGATCTGCCGGTAATTGGCACGCAAGGCACTGAGGTCGATTTCGACCCTGTTATAAGGGGTTAAATGGTTATAGTTCTCCATTACCATGTTCACCGTTAAGCCCGGCAACCGGCCGGTCGGACAAACGCCGCAGCCGCTGCCACCCCTTGCGACTCGACCAGAATAAGCTCCAACCCACGGTAACATATATGAGACCGACCAACCAGGCCTGCAACGAAGAAGCCCGCAACAACCGGCCCAAAAAGATCATCGCCGCGACCAGGAGCCAGGTCTTCCAAGAATATACCCCGCCCAGGCAGCTGTATTCCCCTTTTTCTACAATGCGACCAATATTTTTAAGCGCAACTCGGTCCAGAATCGCCCAGGATTTAAAGGTACCGATCATAAAAGAAATGACCAGCAGAGATTCGCGTTCGGCAGCGAATATGGCTCGACCGCCCCGCCACATCAACATCAGGCCGATGCAGCTCCATAAAAGGGCGGCCATGAATATCCTGGTTTTAATGGACGCATCCGGTTTAAATCGGGCAATTGCCATTCCCTGCTTTCTCCATAAGGGGGCCAAGGGAGCCTACCTTGATAAATTAGACCGCCATCCCCGTTATCGGCGTCAATCTTACGCCGTTGGTCACAACAATAAAAAATGGGCCTATCTCCTGCTAAAGCAGAGACAGGCCCATTTTGTTCGATCTGTAAAATACCGGCAACCGGCTTTACACCTCGGTTACGGTAATGGCACCCTCGGGGCAAACTTCAACACAGGTCTCACAGCCAAGACACTCGTCCACATTAACCGGATCGGCCTTGCCGTCAACCAGTTCAAAAACCTGAGCCGGACAAGCGTTTACACATTCCTCATCGCCGGTGCATTTATCGGTATCTACTTCTACTTGAAACATAACTAAACCTCCATAAAATGTTTAATGATTTTGATAGATTATCCAGTAGAATACCTGGTTAGCTCTATACAACATAGTAATTAGCAAACAACAATCATCCCTCTAATTCACCGCCGTTTTTTTGTCAATGAAAAAAACCGCCGCAAAGGCATCCTCGGCGACAGGTTATTTGACGATCAGGTTGACCTGCAGGGGGCGATGTCTTAGAGTGGTTCTGACCGATTCACAAGATAAGAACCATTTGAACTCGATGCAAGTTTTCAGGAAACTTTAAAGATGAAAAACAAAAAGAATATAAAGCGCCCGAATAGCAAAATGGTTGCCGAAAAGAACGAGAAGGCGATGATCGCCGGCATCCTCGAAGGCAGCCCAGACGGGATCGGAGTGGCGGTGGTAAGGCTTGAATGCGGCTGCCGCAAGATGGCCGCCGTCGACAAAGAGGGAGAGCCGGCCAGCAAGGTTATCGCCTACCGTGATTCGGCGATGAGCATCTGCGATAAATGCAAAAAGGACCACGGCGATTTCAGCCGCGTAACCGAAGCCTTTATCGAATGGGTAGAGCCGGAACCGGACGAAGCAGCTAAGCGGAAAATAGAAATCAAGGTATTGGGCAACTACCCTCAGGCCTGACCCGCCGCCCTGTACCTCCTGGCCGCGCCAACCAGCCCCACCGCCCATTGTGGAGTACCAAGGGCGTGGATATGGGTGTACATGGCCAGGACATTCTTGTAAACCAGTCCGTCCCTCCCCCCGGCAAAACCTACCCCCCGGTCCACCCTCAGCGCCAGCATTTCTGGATCATCGGGCCACGCATCGACATGACTGTAGCGGAACTCGTGACCGCTTAT
>Ga0102953_1000920_pt1 | contig 19295 bp, 14 predicted proteins | sample SalPon2A_C_D2_MG_FD_78509 | JGI IMG/M metagenome (GOLD analysis project Ga0102953, IMG submission 78509) | Soil microbial communities from South San Francisco under conditions of wetland restoration - Salt Pond MetaG R2A_C_D2_MG | ecosystem: Environmental > Terrestrial > Soil > Wetlands | place... | reverse complement strand
GGGGCTGATCCTCGTCTACACCGCCATGAACCTGCCGATCATGGTGTGGATGATCTACTCCTACTTCAAGGAGATCCCCACCGAGATGCACGAGGCCGCTCAGGTCGACGGCGCCAATACCGCGCAGGTGATGGCCAGGGTGGTGCTCCCCGTGGCCATCCCCGGGCTCGCGTCGACCTGCCTGCTCGCCGTCATCCTGGCGTGGAACGAGGCGTTCTGGAGCATCAACCTCACCAACACCGCCGCGGCCACGCTGCCCGTCTTCATCGCCGGCTTCAAGACGGCCGAAGGGCTGTTCTGGGCGAAGATGTCGGCCGCATCGGCCCTGGCCGTGGCACCCATCCTGGTGTTCGGCTGGATGGCCCAGCGGCAGCTGGTGCGCGGCCTGACCTTCGGAGCGGTGAAGTGACACGGCTCCCTCACCGACCGCGTCGACACGCCGTCGCGCGCGGCGGCGACGTCCCCATTCGGAAGACCCCAGGAGGCACCCATGCCTGACGCCAACCCCTTCGACCTCACCGGCCGGGTCGCCGTCGTGACCGGCGCTGGCCGGGGCATCGGCCTGGCCGTGGCGAAGACCCTCGGAGCCGCCGGCGCCGCGGTCGGCGTCGCCGAACTTCGCGAGGATGACGGCCGCGCCGGTGCCGACGCGCTCGCCGCCGCCGGCGTGGACGCCGCCTACCTGCCGGTGGACGTGCGCGACCCCGCCAGCGTGCGCCTGATGGTCGCCGCGGCGCTGGAGCGCTTCGGCCGCATCGACGTCCTGGTGAACAACGCCGGCGTGGCGACCAACACCGCGGCGGAGGACGTCTCCGATGAGGAGTGGCTGCAGGTGATGAGCGTGAACCTCAACGGCGTGTTCTGGTGTTGCCGGGAGGTGGGGAGGCACATGCTGGCGCGCGGCGGCGGCGCCATCGTCAACATGGCGTCCATGTCGGGCGTCATCGCCAACGCGCCGCAGCCTCAGAGCCACTACAACGCTTCCAAAGCCGGCGTAATCATGCTCACCAAGTCGCTGGCGGGTGAGTGGGCCAAGCGGGGCGTCCGCGTCAACGCCGTGTCGCCCGGGTACATCGGGACCGACATGACCAGGCCCGGAATGGGTAATGCCGACTGGTACAGAGTATGGCTGGACATGACGCCGATGGGCCGGGTTGGGGAGCCCGACGAGATCGCACGGGCGGTGTGGTTCCTGGCGTCGGACGCCGCCAGCTTCGCGACCGGAAGTAACGTGGTGGTCGACGGCGGCTACACGTCCTGGTGAGGGACGGGCCCGCACGCTGACGAGGGGGCTGCGAGAGGAGGCGGTGCCATGCAACGCGTGGTGATCCCGAGTCCGGGCGAGGTGGAGATCGATGACGTCGAGGCGCCCCGCGCGGCGGCCGACGAGGCGCTGGTCCGGGTCGAGGCGATCGGCATCTGCGGCTCGGATGTCCACTCCTTCCACGGGGAACACCCGTTCGTCACGTACCCGGTGTGGCCGGGGCATGAGCTGGTCGGCACCGTCGAGGCCGTCGGGGAGGGCGTCGACCTGGGGTTGGTGGGCATCCGGGTCGCGCTGGAGCCGTCGCTGCCGTGCGGCCACTGTGCCCGCTGCGCCGAGGGACGCTACAACATCTGCGAGAACCTGCGGGTGCTCGGCTTCCAGGCTCCGGGCGGCATGACCGAGCGCTTCGCCGTGCGCGCCGATCGCCTCCATCCGTTGCCCGACGGCCTTTCGCTGGAGGCGGGTGCGCTGGTCGAGCCCATGGCGGTGGCGGTGCACGCCGCCCGCCTTCCGGGCGGGCTGGCGGCGGCGAGCGTGGGGGTCCTGGGCGGCGGCGCCATCGGCCTTCTCACGGGCGTCGCGGCCCACGCCTACGGGGCGGCGCGTGTGGTGCTCGCCGACCCGCTGTCCGAACGGCGCGAGGGCGCGGCGGCGCTCGGGCTGCAGGCCGCGGGAGCGCTCGAGGCCAGGAGCTGCGACGTCGTGTTCGAGTGCGTCGGCAACGAGGCTGCCCTGCGGGCGGCCGTGGACGGCTGCGTCAAGGGTGGCACCGTTGTCGTCGCCGGCGTCTACGGCCAGGACGTGCGCATCCAGGCGGGCCTGGTGCAGGACCGCGAGCTGCGGCTCCTGGGCAGCCTGATGTACGTCTCCTCGGACGTGCGCGACGCGATCCGCCTGCTTGCCGAGGGGCGCGTGGACGCGTCGGCGCTCGTGACCCACCGCTTCCCGCTGGCGCGCGCGGCCGAGGCGTTCGAGCTTGCGTCGGGCCGCGGCCGGGCGTTGAAGGTGCTGCTTCTGCCGGAAGCGCGGGAAGGTGCCGCGCGGGCCTGAAGGGGGCCGACCGGCGCCGGGTATGCCCCCCTCTTGACATCGCAGGAGCTTTCCCTCATTATTTAACTGATCGGTCAGGAAGCCACCTGGCCGGACGCCGCTAACGGGACCGGAAGGAGGTTCCAGTATGCGTGCATGGAATCGATGGCAGGATTGGATCAACGTACTGGCCGGAGCCTGGCTGTTCTTCTCACCGTGGATCCTGGCCTTCACGGGCACCACGGTAGCCGCTTGGAACGCATGGATCCTGGGGGCGGCGGTGTTCCTGGTGAGCCTGTGGGCCCTGGGGAGCCCCGCCTCCCGCGGCGTGCTCTGGTTCCTGGCGATACTCGGCGCCTGGACGTTCGTGGCGCCATGGGTGCTCGCCTTCGCGTCCCTCGCCGTGCCGGCCTGGAGCGCCTGGATCCTCGGCGCGCTCGTCTTCATCCTCGCCCTGTGGGCGATGGGGAGCGTCGGCGAACCCAGTCGCACCCCGCAACGCGCCTGACCCGGGCGGCTGAGCCCGTTCAGGCTCGGTACAGCTGAAGGCGACAGCCATTTCGGGCGGGCCCCGCTGCGGGCCCGCCCTTCCTTCCGCGCCACCACCGGGTACGGTGATCCCAGGACGTCGCCGCGACGCGTGCGGCTTCGCCGGGGAAGGAGCGAGCGTGCAGCCATCGGAACCTTCGAGTGACAAGGGTCGAGCGGACGAGGCCCCGGACCCCGTCCCCGACGCAGCGGGCAGCTCCTCCGCGAAGGCCGGCGCGCGTCCCAGGCGCCGCGTGGGTCGCCCGCGTGTGGCCAGGGAGCGGGCCGAGGCCAGGCGGAAGATCCTCGATGCCGGCGAGGCGCTCTTCGCCGAGAACGGCTTCGATGCCACGCCCACCAGTGCGGTGGCCGAGCGGGCCGGCGTGACCAGCGCGCTGATCTTCTACTATTTCAAGACGAAGCGCGGGCTGCTGCAGGCGCTCATCGACGAGCGACCGTTCCTGCCGCGGTTCGCGGAGCTGGTCGCGGGCGTCGAGGACGACGACCGACGCGCCCTGCTGAGGACGGCGGGCATGCGGCTGTTCGAGCTGGCGCACCGCAGCGGGCCGATGGTCCGCATCGTGGTGCGCGAGGTGCTCCAGAAGCGCGACCTGCGCGAGCACTGGGAGGGCGTCCTCGAGCGTGCCGTGGAGGCGCTCGCACAACGCATGGCGGCGGCCGACGGGCCGCCCATCACGGCCGGCCGCGCGACCGAGGCGGCGCGTCTGTTCTTCAATGCCATCGCGTTCCAGGCGCTCTTCGGGCCCGATATGGAGGCCGAACGCGCCGTGAACGAGACCATCGACCTGGTGCTGGCGGCCTGCTGAGGGCCGCGGAAGGAGCGGGAGCAGCGTGAGCGACAACGGGCAGTCTTTCGCGGCGGTGGCCGCGCCCGGGCGGGCCGGGCCACCGCCTGAGGAACCTCTGAGGCCGCAGCAGCGCATCGCCGGGCGCCCCCGGCCGGCGGCGTCCGGGGCGACGCGCGAGATCCTCGAGCCGACGCTGGGCCGCGTGCTGGCGGTGGTCCCGGAAGGGGACGCGGCCGACGTCGACGCCGGCGTGGCGGCCGCACGCCGCGCCTTCGACGAGGGACCGTGGCCCAGGCTCTACCCGCAGGAGCGCGCACGGGTGCTCGCGCGCGCCGCCGACCTCATCGACGCCCACGGAGACGAGCTGGCGCTCCTCGAGACCTGGGACACCGGCAAGACGCTGTCGGAGAGCCGAGACGACATGTCCCAGGTGGCGGAAGCGTTCCGGTACTTCGGGGCCCTGGCGTCGACCGTGGGCGGAGATGTCAACCCCGTGCAGGCGGAGGCGCTGAGCCTCACCCTGCACGAGCCCGCCGGTGTGGCGGCCATGATCACGCCCTGGAACTACCCGCTCCTCCAGGCCTCCTGGAAGCTGGCGCCCGCCCTCGCGGCGGGGTGCACGCTGGTGATCAAGCCAAGCGAGCTCACGCCGCTGACCACCGTGCGCACCGTCGAGCTCCTGGGCGAGGCGGGCGTGCCGGAGGGCGTCGCCAACGTGGTGCTGGGCGCCGGCCCGACGGTAGGCGCCGGCCTGGTCGCGCACGAAGGCGTGGACATGGTGTCGTTCACCGGCGGCATCGTCACCGGACGGGCGATCGCCAAGGCGGCCGCCGACGGCGCCAAGCGGGTGGCGCTCGAGCTCGGCGGCAAGAACCCCAACATCGTCTTCGAGGACGCCGACTTCGAGGCGGCGCTCGACCACGCCCTGAACGCGGTGTTCTACCACGCCGGCCAGGTGTGCTCGGCGGGCTCCCGGCTGCTCGTCCAGGAGGGACTGGAGGCCCGCTTCGTGGAGGCCATCGTGCAGCGGGTGCGCAGGATCCGGCTCGGCTACGGCTGGGAGGAGGGCACCGAGATGGGCCCGCTCATCAGCCCCGAGCATCGCGAGAAGGTGGAGCGGCTCACCGCGCTGGCCCTGGAAGACGGCGCCCGCCTGCGCATCGGCGGGCGCCGCCCGGACGGCGCGCGCTTCGCCGGCGGCAACTTCCTCGAGCCGACCGTGCTCACGGACGTGCGCCGCGATATGCGCATCGTCCACGAGGAGATCTTCGGTCCGGTGCTGACCGTGGAGCGCTTCAAAGACGATGCCGATGCCGTCGCGGCGGCGAACGGCACCGCCTCGGGTCTCGCGGCGGCGGTCTGGACGCGTGACACGTCCCGGGCCGTGCGCATGGGGCGTGCGCTGCGCTTCGGCACCGTGTGGCTGAACGACTTCCACCCCTACTATCCGCAGGCCCCGTGGGGCGGCATGAAGCAGAGCGGCGTGGGCCGGGAGCTGGGCCGCAGCGGCCTCCGGGAGTACCAGGAGGAGAAGCACCTCTACCTCAACCTCGCCGTCGCACCGGTCGGTTGGTTCGGCAGGGGGGACGGGGACAGGTGACCTCGCGGGCCGGCGTGTCGGGGGCGCATGCACTCGGGACCTTCGCGCTCGGGGCCTGCGCGCTGGCCGCGGTCCTGATGCTGGCGGCCTGCGGCGCTCCCCGCGACCACTCCGGCACGGCACCGGCGAACGGCCGCTCCGCCAACCAGGCGGGCGCGTCCGGCGGCGCGCCGTTCCCCTGTACCGGCTGGGCCCAGACGCAGGCGGTGGTCTTCGACCGGGCGGGGGCGGATGCCCGGCGCTTCGGGACCGTCCGGCCCGGCGACCCCATCGCCGTCATGGGCAGGAACGCCGAGGGTTGGTGGGCGCTCGCGCCGGGGACCGCGCAGGCGGCCAACGTAGGGCCTTTCCGGTGGAGGTGGCTGCCGCCGCAGACGCGGCTGCGCCTGCAGGGCGCGTGCTCGGACCTGCCGGTCAGGGAGTCGCCGCCGCCCGGCGTGTGCTTCGAGATGGCCATGGCCGCGACCCCGATCCGGGCGACGCCGGACGCGGGCGGCGCCATCCTCGCCACCTTGCCGGCGGGCGGCTACGTGGCCGTCACGGCCGCGTCGCCCGCCGGCTGGCTGCGCGTGGACGCCGCCAGCGGCAGCGCTCCGGGCACGGGCACGGGCTGGATCGCACCGCAGTCGGTGAACGTCAACGGCCCCTGCGAGCCGTACCTCCACCGCGGCCCGTGAGCCCCGCGCGCCGCGCGGGGCTCACGGGCAGGGTGGTGCGCGTCATGATGGGCGCGGGACGAGCCCTCCTCAGGCGTGCTCGGGGACCTGCACCAGATCGTTGGCGCTCGTAAGCACCGGCGCGCACGACAGGGGCGCGCGGGCGAGCGTCACGGGGCTCTCGATGGTGAAGGTGTGCGATTCCCCGGGCAGGAGCGTCACCAGCGCCTCGTCCACGGTGGCGTCCGGATGCAGCCGGTCGGGGAAGAGGCACAGGTCGCGGACCAGCGTGCGGGCGTGTACCGTGACACGGTAACGGTGCCCGCCGCCCGGCAGGTCTTCGTCGAACAGCTCGGTGGCGACCTCCGGCGGTGGGAGGCGGAGCGCCGTATCGCGGTCGAAGAAGTGGACCGCGCGGCAGCTGCCCTCGTCGGCCACCAGCAGCTCGGCTCCGGGGTCGCCGGGCGCGGCGAGCTTCGGCGGAAGGGTGAGCCACACCGCCGGGCTGCGCGGCTCGGCGGCGAGCTCGAACGTCTCGTCGGCCAGCGGGGTGCCGTCGAAGGCGAGCCGGCGCAGGCGCACCGGCCGCTGCCAGGTGGCGTCGCTGTCGTTGTGCACGACCAGTGCGAGACCCTCCTCGGCGGTCGGCTCGAAGCTCAGCAGGGTATCGGCGAAGGCGCGGCGCAGCGCGTACCACAGGGGTTTGCGCCGACCGCCGGCATCCACGGCTGCCCAGCTCGTCGCCGGCCAGCAATCGTTCAGTTGCCAGACCAGCGCGCCCGAGCAGTGTGGCGCCAGCGTGCGGAAGTGACGCACCCCCAGCTCCACGGCGCGCGCCTGGTTGAGCTGGGTGGCGAACAGCCAGGCGTCGAAGTCGTCCGGAACCGGGAAGCGCTCGGCGAGCCGCGCGTTCAGCTTGCGGTCGCCATCCTCGGCCTTCTGGTGATGGCGCATGCCCGGCGCGCCCCGCGTCAGCGGGTCGTCCGACAGGGCGGCCCGGAGCGTCGCCCAGGCAGCGGGCGCCTGGTACCCGAACTCCGCCACGAAGCGCGGCTGGGTCTCGCGGTAGACGCCGTAGTCCTTCTCGTTCCAGGCATCCCAGATGTGCTTGCAGCCGTAACCGTCTGCGTTGGGGTGGACGTCCTCGCGTCCCGACCAGGGGCTCCCCGCCCAGTACGGACGCGTCGGGTCGAGCCGCGCGACCAGCTTCGGGAGCAGGTCCAGGTAGAAGCCGCGGCCCCAGCTGCGGCCTTCCAGCCGCGCCTTCCAGCCCCAGTCCTCGTGGCCCCAAAGGTTCTCGTTGTTGCCGTTCCACAGCGCCAGGCTGGGGTGCGGCATGAGGCGCGCCACGTTGGCCTGGGCCTCGGCCTCCACCTCGCTACGGAAGGGCTCCTCCTCGGGGTAGGCGGCGCAGGCGAAGGCGAAATCCTGCCACACCAGCAGGCCGAGCGCGTCGCAGGCCTCGTAGAAGGCGTCGGACTCGTACACGCCGCCTCCCCAGACGCGCACCATGTTCATGCCCGCGTCCAGCGCCTGGCCGAGGCGGCGCCGCACCCGCGCGGCATCGACCCGTGCGGGGAAGGGGTCGTCGGGGATCCAGTCCGCTCCCTTGGCGAACACGCGCCGGCCGTTCACCACGAATGTGAAGGCCGCCCCCGCCTCGTCCGGGGTGGTGTCGAGCTCCACGGTGCGGAAGCCGACCGTTAGGTGGCGCCGGTCGAGCTCGCTGGCGGCGCCCGCCTCCGGCTCGCGGTGGATGGTGACGTCGAGGTCGTAGAGGGCCTGGCCGCCGTAGCCGGAGGGCCACCACAGGCGCGCCTCGGGGACCTCCAGAACGAGCACGGCGGTGGCGTCGTGGGCGCAGACGTTGGCCTCGGCGGTCGCCTCCACGGGATCGTCGGACCGCCCGAAGAGGTGGGCGTGCAGCCGCAGGCAAGCGGGGTCGCCGGACCGCTCCAGGTCGACGTGGACCTCGAGGCGGCCCTGCGGCGGGGCGTCGGGGCGCGTGGATGCCGGGTCCCGGACCACCCGCGCCCAGGGGCGCACCCGGCGGATGCGAGCGCCGTTCCACGCTTCCAGGCGGATGCGCCGCCAGACGCCGGCCGTCACCAGCGTCGGGCCCCAGTCCCAGCCGAAGTTGCAGGCCATCTTGCGCACGAAGTTGTAAGGCAGAGGGTAGGCGCGCGGGCGCTCGCCCAGCCGCGCCTCCTGCTCGCGCGCGTAGGCCAGCGCCGAGCGGAAGTCGATGGTCAGCTCGTTCTCGCCCGGGCGCAGCGCCGACGACACGTCGAAGCGGTGGGGACGGTGCATGTTCTCCGACCGGCCGACATGCTCGCCGTTGAGGGACAGCTCCGCGACGGTGTCGAGGCCCTCGCAGTGCAGGTCGATGCGTTCGCGCGCGAGCAACGACGCCGGGGCGGTGAAGTGGCAGCGGTAGCGCCAGTCGGACTCGCCGATCCACTGCACCCGCGTCTCGTTCTCGCCCACCAGAGGATCGGGGATGAGGCCGGCGGCCAGCAGATCGGTATGCACGCAGCCGGGCACGCTCGCCGGGATCGGTTCCGCGCGCGCGGCCAGCTCGGCGGGGGTCCCCTCGCCGGCGCGCGCCAGCTCGAGCGTCCAGCCGGACGTCAGGGTCCAGGTGATCATCTCTCGCTCCCTCGCCGCCGGGCGTGCTCCTCCGGCGGCCGCGTCGCCGGCCCGGTCGCCGTGGCGCCCACGTCATAAGCATGGGCGCCGGGAGCGCGGCGGTCAACGGACGTTTGTCGCTCTCGGCCGTAAGGTGCCCGCTGCCGGAGTCCGTTTCCGGTGTCCGCCGCCGGCGGTGGCCGCCGGTCCGGGCGTGGGCGTCAGCGCACGCGCCCCAGCAGCCTCCGGGCGTCGCGGGGCGCGTTGCCCGCCTGATCGTTGTCGAACGCGACGACCACGTCACGTCCCGCGTCCCGCCAGGCGGCGATCCTCTCGGCCCAGCCGTCCAGGTCGGCGTCGCTGTAGGAGCCCGCGTAGCGTTCCTCGGAGGGACCGTGCAGGCGCAGGTAGACCATGTCGGCGGTGACGTGGTTGTCCGAGGTGGCGCCTGCCAGGTCGAAGATGCAGAACGCCGCATCGTGCCGGCGCAGCGTGTCCAGGACGGCGTCCTCGTGCCAGCGCTCGTCGCGGAGCTCGAACGCGTAGCGGTGCCGCCGCGGCAGGCGCTCCAGGAAGGCCCCCAGGCGCTCCACGTTCGGCTTCCACTCGGGGGGCAGCTGGAAGAGGATCGGCCCCAACCTGTCGCCGAGTGTCTCGACCCGGTCGAGGAACCTGCGCAGCGGCTCCTCCGGGTCCTTCAGCTTCTTCATGTGGGTGAGGTAACGGCTCGCCTTCACCGCGAAGCAGAAGCCGTCCGGAACGGCGTCGCGCCAGCCTGCCAGGGTGCTCTCCGGGGGGAGGCGGTAGAAGGTGCTGTTCGCCTCCACCAGGTCGAAGACCGTGGCGTAGTGCTCGAGCCGCCGCGCCTCGGCGAGCCCCTCGGGGTAGAACACGCCCGCCCAGTGGTCGTAGTGCCACCCGGAGGTGCCCACCCGGACGCTGCCGCGGGTCTCCGCCACGACTCACCCCTCCCTCTGGCAGCAGGGGCAGACGTAGGTGGTGCGGCCCGACACCTCGATGGCCTTCAGCGGGCCCCCGCACTGCGGGCAGGGAGCCCCCGCCTCGCGGTCGGGCAGGATGAAGCCCTCGGGCATGCGGGCAGGGTCGGCGCGCGCCTCCACGGCCTCGTCCAGCACCTCCCGCATGGCCCGGTAGAGACGCCGCACGGCGTCGCCGTCGAGGTCCCGCGCGCGCCGCTCGGGGTGGAGGCGGGCGCGCAGCAGCACCTCGTCGGCGTAGACGTTGCCGAGGCCGGCGATGCGACCCTGGTCCGTGAGCGCGCTCTTGAGCATGGCCGTTGTCGCGGCCAGGCGCTCGGCGAAGTCCTCCTCCGAGAGCGCCGCGGCGTCCGGGCCCAGCCCCCGCGCCTCGATGAAGCGGCCCACGTCGTCCACCAGGCCGATCTCGCCGAGCGCACGGGTGTTGACGTAGGCGAGGAAACCGCCGTCGTCGAAGTCGAGGCGCAGCTGCGTGTGATCGGGCTCGCCGCCGGAGCCCGCCTCGCCGCCGTCACCTACCCGGCTCACGAGCAGGTCGCCCGTCATGCCGAAGTGCAGACGCAACCAGCCGGCGCCGCCGGACAGACGCGCGAACAGGTGCTTGCCGTGGCGGCGCGTGGTCTCCAGCGCGCGGCCCTCCAGCGAGGAGACGAGCGCTTCCTCGCCGACCTCGACCAGCAGGTCGGGGCGGCGGACGTCGCCGCCCGCCACGCGCCGGCGGAGGCCGCGCTGGTAGAGCCTCATGCGGAAGGTCTCGACGTCGGGGAGCTCTGGCACGCGTCTCACTCCTCTCGCGAGGGGGACAGGGACCCCGGACCGCTCTGCTTCCAGGCTAGCGGCCGGGCGCGCCGTGTCGCGTCGTCCCGTGAAGGGCTCGGGCGGCGGCCGCACCCGCGCGAGCGGCTCCCCTACACTGGGGCATGGCTGCACAGGCGTCGGACCCACCCCGCGAGGGGGCACGCGGCGGCCCCGGCCACGACGGTGCCGCCCCCGCGGCCGGGCCCCGCTACCGCATCCAGGCGCTCGACCGCGCCCTCGGCATACTCGCGCTTGTGGCCGAGCGTGCCGACCTCGGCTTGCGGGCCATCGCGGAGGGGGCCGACACCAGCCCCAGCCAGGTGCTGAAGATCCTGGCGACGCTGGAGGCGCACGGGCTGGTCAGCAAGAGCGAAGGCAAGACCTACCGCCTGGGCTACGGCGCGCTGCGGCTGGGGCATCAGGCCGCGCGCCTCCAGCCGATCATCGCGCTGGCGGCGCCGGTCCTCGACGAGCTTCGCGCGGAGACCGGCGAGAGTGTCCACCTGGTGGTCCGTGACGGTCTGGACGCGGTGATCGCCGACGTGCGCGAGTCCTCGAAGGCGGTGCGGGTGGTTTCCCCGGTCGGCGAGCGCACCCGCCTCCACGCCGGTGGCAGCGGCAAGCTCTTCCTCGCCTACGGCGGGCCGGAGCTGATGGCGTGGCTGGTCCGGGACGGCCTGCCGGCCTACACCGAGCTCAGCGACACCGATCCGGACCTGCTGCGTATCGAGGTCGACCGCAGCAGGCGCCAGGGCGTATGCATCGCCATCGGCGACTTCGAGCCGGGCGCCTTCTCGGTGGCGGCGCCGGTGTTCGAGGAGCCGGGCCGCATGGTGGCCGCGGTCGCGTTGGCCGGCCCGCTGAGCCGCTTCGACAGCGCCATCGAGCGGCGCTACCGCGGTGCGGTGAAGCGCGCCGCGGAGACCGCCAGCCGGCGCCTGCAGAGCGGCTCCGAGGGGGGCCCGCCCGCGGGCGGCGGGGACGCGCCGTGATCGCGGAGCTACGTCCCTCGGCTGGGGACGGCGGCGCCCGCCTTCAGGTTCGGCACCTGCCCGGCTGCACCTGCCTCAGCGAAGCGAAGGGGGCAGGTAGACCATGTCCATGGGGATGACCGCGCCGTTGCGCAGCATGGTGGCCACGCCGCTCAGGTAGGCCGTCCAGGCGGGCTGGAAGGTGTCCTTGCCCACCGCCACCTTCACCCGGCTCCCCGAGGAGGTGAAGCGGTCGAAGGTGACCGGCAGCTCGGCGCCGGTCAGCGTCTTCAGCGTCAGCTTGCCCGTAGCCGGCACCGCCCGCCCTTTCAGGTCGGCGGGGCTGTAGCGCCCCTCGACCATCAGGCCCTGGAGCATCGTGGTCAGCTTCGCCTTGTCGTTCATCATCACGGCGAAGGGCCCGGGGCCCATGAGGTGCGCCAGGGTCCTGAAGCCGGCATCGGTCGGGGCGAACAGCGTGACGGGGTCGGTCCCTCGCAGGGGCTCGTCCAGGCCGGTGGCCTGCAGCGCCGCCTGGAGACAGGTGAAGGTCTCCGAGGGGTTGCTGCTGCTGCTGTAGCAGGCGGTGCCCGGTCTGCGCGACGCGTTGTCGCGCAGGAACTGCCACACGGTGGCGCTCTTGTTGGCGAACTTGGAGGGGTCGATGGTGCTCTGTGCCAGCGCCGCGCCGGCGCCCAGCAGCGCGACCGCGGCGACCAGGGCCAACGTGGCGGCCCGGCGCGGCTTGTGCGTCACAGTGCCGATATCCATGGTGATAACCTCTCCGGGCACGGCGAGCGCCCAACCTCGGCGGCGCGGTCCGCGCCCCGGCGCGACGGCGGGCGTGCCGAGCGCCCGAGCGGACCCGTCCCGCCGCGTCGTCTCCATCCATCCTCGGCCGACTCTAACCGCAGCACATGAGCGCACCGTAAAGGTCGGGGGCGCGGCCTTCACGCGGCTTCCGCGCGCGGCCCGGGTCGCCACGGGCGGATTCCCCGTGCGCGGTCCGCACGGACCTGCTACCGTTGTGAGGCGCACCTAGGCTGGCAGGGCGTGTGCCCCGCGCGTTCACGGGGCACGAGGAGGTCACGTGCGTCTGCTGCACCTCGCCGACCTGCACCTCGGCTGGGAGCCGACAGGCTGGCCCGCCGATCGCGCCGCCGAGAGAAGGCGGCGGCGGGATGACGTGTTGGGGCGTGCCGTGGACGTCGCCCTGACCGAAGGGGCGCAGCTGGTGGTGATCGCCGGCGACCTGTTCGACGACTTCGACCCCCCGCCCGAGGTGGCGGAGGCGGCGCTCGCCGAGCTGCGCCGGTTGGAGCGCGGCGGTGTGCTGCCGGTAACGGTGCCGGGCAACTTCGACGAGCTCACCTACGGCGGCAGCGTCTACCGCCGGCACAGGGGCGACTGGCCGGGTGTGCTGGTGACCGATCCGCTGCCCGCGCACGTGGCCAGCCTCGACCTGGCCGGCGAACGGTTGCACCTCTACGGCGCGGCCTACACCGGCGGCGTCACGCCCACCGACATCCCGCTGCGCGAGTTCCCGCGCCTGGAGGAGCCCGGCGTGCACGTGGCCGCGTTCCACGGCACGCTGGGAGCCGCCGCCACCCGGCGGACGCTTCCGCTGGACGGCGACGCGCTCGCCGCCGCCCGCTACCACTACGTCGCGCTCGGCCACCTGCACGAACCCCTCCGGCACGAGTTCCCGGCCGGGCCCGCCGTCTACCCCGGCGCGCCCGAGGCCCTGGCCTTCGGTGACGGCGGCTGCGGCACGCTCACCCTGGTCGATCTCGAGGGCGAGCGCGCGGTGGCGCGCGAGGTCCCCGTGGAGGTGCAGCCGGTGCGGGACGCCGTCCTCGACCTCACGCCGGTCGACGACGTCACCGAGGTCGACGCCGCCATCGCCGAGCTCGCCGACGCCGAGGCGGTGCAACGGGTGCGGTTGGGCGGGTCGCTGTGGTTGCCCGAGCTGGACGTCGAGACCATGCGACAACGCCACGCCGGCGCGTTCTTCCACCTCGAGGTGGTGGACGAGGTGGAGGGCCTCGCGCCGGAGCTGCTGGCCCGCTGGGCGGAGGAGGCGAGCGTGCGCGGCGCGTTCGTGGCCCGGATGCTGGCGCGCCTCGAAGGCGCCGGCGGGGAGGAGCGTCGCCGGCTCGCGCTCAGCCTCCGGTGGGGGATCGCCGCCCTCTACGGCGGCCCCTCCCCCCGCGCGGCGCCGGCGCGGCCGGAGCGCGCGCCGTGAGCGAGCGCGACCGGCCCAGCTCGGGTCCGCCCGCCTCGCGCGCTTCGTCGCGCCTTCGCGGACCGCACCCGGTGGGCGTCCGTTGGGAGCGCCTGGAGCTCGAGGGGTTGCCGGGCGTGGCGGATCTGGCGCTGTCCTTCCCCTCCGGGCTGGCCACGCTGGTGAGGCCCAACGAGTGGGGCAAGAGCAGCGTGGTGGAGGGTCTGACGGCGGTGCTATTCGGCTCGCGGCCGGCGCGCGGCGCCCCGGAGCGGAGTGCAGGCGGGGAGGCGCCGGCCGACGGAGACCCGGCGTCCGGCGATGCGGCGGATGCGGGCGACGCGGGCGGCGCACGTCCCCAGACGGCGGCGCGACCCGCGCCCGCGCCGGTCGCGACCGTGCCCGAGCCGCGGCGCCACCCCCTCGGCCGGCTGACGTTCGTCGGGGTGGACGGGGTGCGCTACCGCCTGGAGCGCGACCTGTCCACCGACGAAGCCACCCTGGCGCGCCTCGGGGACGAGCACGAGGCGGCGTCGGTGGTGGACGGCGAGCCGGTGAGCGGCGCCTCCGTCGACGCGGGCGTGGAGGCCGCCATCGGCCTGGGCGATCGCGACGCGTACGAGCAGAGCTTCTGCGTGAGGCAGCCGCTCCCGCGGGCGGAGCGGCTCAGCGGCGAGGTGCAGCGTCTGCTGGTGGGGGCCGGGCGCGGCGGCGTGGAGCGCGCGCTGACGCGTCTCGAGGAGGAGACGCGGCGACGGACGCGGCGGGCGGGCGAGCCCGGCCCGGCCGACGGCGCGGCCTCAGGGGAGCTGGAGCGCTGCGCGGCGGCCCTGGAAGCGGTGGAGCAGCGCCTCCGCGACGGTCGCGAGGCGGCCGACGGCGCGCAGGAGGCGACGCGGGCGTTGGCGGAGGCGGAGGCCCGGCGCGGCCAGCACCAGGGCGAGGCCGAGCGACTCGAGGCCGAGGCGGAGCTGCTGCGCCGCTACCTGGCGCGCTGGCGCAGCTACCAGGAACGCCTCGACGCCGAGCGTGCCGCCGCCCAGACGCTGACGCGGGCGGAGACGCTGCAGGCGGAGGCGGCCCGCGCGCACACCCGGGTGGGGCGGGTATGGCCGGAGCTGGCCGACGCCCCCGAGGACGGCGAGACCCGACTGGTGGCGCTGATCTCCGGCGAGCGCGCCGTCGACGAGGCCGCACGCGCCTGCGAGGCGGCGCAGCGGGCGTTGGACGAGGCGCGCGCCGCCGCGACCAGGAGCTCGCGCGAGCTGGAGCGCTTCCTTGCCGGCGCCCCCTTCGACGACGAGGACGAGGGGCTCACGCTCATGTCGGTGCGCGAGCTGCGGGCCGGCGCGGACCAGGCCGTCGCCGACTGGAACGCCTACCAGCGCCGGGAAGGCGGCATCAAGGAGGCCCGGGCAGCGCTGCGGCCGTACGCCATGCTGGCGCTCGCGCCGGAGCAGGACCGCGGGCTGTTGCGCCGCTACGACTACGAGGCGGAGGCGCGGGTGCGCTCCGTGGAAGGGCTCGAGAACGCCCTGCGGGAGGCGCGGGCGGACCGCCGCCGGGCGCTGGTGCCCGATGCGGCGCTGCCGAACGACATCGAGGCGGAGGCGCTGCGCGCGGCCCTCGCCACCCCGCCCAGGCGCATCCGCCGCTTCATGGTGCAGGCGCTCGCCACGCTGGGGCTGGGCTCGGCGGTGTACTGGTTCGGGCAGCAGATCGTAGGACCGTCCGCCTCGGTGGCCATGGCCGTGGCGGTGGCGCTCGGGGCGGCCACCCTGCTGCGGCCGCCGACCATCGCCGGCACCCGCCTGCGGCGCTTCCAGGGGCTGACCCGTCCGGAGCTCGAGGAGCTGCTGGCGCGCTACGACGCCTGGCGCGCCGAGCCCGCTCCCACCCGCCGCGACCTGGTCCGGCTGGAGAACGAGGCGGAGGCGGCCCGTCAGCAACTCCACGCCTTCCAGCGCCGCATGCAGCCGTACCAGGAGGCCTACCCCGAGCCGGGCGCCGCCTTCGACGCCTTCCGCGAGGCGCAGCGGACGCTCCTGCAGCGGGAGGAGGTGCATCGCGAGCTGTGCTCGCGCACCTTCGGCGTGGCCCCCCCGGAGGTGCCGGGCCGGTCGCCGCTGGCGATGCCGGGACCGTGGCCGCGGTTGGCGGCGTTCGCCGAGTCCCGGGGCGGCCGGGCGCGTGGCGTCGCCGAGCTGTGCACCTTCCTGGCGGACCTGGGTGGGGAAGCCTGGGAGGAGGTGCTCGCCGCGGCGTCGGCCAGGGACGGGGCGCGCCAGGCCTTCCGGACCGAACGCGAGCGCCTGCGCCGCGAGGTGGCAGTCGCGGACACCGTACTGGAGGAGCGTGAGGCGTCGTACACCGCGCGCCGCGGCGACCTGCTCGCCGCCGAGCGCGGCCGCGAGGAAGCGGCCATGCCGGTGGAGCGCCTGCTCGAGAGCGCGGGGGTCGGCGCCAAGGAGCTGCTGGAGCGCTGGCACGAGCGCGAGCAGGCGGTCCAGGCCGCGGAGCGCTCCTTCGACGCCCTCGCGTCGTTGCTCGATGCCGCCGACTGCGAGTCGCTGGACGCGCTGGTGGCGCGCGTCGAGAGGCGCGCCGCCGAGGTGGAGGAGGAGCGCCAGGCGCTGGAGTCGCTCGCCGCGGAGCGCGACGACCTGCCCGGCCCGGACGGCAGCCTCGACCGGCCCCGCATGCTCGACCGCCTGGAGGCGCTGGAAGAGCGGCTGACGTTCGAGCGCGGGGCCCGTCAGGTGGCCGAGGCGGAGGTCTTCGAGCGCACGCGCGAGCTCGCCGCGTTCCATGCCAAGCCCACCGTCAACCTGGCGAGGGCCGAGGCCGAGCGCGCCGAGCTGCAGGCGCGCAAGGCGCGGTTGGAGCTCGAGATCGACGCGCTCGCCCACGCGCACATCGCCTTGCGCGCGGCGGTACGGGATTTCCAGGGGAGTTACCGCGAACGCCTCGAGGAGCTGGCGTCGGCGCATTTCGCGAACCTCACCGCCCGTCCCGGGCGGGCGGTACGCCTGCTCGACGACTTCGGGGTCGAGGTGCTCGAGCCCTCCGGCGAGGAGCTGCCCCCGGAGCGTCTCAGCCGGGGCGCCCAGGACCAGCTCGTGTTGGCTCTGCGGCTGGCCATCGCCGACCACGTCGCCGACGACGTGCGCCTGCCGCTGGTGCTGGACGACCCGTTCCCGAACTGGGACGCCGAGCGGCTGGGGCAGCTGCGCGCCAGCCTCGACCGGCTCGCGCGCGAACGCCAGGTGGTGCTGCTCAGCCACGACGACCGCTTCGGCGGGTGGGGCGAGCCGGTGAGGCAGGACTGACCCCCAGGCGGCGCGGTCGGGCCGCGCGCCGGCACCGTCGACCGGCGGCGAACGTCGCACCGCCGGCGCCAGGGGCGCCAGGTTCTCTCACGGCCGGCTTGTTCGTGGTGCACTCTGGTACCGGCGCACGCGCGCTCTGCGGCGCCCGGCGCCGTTCCGGACGGCGATCCCCGACCCGCGCCGAGGCGGCCGGGGCCAACCTTCCTTGTGGGCGGGCACGCGGTTCGCTAGACTGGGCTCCGGTCCACCCCCAAGGAGATATCCGATACCAACGTGGATCTTTAGGAGACTGTGGATGTCACAGGCAGAGTTGAAAGTACTAGTACCCGTAGAGCGCGTCCCGGAGTTCTACCGCATGGTGGGGGTGTGGTTGGACCGGGGACGGGGCGCCGACGGCGGGCAGCCCAGCCTATCGCCGAAGAGCCGCTACGCGCCGCTCCAGGAGCACCTGGAGGGGATCGGGCGCGACCGCAAGAAGGTCGGGTTGCGCTTCGACGACATCAGCAAGACGCTCGACAAGCCGTTGCCCAGATCGGCCTTCGCGCACCGGGCCTGGTGGGCGAACACCAGCTCGCACGCCCAGGCGTTGGCCTGGCTGTCGGCGGGTTGGAAGGTCGAGCACGTGGACCTGACCGGCAAGAAGGTCGAGTTCGTGAGGGCCGGCAAGGCCTGAGGCGCGACGCGGCCGGGGCCGCGTTGCAGTACCGGGGAGATGGCGTCGGGGCGGCGCACCTGACTCGGTGCGCCGCCCCGTTGTCGTGCCGTCCGGGCTCACGCCACCTTGCCCAGACCGACCGCCTTGCCGACCTGGCCGAGCAGCGTGGGCGCCAGGCTGGCGCCCAGCACCAGCGCCCAACCGGTGACGTCGGGCCAGGCCAGGGTGAGCACCTCGCGGGCGCCGGGGAGCGCGACCGAGGCCAGCAGCAGGGCCGTGCACAGCGCCAGCGCTCCCCACACCCAGGGGTTGCGCGTGACCTCGTTGCGCACCAGCCCGGTCCTCGGCTCGCGCATGTCGAACACGTGCCACAGCTGCGCGAACGCCAGCGCCAGGAACGACACCGTCACCGCCTCCTCGCGCCCGAAGCCGAGGGGACCGAGCGCCAGGGCGAAGGCGCCCAGCACGGAGAGCGTGATGAGCGCCGCGTAGCCGCTCAGCGAGCGCCAGTGGCGGCCCGCCAGCACCGGCTCCTGGGGGTCGCGCGGTCTTCGCGTGAGCACGTCTGCGGCTCCCTCCCCGGCGCCCAGCGCCAGCGCCGGGAAGACGTCGGTCACCAGGTTCAAGAACAGGATCTGGAGCGGGAGGAGCGGCAGCGGCGCCCCGAACGCCGAGGCGAGGCCGATCACCAGGATCTCGGAGAGGTTGCACGACAGCAGGTAGATGACGAAGGCGCGGATGTTGTCGAAGATGATGCGCCCCTGCCTGACCGCCTCCACGATGGTCCCGAAGGCGTCGTCCTTGAGCACCATGTCGGCCGCCTCGCGCGCCACCTCGGTGCCGCGCTTGCCCATCGCCACCCCGATGTCGGCGCGCTTGAGCGCCGGCGCGTCGTTCACGCCGTCGCCGGTCATGGCCACGATGGCGCCGCCCTCCTGGTACCGGCGGATCAGCTCGAGCTTCTGCTCCGGGCTGACGCGGGCCAGGACGTCGGCCTCCATCAGCCGCCTGCGGGCGTCCTCGTCGCCCGTCAGCAGCGCGGCCATGTCGCGCCCGGCGACCACCCGCGGCTCGCCCGCGGAGAGGCCCACCGAGCGCGCCACGCTGGCGGCCGTCACCGGCTGGTCGCCGGTCACCATCACCACCCGGATGCCGGCCCGCCTGCATCCGTCGATGGCGGCGCGCACGTCGCTGCGCGGCGGGTCGCGCAGCGCCACCAGGGCGAGGAGGGTGAGGTCGCGGTAGAGCTCGCCGTGCGGGTCGTCGACCGAGCCGCGCGCCAGCGCCAGCACGCGCAGGCCGCTCTCGGCGAGCTCCGCGTTGCGGTCGAGCCAGGCGTCCCTGTCGGCGTCCTCGAGGGCGTGCTCCCCCTCGGCGGCGGCCACGCGCGTGCAGGCCGCCAGGACGCTCTCGGGCGCGCCCTTCACCGCCACCCGGTAACCGCTGCGTCCCTGTTCGGGTGGGCGCTCGTGGGCGGTCCCCATCATCTTCACGTCGGGGTCGAACGCTTCCTCGCGCGCTTCGGGCTGCTCCTGGAGCAACGCCTCCCGGTCGATGCCCGCGAGCGACGCCGCCTCCAGCAGCGCGACCTCCAGGGGGTCGCCCAGGCCGCGTCCGGCGGCCTCGCCCAGCGAGGCGTTGTTGCACAGCGCGCCGGCCTCGAGCGCCTCGCGGAGCTCGGGCAGCGCCCGCGGGTCCACGCCCTCGCCGTCCAGCTCGAAGACCGTGCCGGCCCCTGCCTGCCGGAGACGCGCGCGCCCGCGTGCCAGCCAGAAGCCGTCCACGGCCATGCGGTTCTCGGTG
>Ga0102953_1000919_pt1 | contig 19304 bp, 17 predicted proteins | sample SalPon2A_C_D2_MG_FD_78509 | JGI IMG/M metagenome (GOLD analysis project Ga0102953, IMG submission 78509) | Soil microbial communities from South San Francisco under conditions of wetland restoration - Salt Pond MetaG R2A_C_D2_MG | ecosystem: Environmental > Terrestrial > Soil > Wetlands | place... | reverse complement strand
GTTCTGTATCTGTGCCGCTCCGCTCACCGTTTCGGGCGACACGGCATCGTTCTGTGCGCTTATTTCCAGCGTGACGCGGTTGCCGTTGAGCCGGGGCAGCACGTAGAAACCGCTGTTCACCTCGCGATATTCGGTGCTGTCGATCACCCGGGTCTGCCACGGCGCTTGCACCACCTGGCGCTGCTGCACCGGCACCGACTGCCCGGTATGGATCAGCGCGCGCCGGCCTTCCAGCACCATGACCTGTTGTTTTCTGTTGTCCTGACCCACCGACTGGGTATTGTCGATGCGTGCGCGCAAACGGTCGCCACCCTGTCCGGCTTCCACCGTCAGGCCGGCATTCCCTCTGCCGCCGGGTACCGTAATACGGCCGCTGTTGCCGATACCGACACTGCCCGAAACCTCGGTCAGGCGCCTTGCGGTTTCCCTGTCCACATTCTGCAACACGATAATTCTCAGGCGTCGCAACGGGGTATCGATACGTTCCAGCAGTTTGCGGATTTCGGCGATATTGCGCGGCGAAGTACGCAGGATCAGCTGGTTGTTCATGCCGCTTGCCACGCCGCCCTGGTCCAGCAGCGGACGCACGACGGGCAGGATTTCCTCCGCATTGCGATGCTGCAGCGTAATGACTTCCAGTTCCGCCCAGGCCGAGCAGGACAGCAACAAGAGCAGCAAACCGAAGATCAGCCTGATCATTTCCGTTGTTTCACCATTCTTTACAAGGCGGCCTACTCTACCGTAAATTTACCACCATGAAAAAACTTGTTCCCCTGCTGGCCCTGCTGTTGATCAGTGCCTGCGCCAGCCCGCCGCCGCGCCACAATTACCTGGCGCACGGCCGCAGCATCAGCCAGGACCAGCGCAACGATCTCGCCTTTTACGCACTAAGCCTGGCCGGCACCCCGTATCGCTACGGCGGCGAATCGCCGCGCAGCGGTTTCGACTGCAGCGGTTTCGTGCGCTACGTGTTCCGCCATTCGCTGGGAGTGCGCCTGCCGCGCACGGTCAGGGCCATGAGCCGGGTCGGCCGCCCGATCAGGTTGAGCCAGTTGCGTCCCGGCGATCTGGTGTTCTACAACACCGAGCACCGCCGCTACTCGCATGTCGGCATCTATCTCGGCAAGCACCGTTTCGTGCATTCGCCCAACAGTGGAGAATCGGTGAAGGTCAGCAGCCTGAACGGCTACTGGGCAAGCCACTACAGCGGCGCGCGGCGCCTCACCCTGCAGTAGCCGGATGCCGTGCCCGACCTAGCGCTTCGGCCAGCTGGTATACCGACATGGCATAGAAATCGCTGTTGTTGTAGCGCGTAATCACATGGAAGTTGTCGAATGCCAGCCAGAATTCCTTGCCGTCGGCCACCGTAAAATCGAGCAGGCGCGCCTTGGCATCCCCCTTCACATCCCGCTCCGGCACTACGCCGGCTGCCGTCCATTCCCTGATGCTGCGCGCACTCGCCCGGTCTGCAACGTGCTCGATATCGCCGACTTTGCCGCGCAAAGCCACCGGCTGCCCGCGCGTCCAGCCGAACTGCTTGAGATAATTGGCTACACTGCCGATGGCATCGACCGGGTCGTTCATCAGGTCGATCTTGCCGTCGTGGTCGAAATCCACCGCATACTTGCGGTAGCTGCTCGGCATGAACTGCGGAATGCCCAGCGCCCCGGCATAGGAGCCCTGAACCCCGAGCAGATTAAAACCCTGGGCACGCGCCAGTAGCAGGTACTGTTCCAGTTCGCTGCGGAAAAAGGTCGCGCGCTGCGGATACTTGAACGCCAGCGTGGTCAAGGCATCGATCGCACGATAAGTGCCGGTGTGCTCGCCGTACAGCGTTTCCACTCCGATCAGGGAGACGATGATTTCCTGCGGCACGCCATACTTTTTCTCGGCACGGCGCAGGGTATGGCGATAGTGTTTCCAGAACTTGAGGCCAGCCCGGATGCGCTCGTCGTTCACGAAAATGGCGCGATATTCCGGCCACGGCTTGGTCGTGGCCGGCGTGGTGATGGCATCGATGACCGACTGCTTGTATTGCGCGCGCTGGAACAGGCGCCTGAGTTCGCTGTGCTTGAAATGATGCTTGGCGACCATCTCGTCGATAAATCCCGGAATGCCCGGCAATTTCGCTGCGAATGCGGTCGGTAATAGCAGAAACAACGACAGAAAAACCATGAAACGTGCAGTGCTCATTGCGCCATTTTACTCGACATCGCGCCCTGCCACTGTTAAATTTCTTCCTGTTCAAGCCAACGGATACGCAACATGGAAAAAGCTGCACAACATCACCCCCTGATCATTCTCGGCTCCGGCCCGGCCGGCTACACTGCTGCGGTCTACGCCGCGCGCGCCAACCTCAACCCGGTCCTGATCACCGGGCTGGCCCAGGGCGGCCAGCTGATGACCACTACCGAAGTCGACAACTGGCCTGCCGATGCCAACGGCGTACAGGGACCGGAACTGATGCAGCGCTTCCAGCAACACGCCGAGCGCTTCAATACGCAACTGATTTTCGATCACATCCATACCGCGAAACTGCAGCAGAAGCCGTTTGAGCTGATCGGCGACGAAGGCCATTACACCTGCGACGCGCTGATCATCTGCACCGGCGCTTCGGCACAATATCTCGGCCTGCCTTCCGAGGAGGCCTTCATGGGCCGCGGCGTTTCCGGCTGCGCGACCTGCGACGGTTTCTTCTACCGCGGCCAGGACGTGGCGGTGATCGGCGGCGGCAACACCGCCGTGGAAGAGGCACTGTACCTGGCCAATATCGCCAACCACGTCACGCTGGTGCACCGCCGCGACGAATTCCGCGCCGAGCGCATCATGGTCGACCAACTGATGGAAAAGGTAAATGAAGGCAAGATCACGCTGCAACTGAAGCAGGTTCTGGACGAAGTGCTGGGTGACGACAGCGGCGTCACCGGCATGCGCATCAAGCACGTGGAAACCGGCGCCACCCAGGATATCGCACTGGCCGGCATGTTCATCGCCATCGGCCACAAACCGAACACCGACATCTTTGCCGAACAACTGGAGATGCATAACGGTTACATCGTCACCAAGGGCGGTCAGGACGGCAATGCCACCGCCACCAGCATCGAAGGCGTGTTCGCCGCCGGCGACGTGCAGGACCATATCTACCGCCAGGCGGTCACCTCTGCCGCCACCGGCTGCATGGCCGCGCTCGATGCCGACAAATACCTGAGTTCGCTCTAGGAAAAATGGGCAACAAAAAGGAACAGCCCGGCCCGGACGATGCCGAGCTGTTCCGGCAGGCGCTGGAAGGCGTCGAGCCATTGCCGCCATCGGACCGCATCACCCCTGCCTCCCGCCCGCGCCGCGCCTCACCCAGAAAACAGGAAACCACAACCGGGATCGCCGATTTCCTTTCCGACCACGGCGCGGGTTCCGCGCCGCTCGATGAGTTTTTGCGCAACGGCCTGAGCCGCATGACGCTGCGCAAACTGCGCCGCGGGCACTGGCCGGTGCAGGACAGCCTGGACCTGCACGGCCTGCACAGGGACGAGGCACGCAAACTGTTGCTGGAATTTCTGCATCAGGCCATGCAACGCGGGTTGCGCTGCGTGTGCGTAGTGCACGGCAAGGGCTGGCACACCGAAGGCGGGGAAGGAATCCTGAAAGTGCACGCGCGGCACTGGCTGACACAGGTTCCTCAAGTGCTGGCGTTCTGCGAAGCGCCGCCCGGCCTGGGCGGGGGTGGTGCGGTGCTGGTGCTGCTTAAATCCGCTGCTTAAATCGCGATTTCGCCGGTCTCGCCGGTGCGAATGCGCACCACCTGTTCCACCGCAGTAACAAAAATCTTGCCGTCCCCGATCTTGCCGGTGTTCGCACTCTTGATGATTGCATCCACCGCCGCATCCACCAGCGAAGAAGCAACCACCACCTCGATCTTTGCCTTGGGCAGGAAGTCCACCACATATTCCGCGCCGCGGTACAGTTCGGTGTGCCCTTTCTGGCGCCCGAAACCTTTCACCTCGGTCACGGTCAGCCCGCTGACACCCAGCGCAGACAAGGCCTCACGCACTTCCTCGAGTTTGAACGGTTTGATGATGGCTTCGATTTTTTTCATGATTGCTCCCTGATTGATCTGTGGCGTAAGTATAACTAGAAATCGTCCTGATAGCGCGCGGTGATCGGATAGCGCCAGTCCTTGCCGAAACCGCGATCGGTAATGCGCACGCCGACCGGGGCCTGGCGACGCTTGTATTCGTTGATGCGGATCAGCCTGACCACACGCCGTACGTCTGCCTCGTCATAGCCCTGCGCCACGATCTCGCCGATCGTCATATTCCTCTCCACGTAGCAGGCCATGATGCCGTCGAGTTCGTCGTATGACGGCAGACTGTCCTGGTCGGTCTGGTCCGGACGCAATTCCGCACTGGGCGGGCGGGTTATGATGCGCTCCGGAATCACCCTGCCCAGCGAATTGCGGTAGTTCGCCAAGTGGTAAACCCAGGTCTTGCTGATATCCTTGAGCACCGCGAAGCCGCCGGCCATGTCGCCGTACAGCGTGCAATAGCCGACGGTCATTTCCGACTTGTTGCCGGTGGTCAGTACCAGCGCGCCGGTCTTGTTCGAAATTGCCATCAGCAGGTTGCCGCGGATGCGGGCCTGAATGTTCTCCTCGGTGGTATCCTGCGGCAGGCCCTCGAACTGCTCTTTCAGCGTCGCGAGATAGGCTTCGAATTCCGGCCTGATGTCCAGCACGTCGTAGCGCACACCCAGGATGTCGGCCATTTCCCTGGCGTCGTCCAGACTGATCTGCGCAGTATAGGGTGACGGCATCATTACCGCATGCACCTGGTCCGCACCCAGTGCATCGACCGCCACCGCCAGCGTCAGTGCGGAATCTATGCCGCCGGACAAGCCCAGCACCACGCCGGGAAAACCGTTCTTGCCGATATAGTCCTTCACACCCAGGCACAGCGCGCCGTAGATGCTGGCTGCGCGCACAGGTTGCGGCCCGGTTTCTCCCGGCACCGGATTGCCGTCTGCAATCTCGACTATCCCCACGGTTTCCTCGAACGAAGGAAACTGGTGCGTCAACTCGCCGAAACCATCCATGACAAACGATGCGCCGTCGAATACCAGTTCGTCCTGCCCGCCCACCAGGTTCGCATATACCACCGCCATACCGGTCTCGCCGATGCGGTCACGGATCGCCTCGTAGCGTGAGAGATATTTGTCGACATGATAGGGAGAGGCGTTCAGCACCAGCAGCACCTCGGCGCCGGCCATGCGCGCGCGTCTGGCCGCATGCTTTTCCCAGACATCGGCGCAGATGTTGATGGCGAACTTGATGCCCTCCAGTTCGAATACACAGGGCGCCACACCATGCTCGAAGTAACGCTCCTCGTCGAACACGCTGTAGTTCGGCAATGCATGCTTGTGGTAGGTCGCGATGATCTTGCCGTCGCGAATCACCGAGGCGGCGTTGTAGCGGTAATCGCCGACTGCATGCGGGTGCCCCACCACCACGGTAATGCCGTGTATCTGTTGCGCCAGTTCGTGCAACGCCTGATGACAGGCACGATAGAAGCCTTCGCGCAACAACAGGTCCTCCGGAGGATAGCCGCACAGGCCAAGTTCCGGCGTAAGCAGCAGCGACGCACCCTGCTTCCGGGCCTGCACGACGGCGGCCAGTATTTTTGCGGAATTTCCGATCAGGTTACCGACCGTGCTGTTGATTTGTGCAATCGCAAGCTTCATGCTGCAAATGGAAGAATTAACAATGGCGCATCATACAACTTTTACCGGCGCAATAAAAAAGGCGGGCATGCCCGCCTTTTTCCGTTCTGTAACGCCTTATTCGGTAACGCGCACCCGCTTCTGTTCGCGCACGGTATAGCGTATTTCCACACGACGGTTCTTGGCGCGACCGGCCCTGGTGTTGTTGTCGGCCACCGGCATTTCCATGCCGTGGCCCTTGGTGGTAATACGGTCGGCAGCCACGCCTTTCTTGACCAGGTATGCCTTGACGGCATCGGCACGGCGCTGCGACAGTTTCAGGTTATAGGCCTTGCTGCCGCGATTGTCGGTATAGCCGCTGACCTCCAGGTTTGCATCCGGATACTGTTTGGCGAAATCCACCACCTGCTGCAGCTTTGCACTGGCAGCCGGCTTCAAATGGGCCGAATTGGTGTCGAAACTGGCGCCCTCGATATGCACCGGCTTCTCTTCCATGATGGTTTTCCATGCTTCCTTGGGCTGCGGTGCAGGTGCGGGCGCTGCAACCGGCGCCGGTGTAGGCGCAACTGCCGGGGGTGGCGCAAAGTAATAATTCACGCCAATGCTGAAATTGTCGTTGTTGAGCCGTGTGCCGTTGCTGCTGGGCGCTATAGCGGTCCACTCGCCGGCAATGCTCCAACTCGGCGAGAATTTGTATTCCAGTCCAAAACCGCCATTCACATTGCCGGCTCCAAAATTGGAAATGGCACCGGTACCGGTTGCGTGACCGTAACCAAGCTTGGCATAGGGCATCAGGCTGTCGATCGGCAGGCCGAGTTTGAGGCCAAGGCCATAGACATGGCTGCCAAGCTGGCCCAGCGGACTATGGTTGGATTGCTCGTTGGAGTCGTAAAAGCCGTTCACGCCCAGCGTGGTCTTTCCCAAGCCCCAGCTATAGCCGCCTTCCAGGCCATAGGCAGTCGAACTACTGCGGGAACTGGTCAGCACGCCGCTGGTATCGGAACGGTTGCTGCCGATTTTGCCGCCGACGTAGGCGCCAGTGAAATCCTCTGCACTGGCAGTCGTTGTTGCAAGCAGGGCGGCCGTGACGGCCAGGGTAATTGTAGTAATTTTCATGTTCAACCTCAAAGACATACCAAAACCATCAGGCACGTCGCTCATTTCAATACTGGCTGAATTTTACATCAGCAACCCTTCCCTTCCAAAAGCCACTGTGTCATTTTTGCAAACGCCCCGCATGGGCGCTTATTCCTTGTCTTCGCCCTCCAGCAGATGCGGATGATCCAACTCCACGCGCTCGATGCTGGCAAAGCGCCTGGAAATCTTGCCACTGGTAATCTGTACGTCCTTGGCATCATCATGCGCCTGGCGAATGTGGTCGGCAAGCTTTTTCATGCGCTCGTCGAAACGGCCGAACTCCTTGCCCAGTTTACCCAGTTCATCCTTGATGATATGCACCTGCTTGCGCGTCTCCACGTCCTTCATCACCGCGCGCGCGGTATTCAGTACCGCCCACAAGGTGGTCGGCGACACCACCCATACCCGGCGCTGCATGGCATAGTCCACCACGTCCGGATGGTGGGCGTGAATTTCGGCAAACACCGCCTCTGCCGGCACGAACATCATCGCGCCATCCGAAGTCACGTCGGGAATGATGTATTTGCTGCTGATGTCGTCCACATGCTTCTTCAGGTCGGCCTTGAACTGACGCGAGGCCTGTACCCGCTCGGCCTCGGTCGGCGCGTCGAACATCTTGTGATAGTTCTCCAGCGGGAACTTGGAATCCACTGCCACCATACCGGTCGGTTCCGGCAACATCAGCACGCAGTCGACGCGGCTGCCGTTGGGCAGCGTATGCTGCATATCATAGGCCTGCGGCGGCAGGATGTTGCGCACCAGCCCTTCCAGCTGCACCTCACCGAATGCGCCGCGCGAGCGCTTGTCACCGAGCAGCTCCTGCAAACTGACCACGTTGGTGGTCAGGCCGTCAATCTTCTTCTGCGCCTCATCGATGGTCGCCAGCCGCGCCATCACGCTGGTGAAGGTCTCGTTGGTCTTCTTGAAACCCTCGTCCAGCCGTTCGTTGACCTTGCCGCCTATCTGCTCCAGCCTGCCGTCGACTTTCTTTTCCAGCGCCTCGATGCTGTTCGACAATATCTGGGTCGCGTTGCGGAACGAATTCTGGATCAGTTCCTGGTCGGCACGCCCCTGCTCCGCCAGTTTCTCCAGCGTCTGTGTCAACATCTCGGTGCGCATCGCATGCAATGCATCGCGCGTGGCACGCAGATCCTCCGTCACCGCAGTACGCAGGCGTTCGGACTCGGCAGCCTGCGCCGCAATCATGCGATCGCCCAGCTTGCCCAAGCCGTTGTGCACGTCGTTGAGCATCGCCCGATGCTGTTGCTCCAGCACCTGTGCGCTGCGCGATGGCAAGCGCAGCAGCAACAGCAGCAACACCACGGCCAGCGCCAGTACAATGGCAATCAATACGGTTTCCGACATAGCATTCTCTCGATCAAACGGACTGCAGCACCCTCAATGGGGGCAATTGTGCCATATGCCGCGTTACCAGCCAGCCGGTCAGCATGACCAGCGTCACGCCGCCGCCCAGGCCGGCCAGCCACAGCGCGGCGCCCGGCGCATAGGGAATTTCCAGTACGCGCTGCGCCAGGACCGAGCCCAGCAGCCCGGCACCGGCTGCCGAGAACAGGCCGCTCAAGGCACCCAGCACGGCGAATTCGGTCAGGTGCAGCCGCCGCAGGTAGCCGCTGTCCGCACCCAGTGTACGCAGGATAGCAGCATGCCGGGTGCGCTCGTCCTGGGTTGCCAGCAGCACCGCATACAGCACCGCCAGCCCGGCCAGCAGCGTAAACAGGAACACCGCGCTCAATGTCTGCGCGATCTCGTCCATGATGTGGCGCACCTGGCCGATGATCGCATCGGTATCGATCAGCAGCAGGTTGGGAAACCGTTTCAGCAAGGCCACGCCGTCCGCCTTGTGCGATGCCGGCAGGTGAAAGCTGGTGATATAGCTCGCCGGAAAATCGTTGAGCAGGCCGGGCGTCGCAATCACGAAAAAGTTCACCCGCATCGAGTCCCATTCCAGCTTGCGCAGATTGCTTACCTTGGCAGTAAACCGGCTGCCCGCCACGTCGTAGGTCAGCGTATCACCGAGGTGGATGCCCAGCGTGTCAGCGATGCCCTGCTCCACCGAAAGTTGCGGAGATGAACCATGCGACCACCAGGAACCTTCAATCACCTTGTTGCCTTCCGGCACTGTGGCCGACCACGACAGGTTGAATTCGCGCTCGGCCAGACGGCGCGCGCGCGGCTCGTCATAACTGTCAGCGGTGATGGTCTTGTCGTTGATCGCAACCAGCCGCCCGCGCACCATGGGAAACAGTTTGGGCTGCGCCAACCCGCACTGCGCGAAAAACTTTTCCACGGCCGCACGCTGGTCGGGCTGGATGTTGATGATGAAGCGATTGGGTACATCGGGCGGCATCTGCTCGCGCCAGTTCTGCAACAGGTCGGCGCGCACCACGGTCAACAGCAGCAACGCCATGCCACCCAGGCTCAACGCCACTATCTGCAGCGCATTGCTGCGCCCGTGGCGCGCCATGTCGGCAAAGGCGTGGCGGTTGCCCAGCGGCAGGCGGTTCAGGATATGCAGCAACAGCCAGGCCAGCAGGCCGAACACCAGCAAGCCTCCGGCCAGCCCGCCGAGCACGGTCAAACCCAGCTTGAGCGAGCCGGCCTGCCACAGGAACAATGCGCACAGCACCGCCACGCCCGCCACATACAACAAGCCGGCGCTCATCTGCGGCAAGCCGAGTTCGCGGCGGATCACGCGCAACGGCGACACACCCTTCAATTGCCACAGCGGCAGGAAGGCAAATCCCAGCAGCAGCGCCATACCGCTGCTTGCTGCCTGCAACAGCGGTATCCAGGAAGGCGGCGGCAGGTTGGCATCGCGCATCGCCGGAATCGATTGCACCAGCAGTGTCTGGGCGGCATAGCCCAGCAGGCCTCCCACCAGCACACCGACTATACCCAGCACCAAAAACTGGTAAAGGTAAATGACCAGTACCTGCCGCTGCCCGGCACCCAGGCAACGCATCACCGCACAGGCATCGAGATGGCGCAGGATGAAGCGCCGTGCAGCCAACGCGAGCGCCACGCCCGCCAAAGTCACCGCCGTCAATGCAGCCAGGCCGAGGAAATGCTCGGCGCGCTCCAGCGCGGTACGGATTTCGGGGCGCGCATCGCGCACGTCCTCCAGGCGCTCACCCAATCCCAGTTGCGGCTTCAGCCATGTACGCAATGCATCGACCTGTTTCTGGTCACCGGCCAGCAGCATGCGGTACACAATGCGGCTGCCGTTCTGGATCAATCCGCTGGCGGGCAGATCGGCCGCATTGATCGTCACGCGCGGCGCAAAGCTGGCAAAGCCGAGCGACTGATCCACGTCGCGCACTACCTGCGCGGCCAGCTTCAAGCGCAGCTTGCCCAGCGTCAGCTCCTCGCCGCGATGCAGCCCCATGCGCAGCATCAGCCGCTCGTCCGCCCACAGCGTGCCGCGTGCCGGTATCGCGTGCGCAACGTGCGTTGTGCCGTCATCGATGGTGATCTTGCCGCGCAGCGGATAACCGGGTTGCACGGCCAGGATTCCACTCAGGACATTCTGGTGTCCATCGCCCACCATGCTCGGGAAGCTGTATGCCTGCAGCACCTGCAAGCCGCGGCGTTGCGCTTCGTCGCGATATATTTGCGGCAATGGCCGGGTGGAAGAAATGCGCAGATCGGCGCCGAGCAGCGCATGCGATTCCCGTTGCAAAGCCAGCCGTACGCGGTCGGAAAACAATCCGACCGTGGCGACGCTGCTCACTGCCAGCAACAGCGCCACGAACAGTACGCGCCATTCGCCTGCGCGCCAGTCGCGCCGCAGCATGGCCCAGGACAAATGCCAACCGTTCATGCCGACAACTGTCCGGCGGAAAGATGTAGCTGCCGGCCGCAGCGTCCCGCCAGCGCTTCGTCGTGGGTAACCAGGATCAGCGTGGTGCCCTGCGCGCGATTCAGGTCCAGCAGCAGTTCGATCACCTGCGCACCGGTGGCAGCATCGAGATTGCCGGTGGGCTCGTCGGCGAACAGGATTTTGGGCCGGGTGACAAAGGCGCGTGCGATGGCCACGCGCTGCTGCTCCCCGCCCGAAAGATGTTTGGGCGGATGATCCAGACGGTGTGTCATGCCCACCTGCTGCAATGCGACACTGGCGCGCTCGCGCGCATCGGACACACCCTGCAGTTCCAGCGGCAACATTACGTTTTCCAGCGCAGACAGCGCCGGTAGCAACTGGAACGACTGGAACACGAAACCGGCCAGTTTCCCGCGCATGCGTGCCCGGCCATCCTCGTCAAAGGCGAACAGGTCGGTGCCGTCGAGTTGCACGGTGCCGTCGCTGGGAACATCCAGGCCCGCCAGCAGACCAAGCAAGGTAGACTTGCCCGAGCCGGATGCACCGAGGATGGCCACGCTTTCACCGGCCTCCACTGCAAAACCGACATCGTGCAGGATCACCAGCGGCTCGCCGCCGCTTTGCACTTGCTTGCCCAACCCTATAGCCTGCACAATCGTCGCCATGAAACGTACTGCCTTTCTTCCGTTTTTATTCGCCCTGTTCCTTCTCGCGCCTGCCGCCCATGCAAAGACCATCCTGGTCTTCGGCGACAGCCTGTCCGCCGGCTATGGCGTACCGCGCGAAAAAGCCTGGGTCAGCCTGTTGCAGCAGGAACTGAAGCACAGCCATCCGCAATACCGGGTGATCAATGCCAGCATCAGCGGCGAGACCACTAGTGGCGGACGCCAGCGTATCAGGCACGCATTGCGACAGCACCGTCCCGACATCCTGGTCCTCGAACTCGGCGCCAACGACGGCCTGCGCGGTGCGGCCATCGCCGGCATCCGCAGCAACCTGTCGTATATTCTGCGCCAGGCGCGCAGCACGCGCAGCAAGGTGCTGCTGCTCGGCATCCAGTTGCCACCCAACTATGGCATCGATTACACCGCACAGTTCAAGGCGTTGTATCCGAAGCTCGCACAACGATATCACACGGCATTCGTGCCTTTCCTGCTGGACGGCGTAAGGCCCGAGCAGTTCCAGGCAGACAACCTGCACCCCAATGCCGAAGCACAGCCGACGCTGCTGCACAACGTGCTGCAAAAACTCGAACCCATGCTGAAAAAATAAAAGGACAGCCGCAAGGGCTGTCCTGACAAACCGTCGTAAAAAGCGGTTAGCGTAATGTAATACCGGTCTCGGCGGAGAAGCCCAGCGCACTCATCACGCCGGCGCCGAAACGCTTGGCCAGGCGGTCGGCCAGGCCCTCATGGCTGGTGTAGTCGACGATCTTTTCGGCATGGATCACGTCGCGCGCCACACTCTCCGTGGAGCCGTAGCCGTCCGCCAGACCAAGCTTGATACCCTTGTCGCCGGTCCATACCAGGCCACTGAACAGCTCCGGATCCTGTTTCAGGCGCTTGCCGCGACCATCCTCGACCACCTTGATGAACTGCTGGTGAATGTCTTCCAGCATCTGCTGCGCGTATGCCTTCTGTTTGTCGTTCATCGGCGAAAACGGATCGAGAAAACCCTTGTTCTCGCCGGCGGTCAGCAAGCGGCGCTCTACGCCGAGCTTGCCCATGGTGCCGGTGAAGCCGAAGCCGTCCATCAGCACGCCGATGGAACCGATCAGGCTGGCCTTGTTGACGAAAATCTTGTCCGCCGCCGCGGCCACGTAATAGCCGCCGGAAGCGCAGATGTCCTCGACCACGACGTACAGCGGGATGTTCGGATGTTTGGCGCGCAAACGACGGATTTCATCGTTGATGTAGCCGGCCTGCACCGGGCTGCCGCCGGGGCTGTTGATCTGCAGGATCACCCCCTTGGTGCCCTTGTCCTTGAATGCGTCCTGCAGGCTGTTGTTGATGTTGTCGGCGCTGGCCATGCTGTTTGCTGCAATCACGCCGTTCAATTCGACCAGTGCGGTATGTTTGCCGCCGCCCAGCCCGGCCTCCGGCTTATCGCCCATCCAGCCCATGAACAGGAACAGCAGCAGGAACAGGTAGGCAAAGGTCAGCGTCTTGAAAAAGATGCTCCAGTGGCGCGCGCGGCGCTGTTCCTTCACCGCCGACAGGGCGAGCTTTTCCAGCACTTCGCGTTCCCAGTTGTGATTGTCTTCAGCCATGTCGGTCCTTTTCCCCGGTCGCGCCAGAAATTACGCGGCCATCAGTTTTTCGTACACCGGCAACCATGCGCCGATGGCGTAAAAATACGGGTTGCGCCATTGCGGCTTATTGTAGCGCAACGGCGTGCCGTCGCATTGCACCACCCTGCCGCCAGCCGCTTCCAGCACGCATTGCGCGGCAGCGGTATCCCATTCCATGGTGGAACCCAGGCGCGGATAAAAATCGGCGCTGCCTTCCGCCACCATGCAGAACTTGAGCGAACTGCCCGAAGACACTACCCGATTCGGCGGCAACTTCTGCAACAGCGCCGTGGTTTTTTCGTCGCTGTGCGAGCGGCTCGCCACTACCCGCAATTCGCCCTGATGCTCTGGCGCAACCGTAATCGGTTGCGGTGATTCGCCATCCCTGATGCGCCATGCGCCCACGCCGGGCTGGCCGAGGTAAGCGATGCCGAGTACCGGCGCATATACTGCCGCCAGCACCGGCACGCCATCACGCATCAGGGCGATGTTGACGGTAAATTCGCCGTTGCGGTTGATGAATTCCTTGGTGCCGTCCAGCGGGTCGACCAGCCAGAACTGGGCGCCCTCCGCAACCGGCGGATTATCCTTGTTTTCTTCGGACACAATGGTGCTGTCCGGCGCAATACGCTGCAAGCCGGCGCAAATGATCTCATGCGAAGCCAGGTCGGCGGCAGTCAGTGGCGAGCCGTCGCCTTTGTCCTGCAGCCGGGCGCCATCCGCATCCTGGTAATGTTGCATGATGGCCGCACCGGCCTGCTGCGCCAGCACAGTCAGTTCCGGCAGCCACTCGTGCACTGCCGGCCCGAAATCAGGTTCTTTCGTCATTTCTTCAGACATTCTCTTCCAGCCAGCCGTGCAATTCATCGAAATTTCCCAGCATGGCCACCGTTTTCAGCATGCTCAGGTGCTCTTCGGGGTGAGCGCCATGCGTCAACGCAAGCGCATCCACCCCGGCATTGGCAGCCATCTGCAGATCGTGCGTGGTGTCGCCCACCATCAGCGTGCGCTCCGGCTTGATGTCCAGCTCGTCCATGAGTTCCAGCAGCATGGCTGGATGGGGCTTGGAAAAGGTCTCGTCCGCCGTACGCGAAGCGTGGAAATAATTGCCCATGTTGCTGCTGTGCAGCGCGCGATCCAGCCCGTTGCGGCTCTTGCCGGTCGCCACGGCCAGCGAAATTCCGTTATCGCGCAATCCCGCTATGGTTTCACGCGCACCGGGATACAGCGGAATGCTGGCGTCCTGTGCCAGGAAATGGCGGCGATAACGCGCCACCAATTGGTCATACCTATCTTCTGTTGCGTCCGGTACGGCATATCGCAATGCATCTTTCAGGCCCATGCCGATTACATGGCGCGCCGCCTCGTCGCTGGGCACGGGCAACCCCAGGTCGCGGCATGCAGCTTGGATCGAGCCCGCGATCACCGCGGTGGAATCCATCACCGTACCGTCCCAGTCGAAGACGATCAAATCGTAACGCTTGCCCATCGTTTCATCCCTGAAGAAAAGTGGCAAAGTTTAGCATCAATTGCCAAGCCGTCCGTCAACACCTAACATGCCGCGCCATGAACACTACGCTACCTGAATGGCTGCTCTATTGCCGTCCCGGTTTCGAACGCGACTGCGCCGAAGAAACCCGTGCCCGCACACTGGAAGCTGCGGCAAACAGCGGCTATGTCGTGCTGCAGGGCAAGCCGCGCCTGCAGTTCGGCGAACTTGTTTTTGCACGCCAGTTGATCCGGCTGCATGCCATGGTGGACGACCTGCCCGATCGCGACCGGCTGACACCGCTGCTGGCGGCAATACCGCAAACACCGCAGAAGTTCGGAGAGTTGTGGCTGGAAGTGCCGGACACCAACGAAGGCAAAACACTGTCCGGCTTCACCCGACGTTTCCAGCCGCTACTGGAGGAAAAGCTGCGCGCCGCCGGACGACTCGTAAATGATGACAGTCTGCCGCGGCTGCACATCTTTTTCCCCGACAAAAACCGGGCCCTGATCGGCACCAGCGATCCCGCCAACAGCGCCGCCGCCCTCATGGGCATCCTGCGCCTGAAAATGCCGCACGACGCACCCAGCCGCTCCTACCTCAAACTGGCCGAAGCGTTCGAAGTATTCCTGACGCCCGAACAGCAACAAAAATGGCTGAGAGCAGGCATGCACGCCGTCGACCTCGGCGCTGCACCCGGTGGCTGGAGCTGGTGCCTGGTACAACGCGGCGTGAAAGTCGTTGCCGTGGACAACGGCCCGCTCAAAGGATTGGCAGCCGAACACCCGCACATCAAACACCTGCGTCAGGACGGCTTCCGTTACCGCCCGAAAAAACCGGTGGACTGGCTGGTGTGCGACATGGTGGAGCGACCGCAACGCGTTGCCGCGTTAATGGCCGACTGGCTTGCCTCGGGCTTGAGCCAACGTGCCATTTTCAATCTCAAACTACCGATGAAAAAACGTGTCGCGGCATTGGATGATGCACTGGCCATTGTGCGCGGTGCGCTGGACACGAAAAAACTGAAATACAGTTTGTGTGCCAAACATCTCTACCATGACCGCGAGGAAGTGACGGTGTTCGCTGCACGAGGCAAGCGGTAGCGCGCCTTCTTCCGGATCGGCCCGTTGCTGCGAGACGACAAACCTAAGGCGCCCCCTTGTTGCCGGAAGCAGGCCTGGACATACCCACCACCATGCTGGTGATCGGCTTGTGACCAGCCATGCTTTCAGCCAGCAAATTCTGCGACTCGGCTATCCGCCCGCGGTCCACCAGGTAAAAATAGTACGCCGCCATATCCTGCCAACAGACAGGATGCTGGACGGTGCCCGTTCCCGCATCGTAAATCAGCACGCCATGACTGGCTCGGTCAGGTATGACGTGATAACGTAACTCAATGCTCATCTACAGTACTCATTGCTTGATTTAATGGCAGTCCGCATGCGATTTTCTGCCTGCCATGCATAAGCAATTACCACGCCAAAAACACAAGCTCAAGCAACTCAATACCTTACTAAAAACATTGCATATTCATTACGGCTTTGCGCACCGATAGTGCGCATCCGGACGGTAATTTTTGGTGCAATGGCTGCGTTGAAGAACTTCAGCGAAGTGCCGTATTTGCATCCAGCCGGGCGATAAAACGCTCCAGCTCTTGCGGCAGCGGCGCGGCCAGATTCAGCGGCTCGCCGGTCAGCGGATGTTTGAACGAAATCGAGCCGGCATGCAGGAACATGCGCTTCAGCCCCTGCTTCGCCAGTGCCTTGTTGCGCGCAAAGTCGCCGTACTTGGCATCGCCCGCAATCGGGAAACCCAGGTGCGACAGGTGCACGCGGATCTGGTGGGTGCGCCCGGTCTTGAGCTGGGCCTCGAGCAGCGAAAATTCCGGCCAGCTTTTTTTCAGGGTAAAGATGGTGTGCGCGGCCTGCCCGTCCTCGCGCACCACCACCCGCTTCTCGCCCTGCGGCGTATCGTATTTGTGCAGCGGCAGCCTGACATGCTGGCGCGCGTTCTTCCACTGGCCAAGCACCAGCACCAGATAACGCTTGTCGCTGTTGCCTTCGCGCATGATCTCGTGCATGGCGGTCAGCGCGGAGCGTTTCTTGGCGATCAGCAGCACCCCGGAAGTTTCGCGGTCGAGGCGGTGTACCAGCTCGAGCAGTTTGGCTTTGGGGCGCGCCTGGCGCAGTTGTTCGATCACCCCGAAGCTGATGCCGCTGCCGCCGTGCACCGCCGTTCCGGCCGGCTTGTCGATGGCCAGCAAGGCATCGTCTTCGTACAGGACGGGAAATTCGGCGGCAGGCACGTATTCCGCGGCCATCTCGCGTGCGGCCGTGCGCACCGGAGGAATGCGCACCACATCGCCTTCCTGCAGGCGATAGGTCTGGGTGACGCGCTTCTTGTTCACGCGCACCTGGCCGCTACGCAGAATGCGATAGATATGGCTCTTTGGAACGCCTTTCAGGTTTCGGATCAGGTAGTTATCGATACGTTGCCCGCTGGCATCCTCGCCGATTTCAGTCCAGGTTACGGATTCTTTGCTTAAATCTTTCATTTTGCTTATACTTCGCGCTCGTGTGTGCGCCTTTGTGGAATCAACGGGATGTTCATTTCCCCGTTGTGCTGCGGTAAATGAACCGCTATCAGGCAATCAAGCCATCTGCAAAGCAGCCGCCCGCCCGGTTAATGTCACTCACCGGAAATCAAGCAGTGATGGTAATTGATTTGCGCGCTCCAAGCACCCGTAGATTTTACCGTGTTGCCCCAAATGGATTGGCAGCACGTTGATAGAAGACAAGCTAACAACGAGAACGAATTTGAACCAGAGTCGGCACCACAACCTACAATCTGTTTGCACGACCTTATTCTCGCGCGCGGCTAACCGCGCGTAGCTTTGTCCTGCCCGTGCCGGAGCGCGGGAGATAAAAACAATGAAACGCATGTTATTCAATGCGACACAGCCGGAAGAACTCCGTGTCGCCATTGTCGACGGTCAGAAAATCATCGATCTCGACATTGAAACCGCCGGCAAGGAACAGCGCAAGAGCAACATCTACAAGGCAGTCATCACCCGCATCGAACCCAGCCTGGAAGCCGCCTTCGTCGAATACGGCGGCAACCGCCACGGCTTCCTGCCATTCAAGGAAGTCGCCCCGCAGTTTTACCAGTCCGGCAGCGGCAATCGCCCGTCGATCAAGGAAGCCCTGAAAGAAGGCCAGGAACTGCTGGTACAAGTGGAAAAGGACGAGCGCGGCAACAAGGGCGCGGCGCTGACCACCTACATCAGCCTGGCCGGCCGCTACATCGTACTGATGCCGAACAATCCGCACGGCGGCGGCGTATCGCGTCGCATCGAGGGCGAAGACCGCAACGAACTGCGCGACGTGCTGGCGCAACTGGAAGTACCCGGGGGCATGAGCATCATTGCCCGCACCGCCGGTATCGGCCGTTCGCTGGAAGAACTGCAATGGGACCTCAACTACCTGACCCAGTTATGGGATGCCATCAAGGGCGCCTCCGAAACAGAAAAGGCACCTTCGCTGATTTACCTGGAAAGCAGCCTGGTGGTGCGCGCGATTCGCGACTACTTCAGCCCGGATATCGGTGAAATCCTGGTCGATACCGACGACATCTTCCAGCAGGCACAAGCCTTCATGGGCACGGTGATGCCGTCCAACGTTAACCGCATCAAACGTTACCACGACGACGTGCCGCTGTTCTCGCGCTTCCAGATCGAACATCAGATCGAATCGGCCCATGGGCGCGAAGTGCGCCTGCCTTCCGGCGGCGCCATCGTCATCGATCATACCGAAGCGTTGACCGCGATCGACATCAACTCGGCACGCGCCACCCGTGGCAGCGACATCGAGGCCACCGCCCTCAATACCAACCTCGAGGCGGCGGAAGAAATTGCCCGCCAGTTGCGCCTGCGCGACCTGGGCGGACTGATCGTGATCGACTTCATCGACATGGAAAACAACAAGAACCAGCGCGACGTGGAAAACCGCCTGCGCGATTCGCTGCGCTACGATCGCGCCCGCGTACAGACCGCGAAAATTTCGCGTTTCGGCCTGCTCGAGTTGTCGCGCCAGCGCCTGGCCACAAGTCTGGAAGAAATGACTTACATGCCCTGCCCGCGTTGCAGCGGTATCGGCCATATCCGCGGCATCGAATCCTCTGCACTGCACATCCTGCGCATCATCCAGGAAGAGGCGATGAAGGAAAACAGCGCCGCCATCCACGTACAGGTACCGGTGGACGTCGCCACCTTCCTGCTCAACGAGAAGCGCGCCGACATCCACCGCATCGAATCGCGGCTGAAAGTCGACGTCACGCTGATCCCCAACCCGCATCTGGAAACACCGCATTACAGCGTGACCCGTTTGCGCCAGGACGACCTGACCGGCGACACGCTGCAGGCAAGTTACAAGCTGGTGAACAAGCCCGAGGAAAAAGAGGCCGCCGCCGACGCAGCACAGGAAATCAAGGCACAACGTCCGCAAGCCGCGGTCAAGGGCATCACTCCCGCCCAGCCTGCACCGATGGCCAAAGTGATCGAGGAGAAAAAACAACCTTCGCTGATCGGCAAACTGTTCGGCTGGGTCAAGGCACTGGGCGCCGAAGAGCAGCCCGTTGCCCCGGCCCCGGCCGCCAAACCTCGCCAAGCCGGCCAGCGCCGCGACGAAAACCGCCAGGGCAGCCGCCGCAGACCGCGTCGCAGTGGCGGCGAGCGCGATGAAGGACAACGCCAGGAAAAAGGCGCACGCCAGGAAGCCAATGGCAAGCAACAGGAAGCACGCGGCGAGCGCAAGCAACGCAAGCCACGTCAGCCGGCC
>Ga0102953_1000917_pt1 | contig 19338 bp, 14 predicted proteins | sample SalPon2A_C_D2_MG_FD_78509 | JGI IMG/M metagenome (GOLD analysis project Ga0102953, IMG submission 78509) | Soil microbial communities from South San Francisco under conditions of wetland restoration - Salt Pond MetaG R2A_C_D2_MG | ecosystem: Environmental > Terrestrial > Soil > Wetlands | place... | reverse complement strand
GTCGCGGATAGTGCCTTTATTGCCTGGCATGTTGTGGCGATCCTGGTTTCGCCGGAAGCAAAGGGGCGGATAAGCGGGTTGGATGACCTGGCAAAACCGGGAATCCGTATTGTCATGTCCAATCCCAAACTGGCAAGCCTCGGCCGTATTGTCCGACAAAACATTATCGAAAAACACCCCAGAGGCGATGATATTCTGAAAAACGTAGTTGTATACGGCTCATCCACCCAGGATGTGCTCAAGTTATATCGGAAAGGGGGTATCGATGCGATAATCGAATGGGACGTAATGGCCGCAACTCCCGAGGGACAGGGGCTCATAGTAGTTCCTCTTAAAAAGCCCTATCAGGTCAGGGATGAGCTGGTTGCTGGGCTTTTAACCCACGCGCACAACCCGAAAGCGGCCCGGAAATTTTATGATTATCTGATAACCAGGGGGAAAGAAGTTTTTCGCAAACACGGCTACAATATCGACCCGAGATTATGACGATCAAGACCAAGACTATACTTTTCTCCGCTTCGGCGCTCTCCGTCTTAATTGCCTCGGTAATTATTTTCCATAGTTACCGGGCAACCAACGCCAGGCTCTATCAAACTGTTATTCACTTGGATATGGTCGATCATGCCGCCTATGAGATAACCATTGAAATGCTCCTGGATTTGCGGGACGTTGATTCCTTAAAGGAACATCTTAAGGAAATTCCAGCCATTACCAGGCAACTCCAGGAGCTGTTGCCAGAAAAAGACAAGCCGGCTGAGCTCATAAACCTGGAGATCTCATTTGTTCGCGTCAGGCGGATTGTCGATAATTTGCAGCCGGGCCTTCCTGTCAACAAACCTTTACTGGAGCAAGTGCGTAACGAGGCGGCAAAAATCAGGTCCAATGTGGCTATCTTGAAGAGCTTGTCCGAGCAGAAAATAAATAAGTTGCAGACCAGGGCCGAATTCATGATCACCGCCCTTGTCGCTTTACTGGTGATCTATATTTCAGGTATGTTCCTGCTTTTATTCAAGGCGGTCGTCAAGCCGCTTCTGAAATTCAGCCGACAGGTTGAAATGGTTCGCGAAGGTGAGCTGCAGAATGTTGAGGTAGCCTCCCGCAAGGACGAGATCCGCCGGTTAGCCGATGGCTTTAACCAGTTGGTGGAAAAGCGAAGACAAGCAGAAAAGGAGCTTAGGCGGGAAATCGCCGAGCATAAGGAAGCCCTCGACAAGGTGAAACTGTTGAGTGGTTTTCTGCCAATCTGCGCTTCGTGCAAAAAGATCAGGGACGACCGCGGCTATTGGAACCAGATTGAGGCATACATCAGGGATAATTCCGAGGTGGAATTCAGCCACAGTATCTGCCCTGATTGCGCAAAAAAACTATATCCTGAATTTAAAAAGGCAGATGATAAGTAATGCCGGGAGGCATTCAATGCAGTTGGAAGGCCGGTTTTCCATCAGGCCGGTCAGTTATGGAAGGGGGGTGAAATATTCAGTCGGGGATATCGCGTCCAATTGTTGGCGGGATTAAAGCCCGAAATAACTCTTGGGTGGCGGCATCGAATCTGCTCTGTAGACCAGAATTGTAACACCAAAACCTGGTCTGCCGGTATCAGGATGCCGTAAACATTGCAAGGGGGGAGTCCTCTTTTATGATCAATCGATTATTCCCCTGGAAATTTCTCCTGCGGATGGCAGCCAGACGTTACGATGTAATCGATCCCTTGTCGGTAGCGGCGCGGATCAGGAGTTTTGCCCAGCCCTCCGAAGTGCAGGAACCAATTGAACTTTTACGGGCCGGGATTGTTTTTCATGCCCGAGGGCTGTTGAACACCAAGGCCATCCAGCACAATCTCGACTGGGTCTGGCCTTACTGGGTAGAGCGGCAGTTCAATCCCCGTGATCCCTCATTCATTCCCCGCGCCTTTTCATTCTCCCACATCAATCTCACCCATCGTAACTGGACTGCGGTGGGGCGGCCCGACCTGCCCATTTATCCCATCGTCGATCCCCACGGGCTGGTGACCCCACTGCATGATGGGTGGTCTATAGACTGCTGGTTCCTGGACGATGAAGGCAACATGGTACTTCCCTCCAGGCTTAAAAACGTAGAACAGCGCCTCCAGGATGACACCAACCGCCGGATCATTACCCGCAGCGTGACGGAAACAGCCAGTTTGACCACCGAAGCTGTCATGGATGGTGATCAGGCCGGATCAGTACTAAAACTGACGGCCAGGGCAAACTCTGCGATCGGGGGGTGGCTGATTTTCACACTGCGACCTTATAATCCGGAAGGCGTGCAGTTTATTGAAAAAGCCGCTTTGCTGAAAAATGATAACGGCTGGCTGGTTAACGGCGAAACCAGGGTTGTGCTGGCGGAACCGCCGGGTAAAATACTCTTTTCAGACTACCGTAAAGGTGATGTCTTCTTCCGACTCAACGAAAAGGCGGCATGCACCGAAAAAAGCTGCCGGATCGGCATGGTTACCTCGGCGGCCTTCCACCGGGTCGAAGCCTATGAGGAGGAGAAATACTTCACCGTTTCGGTACCCCTGTCTCCCCCTGATGATTTCCCCGAGCTGACAGGTTCAAGAACTTGGTCGGAAGCGGAAAAAGAGGCAGCGGAGCTGCAGGTGCCCGACGCCCGGATCAAGTCCCTTTATGATACCGCCACCCGCACCCTGATCCATCTCTCGGCCGGAAGCATTATCCCCGGTCCTTATACATACAACCGCTTCTGGTTCCGTGACGCCTGCATCATGCTGAACGCTCTCCTGGCTATAGGCCTGAAGGAGAGAAGCCGGCGGCATCTCGACACATTTGCCGAGCATCAGACGCGGGAGGGGTTTTTCCGCTCTCAGGAAGGGGAATGGGATTCAAACGGCCAAGTCCTCTGGATCTTGAATCGCTACCGCCTGTTGTCCGGCGGCGATTTCAATCCCGACTGGATAAAGCCGATGATCAAAGGGGCCGAATGGCTTGATAAAAAACGGGTCTTTTCGACAAAAAAACCAAAGGTGAACGGTCTCTTGCCGCCCGGCTTCAGTGCCGAGCATTTCGGGCCAAACGACTACTATTATTGGGATGACTTCTGGGCGGTTGCCGGACTTAAAAGTGCTGTTGCGACCATGGCTGCAAGCGGGCTTAAAAAGGAGGCAGCGATCATCGGAAATACCGCCGCGGCAATGGAAAAAGATCTTTTCCGCAGCATCTCCCTGGTCGCGGCGGAAAGGAACAGCAGCGCGGTGCCCACTTCTCCGAACCGCCGACTCGACTCCGGAGCCATCGGCTCGATTGTCGCCGACTATCCCTTGCAGCTTCTGGCGTCGGGCGATAAAAAAATGCTCGCCACCGCCGGCTATCTGATGAATAACTGCATGCAGAAAGGCAGTTTCTTCCAGGATATGATCCATTCCGGCATCAACATCTACATGACCCTGGAACTGGCCCAGGTCTACCTCCGGGCCGGCGATCTCCGCTTCCGTAAATTGCTGGCCTCAGCCGCCGATCACGCCTCGCCGACCGGGCATTGGCCCGAGGCCATTCATCCTCTCACCGGCGGTGGCTGCATGGGTGACGGACAACACGGCTGGGCGGCAGCAGAATGGCTGATGCTGATCCGTAACATGTTTATCATGGATGACGGAGACAGCCTTTTCGTGGGACGCGGGGTGCTGCCCGAATGGATGCAGCGTAGAAAGAAACTGGCCTACGGACCGACCCTGACCCCTTTCGGCAAAGTCAGCGTCGAGATCGATTGCCGGGGCAACCGCCCGATCCTGACTCTTAGTGCCGACTGGTATGAAAACCGGCCGCGAGAGATTTTCGCCTGTCTGCCGGGATACAAGACTGTTGATATAATCGGTCCCGATTATCGATGCATCCTTGAAAGCGAAGAGTAAGAAAATATGAAAATCTGCATGTTTACCAACACCTATCTTCCTCATGTTGGCGGGGTTGCCCGTTCGGTATCGACCTTTGCCGAGGATTTGCGGAAGGCAGGGCATGGTGTGCGGATTATCGCCCCGACCTTTCCGGAGATGAAGGGAGAGATCGAAGAGGATATCGTCCGGGTGCCGGCGATCCAGAACTTCAACGGCAGCGATTTTTCCGTCCGCATCCCGGTGCCCGGGGTTATCTATGATTCGATCAGCGAGTTCAAACCAGATATAATCCACGGTCATCATCCGTTTCTATTGGGCGACGCGGCCCTGCGCACCTCCCGTTTCTTTGACCTGCCCTTGATCTTTACCCACCACACCCTCTATGAAAATTATACTCATTACGTTCCCCTCGACTCCATGGCCCTGAAGCGCTTTGTGATCAGACTGGCCACCGAATACGCCAATCTTTGCAATCAGGTGATCGCACCCAGCACCAGTGTTCAAAAACTTTTGATCGACCGGGGCGTGAAATCGCCCGTGGAAGTGCTTCCCAGCGGTATCGATCTTGATTTTTTCAAAAAAGGCGACGGTAAGCGGTTCCGGCGAAGGTATCGGATAAATGAAGAGACGGTGGTCATCGGACATATAGGCAGACTGGCCAAGGAAAAAAACCTGTCGTTTCTGGCCGGCGCCGTGGCCCGCTATATGAAGGAGAATGCCAAAGCCTGTTTCGTAGTAGCCGGCCAGGGTAACGCCGAACAAAACATCCGGGAGATCTTCTGTGAAAATAACATAGAAGACCGTTTGATCATGCCCGGCAATTTTATCGGCGCTGAGCTTGCCGACTGTTATGCCGCCGCCGATATTTTTGTCTTCGCCTCCCATTCCGAAACCCAGGGTCTGGTCCTGGCCGAGGCCATGGCCGCCGCCACTCCGGTAATCGCATTGAGCGCCTCCGGGGTAAATGATGTCATGAAAGACAGGGCGAACGGCATAAAGCTTGCCGCGGACGCCTCCGAGGAAGAATTCGCCGCGGCACTGGCGGATGCCCTGGACGACAGACCACGGCTTGAAACCTGGAGTCGTAATGCCCTTGAAACGGCCCATGGATTTTCTCGGCAGAAAAGTGCCGCCAGACTCGCGGCTCTTTATGAAAAAATCATCGCCGGTGGCCATTATCCCCATGCAACCGAATTCGACTTCATCGATTCAGTCCTGCTGGCAATAAAGACCGAATGGGAACTCCTGCAGGAAAAAGGCGGCGCCGTGGTTGATTCTCTTTCGGACCGGACAGAGAGGTAAGGTTTGCTCGGTCGCCTTGGCAAAAAGCTGTATCGTTTACGCCGGTTTTTCAGCCGCAGCGAATGGGCGGCCCGACATCTCCGGCCGAGGGAATATCCCGGAGAGGATCATGCCGTCCATTCGCCGGGGGTGCTGCTTATCCAGATTGACGGCCTGGGTTATGACAGGCTGCTGGAGGCTATTGATAAGAACCTGTTGCCGTTTCTACAGCGGTTGATCCAGCGAGACCATTTTGTCCTCAGAAAATTCTATACCGGGATGCCTTCAGCCACGCCGGCTGTGCAGGCCGAACTTTTTTTCGGGGTAAGAAGCGCGGTTCCGGCTTTTAAGTATTATGATCGTACGGCAAGCCGGGAAAGAGTAATGTTCGATGCCGAGGACGTTGATCGGCTTGCCGAAGAGCTTGAAAAAGAGGGTGCCGGCCTGCTTGCCGGCGGCAGTTCCTATTCGAATATTTTTGCCGGTGGGGCCGAGGAAGCCCGTTTCTGTATCCAATCAATGCAGCTTGATTCCATGTTTCGCGATATCAAACTGAGGAAACTGGTCTGGTTTTTTATCAGTAATTTTGATAAGATCTGCCGGATCATCGGCTTATCTTTACTGGAAGCAGGCTTGGCGGTTTTAGATTTCTTTAAGGGAATTCTTATTCGCAAGAACCTGTTCAAGGAATTCAAATTTATTTTTTCACGGATCGCCGCCTGTATTGTCATGCGGGAACTGATCCGTTTGCACGTCAAAATGGACATCGCCCGTGGCCTTCCGATCATTCATGCAAACTTTATTGGCTACGACGAGCATTCCCATCGCCGGAACCCATCTTCCGCCTTCGCCCTTTGGACCTTGAAGGGCATCGACGCCGTCATTAAAGATCTTGTCCATAAAGCTGTACGCTCGGATAAACGTGACTATCGTGTCTTCATCTATTCCGACCACGGCCAGGAACCAACCGTACCCTATTTTATCCAAACCGGACGATCCCTGCGGACGGCGGTAAAGGATGTTTTCAGTCGGGGTCCGCTTAAGGGCTGCGCTTATGCGGAAGCGGAGAGCTTCATCTCCCATGCCAAGTTTACTCATCGTAGCAGGGCTTTTCTGTGGCGTGACGACAGGAATGATGGCTTGGCAGCCAAGGACAAGAGCGCTGACGATAAAATCCACATTACCGCCATGGGTCCCCTCGGTCACATCTATCTGCCGGTCCGAATCGGTCCGGACGAGATGCTGGAATATGCCGAACACCTGGTCAAGGATGGGGAGATCCCCCTGGTTTTTCATCTGCATGGCAATACGGTGATTTGCACCACCTCCACCGGCAGTGGCGAGTTGTCGCTGAAAGCCCGGGATGTCTTCGGGGTCGACCATCCCTTTCTCAAGGAAGTCGCCGAAGACATGCAGGCCCTGTGCCGTCATCAACATGCCGGTGATTTTATCATTTCCGGCTGGCGTCCCGAAGGTGGAAGCCTGTCCTTTCCAATCGAAAACGGATCGCACGGCGGCCCGGGCGATAGCGAGACCAAAGGATTCATTATTCTTCCTGATACCCTGGATATTCCGGAGGTCGGTTTTCAGGCCCATCTGAGGCCGTCAGATCTACGAGATCAGGTCACGCGAATCCTTGCGAAAAAGCAGCCGGCGCCCGTTCCTGCCGTGGGGAAAACCGATTATGGCCCTGAGATCATCAGGGTGATGACCTATAACGTTCATAGTTGCATCGGTATGGACGGTAAACTGTTCCCGGTTCGGATAGCCAGAATCATCGGCCGGCACTCTCCTGATATTGTCGCCTTGCAGGAAGTCGACCGGAACATGGCACGCACCGGCAGGGAGGACCAGATCCGCATGATTGCCGAACAGCTTGACATGCGGAGTGCTTTTTTCCCAATACTTAAGGACCGGGGAGGTGAATACGGCCTGGCGGTTTTGAGTCGTTTCCCATTCAGGGTCATGAGTTGCGCGTTGCTGCCGCAATTCACAATTGCCAATCCCACCGAGAAAAGAGGGATTATGTGGGTCAGGTTAGATACCCGTCACGGCCCTGTCCATCTCTTCAATACCCATCTGAGTCTGGTTAAAAGAGAGAGATTGATCCAAATGCAACATATCGAGGAACATTTGCTTAATAAAATCCCGGTCCCGGAACCGATAATTTTTTGCGCCGACCTGAATGCGGGCGTCAACTCCCCCGTATACAATCTGTTGTCCGCTAGACTGCGGGACGCCCGGGATACCTACCTTCATTCCCAGCCGGACCCGACCTTTTTTTCGTCGTATCCACTGCTCAGGCTGGATCATGTCTTTCACTCGCAACATCTGGCCCCGGTAAGCGAGAGCGTCATTAACGATTGGGAGTGCCGGCTTGCCTCCGATCATCTGCCGGTAGTCGGCGTCTTTATATACGATCCCGAAATCAAAACGACCGATCAAGGAAGAGATAGGGGGGGCACAATCCATGCGAGGGAAAAAGCCTGAAAAAATCAACATAAGCAAGGTGGTGATGGCCGGCACCGCGGCCATCGTTATTTTGACCACGGTCATCTATATCCTCTACAACTACGAGCCGACGGTCGTTCTGAAAGAATATCTGTCAAGCCGCGGTCATCCCGCCATCTTTCTGTTCCTGATGTTGGTTCTACCGATTGTCGGGGTGCCGATCACTATTTTTCTGGTGCTGGTGGGCATCAAATTCGGCATCGTATACGGTCTGCTCGCGTCTGCGGTAACCATGTTCTGTCATATGGCCGTCACCTATTACCTGGTCCATTTTTCCCTGCGAAAGTGGATCACCGTCCTGCTTAAGCCATATAACGTCTCGGTCCCGAAACTCAGCGGCAAGAAACACCGGTTGCATGCCTTTATTTTCATGCTTATCCCCGGCGTGCCCTATGCGGTTAAAAACAACCTCCTCGCCCTGGCGAAGATGCCGTTTGTTCCCTATATGATCATCAATTGGACTGCTCAGTTCGGACTGAGCATCCCCTTTATCATTCTGGGCGGCGCTGTCATGAAAATGGATCTGAAGATCCTGATCACAGCCCTCGCCCTCCTTGCGGGCGGATATCTGCTACAATATTATTTACGTAAAAAATATGGGAATTTGAGCCAAAATCGATAGCTCATAAGGCCCACTTTTCGACCTTCTTTCAAAAGAGAAAGTCGGTTCTCGTAAGGAAAGGGCATACGAAACCCGGTTTTCTTGCGAAGAGCGTTCCCCGGGAGATATACTTAGCTAAATACTATTTTCTGCTAATGAATTCTGGAAAAACAGGGCTGCTTCGTGCTGTTTGAATGGCGGATAAACTTTTGGGGATAGGGACATGACATGGTTACACGGAAATTGCTGTTTTCCTGCTTGTCTGTTTCGGCTCTATCGCCGGCGGCAACTTCCAAAAGCCAGTCTCACTTTGTTTTGAAACAGACAATGCCGGGACTTTTTATTTCGGAAAAGGAGCTCCGGGGTTAGGTCTTATACTGATATCCGGATTTTATGCAGTTTTTAGTGCGGTTGATCTATTAAGGCGCCGGCTTGGAGATCTTTATTTTGCTAGGGAGCTAAAAGGGGTGGAATTCCCCACCAACACCTGAGGTCAGGTTGAAATTTAATTTTATGCTCCAAAAACAACGAATACACCCATCAGTGAAACTCGCTATTCATTCCCTATGGTTTGTTTTTTGCCTGTGCTTAATTATGGCAATTGACCCTTCTGAATCTTACGCCACACATGATGCAACTGAGGGTAACGAAGATAAGTTTTTCGACACTTTCACATTTTACTGGGAAAATGACGCGTTCGCCGGGACGGATCGAGACTATTCCAACGGGCTTAAATTTACCTGGAGCACGCCCTACGATAACGACAAGGAAAAGGACCACTTGCCGGGCTGGAGTTATCCGCTGATTAACTCTCTTCCTTTTGTCAATGACCCCAGCGATCATCGGGCGGTATCTCTGTCCATCGGGCAAATGCTGTTCACCCCGGCGGAAACCTGGCGGAGCGATCTTATTATCGATGATCGCCCTTATGCGGGATATCTGTACTTGGCAAGCGGCTTTCACAACCGGACCAGGACAAGAAAAAACAGCTGGGAGCTACAGCTTGGTGTGGTGGGGCCTCTAGCTTTCGGCGAGGAGTCCCAGAGCGTTGTTCATGGCCTGCTGGACAATAATAAACCGGAGGGTTGGGACCATCAGCTCAAAAATGAAATTGCCCTGGAAATCATTTACGAGTCGCAGTCGCGGGTATATAGATCTGCTGACGGAAAAGGATTCAACTATGATCTGATCCCTCATTGGGGGGTCAGGGTAGGCAATGTCCAGACCTATGCCAATATCGGAGCCCAGTTACGTTACGGCTGGAAACTTCCCAGGGATTTCGGCTCTTGCCCGATCAGGGCCGGTTGTGAAATAAACAGCGCTTTTACCAGGGCCTCCCCGGTTGATTTCAGCAGCCGTTTAACCGGTTGGAATATTTTTGCGGCAACCGACGTTCGACTGGTACTGCATGACATCTTTCTGGATGGCAACACCTTTCGTGACAGTCACAGTGTGGATCGGGAGGAAATTGTCGGTGACCTGATGAGCGGGGTGGTTTTTGTTTTCGGCAGAATAAGCACCACCTACTCATATGTAATTCGGAGCAAACAATTTGAAACGCAAAAGGATTATCATCGTTTCGGTTCACTGACCGTATCCTTGACGTATTGATTCAGGAAGTTAAGCATTTATCCGCTGAAACAATCATTGTTGCGGGGAGGGATTTTGAGAGGGCAGATCAGATACTGATATCTATTTTTGGGCTTCGTCGTTCCTGCATGCGGTCAGTCGGAATCCATTCGTCTAATATCCTTATCTTTAAGCCGGACAAATAGCGGCAGTCTGATCTTTTCTTTCAGGTTGGTTTTCCGCCATTTTTCGTCATTGACGAAAAGCAGTTTCCCGTTACTCAGCATTTTTTGCATCGCGAGATGATTTCCGGACAATGGCTGTAAGGGTGCTACGATGATACGGGTATTTTCTCTTTTTCGGACGAATCGGCGCATTTTGCTGACTGTTTCAACCATCGATACAGGGCAGTCATCCGAAACGAAGGCAATTATTTTTTCAGTTTTTAAGTCGGCAAGTCCTATGGTCCGGGTATTGTCCACTTCGGTAAGAGGCATATCTTCAGGAAAACTGAACGTTTGTTTTTTAACCCCGGGGCAGTAGGCTACATTCCTGAAGTTCTCGATAACCAGGGAAGAGAGGGTGACCATGCTTCTCCGGTAATATAGGGAAACGATGTAATTTAATATTTCCTGTTCGGGAAGGTGTGGTTTCAGTATATTAAGCCAGCTTCCTACCCCGTTTATGACCTCTATTTGATATCTGGCACGGGTCTCATTTGCAGGTACACCTTCTGTCTGATAATCGACATATTCTTGCATTATGAAGTATTGGGCAATGAAACGTCTGACCATATCGCTGTGTTTGAGGGTGTCGTAGTGTTCGCCAACGAATTCATGAAACTCTTTTTTCTTGTCGGCTAATTGCTTGGTGGTCTTGACGGAGCTGCTCGATTTCAGGAGATCCTGCGCTTGGATCATGAGAACTGCGATTTTGAATTGCTCCGGAGGGAGGGCGCTGCCGGATAACGATTTGTAAAAGGAATTATTTTCATCGCTACCCTCGAAGAATGGCGGTTTTCTGGGCTCGGCAATCTCCAGTGTAAAAGATTTGTCTCCAATAATAACGGGATACCTTTGACCTTCGCTAAAAGTAAGAAGTGCAAGACCACGGTATGGAATATTTAATTCCTGTCGGTCGCCGGCTTTCAAGTTACCTTTAAAAACGGAACTTTCGGTTAAGCCATTGTAGCCGAGCAGCTCTATTTTCACCGCAGCCTGGGAATGAATAACAATTTTTGCCCAGGCTGAACCAGGGCTGACGACAACGGCCAGAAATAGCAGAAAACTTATAATTACGGATTTAGTTTTCATAAGATTTTTGATGGCCTATTTTAGGAAACCATTTTAGATGGATGTTTAAGCTGGCTATGGGGTGGATTGATGATACTGCTATGCCAAGTTAGATTTAGCAACGACAACTCAAGCGCCGTCACGCCCCGGGAGGACGTGACGGCAAATTATTAAAAGGTATAAATTAAATCAAACTAGTTCAATCCATGATGCAACGTACACTTTTTCCTTGCGCGCGGCTTGCCCCCTGAATATTTATTACAGCACCAAGCTCGGTTATCCAAAAATAGTCTGACCATTGGTTGCCATGAGGGTCCGAAATCCAGTAATCACCACTAATGCCAGCATTCTCTATAACAGCAGTAATGGCTTTTCTATGCCCACCAGCAGTCAACTTCAAAGGCGATGCAAAGGCCCCGTACATGTTAATAGGATTAAATGAAGATGCTTCAGCAGTAAATTCGCTTTTAGTTGGCAATCTGAAACCGCTTGGACACGGATTGTTAATGGCCGCTACACCTCCCTGCCAAAGATTGCTGTTATACGGGTCTCTCCAATCCCAAGTAGCATAAGTCCCAGGCGAAATAAAATAAGGGTGACCTGGCTCGTCAGTGGAGCTCGGGGTAGCAATTACGCCACTTGTGCGGAGCTGGTGGCCGTCAGTTAACCTGCCCCATTGGTAAAGATCTCCGAAGGCCGCTGCATCATCATAGCTGGTGGCAACCCGGGATGCTCCCAGGTTGCGGTCCATCCAGACTCGTCCGGTTGCCGGGGAATAGACGGTGCCCGGCGGCAGCCACTCGCAACTGGTAGTGCCGTCCACGGTCTTAACCCAATCGGTACCGTTACAGACGCATAGGGTAAATCTGGAGGTAAGCGAAACCGCTCCTACAACCGTATTGTCGCAGGTGAAGGGCTCCAGGTAATACGGGTCCATGTATAGGACGCCGTCGACGGTTCCCTGGCAATCCAGCGCGTCCCAATAACCGTCGCCGTTCATATCTTCGTTGGCGTCGGCGACATTGTCGCCGTCCAGATCCCAGCAGGATAGGCCATCGGCACCGTCCTGGCCGTCAGCACCGTCAGCACCCTCCGGACCCTGCGGGCCTTCCGGACCGGCGGGTATTGCAGCGATGGCTGCCTGCAACCCTGTTACCTTGCTCATCGACACGTCGCTAATTTTAGCATCGGTTACCGCACTGTCCTGGATATGGCCGGTTTTGATGCCGTTGCCGCTGTTGGTGTCCTGACCCGAAGTGCCGTCCGCTTCGGCGATGTGGTTAGATAGAATACTGTCATCCGTCACGGCAAGAGCACTGCCTGCGGAACAAAGCGAAGCAACCGCCATGATACTTAAGATGCTAATCAACTTGCTTTTCATTCTTTCCCCCCTTTTGAAATGAAGTTATTGATAGCCGGATTTTGAATAATCCGACGACCGGCATATATTGCCGAAATAAATGGGCATTATATCAAGTATGGAGAGCAAATCAATTGATATTATAATGGATAGGTTTGTGGTGTTTTATTTTATGCCAATTGGTTGTTATTATTAGCTAAATAAGAAGTGAATTCTTGTTTTTAATGATGGTTTTTGTTTGGATAATGATTCTCATCATCATATGAGATTGGGTGTATTGATAAGTTTGTTGAGGTGGGTGCTGCTGTGTGGCAGGGTAGTGGCTGTTCTTTAGACAACCAGATGCTGCTCAATTTTCTTCATTAATTGGAAGGTGTTGAACGGCTTGGTCAGGTATTCCGTGGAACCGGCCATTTTACCCTTCATCTTATCGATCAATTTGCCTTTGGCGCTGAGCATGATCACCGGCGTATTGCCGAGATCATGGTTTTTCTTTAAGGCGCTTAAAGTCTGATAGCCATCCATGCCTGGCATGATAATATCTAAAAGAATCATGTCCGGAGCCCTCTCTTCGTACTTCCGGAGCGCGTCAATACCGTCTTTTGCTTCAACCACTACGTAACCTTTCTGGCTGAGCATTCTGCGTATGACGGTCCTGGTGGTGGTGCTGTCCTCAACGACCAGAATTCTCTTCTCCCTTTGTTTTGACTGATTATCAAGCGCTTTCTCTTCTATCAAGGTATCTCCCGAAAAGAATGATCCGAGATCATCCATGAAGTCGGAAAGAATTTCCAGCTGGCTTTCGTATGGGTTGCAGCCGGGGTTAATGCTTTTGGCCAGAAGGAGTTCGTCCAGGGCTTCGTCCCATTGATCGAGATTAATATGGGTCATGGCCAGACAGAAATGTAAGAACGCGACCTTGGGTTCTGCGATGGAAGCTTTGGTTAATCGCTGAAAGGCATCGAGGATGTTTTGTTGATTGATAGTTTTTTCGGAATAATCAAAGAACTTCGAATGGAAAAAGTTCTCATGCACGTCCAGGTGAGCATTGCAGTAATGGCAGGTCTGAACATTTTTAAGCACCGGCGCCCAGCAGAAACAGCAATGCTTGAGTACGCTTGATCCCTTGCAACCGGAAGCAACGGCGCTCTTGAATTTTCGCCTTTCCTCATCAATTTCGGGATCATTGGCCGATATCGATGAGGCGTTCTTCAAGGCGATATCGATTTTTTTGAGATTGTTCGAGGTTCTTGCGAACCATAACCATGCTTCACTGTCTTTGGGGTTTGCTTTGAGTATTGCCGCTAAAGTCTGTATTGCCTGGTTATCCCTGCCGAGAATTACATGGTTGATTGCTTGCTGGAGAATTTTGTTTTGGTCGTGGTTGTTGGAGAGGCCGATGTATTTGCCCATTATTCTGTTTCCATACGGTTGGATGATCGGATTGAAACCGTTGCTGCATTTTGATTAACTAAACTGCCAATGCATTTAGTCGCTATGTTTGATCAGGTGTTGGGCCCGCTGGCCGGAATAAGGGGTGATATTACAGTTATGCATTCGAAATTGCACAAAGGTTATAATAACTATTACCATTATTGGGAAGTTGTTTTAACAGGAATCCAGTTCGGCGCTATACGAATCATGACGTATTAGCCAAATAGACTGAATGGCGGCTTGGTCGGCCAGGTTGGACTCGAAAAAGATGCTAGTTTTTTTTAGTAACCCGTTTGGCGATACCCATGGCGATCTGCAGAAACTGGTGTGAATAGTAAAGCCTGTGTCCCCAGCTGTCTGATTTGACGGCCTGGTTCAGTCGTTTGAGCATTTTGGAGGTCAGCAGTTTGATCTCGTCGACCTCACCTTTGTTTGGGGCGGGAATCTGTTGTGTTTTATCATGCACAAGCGGGATTTCTTTTTTCTCCCTGGCCACTTCTTTAGGATCAACTTTATACTGGCCAAAGAGGTTATCTACCGCCCTATCTATCTCGTCCATCACTTCACCTGTTTGTAAAAGTTTTTGTCGGAACCCATTCTAGCAGACAAAGAAATATTTATGAACCCGTTTATCGCGAAACACGGGGACTGATCTTTTAGAGATCAGTTTGGGGTGGTGTTATTCAACCAGCCCCGCCGCCCGGTCAAGCATGGTCGGCAGGCCGCCGAACTCTTCGGGGGGATAGCCGAAAACCTCCCGCCAGATCTCGTCGCTTTCCATGCACATGTAAATGCAGGTGTTTGCGGCGGCGTGCTTTTTTAATTCCCCGTAAATGTGTTTGTACATCTCGACCCGTTGGGTCCGGAAGTAGCGGAACTTGTTGTCGAGCCCCAGGACGAATTCGTCGTAAAAGAAGCGTGAGTTGGGGAAGCGGCCAGTGGCGATGTTCTTAAGGGCCGGCAGAAAACGCAAAGCGCCCATGCTGATCCAGGCGATCTTTTCCGGAGGTACGGCATTGAACAGTTTGCCGATCGTCTTTCGATATCCCTCCCGCCAGCCGGGATGATGGATGATCGGGTCGAAGTGAAAGGCGAGCCGGTAGCCCATGGCGGCGCATTCGGCCGCCGCGCTCAGGCGCTGGTCGAGGGAGGCGGTCTTCAGTTCTTCCCTTTCCATGATGATCGGGCTGTTCAGCGACCAGGCCACGATGGTGCGGCCGTTATGATCGATGTCCCGCAGGTTTTCGATATAGGCGGTCTTGGTTTTCAGTTCAAGGACCGCCTGCTTTTTGTCACGCATGAACTCGACCAGCTCCCGGCTGAGACCGGTGAGACTGTCCAAGGCCAGGCTGTCGGTGAACTCGCCGGTGCCGATTCGCCATACCCGGCTTGGTTCGGCGGCGAAGGCCTCGTCCAGTTCGTGGAACAGATCTTCGGTATTGACGAAAAATGAAAGCCAGGGATTGTTGAGGTAGGCCTGCAGGATACAGTAGACGCACTCCATCGGGCAGTTCATCCCGATGTTTAGGACCTGGTAGTCGCAGCAGCGGTATTCCCTGGTGGCCGGGCACGCCTTCAGGAATCGGCCCCGGTTCCTGCCAAGGAGCAGAATCTGTTTGCCGTGGGTCAGGCTGGAGGCGAAATCTCGATCAATCCCGAGTTCGGTTCGGTCGATATCCTGGTCGCCGGTCACGATCTCGACCGGAATATTGCCGAACCGTTCGAGGATTCTTCCGGTGAGAGGATGGCTCTCGACTTCCCGTTCGACCAGTACTTTCCTGATCCGGTCTATCGGTCCTCTAGCCGGATTGTATGCTGATTTTGTTTTAGAATTAGTCATGACCAAAGAGAATACTGCAAATGGATCCGGCGGCAATAGATTTCGCCATCCGGATTACTGTAAATATTTTTCTAAAATCAAAATTTTGTCTGTTGCAATTTGCCATAATTTGGGGGGCCGAGCGTCGCGTCATATTAAGCTTTTTTCTTTGACTTGGTCATTCGAAAAATGATGTAATATCATAATCTCACGAAGATTAAAACGGATTAAGACACTACACGAAAGTCTTTGGGGAATGACACAGATGGGATGCCGGAACGCTAATTGTGCCGGACTCATTGCGAGACCGACCATAACCTAATTTGAAGAGGGGCTTCCAGGGATGACCGGGTTCCGTTGATGGTTCAGATGTTTAAAGACCAACTGGGCCTCACTGGGGTTTATCCTGGAGCCGATGGCTGATGCATGAGATGTCACTGGCCATGAGTATTATCGATCTGGCCGTTGAGCATTTGCGACGCGAAGGCGGCAGCCGGGTCAGTGAAGTGGATATCGAGGTCGGCAGTTTGGCCGGAGTCATGGTGGATTCCCTTGAGTTTTGCCTGGAGGCGGCGGCCCGTTCAACCCCTGTTGAAGAAGCCGATTTCAAGTTGGTCCCTGTCATGGCCCGTGGCGATTGTAGCTCCTGTCGACGCAGTTTCGAAGTCGACTCTTTCTTTGCCGTCTGTCCCGTTTGCGGCGAAACTTGTCCGGCCATCAGCGGTGGGCAGGAACTTAAAGTACGCTCACTTACCATTGAGGATTGATTTGGATGTGCGATTCATGCGATTGTGGTGGTCATAATGATCAGGTGACAGTCCGGAAGCCGGGTAAAGTTTATGAAGTCCCGGAAAAGAGTTCCCGAACCGTCCAGATTGAAGTCGATGTCCTGGCTAAAAATGAAGAAATCTCAGCCCGGAACCGGGCCTATTTCCTGAAAAACGATATTTTGACCCTGAATCTGGTCAGCTCACCCGGTTCCGGGAAGACCGCCATTCTCGAAAGGACCATCGGAGATTTACGGGGCAAGGCAACCATGGCGGTTATCGAGGGCGATCAACAGACCAGCCGCGATGCCGAGCGGATTGGCGCCACCGGGGTCGAGGTAGTCCAGGTCAATACCGGGGCGGGCTGCCATCTTGACGGATCGATGGTCCATCGGGCCATGCATCAGCTTGACCTTGTGCCCAATTCGATTCTCTTTATCGAAAATGTCGGTAACCTGGTCTGCCCCGCCATGTTCGATCTCGGCGAGGCTGCCAAGGTGGTGATTATAAGTGTTACGGAAGGTGAGGACAAACCCCAGAAATATCCCCAGATGTTTGCCGCCGCCAGCCTCTGCTTGATCAATAAAACAGACCTTTTGCCCCATCTCGATTTTGATGTTGACGCCTGTCGCGAATTTGCCGGGCAGGTTAATTCGGCGTTGGAGTTCATCGAAGTGTCGGCGAAGACGGGTGAGGGGATGGGGGCGTGGTACTCCTGGCTTCTGGAAAGGGTAGGTCGTTGACGATCTTGGCCGATAACTGCGTCATCGCCCATTGGCGTAGTTTTACTACAGCCTAATGGTCTCTTCCTTGTCCTTCGCCAAGCTTGTCAACGACTTGGATGGGGTGAAGTTTTCTGAGGACTACTCGATATTTTTGGGGCGGAGAAATTAAGTTAGATGCCGGATAACGTTCAGCGCCGCAGAATAGTGGTAAACGGCATTGTCCAGGGGATCGGTTTCCGGCCTTTCGTTTATAATCTGGCGCACTCTCTGGGATTGACGGGTCTGGTGATCAATACCTCGGCCGGGGTGAAAATTGAGGCCGAGGGGGCGAGCTCCGGGCTGGATGACTTTGAAACTTCCCTCAAAAACGATCTGCCGCCCCAGGCCATTCTCACCTCTTTCGCAAGTCACGTCATTCCCCTCTGTCACGATAAGACATTTACCATCGGTTTTTCCCAAGAAAATGAAAAGGCTTCCACCCAGATTGCTCCTGATCTGGCGCTCTGTCCGGACTGTTTGCGGGAGCTTTTTGATCCGAATGACCGTCGCTACCTGTATCCTTTCATCAATTGCACGAATTGCGGGCCCCGCTATTCAATTGTGACCGGTATTCCCTATGACCGGGAAAAAACCGCCATGCGCCATTTTGCCATGTGCGCCGATTGTCGCCGCGAATATGAGGATCTGTCCAACCGGCGCTTTCACGCCCAGCCCAATGCCTGCCCGGATTGCGGCCCGCAGCTTGATCTTTGTGATAGCGATGGGCAGGTGATCGCCCGGGCGGGACAGGTCCCAGCCAAGGCGGCGGAATTGCTGGCGACTGGCAAAATATTGGCGGTCAAGGGGCTGGGAGGTTTTCATCTGGCGGTGGGCGCGGCCAACGAGGCAACAGTGAGGGAGCTTCGCCGCCGCAAAGGAAGGGAGGAGAAACCCTTGGCCGTTATGGCCGGCGATATCGATATGGCCCGACGTTTATGTCGACTTGATCAAATTGAGGTAGAAGCGCTTCTTTCCTACGCGGCCCCGATTGTTATCGCGGCTGCTCGGGGTGACAGTGGGGTGGCTCCATCGGTCGCTCCATTTACCGATAAACTGGGAGTCATGCTCGCTTATACGCCCCTGCATCATCTTCTGCTGCGCGAGTTCGGCGGACCGCTGGTGATGACCAGCGCTAATCTCAGCGAAGAGCCGATCTGTATCGACAATCGGGAAGCCATGGAAAGATTGGCGGAGATTGCCGATTATTTCCTGGTTCATGACCGTGATATCTATATGCGCGGTGATGATTCGGTGGTGATGCAGATCGCTGGGGAAATCAGGACGCTAAGGCGGGGACGGGGTTATGTGCCCCGGCCGATTGGGCTTAAAGATGGCGGTCCCCAAGTTTTGGCGGTCGGCGGCGAGTTGAAAAACACGGTCTGTCTGCTGAAAGGAGACCAGGCCTTACTCAGTCAGCATCTTGGTGATATCAAAAATCTTGAAGCATTCAAGTTCTTCCGGGAAGCCATCGCCCATTTGCGGGAAATCTTCGAGGCTGAACCCCAGTTGGTTGTGCACGATCTCCATCCCGCCTATCTTTCCACCGGTTGGGCCAGGGAGGAGCAGGGCTTGCCGGTGTTGGCCGTCCAGCATCATCACGCTCATCTGGCCGCCTGCCTTGCCGAAAACCGTAAAGACGGTCCGGCGATCGGCATCATTTTAGACGGCAGCGGTTACGGGCCGGACGGGACGATCTGGGGAGGTGAGGTTCTGGTCGGCGATTTCAATGGTTTCAAGCGATATAGCTGTTTCGAACCGATGCCGCTGCCGGGCGGTGATGCGGCGGTAAAAGCGCCATGGCGAACGGCGGTTGCCTATCTGGAGAAAACTTTCGAGGGGACTTTGCCGGATCTGCCGTTTCTGCTTGACCACGATATCGAGCCGATTCGCGAGATGGTGCGGAAGGCTTTTAACTCTCCGATGACCAGCAGTTGCGGACGGTTGTTCGATGCGGTGGCGGCGATGAGCGGCGGGCGGCAGGTTATTGCTTATGAGGGACAGGCCGCCATCGAGCTTATGGAAGCCGCCGATCGGAACGGTGAAGAATTGCCGTATCGTTGGGATATTAC
>Ga0102953_1000916_pt1 | contig 19350 bp, 4 predicted proteins | sample SalPon2A_C_D2_MG_FD_78509 | JGI IMG/M metagenome (GOLD analysis project Ga0102953, IMG submission 78509) | Soil microbial communities from South San Francisco under conditions of wetland restoration - Salt Pond MetaG R2A_C_D2_MG | ecosystem: Environmental > Terrestrial > Soil > Wetlands | place... | reverse complement strand
TGCGAACGCATCGCATCGACCGGTCAGCGCATCCGCCAGACGTTCGCCGCCACGCGCCGCGAGTAATAGTTCCGCAGGCGGCCCCGGGAACCGCGCCTGCAATTCTCGGCAGGCCTCCTGTACGTCGACCGACGGCAATTCTCTGACGACAGACCAGGCCTGATCACGCTGCTCGATCAGGCCGTCCTCCTCCAGCATCCCCAGCATGCGGGCAAACAGGCGCCCGTGTTCGTCGACAATGCCCAACTCGTCGGCTAGTTCCTTCGTCGCGAATCCATCACCGGGATCCGGGGACCACCCCAGGTCGCGCAGGGCGGCCACGACATAGCCCAGGCATAATTCGTCCAGATCGGGTAACAACTCGTCGTACAACCCGATTCCGCTCTGTTGCGCCAGTTCAGACGTATGCGGACGAACCGCCTCGGCGATTGCCGATGGTTCGGCCAGCCAGGCGGTTGACCCGCGGTTGGCATTTACGGCTTCAGCCGGCTTATCGAGCCATTGCGTTTCATAAATCCAGTCGTCTATACGGCGCGTCATTGACCGCCTTAGCGTAGCACGGTCCGTTCGTTTGAGTTGTAACCCGTCAATCCGCGCGACGAGATGTCCATCGCTATCGTAAATGCCGATATCCACCGTGCGGCTGGTTTCCGTATGGCCGGATCCGAGAGTGACATGGCTCCACAGCTCGTTACCGGCAGGCCGCTCGAATTTCGCTCGACTCGCGCCCATCGGCAACCAGACGGAATCGCTATCGGCAAATTCCGACTCGCTAAACATCGTCCCGACGCAACTCTGCAGACAGGCATCCAGCACAACTGGGTGAAACCAGTAAGGCCGGCATTCCTGCGCTAGAGATTCGTCGACCACGACCCGCCCCAGGGACTCGCCATCGCCTGAACCCAGCGACCGCAAATTCTGAAAGAATGGGCCCAGGGCAATCCCGTGCCGGGCCAGCACGGGGTAAAATTCCCGTAACGAAAACGGCTCGTTGCAACGTTCTTGCAATACGCCGATATCGACATCGGCAATCGGATCCAAAGCGCAGGTCGAAAGGCTGCCTGCCGCGTGAGTGCGATACTTATCCATCGATTCGGTCTCGAAGCTGATGACCTCGAATCGCCATGCGTGGTCCGGCTCTGGAATGAGGACAAGCTGTACATTGACATTGCCAGACTCCGGCAACGTCAGTGCCTCGCGAATATCCAGGCCTCGCAATTCGAAGTTGCTGTGCCCGAGCATCTCCGTCGCGCAGGCAATCACCATTTCGATGTACCCGGCGGCGGGGAACACGACCATGTCAAATACCCGGTGATGGTCGAGATAGGCTGGCCAGTCCCGCGACATCTGTATCTCGAACACCCGCTGGTCAATCAATGGGGAAAAATGGGCAAGGCCAACCAGAGGGTGCCTGTTCGGGGAACTCCGCGACGCTGCACTCGGCCTGGTTGTCGGAATCCAGTACCGCGCCCGCTGGAACGGATAAGTTGGAAGAGTTACCCGGCGCGGAGAAAATCCTTCCTCGAATTTTTCCCAATCCAGATCGACGCCGGCGACGAACAATTGACCTGCCGCATGAAGAAATTGATCTACGTCGTCCTCCCCGCGCCGCAGCGAAGCCGCGCTCACGGCCGGATATCCGGGCGCGCAGTCCATCGCCATGGTTTGTAGCGTCGGATGGGGACCTATTTCCAGGAAAACGTCGACGCCTGCTTCGACCATCGTATTCACGGTCTGTTGAAACTGCACGGGTTGTCGCAAGTGCTCGACCCAGTAGTCGGCATCGAGAAGTCGGTCAGATTCTATCGCCCGGCCGGTGATGTTCGAAAGCAGCGGTATCTGTGGCTCTCGATACTCCACGCTACGTGCAAACTCGCGAAAATCTTCGAGAATCGGGTCCATCAATGGCGAGTGGAATGCATGGGAAACGGTCAGAGGCTTGACCTGGATTTTCTTTTCCAAAAGTGCGGCGGATACCGATTCGATGGCATTGGCAGCCCCGGAGACCACGACATTCAGGGGGCCGTTGATCGCCGCTATCGACAGTTCGGCTTCTTTCCCTGCAATCGAGGCTGCCACCAATTCTGGCGGCGCCTGTACGGTAATCATCCGCCCGCCATCCGGCAGACTGTTCATCAGCCGCCCGCGCGCGGCAATCAGTTTAAGGCCGTCCTCGAGATCGAAAACACCCGCGATACAGGCCGCGGCAAATTCTCCCACCGAGTGGCCGGCAAGCAGGCCCGGTGCCACACCTGCCGACATCCACATCCGTGCCAGGGAATATTCCAGCGCGAAAAGCGCCGGTTGCGTATAAGCCGTCTCATTGAGTAACGTTGCGTCTTCATCGGCGGCGAAGATGACGGATAGCAGCGATTCATCGAGCTCGGACCGCAGGATTTCGTCGCAGCGATCGAGTATTTCGCGAAAGCTCGGCTGGTATGCGTACAGTTCCTTCGCCATGCCGCCATATTGCGATCCCTGACCGGTGAAAAGAAAGGCGATGTCAGGCCGATCCACGGCTCTAACCTTACCGGCAACCATTCCGTTCGTTTCCTCGCCCGCGCAAAATTTCTGCAGTCGCTCTGCCAGCTGCTGATGGCTTCGGGCGACCACGGCGAGTCGATGCGTAAATCGTGAGCGCCCGACGTTGGCCGTATAGCAGATATCGCCCAGGGCCTGGTCCCGGTTCGTGTCAACGTGCTCCGCGTAACGCTGCGCCATCGCTACCAGGGTCGATTTATCCCTGGCCGATAAAGTCATGATCTGCGCATCTCGATTATTCCTGGTTTCGGATTCGGTTTCGGCGGGAGCTTCCTGCAGCACGACGTGTGCATTGGTCCCGCCGAACCCGAACGAACTAACCCCGGCTATCCGACGGCTCTTTGCCGGCCACGGCGTGGAAACTCTGGGAACTTCCAGCGGAAGCTTGTCCCATGCAATATGGGGATTGAGCGTGTTCAAATGAAGATTACCGGGAATTTCCCGGTGCTTCAGCGCCAGCACTACCTTGATCAGACCGGCAATTCCGGCCGCCGCTTCCAGGTGTCCCAGGTTGGACTTGACCGAGCCGATCTTGAGCGAATCGCTCTTTGTCCGCTGCTTGCATAAAGCCGCACCCAGGGCCTGAACCTCGATGGGATCGCCTAATGATGTGCCGGTCCCGTGGGCTTCGACAAAACTGACCTCATCGGGATCAACCTGTCCATTGGCAAGCGCATCTCGAATCACCGCCTCCTGCGAAGGACCATTGGGCGCGGTAAGGCCGCTACTGGGACCATCTTGATTGACCGCAGCGCCGCGTATCAGAGCGTGAATCCTGTCACCGTCAGCGACCGCAGCGGACAATGGCTTGAGCACGATTGCCCCGGCTCCCTCGGCGCGCACAAAACCGTCGGCTGACGCATCGAAGGTCTTGCAGCGGCCGTCGGCGGCCATCATATCGGCGCGAGTGAAGGCGATCGAGTTGTCTGGCAGCAGAATGATATTGACCCCGCCCGCGATGGCCATCGATATCTCGCCCGAGCGAATCGCCTGACAGGCCAGGTGGACGGCTACCAACGACGATGAGCAAGCCGTATCAATCGTAATGCTCGGCCCGAGAAGGCCGAGTAGATAGGAAACTCTTCCGGAAACTATACTGTGGGCTATTCCCGACGCATAATGCGCATCGATTTGATCGAGGTTCCCATCGCGTTTCTGCAAACTCGCATAATCGTCCGTACAGACACCGACATAAACTCCCGAGCGCGATCCCGCCAATCGGTCCGGAGCATGCCCGGAATCTTCTATCGCCTCCCAGGCAACCTCGAGAAAGAGGCGTTGTTGAGGATCCATTTTGGCCGCCTCGCGAGGAGCGATGCCGAACGCCTGTGGATCGAACTGGTCGACGGAGTCGAGGAAGCCGCCCCACTGAGCCGATTCCATTCCCGCAAAATCCGATAGGTCCAGGGCGTCGTCCCATCTCCCGTCAGGCACCTCGCCGATCAAATCGACGCCGTCATGTAAAACCCGCCAAAAGGAATCAGGATCATTCGTTCCCCCGGGAAGACGACAACTCATGCCGACGATCGCGACAGGCTCGGATTGTCGCAGCTCCATCGCATCGAGCTTCGATTGCAAGCGATCGATTTTGACGATCGCGCGCTTCATGGCAGAAAGATTATTACTCATCGAATATCCATCAGCTGCGCTCGATCCTTTCCAGCAGCGCTTTTTCCAGCTCTTCCTCCGACAGCTCTTCGAGCGCCTGTTCCGCCGCCGCCTCCTCTATTTGGGGAATTTCCGCCTGCTCGGAAGGTTCTTCCGAACCTGCGATTTCGAGTGCCAGAAATCCCGCCACGGCCTCGATAGTCGGATAATCAAAAATGAGCGTGGAAGGAATATCGAATTCATCGCCAAGACCAACCGATATCCGCTTTTTCAATTCGACCGCGATCAGGGAATCGACACCTAGATCCATCAACCGATCCGATCGGCCAGGGACGTGATCCGAGTCAAGGCGCAATGCCGCCATCACTCTGCCCCTTACATATTCCACCAGAATCTCGGTACGTTTCGCCGGAGTTGCGGCACGAACCCGGCTGCAGAATTCTGCCGCCTCGTTCACCTGGTCGGATTGATCGGCACTAGCCTCGTCAGGAATCGATTTTTGCGTCGCCGGGAGCGTTACTCTTTCCGCGGCTTCACCGGCGGTATCGGCTCGAGCCACGAACAAGTGATGTCCCAGAATTTCCGTAGGAGTGCCTTCCTCCGGTAAAACTTTAACACTGTCAAATCCATGGGATTGCAGTACTTCGCACCAGTCGCCGGGCGATACAAGCGGGGTTTCGCGCCGAATATCGTCATCGAATAACTGCCACCCCTCTATCAGGGCAATGGACATTTCGAACCACGGAAGATGATTTGTTACTTCATAGAGCACCAGAATTCCTCCCGGCACGAGCATCGATCGAACGTGATCCAGCGTCTCGCCGAGATCTGGGGTAGCGTGCAGCGAGTTCGCCGCTACCACTACATCGAAACTATTGGGGGTATATCCCTGCTGCACGGGATCTCTGGAAATATCGAGTATCCCAAACTCGATGAATGGAAATGTCGAGAATTTGTTTTGAGCCCGATGCAAAAACATCTCCGATACGTCGGTGAACAGGTACCGGGTCCTATCATTGGGCAAGACAGGCAAGATTGCGGAGCTGGTACCGCCGGTGCCCGCTCCAATTTCGAGAACGTCGACCGTGTACTGCTGCATCTCATGCGATACCAGCTCGACCGCCCTACTTGCAATCTGGTTAAAATAACGCGGCAAACCCCAGGTCTGGTAAAAAAACTCGGCCGTCTCGAACGATCCGCCGGGAAACAGGGTTTCCAAAGGGCTATACTGTCCTTTGACAATTTCAACGATTCGGTTGCCGCAACGCTCGAGGTAGCTCATCAGCAGCGGCAAATCCTGCAAATGCCTCCTGGCGTCTTCGAGTAGCGCATCGAGTCGCGGCTCGGGCAGCGGTTGCACAGATACGAAACATTCGCCTTTCGCTTCCAGCATGCCGGCTCGAGTCAGGCGCTGCATCCAGACGTCCATAAGGGTAAGATAGGTTGCGTCGATACCGAAACGTTCTGTAAGTTCCGCGGCCGTGAGAGCTGTCCCTTGCTCACCAAATGCACCGAGTTCGCGAAACACGTGCACAACGTATGCCGTCGTCAGCTCATCGAGAATCGCCCACTTGTCCACGTAGGTATGCAGGCTCAGGTTGAGCGGTATCTGGTTTGCCTGGCCCGTCACGGCCTCGACGATTGACTCCCAGGATGCCCGGGGGCGAGCCTCCGGGCGAACCCGTTTCGCACCGTCAAACTGCTCAGGCCAGTATCTCTCATGCTGAAACGGATAGGTGGGCAGGCGGCAACGCTGCCGTTTTTGTGAGCCGCCGGAGACTCCTTGCCAATCGATGCCCGTCCCGCCGACATAGAGTTCGGCGACGGTCTCAAGCATGCGCTCGTATTCGGCCTGGCCCTGCTTTAAAGAGGGCAGCCAGGTTGCGGGCGAGCCATCAAGGCAGGCAGCACCCATTCCAACCAGCGTCGTGTGCGGCCCGATTTCGACAAATACGTCTGCGCCCAACTTGTCCATACTGGCGATTCCATCATAGAACCGGACCGGCTCGCGCAAATTACGACACCAGTAATCGGCATCGATCATCAGTCCGCGCCCGGCAAGCTTTCCCGTGACCGTAGAGACCACTTTGATTTCCGGTTCATGATAGGTGACCGCGGCGGCAGTATCGCGAAAGCTGGCCAGCACGGGCTCCATCTGGGGAGAATGGAAAGCATGTGACACCGGCAATTCGTTAACTTCCAGACCGCTATTTTTCAGCGCCTCGGCGACCCTCGTCACGTCATCCCGGCAACCGGAAATTACGGTATTCTGGGGACCATTGATGCCGGCTATAGCTACCGCTCCGCCCGCACTGCCGATGATTCCGGCGACATTTTCCTCGGCAGCCCGTACTGCGCACATCATTCCCCCGGCGGACAATTCCTGGGTCAGGCGTCCGCGTTCGGCGACGAGAAGAAGTGCATCTTCGAGGCTAAAAATCCCTGCAACGCAGGCCGCCGCAATCTCACCGAGGCTATGCCCCAGAACAATATCGGGCACTACGCCCCAACTGCGCCAGACCCGAGACAAGGCATACTGAATTACAAAGATCGCGGGCTGCGTGATCGAGGATTGGCTAAACAGGTCTTCGTCGCCGGCAGCGGATTTGAGCACCGAAGCCAATGAACGATCAAGATGTCGGTACAGAATTTCGTCACATTTGTCGACAGCTTCCCTGAAAACCGGCAAGGTAGCATACAGTTCCGCGCCCATACCCGGATACTGGGAACCTTGACCCGAAAACAGAAAAGCGACCTCCGGCCTTACGCCTTCCGGGGCACGGCCCCAGTATATCCCTGCCACCGAAGCCTTCCCCGATGACTTTTTAAGCAGGCTGGAGACTCCCGCGGCGGTATCGGAGATAACGGCAAGCCGATGCTCGAAATGCTCCCGCCCTGCGCCGGAGGTCAGACACATCTGTTCCAGGTCGAGCGGTTCTCCGTGATCGATTCGATCAATATATCGGTCTACAACTTCGCGCTGTGCTCGCTCGGACTTTGCCGACAGGCAAAGCACGTTTTTCTTTTGCCCTGGACTGTCCGACGCTCCATACGAAACCTCGGGGCCCTGTTCGACGATCACGTGCACATTGGTACCGCTGAAGCCAAACGAACTGATTCCCGCCAGGCGAGTCGAATCGAGTTCGGGCCAGGCTCGAAGTTCGGTGGGCACTTCGACTGCCATGTCCGACCACGGAATATGGGGATTTGCCGACTGGTAGTGAACTACGGGAGGAATTTCACGGTGCTGCAGCGATAACACCACCTTTATAAGGCTTCCGATACCGGCCGCGGATTCCATATGGCCCAGATTGGTTTTCAGAGACCCCAACAATACCGGCTGATCACGCTCGCGACCCAGTGCGGCATCTAGTGCCTGTACCTCTATCGGATCGCCCAGCGCGGTGCCGGTACCGTGGGTTTCGATGTAACCCACGGACTCGGGCCCGATTTTCGCGTCCGCCAGCGCCGCCAAAATCACGGCCTCCTGTGAGGGACCGTTTGGCGCCGTCAAACCATTGCTTCTGCCATCCTGGTTGATTGCCGATCCTCGAATCACGGCAAGCACGTCGTCCCCCGCCTCGAGTGCTTCCGACAGACGCTTTAGCACGACTACTCCACATCCCTCGGAACGCACGAAGCCGTCGGCTCGGGCGTCGAATGTCTTGCAGCGGCCATCCGGCGCAAGCATTCCGGATTTGGACAGGCTGATGAAGTGCTCGGGTGAAAGCAGCGCGTTGACACCCGCCGCCAGCGCGGTATGACACTCTCCGGCGCGCAGACTCTGGCAAGCCAGATGCAATGCCACGAGTGATGAAGAGCATGCGGTGTTGATTGATATGCTCGGTCCCTTGAGCCCGAGCTGGTAGGAAATACGCCCGGAAACCACGCTCTCCGCGTTTCCGATCGTGGTATAGGCATCGATATCCTCGAAGGCCAGGTATTTGGTGTGCAGCATCTGGTAGTCTGTCGTAGCGATACCGACAAACACGCCAGCGGATCGAGCGCTTAACCTGCTGGCGCTGATTCCGGCATTCTCGAGAGCTTCCCAACAGACCTCCAGTAGCAAACGCTGCTGTGGATCCATGCTGTAGGCTTCCCGGGGCGAGATGCCAAAAAAGTATGGGTCGAAATCGGCTACGTTATCGACGAATCCCCCGAAACGCGTTGATATCTTGCCCGGAGTCTCGATATCCGGATCGTACAACGCATCGATATCCCATCGATCAGACGGAATCTCGGAGATGGCATCACCGCCGCGCCGGAGCAACTCCCACAAGTCGTCGGGACTCTGAACCTTGCCAGGAAAACGGCAACCCATGCCGACTATGGCAATGGGCTCGTGGCGGCCTCGCTCGAGCTCGTCGATCCTGGCCTGAAGCTCTCGTTGGCGCGCCAATGCGCGTTTGACGAGTGATCGTTGTTCCGGATTTGCGTCTTCCTTTATCACCTTACCTACCTTCTCCACCGGCTTCGAGTTCACGGATTAACAGTTCCTCGGCTTCCGCGTCGGACAGGCTATCGATATCGTCGTGTATCGCCATCTCGGAAACCTGCTTTTCCGCGGTGAATTTTTCGCTCTGTTGGTCAATGCCGAGCAGTTCGTCTGCAAAATGCCCGGTAAGCGCCGTTATAGTCGGGTAGTCGAATAACAGCGTTGCCGGTAACGTGAACTCCGGCCCCAGCCCTGCCGCAAGCCGGTGCCGGAGTTCGACCGCCATCAGCGAATCGACACCGAATTCGGACAGCGCTTCGTTCGGATTGAGTTTCTCTTCATCCGCTATGCCCAGACCAGCCTTTATCTGCGCCTCGATATACTTCCGGATTTCAGCCCGGTGCGTACTGCGCGGCGCCTCTTCCAGAACCTGCGACAAAAATACTATCTGCTCCGCGTCGCTGGTTGCTCCATCAGGCTGATCACCCTGTTCGATCAACTCCTCGAAAAAGGCTGGCACCTCGCGGCCATCAAACTGGCGCAAGTACATGGGCAGATCAATGTCGACACCACCGACTTGCACCAGGTTTCGCCGCAGCGACTCGTCAAGCAATGCGAATCCCTGGTCAGGGGTTATAGTACTGATCCCGCGCGTCGATAGTCGTTGTTCGATAGCCTCGTCGGCTACGGTGCCAATTTCGCCCCATGCACCCCAATTCACGCTCAATGCCGGCAATCCCTGCCCCCTGCGCTTATGGGCGAGCGCATCGAGAAAAGCATTCGCAGCCGCGTGATTAGCCTGCCCCGCGGTCCCCAGAAGCGCCGCGACCGAAGAATAGAGTATAAAGAAGTCGAGTGGTAAATCGGCCGTTTGCACGTGGAGATTCCAGGCTCCGTATACTTTAGCGTCCAGCACGGTTCTGAATCGGCTCCAGCTCTGCTGTATGATCATGCCGTCAGCCAGGGTACCGGCTGCATGAATCACACCCCGCAAATTCGGCATGGACTCGGAAATAGCCGACAGGATACGCGAGACATCGTCCATGCTGGCAACATCGCCCGTCATTACGGATATCTGCACGCCATCGGCTTTCAACTCGGCTATTGCCCCGTCGGCATAAGCGCCGGGCTCCCGCCGGCCGGACAGGACGAGGTGCCTGGCGCCGTGCTTGACCAGCCAACGGGCGGTCGCGAGCCCGAGTCCTCCCAGACCACCGGTAATCCAGTAGGTGGCATCGGGTCGAATTACTAATCCGGTCGAATCTTCGACGCCAAGATGACGCCAGGAAAGGCAGAGCTTGCCGATGTGGCTAGCCCCGGCCATGAAACGGAAAGCCGTAACCGCCTCTTCAACCGGGAAGCTGCGTAGCGGGAGCGTCCGCAATTCCCCCGTTTCAAACCGACTGACAAGCGCGCGCAAGACGGCACTGGTCCGGTCGGGATTGTTCCTCGAATACTCGGCTACATCCACGATATGGTAATCGATAGATTTATCTAGCTGCTCGACTGTCTCCCTGCTCCAGATCTCGTTCTTGCCTATCTCGATAAAACGCCCTCCGGGCATCAGTACCGAAAAGCTCTTTTCTATGGATTCACCCGCCAGCGAATTGAGCACAACGTGAACCCCTTCGCCATTGGTATGTTCCATGATCTCGTCGCCGAAGGAGAGCGACCGCGAGTCCATTACCAGTTTCACACCGAGTGCATCGAGAGCGGAACGCTTCCAGTCGCTCCCGGCCGTGGCGAATATCTCTGCGCCTGCACGCTGCGCGATCTGGATTGCCGCCATGCCGACGCCGCCCGCTCCGGCATGAATTAGCACGCGCTCACCTGCCCGAATTTTTGCGAGGTCTTCGAGGCAATAACTGGCGGTGATAAACACGCCCGGGATCGTTGCCGCCTCTTCGATACTCATCTCAGCGGGTTTACGCACGACATTTGCTGCATCCGTGGAAACGAAACTCGCCATGGCTCCGCTGCAGAAAGCCATGACCTCGTCACCGATCGCGAAGTCGGTAACCTGGTCGCCGATGGAAACGATACGTCCCGCGCATTCTCCGCCCAGCGGGTCGGGCGCGCCGGGATAAGCGTCCATGGCCGTGAGGACATCCTTGAAATTCAGGCCGGTTGCCAGCACCTGAATCTCGACCTCGCCGGACCGGGGCACTCGACGTACGTACTTTTCCCGGTGTAAATCCTCGAGGACGCCGGATGCCGGTACGGCCAGTCGAAACGGATCCTGACTTCCGTGATTTACCTGTTTCGAGTCCGCGAGATTGCCGAGCCTGCTTACCAGGCGACCGCCGTGCCTCAAGGCTATCTGATCCTCGCCATCCGGGCCCAGTATTTCGGCAAGCAAGCGATCGGCTTCATTAGACTCCGGGAAAGGATCGAGATCGATCGACTTGCAATGGAGTTCAGGGTGCTCGACACCGATCACCTTGCGCATCCCGACAAGAGGAGCCTGCGCGGCCGAGACAGAGGGCGTCTGTCCCACCGACTGGGCGCCTCTTGTAACGATCCACAAGGGCGGGGTTTCCTTGCGGCGAGCAAGCTGTTGTACCAGGTTCAATGCACCGCCGAGTTGATATTCCTGCCATTGACTCAACTCGATGCTGTTCATGCATTCATCAGCCGGAGCGTCGAGTGCCCGCAGCGAGATTACTCCCCTGATCGGCCGGCTGCTTGCGACAAGGTCCAGGGAGTCTGAATCGTCCGCCGAGTCAGTACGGTTCAACAGGCAACAATTCCATCCACCGGAAACCAGACGTGCCTCGAGCGCATTTCCCAGACCCGGGCGGTCGCCGAGAATCACCCAGGTACCGCTTTTCGCGCCATTTCGCTCTTGCTCGGCAATTTCCTCTGCGTCGGGTCCCCGGGCAAGGATTACGGCCTGCTGGAATATGGCTTCGTCGTTTCCTTCGCCGGGCAGAGTTCGCGGCTCCGAAAATCCAACGGAACGTAAAACGCTGCACCATTGCCGTTGCGAGATTAACGGGTAGGACGGGCGCAGATCGTAATCGGTGAAACACCACCAGCCCTCGGTAAGGCCGAAAATCAGATCCACCCATCTTTGTCTGGATATACCTTCTACCATGACGAGGAGACCGTTAGGGGCTAGCAACCGCAGGACGTGACCCATCGTTTTTCGCAAGTCGGGCGTCGCGTGGAGTACATTCGAGGCAATTACGAGATCAGCGCCATGCGCCGTGAGGCCCTGAGAGAGTGGGTCCTCGCCTATATCGAGAATTTGATACTCGATGAATGGAAAATCCTTAAAATTCTCTTGCGCATTCGCGAGAAAAAGCTGCGAAACATCGGTGAAAATATATTCGGTGTTCCCGGCTCGCAACTCCGGTATCACGTAGCGCGTCGTTCCACCCGTACCGGCGCCGATTTCGACGACGCGCAGCGGTTTGCCGGCAGGTAACGAAGACACCGCTTGTTTTACCGCCTCTCCGACGAGTTCGTTGTATACGAACGTAAACGGGGTCGTTTGATAAATAGACTGAACTTCATCGAGCGATCCTGCAGAAAAAAGCAGGTCAAGCGGATCAGCCTTGCCGCAGAGCACGTCCGCCAGGTTAATCCCGCATTTGGTGACCATCGACAATAATCCCCGACACTCCGGGTGTTCCAGGGCCAGTTCCGCACAGCGGGCCGCGGCATCAAATGATTCTGGCGTCTCGATGACTTCCCATCCCTTATCGTGGCGATTCAGGTAGCCGTCTTCCTCGAGCATCGCAAGCAAACGGGTAAACATGCTGCTGTGTGCCGGTACGATTCCCAGGTCCTGGAGTGGTGACGCATCATCCAGCATCGACCCGGGATGCATCTCGAATCCGAGCGAGGTGAGTGTCGACGCTGCAAATGCCACGGAAATCCGGTCCAGCTCCACGGCTAGTTCATCCATCGCGCTCATCCCGTGTCGCTCGCGTAACGGTTCGATCAGGGGCATTAGATTGCTTGCGAGTTTCGGCGGATCGACAACTTCTGGGGACAGGCCTTCGGATTCGAAAAATTGCCTGAGCGATTTCTCCCGCCAGTGCGTTTCGTACAGCAAACGGTTAATTTCGGAATCATGATTCAACAGGGCTTTGGGCGTGCGTTGCATCAGGATGCCGGATATCTCCGCACACAATGTCCCCGTATCGTCGAAAACCTGCACGTCGCAAACGCAATGATTTGGAGATTCATCGGCTGAATTACGAATCGCCAGATGGCTGTGTAATTCGGCAGAAAGCGGATGCATGACGCGCACTGATTCGACGGCGGTCGGTAGATAGAGATTCTCGTCGGCAGCCCGTTGCCAACTCTCGGGAATGGCCGCAAAGGCTAGCTGAAGGCAAGCATCCAGTAGCGCCGGGTGCGCATGGTAGGCGGCGATTTCGTCTTGCAGTTTTCCGGGCACTGCCACATCGACAACTGCCTCGCCGTCACGTCGCCACAGGGTCCGGATTCCTCTAAACGATTCGCCATAATTCAGCCCGAGATCGGCAAGTTCCGAATAATAGTCCTCGCCCGAGATCGGTTTACCACAACGGGTCCTGGATTCTTCCAGCGATGCCGACAACCCCGTTTCGCCATTCTGCCCTACCGGCAGGACCCGTGCTAATCCTGTCGCATACAAGATCCAGGAATCGCTATCCGTGCCGGGTTCCAGGGCATGGATCGCGAATTTCGCCTGCAGGTCGATTTCGGGTTCCAATATTACCTGCAATGTCCTTGCCGCATTGGGCTCCAGGACCATGGCTTCCCTTATTTTGAGGTCGCGTATTTCCACGGAGTCTGCCTGTAGAATGATACAAGATGCGGCTGTAGCTAACTCCACATAGCCCGTGGCGGGAAAAATGGTGGTCCCGAATACGCAGTGGTCTGCTGCATAGGCTGGCGACTCGACTCCAATCCGGGATTCAAAAGTAATCGTCCCCAGTGGCGATTTCAATCGCGCGTCCAGCAACGGATGATCTACCGCTCGCGCGGTCTCGGAGATGCGCGTTCCCTGGCCGGCTTGCCGCTCGATCCAGTGCCTCGTCCGCTCGAATGGATAAACCGGGAGCGAAACCCGCCTGACCGGCCGGTTTTCGTAGAAAACCCGCCAGTCAATGTCTATCCCGTTCACATAAAGCCTGCCGATGCTTTCGAGTATCTGCTCGCGGTCATCTCGTTCCCGGTGGGTGGAAGAAACCCATACGACATCCGGCGAGCATGCTACCTGAGCCGCCATGCCGATCAGGACCGGATGAGGACCCACCTCGACGAAAAACTTATATCCCGCGGCATCCAGAACTGCTACGCCTTTACTGAAACGCACGGGCTCGCGGACATGCCTGATCCAATACCGAGGATCGCAGAGCATGGAAGGATCGACGAATTCGCCGGTCAGATTGGACACCAGGGGTATGCCGGGCTCGTTTAACGCGATCGTTTCGAATTCCCGCGAAAAAGCATCGAGCATCGGTTCTACGAGCTCGGAGTGAAACGCATGGCTTACGTTCAGCTCTCTGGCTTCGACACTCGAATCGGCCAGGCGATCGATAGCCGCCTCGATCAGGTTATCCGGGCCGGAAATCACGATATTGCGCGGCCCGTTTATACCGGCAATACAGATGAAAGGCCCCTTCTCGCCGTGAGCGAGATTGACCTCCGAAACTATCGCTTCGACCTGCTCTTCGGTACTGAAAACCGCCGCCATCTTGCCGGTATTTCGCAACTCCTGGAACAACCTGCCGCGCGCGCTGACTAGTTCAAGCCCCTCCCTCAACGAGAAGACCCCGGCTACGCAGGCTGCAACGTATTCACCGAGACTGTGGCCTATCAATGCGGAAGGCCTGACATTCCATGACATCCATAATCGGGCAAGCGCATACTCCACGGCAAACAGGCACGGTTGGGCATAATCGGTACGTAGCAGGCATTCATCAGACTCGTCAAACAACAGCTTCGTCAACGGTCGATCGAGGATCGATGTCAGAAGCTTTTCGGATTCCAGAATTGATTCGCGAAACACGGGCTCGCTGTCGAACAAGTCGCGGGTCATGCCCGGGTACTGGACGCCATTGCCGGTAAACATGAAAACGACTTCGGCACTTTTACCCGGTTCGACCATGCCCGCCGCGAGGCCGCTACCGGCACCGATATTCGCATCATCGGACTTCCCGCTTTCGAGTAATGCCCGTAGCTCGTTTGTGGAGTTGCCAACGACGGCCAGTCGATGACGAAGCCGTGTTCGTCCGGTATTGGCGGTGAAACACATACTCTCCAGACTGCCGGCGGGGGCATTCGAGAGACAATTGCAGTAACTGCGACGAAGCTCGTCCAGGGCATCGGGAGTGCGGGCCGATAAAGTAAGAATCTGCAGCCGGTCGGCATCCGTATTCGAACCACTCGAATCGGGTGCTTCCTCGAGAATGAGATGAGCATTCGTTCCACCCATGCCGAACGAACTCACACCCGCACGCAAGGGCTGGTCAACCGATTTCCACGGCTTGAGCGAATTGCTGATCCGGAAACGGCTGTCTTCTAATTGCAGGTTTGGGTTGGCCTTCTCGAAATGCAGGCATTGCGGGATTTCACGCTCGCCAAGCATCATCACAACCTTGATCAGTCCCGCGACCCCGGAAGCGGTGTCCATGTGTCCAATGTTTGCCTTGACCGAGCCCAAAAGGCACGGATGCCCGGGATCATCCACTATCGAGAAGGCCTTTCTCAGGGCTGCAACCTCGATAGGATCACCCTGTTGGGTTCCTGTTCCATGGGCTTCGATATAAGTAATCGATTCAGGCGGAACACTCGCATTGGCTATCGCTTCCGCGACCACTTCTGCTTGACCGCGCACGCTGGGCGCGGTGTACCCAACTTTATCGGCTCCATCATTGTTGATGGCGGAACCCTTGATAACAGCGAGGATTCGATCGCCATCTTCAACGGCATCCTCCAGCAGCTTAAGTACCACGATTCCCGCGCCGCGCCCGAACACCGTGCCGTTGGCGCGATGGTCGAATGGACGGCAAACCCCCTCCGGCGATAAGATAAGCCCCTCTTCATACAGGTAACCAGCCTTGATGGGCAAGTATATCGAGACGCCGCCCGCCATTGCCATATCGCATTCACCGTCCAGAATGCTCTGTCTCGCCATATGCACCGCAACCAGTGAGCTGGAACAGGCCGTCTGTACGTTTATCGCAGGGCCCTTGAGATTGAGCTTGTACGAAACCCGCGTGGCCGGGAAGTCGGCGCCGTTTGAGATTATCGGTTGAAGGTTGCCTCCAGCGAGCGTAAAACAATCGAGATTCAGCCTGGGATGTAAATGTCCGAGCATGTACGTGTTAAGCGACGAAGCCGCATAGACGCCGATCGTCCCGTCATATCTCGCTGGATCGTAACCGGAATGCTCCAGAGCCTCCCAGGCGCATTCGAGAAATACGCGGCTTTGCGGATCGAGCATCTCCGCCTCTTTTGGGCTGTATGCAAACAGACCCGCGTCGAAGCAGTCTGCATCTTCGAGTAGAGTAGTTGTCGGCACGTAATTCGGATTGTCGACGACCGAAGGATCAATGCCCTGAGCGATAAGTTCTTCGCGTGTCAACCGGGTTATGCTGTCAACGCCTGACCGAATATTGAGCCAGTACTCGGCTACATTTTTTGCACCCGGAAAACGACCAGCCATTCCGATAATGGCCACGTCAAAGTGGTCATCTGAACTTTCGACAGACTGTTCGTTCATTTTAACCTATCCTTGAGTCGTAAATCACGGCGACAGCCAAGCTTCAGATTGTGACAAGCGCAGGCCCAACCACCAACTATTCTACTTCCGAACAATAAACTCCTCCGAACCCGAACGATCAATCTTTTCTCAAAATAACAAGCCCTTAAAATTTGATATATCAACCTGAAGGAGCCCTGAAATTGTTAGATGGGTATGATCCAGAACATCCTATATACGGCTAATCAATAATTGCTTGAGACCAAATTCAGGATCCAGCAGACAAACATATTTTCTCTAAAAAATAGCCAGGCGCTGGCAGTCAAAATCATAGCCCACACAAAAATCGCAGTACAGAGACGCGCGTCACAGTGTGATAGGAAGAGGCATAACGATTTCCTCGGGTTTTCTGGTTTTTCGCAGCGTGCCGCCTGGTACGCCTGAAACAGTCCCCGGAAGAGAAACCGAGATCCGTCGGAGCTTGCCCGATATGGACCAATTTTTCGATAGATCCGGCCCTCGCCGTCACTTACTGAGATTCCGGCAAAGGCTCTCTGTAATCATCCCGAGAATTTCCCTGTTTTCGAGGAGCTTATTGATTCGCTCTTCGTCCCTTGCGTCAAAACTGACCAAAGTCTTATAAGTCTGGAAGAACTTGTCCATGTCCGCATTCAACTGCTCCTGAATATCCCGAGAAAGAGGACTGTTATTGTGAACCGGCAAATTCTGGACTACGTTTTTATATAAAGACAGAAGACGATACAAATCTCGCTGGTTGTCCCTGAACCACGGAATTTCTACAATTTGATCGATTGTGATCTTGGCATCCGTTCGTCCATACTGTGCGAAAGAATCGATCATCCTGAAATAAACGTATCGCAGCTGGGAGAATTCATGCAGTCTGGATTCGCGATGAAGCGCAATCAAAACGTAAAAAATATCTCTGAGTATTCTAATTGCTTGCCGATTTTCTCGAAGCAGGGGAATCCGATAAATAGTCCGCCAGGTGGTAAATGAAATCATCTCAATTCTATACCTACAATAATTACCGGCTCTGGGCTATTGACGCTCATATGTTCGCTTTTCATTTGCCAGGTAAAGCTGTCGGTTCCCATACCAGGCACGGATTGAATCGGTAGCTTTGGTTAATATTCTTATACTGTTTCGTCATTTAAAAAACTCGAGCTGAAAGGTAAATATCGCACGGACGCGATTTTCCTCCACGGCATCTCGACTGCATTGCAATAATCGGACGACTCTTGCTCCGCAAACCAGGCAAATTTCGGGCTTGCCGCATTTGGCGCACGGAGTTCCGGTATTGCTATATCCCGCGCCTAATCTGCTTCATATTCTTCGACGGCACCAGGAAATCAATCACAGATTGGAGATTTATTACCCAATGTCATTACTGCAGCCCCTGCGCAAACCTTCCCCAAAAGAATGCTCGAAACGCGGCGAGCCGTCTGGCATCGAGATCAAGGGAATAACTGCGGTCACGGCCGGCACCGGCGTACAGAACGGGGATACACCATCGGCTTCCTGCACTGAGATCAGCTGCTCGGAGATAGCTTTCATGACCGGGTGCAGTTACGTGCCGGAACCGCCTGCCGGGATAATCCCGTTCACTTCATTCTTTGCCGGCCAGATCCAGGCGTCAGTCCTGGAAGGTGTCGTCAAGCACTTCGGCGCACCACTCTCGGTTCTCGAGATACCAGTCGATGGTCTTGGCGAGACCGTGATCGAGGGTTTCCCGCGGTTTCCAGCCGAGTTCGTTTTTAATTTTGCCGGCATCGATCGCATATCGCATCCCGTGTCCGGGGCGGTCGGCTACGAATTCAATCAATTCCTCGAATCTTGCGACTCCCTCGGGATGCCCGTCGACTTTTTCGTCCAGCATCCGGCACAGAGCCTTGACGATATCGATGTTTTTCATTTCATTGCCGGCGCCGATGTTGTAGGTTTCGCCCGGTTTGCCCTGCTCCATCACCAGGCAAAGAGCGCGGGCATGATCCTCGACATATAGCCAGTCTTTGACATTTTCACCCTTGTCACTCACCGGCAGCGGCTTGCCTTTCAGAGCGTTCAGAATCGTCAGCGGGATCAGCTTATCGGGGTACTGGTAAGGCCCAAAGTTGCTGGAACAATTGGTGATGACAGCCGGCAAACCATAGGTTGTGCTCCAGGCTCGCACCAGGTGATCGGATGCGGCCTTGCTCGCCGCGTAGGGAGAAATGGGTCTGTACGGGCTTTGCTCATTGAACAGACCGGTCTGGGGGAGCGACCCGTAGACTTCGTCCGTAGACACATGATGGAAGAGAAAATCGCCGCCTCGCGCATGATCCCTGCAATAACACCGCGCCTCTTCCAGCAATGTGCTCGTACCGACGATATTGGTACTGATGAATTCGGAGGGGCTGTCGATAGAACGGTCGACATGCGATTCAGCGGCCAGATGCATGACAGCACAGGGCTCGAACTCGTTAAATGCATTTTTGACCAGGCGATGGTCGCGGATATCGCCACGCTCGAAATGGTATCGGGGGTGGTCGGCCACCAGTTCAAGGGATTCCAGGTTACCGGCATAGGTGAGCTTGTCGAAATTGATGACGCGGTAATCGCTGTGGAAAATCAACTGGCGAACAACCGCCGAGCCGATAAACCCTGCCCCGCCGGTAACGATGACTGTTTTCAAGCCGCTTCCCGTAAATCGAATGATGCCTTGCAAAGCTATCACAGGACCGCGTTATTTCCCATCGGCCGTACTGACCTTTCGGGATTTTACCGGGAGGCGTCACTTTGAGCCGGCATGAATTGACCCTTGCCACGCCGCTTAACAGCGGGATTCCAATTTCGAACCGCCGCATCCATAACGGATTCCAGTAGCAATCCGGAGAGACAATCAAAACTTGAGGAAACTCGTTCTGCCATAGGGATTTCAGGCGGATAGCATCCCGGGGAGCGCGATGTCGTCGTATAGGTCGCGCCAGGTCGGATTAAAGCTTTCGACGAGATGAAGTTTGAGGATTCGCGGCAAACGCTTGAGTTCACGTTCCCTTTCGAG
>Ga0102953_1000915_pt1 | contig 19350 bp, 14 predicted proteins | sample SalPon2A_C_D2_MG_FD_78509 | JGI IMG/M metagenome (GOLD analysis project Ga0102953, IMG submission 78509) | Soil microbial communities from South San Francisco under conditions of wetland restoration - Salt Pond MetaG R2A_C_D2_MG | ecosystem: Environmental > Terrestrial > Soil > Wetlands | place... | reverse complement strand
TGGCGACCGCCAGATGGGCAATGAACGGATCTTCGGTTTCCCCGGATCGGCCGGAAACTACCGGCAACCACCCGGCTTGTTGCGTCTGCCTGATACATTCAATGGTTTCGGTGACCGTACCGATCTGGTTCAGTTTGATCAACACCGAGTTGGCCAGCCTATTGGCAACGCCGTCACGAACGCGTTCCACGCTTGTCGCGAAGAGGTCGTCCCCGATTATATTGAGCTTGTCACCCCAAGCTGAGGTAAGCCTTGCCCAGTTTTCGCGGTCCGTTTCGGCGAACGGATCCTCAAGTGAAAGGATAGGGTAGGCCTGGCACCAGCTATGTATGAGGTCGTAAAATTCCTTTGGAGTGAAAGTACGGTTTTCCAGGGTCAAATGGTAGTATCCACCCGAAAACAGTTCGGCTGCCGCGACATCCAGGGAAAGGCTCACGTCCGTACCGGGCCTGTAGCCTGCCTTTTCGATCGCCTTTAGCATGAGATCGAACCCTTCTTCATGGGAGTCCAGTGCCGGCCAATACCCCCCTTCGTCAGCCAGGCCATACAACTTATTTCCTTCCTTCAGCAACTCACCGCAGCAGTGGTAAATATTAAAAGTCATTTCAATACATTGGGCATAAGAGGCGGCCCCATGGCAGATGACCATGAAATCCTGGATATCGATCCGTCTCCCGCTATGCGCCCCGCCTCCCATAATTTGAATTTCAGGGATGGGGATCAGGTGCCCTTCCCCTGTGGTAAGGCTTTTGAATAAAGGGATTCCTTTGGCAAACGCGGCAACACGTGCTACAGCCATGGATACCGCCAGCAAGGCATTGGTACCCAGCCTGGATTTGTTTTCTGTTCCGTCAAGCCCAATTAGCAGTTGGTCTATCCCTTCCTGATCATCTGCTCGTTTTCCGATAAGTTCGGGTGCAATGATGGTCTGGATGTTGTCAATCGCCCGGTAGACGGATCGGCCGAGGAATTTCTGCGGGTCGTGGTCCCTGAGCTCTTGTGCTTCGAATTTCCCAGTGGATGCGCCGGCCGGCACTGAAGCCAGAGCAGTAATCCCCGTGTCCAGCGAAATTTCAGCCTCAATGGTGGGATTGCCCCTGGAATCCAGGATTTGATAGGCATCAAGATGCTTAATTTTCATGTTGGTAGTAATTTTTCAAAGCCAGGGTCCATTGTTCCTCCAGGACGTCCCGGGTAAAATGGCCTTCGAGTAAAGCCTTGTTTGCGAAAGATCGGATAAATTGTCTGGCATTCACATTTTCCGCCAGGTATTCTACAGGGGACTTTCCGTCTATACGGGCCAGTAGGACCATCAGCCAGAGGCGGAGGCTCCGTTCCTTCAAATCCCCGGGACCGGGAATAAAATTTTCAAAATAGGTATGCCAGAATACCCGGGCCAGATCGGGGTAGCCCTCAAAGGAGGGCCCAAGCATAAATTGTTTCAGATGGAGGTGGGTAAGCATGAATGCCAGATCAAAAGCCGGGTCTCCGTACCAGGCTACCTCATGGTCCAGCAACACCGTACGTTCCGGGCCCACCATAATGTTCTTCGGGCTGAAATCACCGTGTACCAGGCATAGGCGTTGCTTTGCCAGCCGTTCCGCCTCCTGTAGCATAAGGTCCCTTACATGTGGGTTCCGCTCAGCAGTGGTGAGGAGGTATGGCTCTATCCGCAGGCTGTGGAAATTATCGGGGGTATCAAACCACTTCCTGGCCGTTTCATCACCATAGGATCGGCTATGGATATCCGCCAGTATCTTCGCTATCCGGGCGCTTACCGCCTGGTCGAAATGGCCTTCCAGGAGTTGTACCTTCCAGTTCCTGTATTCTGAACCCAGGTATTCCATCACAAAGAAGTCTTCCCCCGGCGTTGAATACAGGATTTTTGGAACCACCCCCGGGTTTAAACGGCCCACATAGTTAATAGAAGCCTGCTCCACCCGGTTCCTGGAAGTATCCGCTTTCCAGGTCTCCCGGACTTTAAGGCAGGGCAGGGCCCGTTTGACCACCAACCGCTCCGCTCCTCCCCTGAGCAAGTAGATCTCTGAAGACACTCCTCCGCGCAGGGGAATACATTCAATATCCCCGGCCGGTATCAGTCCCTTCTGATGGAGTAAAGTCTTTATCTGGCTCAGATCCATGAATTAAAATATTTGCTGGGGTCCGCACCTTAATAGCAGGTCTCTTTCGGGGCATCCCTACAGGAACCAAATTACGAGTTATCTTCCAAACTATCCATACCCACAACCGTTGCCACCAGAAAGCGGCTGCGTGTATTTGATGCTGGTTGCGGGGATTCGTTCCGTATTTTCCGATATATTAGGGGGTGGATTTAGGAGGCAATGGGATTTTCCTTTGGCAGAGACACCTGTTTATACCATGGCCCCTGTATTCTGATACAGATGGTTAAGTATTATATTTTTATTGCGGCAATTGCCCTGCTTTGGGCATGCCGGGAGAAAGGCGATGTGGCCCTCCCCGGGGAGGAACAAGGGCATCCATACGTTTCGAACTACCCCGTGGGACGGTCTCCCTTGACTAAACCGGCTTATATGGAATTGCCGCTGGGGAGTATCAGACCCCACGGTTGGCTCAGGACACAGTTGGAACGCATGGCCTCCGGGATGGCGGGCAAGTTGGATTCCATTTATCCTGAAGTAGTGGGGCCGAGGAATGGCTGGCTCGGAGGGGACGGGGATGGCTGGGAGCGAGGCCCATACTGGATCGACGGCCTCTTGCCGCTGGCCTATATCCTCGATGATGCCCGGCTTAAGGCCAAAGTACAAAAGTGGGTGGACTGGACCCTCGAAAATCAGACAGCGGAAGGCTATATTGGCCCGGTCCCTTTTGATGCCGCGCCTGAATATGAGCCGGGGCTGCAACGGGGCGACCGCAGGGATTGGTGGCCGAAAATGGTGATGCTCAAGGTATTGCAACAGTATTACAACGCCACGGGTGATGACCGTGTCATCCGGGCCCTTACAAAGTACTTCCGCTACCAGCTGCGGGAACTCCCCTCTCGGCCCCTGGACTACCTCAGCCTCTGGGCCAATCGAAGGGGAGGGGACAACCTGATGGTGGTCTACTGGCTCTATACGATCACCGGCGATGCGTTTCTGCTCGATCTCGGGGAACTGATCCGGGAGCAAACCTTTCCCTGGACGAAAATCTTTCTGAATGAAGAGAATTTGAACGACCCTCAACAAGTCTGGCAATATGCCTCCCTGAAAAGGTATCCTTTCGATACCACCGAAATGAATACCTTAACAGTCTCTAAAGTTGGGGGATTGCACACCGTTAATTTCGCACAGGGACTCAAAGAACCGGCAGTGTGTTTTCAACGTGATGCCGACCCCAAACACCTGGCCGCAATAAAAAAGGCGTTGAAAGATATCCGTAAGTTTCACGGGCAAGCCCAGGGTATGTATGGGGGCGATGAGCCCCTGCACGGGGCGGATCCCATTCGGGGCATTGAATTTTGCGCCATCTCGGAGGAAATGTTCTCTCTGGAGACCATCCTGAAAATAACAGGGGATATGGAAATGGCGGATTTGCTGGAACGGATTGCCTATAACGCCCTGCCTGCGCAGGCTTCGGATGATTACAGCTCCCGACAATACTTCCAGGCGGCCAATCAGGTGGAACTAAGCGACCGGATGGATGTTTCCTTCCAGAACCAGGGGCACCAGGGCACGGATTTTGTTTTCGGCACCCTTACCGGCTACCCGTGCTGCACGACCAATATGCATCAGGCCTGGCCTAAATTCGTGCAGAATCTATTCTATGCCACCCCCGACGGCGGGGTAGCAGCCCTGGAATATGCGCCAGGTGCGGTTTCTGTGAAAGTGGCCCAGGGGATTGAATTGCAGCTTGAGGAAGATACAGGCTATCCGTTCCGGGAGGATGTGGACTTCCATCTCAGGCTTGCGGAAGCGGCTACTTTTCCTATGTATTTCCGTATCCCTGCCTGGGCTTCAAAGGTTACAATTACCGTCAATGGGGAACAAATCGAAGCGGACAGGCACAATGGCCTTGCCGTCCTGACCAGGGAATGGCAAAACGGGGACAAGATCCGGCTTCACCTTCCCATGGAAACGAAAGCGTCGAGCTGGTATGAATTTACCACGGCGGTTGAAAGAGGACCATTGGTATATGCCCTTCGGATTGAAGGGGAAGAAAAAACCAGGGACCGGGGAGACCGGTTTGGGAGATTTACCGAAGTTTTTCCCAAAACTGCCTGGAATATCGGATTGCTTCAAAATGAATTGGACGACCTTCCTGAATCGGTTATGGTCATGGAAAAGGAATGGGATGGCCGCTACCCCTGGAACCTGGAAAATGCCCCCGTTTCCCTGGTGATGAAAGGGCTTAGGATACCGGAATGGACAGCAGACCATGGGGTACCCTACCTTCCGGCGTTTTGGGGCCAGTACAGCGGGGATACCCAAGGCAGGATACAGGACATTACCCTGATCCCTTACGGGTGCAGCACGCTGAGGATCACTGAGTTTCCAACCTATAGACTGCCTGAATGAGCCAGAGGCCTTGCGGCTACCGGTTAAAGCTGAAAGAATGCGTGGAAATTGGTTTTTTAGAATTTTAAGCCTCATCGGCACCTTGCTTATGCTTCATTGCCGGCAAGCCTCGTCCACAGATATTCCTTCACAGGAGGAGGGTTCGGTATCCCTGCAACCGGTGCCATTCAACCGGGTGCGGCTGGATGATCATTTTTGGAAACCCCTTCTTAAAGTACAGGCGGATTCACTCCTGCCATTTGCGCTGAATAAGACGCGTCCTGCAGTTGAAAACCTTGAGAAAACGGCAAAATTCCTGAAAGGCGATACCACTGATCTGCCTTTCCCGCACAGATACCTTTCCTCGGACCTGTATAAGGTTATGGAGGGGGCCGCCCTTTCCCTGGCTGAAAACCCCGATCCGGAACTTGAAAAAAAGCTGGATTCCATTATCGACATTATTGGGGCAGCACAAAAACCGGATGGGTATTTATATGTTGCCCATATTACCGGTGTCTCACGGAATCACGAGCATTGGGGTGGAAGCGGCATGGGAGACAAACCTTACTCTTATGTACTACACAGCCATGAACTCTATAACATGGGGCATATGTACGAAGCCGCCGTAGCTTATTATGAGGTCACCGGCAAGGACAAATGGCTTAAAATTGCGGAAAAGAACGCCAGGCATGTCAACCGGGTATTTTTTGAAGGCGATCCAAATTACAATGACGGAAAACCGGTAAACCAGGCCCCCGGGCACCAGGAGATCGAGCTCGCCCTGGTAAAGCTGTATCGTGCAACAGGCACCTCCCTGTACCTCGAAATGGCTAAGAAATTTTTAGAGATCCGGGGGGTTACCTATGTTCCGGATGGGGAAGGCGTAATGGCCGCGGCTTATGCCCAGCAACAGGCACCGGTTGCGGCGCAGGAAACCGCAGTGGGCCATGCCGTTCGGGCGGCCTATATGTATTCGGCCATGTCGGATGTTTCGGCATTGGCCCATACAAAGGGCTATTCGGAGGCATTGGATAAAATCTGGCATAATATTACCGATACTAAAATGCATATTACCGGGGGCCTGGGTGCGGTTCGTGGTATCGAAGGCTTTGGCCCGGAGTTTGAGCTCCCCAATAAGGAAGCCTATGATGAAACCTGTGCGGCAGTTGGGAATGTCCTGTTCAATTTCAGGATGTTTTTACAACACAGGGATGCAAAATATATGGATGTGGCAGAGGTGGCACTCTTCAATAATTCGTTGGCAGGGATGGGCCTGGACGGCAAGGAATTCTTCTATGTCAACCCCCTGGAAGCCGATGGGATGACACCCTTTAACCAGGGAGAACCCGGGCGTTCACCATGGTTCCATACCGCCTGCTGCCCTTCTAATCTGGCCAGGTTGTTACCTCAGGTGAGCGGCATGATGTATGCCTATACCCCCGATGAGATATACCTGGCCCTCTACGCCAGCAGCCATACCCGTATCCCTTTGAAAACGGGCCAGGTGACCCTCAGACAGGTGTCGGACTATCCCTTCAGCGGGAAAGTACGGGTGGAAGTGATCCCGGAAAAAGAACAGAAATTCACGGTAAGGCTTAGAATTCCTACGTGGACCGGGGATCAGTTCGTTCCCGGTGCCCTTTATACCTATGCCAACCGAACGGGGCAACGGCCAACCCTTGAAGTTAATGGGAAAGAACTACCTTTCCGGGTTGAAAATGGCTTTGTTTCGATAAACACGACCTGGCAACCGGGCGATACCATAAACCTGACGCTTCCCCTGCCTGTTCGCTTCAACAGGGCCGACCCGCGAGTAGCTGCCGATCGGAACCGGGTGGCGATAAGCAGGGGACCGCTGGTATATTGCGCGGAAGGGGTAGACAATTCGGGTGCCGTGCAGCGATTTTTGCTGGATGAGGTGCCCGGGGCAGGTAAAATTTCAACGGAAGCCATTTCAGAAGGCAAAATGAAAGGGATTATAAGGATAATCCTTCCGGCAAAGGAAAGGGTTGAAGGGAGGCTGCAGGAATCTGAGTTGAGCCTGATCCCCTATTATTCATGGGACAACCGGGGAGATTCTTCCATGATGGTATGGTTTCCGCAACAGTAAGGGAAACCTCCGGCCACGGCAGGCTAAGGGATATTGCTGCTAGATGAATTTTCTATTTGTTATCGAGAATGTATTGAGATGAGAGAGTTTTTTTTATTGATTGCCTTAAGTGTCCTGATGCAATTTTCGCAGGCCCAGGATCAGTCGGTTCCCAGAGTGGTATTGATCACCCTGGATGGGATGCGCTGGCAGGAAGTATTTACCGGCGCCGATTCCCTGTTAATTGGCAATAGTGAATTTGTAACAGATACAGCCGGCCTGAAGGCCCGGTTTTGGAGAGCCACGCCGGGCGAAAGGAGGCAAGTTCTGTTCCCATTCCTCTGGAACGAGATCTCAAAGATGGGACAGGTTTACGGGAACCGCTATCTGGGCAGCAAGGTGGATCTTACCAACCAAATGTGGTTCTCTTATCCGGGTTACAATGAAATCCTGACCGGCTGCGCCGATGACGTCCGGATTCATAGCAATGACAAAGTTAACAATCCCAATATCACCTTCCTGGAGGTGGCCGGGAAATCGGATCGTTTCAGGGGCCGGGTAGCCGCATTTGGCAGCTGGGATGTTTTCCCGTACATCGTCAACGAGGAGCGCTCCGGGGTACCGGTAAATGCCGGATTCGAACCGGCATCCGGGGATCTGCTCACGGATCGCGAAAAATTCCTGAACGAGCTGTTGCCCCAGGTGCCCAGCCCCTGGAATTCGGTGAGGCTGGATGCCTTTACACAACATTACGCGCTCGAATATATGAAAAGGGAACATCCCAAAATTATATACATTGCCTATGGGGAGACCGATGATTTTGCACATGACGGCGACTATCAGGCCTATTTGAATTCGGCCAATAACACAGACGGATTTATTCACGACCTATACGACTTTGCGCAACAGGACCCGTTCTATAAGGGACGTACCGTCTTCTTGATAACCACCGACCACGGCAGGGGTACCTCACCCCCGGGGTCCTGGAAGAGCCATGGTGAAAAAATAATGGGCTCCGGGCAGGTCTGGGTGGCGCTCTTCGGGAGCGGGATCCCGGCCGTAGGCGAAAGACAAGGTGAGGAGCAGCTATTTAGTGCGCAGATTGCCCCCCTGGTTTATAAATTGTTGCGACTGGACAACCCGATAGCGAAGCCATACCCGCCGCTTCCGGTTGCTACTGGCCACTAAGCAGGTGAAAGTGGCCTGGATGAGAAAATTTAACCCGGGGAAATACCCTCCGCGGATGGACATCTTCCGCTCTTATTTGGTACCTTGTAGGGCATTGGGGCGGAAGTGCCAAACTGAGAGCTACAGATGAAAAATGATCGCCGAAACTTTATCCGGTTTAACATTTTCGCTGGCGTATGGGCGGCGGCTTCGGCCTGGTTGCCGTATCGGGCTGCCGCGTCTTATGAAAATGCCCGGGCAATTCAAACACGGAATATGGAATCACTTTTGGAGCATTACGTCCAATGCCTGGGAGGGCCTTTCCCGGAACCTGGTCCGTTGAACGCTGTCCTTGGGGAAACGATCGAGAAAGATGGTTACCGCATCGAACGGATTACCTATGAGGTACAGCCCGGGGAACCGGTGGGGGCGTTCCTGTTGATTCCCGATGGAGTAAGCAGGGAACAGCCTGCCCCGGGGATCGCGGTTTGGCACCAGCACAACGGGGAGTATCATTTAGGGAAGAGTGAGCCGGCGGGGCTGGCCGGCAATCCCATGCACCATACGGCAGTTGCCCTGGTAAAAGAAGGCTATGTAGTGCTTTGCCCGGATGCCCTTTGCTTTGAGGATAGGCAGGATCCGACCGGAAAGTTACAGGGGAATGACTATGAGCGATTTGAGTTTCTCCGGCAGGTAGTCCGGAGCCGGTCGCTGGCCTGGAAGAATATACTCGATATGAAACGGGCCATTGACTATCTCGGCGGGAGACCTGAGGTGGTTACAGCTTCCCTGGGGTGCTACGGGCATTCTATGGGGTCTACCCATTCCTGGCTGGTGGGGCCGCTGGAACCCCGCCTGAAATGCGTGATCGGGAATTGTTGCCTGCCCACCTACGATGCCATTGAAGCGAATCACCTGATCCATTGTTTCCCCAATTTTGTACCAGGCTGGAAAACCCATGGCGATACCCCCGAAATTGTTGCCCTGATCGCGCCACGTGCACTGCATTTAAACTTTGGGGAGGAAGACCCCGGAACGCCGATAACATATGCACGGCATGGCCTGGAAAACATTGAAAAGGCATACAGGGAATCCGGGGTGCCTGAAAAATTCACGTATTATATAGAGCCGGGGGCAGGACATGTCCTTACGGCAACCATGTGGGAGCACGTAAAAACTACATTTGAAAAATACCTAAAATCGTAAACAGATGAAACAGGTGACAGACCTGGCCTCTTTCCACAAACCGGTATCATCACTTTTCAGCCTTCCCGAAACCCGCGAAGTATGGGACTCCTACCGCTTATCTGATGAACAGATCCGCCATTTTGAGGAGTTTGGGTATGTATCCGGGATAAAAATGCTGGGGGATGAACAGGTGGATGTGCTTAGGCAGGAACTGGCCGAACTGGCTGACCCCAGCCACCCGGGGCACCATTTGTATTACGAATTCCACAGCAATGAATCTGCCGATCCAAACACTATATTATTTCACTCTCTCGGACATTGGCGGATTTCCCCGGCTTTTCATGATGTGTTGTGGAATCCGGCTTTCCTGGTGCCTGCCTATCAGCTCCTGGGACAAAGGCCAGTGCGCTTCTGGCACGATCAGCTATTTTGCAAACCTGCGCACCACGGCGGGGTGGTGGCCTGGCATCAGGATTATTCATACTGGACCCGGACCATCGCCATGCAACACCTAACCTGTTGGACCGCACTGGATGATGCAACCCGTGAAAACGGCTGTCTGCACTACCTGCCCGGCAGTCATAAATGGGGCTTGCTTCATGCGCCATCGCTGGCCGGAGACATGGAGGCGCTGAAGGGCTGCCTGAGCGAGGAACAGCAAGAGGCTTTCGCAGACCCCGTCGCTGTGGAACTGCCCAGGGGATATGCTACCTTCCACCACCCGCTGATGGTACACGGTTCTTTTGAAAACAGATCGGCAAACAGCCGGAGGGCTTTTGTCCTGAACGTTTTTGCCGACGGTACCATGAGCCATACCGATGAAGAATTGCTGGCCGGGGTTCCGAGGATTCCAAAAGGGGAGAAGATATCAGGAAAATTTTTCCCCTTATTACCCGTTCCGGATGTAGGTCCTTCCGCATGAAACGATGCCTTACCCAGAAAATACCTTCCTTCGCCTGTAGTTTAATCAAGTATTGCTACATTTAAACTTCGGGAATGCAACAAAATGCCGCCCCCATTGAACTAAATCCAACCACATGAGTAAACAAACCCGACATCCATCGGGCATCTCCCGCAGGAACTTCGTCAAGAAAGGAGCCATGGCCTCATCCATTTTTATCGTACCCCGGCATGTCCTCGGGGGAACCGGATATATACCTCCCAGCGACCAGTTGAACCTGGCCGCCATAGGTGCCGGCGGCAAAGGCATCAGCGATATCCTCAATGCCTCGGGAAATGGGCAGGAACGGGTAGTTGCGCTCTGCGATGTGGATTTTGCCGGATCGGCCGCCGCTTCCGTGACCTCTTTTCCAAATGCAAAACTTTACAACGATTACCGGGAAATGCTCGACAAGGAGAAGGACATAGAAGCCGTAACCATTTCTACTCCCGACCACATTCATGCCCCGGCAGCTTCTTATGCCATGGCCAGGGGGAAACATGTCTACGTACAGAAACCCATGACCCATAACATTCGTGAAGCCCGTTTGCTTACGGAGATGGCAAGAACTCACAAAATCGTAAGCCAGATGGGGAATCAGGGGGGCTCTAACCCTTTGCTGGGCATGGTGCAAAACTGGATAGACTCAGGGGTACTTGGAAAGATTCACAAGGTTGAGGTTTGGACGAACAGGCCGGTTTGGCCACAGGGATTTGCCATGCCAGAACCAGATGAAAGTCTCAAACCGGAATCGCTTTATTGGGACCTCTGGCTGGGGCCTGCTCCCGCTACTCCCTATATCCCGAATATTCAACCTTTTAATTGGAGGGGTTGGTGGGAATATGGCACGGGAGCGCTTGGCGATGTGGGATGTCACCTGATCGATATCCCCTTCCGGACCCTTGGGCTCAAATACCCAACCGATGCCGAATGCAGCATAGGTTCAGTCTATACCCAAATGTGGAACGCCGATTACCATCCGGAAGGCTGCCCGCCTTCTTCTTTCATCACCCTTCATTTTGAAGCCACGGAAAAAAGCAAATCACCTGTTGAAATGACCTGGAGCGACGGGGGCATCCGGCCATCCCATCCCGAAATCATTCCGGCCGATCACGATATCGGCGGAACAGGCAGTGCAAACGGGGTGATGATACACGGGGAAAATGGCATCATTTCAACCAATATCAACGATAGTTCCCCCCTGATGCCCAAGCTGTACCTGCAGGACGGAAGTACGGAATTTGGCCCGGAAACCGAACCAAATGATGAACCCGAATATGGCCACCAGCGGAAATGGGTGGAAGCTTGCAAGGCGGGATTCAATAGCAAGGAACACGGCGCCCTGACGTCCTCTTTTGACTATGCCGGCCCGATGACCGAAACGGTACTGATGGGGAACCTCGCCATTCGAAGCTATTTACTGCGCAGGGAAAATGACCTGGGCGAAATGGAATTTTACGGTCGCCGGAAATTGCTTTGGGACGGCGATAATATGCGGATAACCAACCTGGAGGAAGCCAACCAGTTCGTCACAAGAACCTACAGAGAGGGTTGGGAAGTTTAAACCGGGAAGAACTGATAAACCAGTATATTTAACATGCAAACAAATCACTTATCCTGGCGGACCTGCAAGAAAAGGATCGTCATGGCCCTATACATAATTGTCTCCCTGGGCCTATTTACCGCTTTAGATTCCTGTACCCGGGAACAAAAAAAGGACCCGCAGCTATCCACCCGCGAGATACGCGACAGCCTGTACTCATTGCTGAGTGAAGAGGAAAAAAGGCTTCCGGAGAATGCCCTTGCCAGTTTGGAAGTGGCCGAAGGGTTGGAAGCTACGTTGTTCGCTTCGGAACCCCAGTTGCTGAACCCCACCAACATGGATATCGATTCCAGGGGACGGGTTTGGATTACCGAAGCCTATAACTACAGGCCTGCCCTGAACCCGAACAACCCCCGGCGGGAGAAAGGAGACCGCATTGTGATCCTTGAGGATACCAATGGAGACGGGAAGGCGGATACCACCAAGGTATTTTACCAGGGAACCGATATAAATGCCCCCCTTGGCATTGCGGTCCTCGGGGAAAAGGTATTTGTTTCGTGCAGCCCGAATGTTTATGTTTTCACGGACAGCGACGGGGACGATATTCCCGAGAAAAAGGAAATCCTGTACTCGGGGATCGAAGGGGTTCAGCATGATCATGCCATACACGCATTTGTCTTCGGGCCGGACGGGAAATTGTATTTTAATTTTGGCAATGCCGGGGAACGATTACAAGATGCGCAGGGACACCCGATAATCGATAAAAATGGACTCAAGGTGGTGGCCGACGGCCATCCCCTGCGCCAGGGAATGGTTTTCCGCGCCAACCTTGATGGCAGCGGGGTGGAGGTCCTGGCCAATAATTTCCGCAATAATTATGAGGTAGCCGTTGATTCATATGGAACGCTGTGGCAGTCGGATAATGATGACGACGGCAACCGGGGGGTGCGCATCAACTATGTAATGGAATATGGGAATTACGGCTATACCGATGAAATGACCGGTGCGAGCTGGCAGTCCTACCGCACCAATATGGAACCTGAGATCCCGCTCAGGCATTGGCATCTGAACGATCCGGGAGTGGTACCTAACCTCCTCCAAACAGGGGCTGGTTCGCCCACCGGGATCCTTGTTTATGAAGGGGCCCTGCTACCGGAACGGTTTAGAAATCAGATTATACACGCCGATGCCGGACCCAATATTGTGAGGGCATACCCGGTGACAAACGACGGGGCTGGATACAAGGCTGAAATTGCAAACATCATGGAAGGTACCCGGGACCAGTGGTTTCGCCCATCGGATGTAACCATCGCGCCTGATGGCTCCCTCTTTGTGGCTGATTGGTATGATCCCGGTGTAGGGGGGCACCAAATGGGGGATATGAACCGGGGGCGAATCTACAGGATTGCCCCTCCGGGGACGCCCTACGTCAATAATCAGATTTCATTGGAATCACCCGACTTGGCTATAGAGGCCCTTAAAAACCCGAACCTGGCCGTACGTTACAAAGCCTGGAAGGCTATACAAAACTTTGGGGATGAAGCAATTCCGGCTCTGGAGGAGTTGTGGCGACAGGGTGAGAACCCCAGGTTCAGGGCCAGGGCATTGTGGTTGCTGTCCAAAACCAGTAACGGACGCCGGTATATCATGGAAGCCATAAAAGACGCAGATCCCAATATCCGGATAACGGGCCTTCGGGCTGCACGGCAGGATGGAGGTGAGCTTACGTCCGTTTTGCAGGCACTGGTGCACGACCCTTCGGCACAAGTACGTCGCGAAGTGGCCCTTTCCCTCAGATACCATCCGCCTCAGGAAGCCGCAGGCCTTTGGTCTGAACTGGCCCTGCAGCACGACGGGAAGGATCGCTGGTACCTGGAGGCACTGGGAATAGGTGCCCACGGGCATTGGGACGAATACTTTTCGGCATGGAAGGCCAAAGGGGGGCTGACAGCCAACCCCGAAGCCGCGAGGGACATTATCTGGCGGGCACGGACCGACCAGACCCTGCCATTGCTTGCGGAATGCATTACAAATCCGGAAATAGACAGTACGGATCGGCTGCGTTATTTCCGCGCCTTCGACTTCCACAGGGAAAACCCCGGACTGAAGGAGACTACCCTCCTGAAGTTGCTCGATACCGAAGGGGCAGATGAAAAGCATATTACCGAGTTGGTACTGAACCACCTTCGCCCCGAAACGGTACGGAAGAATCCCGGCGCCGGCGCCGCCCTGAAAAGGACCCTGGCGTCTGAAGAGGTCATTGGCACCCAAAAATTTGTAAACCTGGTTGACCGGTATGGCCTCAGGGATCGAAATAAGGAATTATTGAAGATTGCCATGGAGTACCCGGACAGTACCCTTGGGACCCAGGCCATCAGTCTGGCACTTGCTGCCGATGGCGGGCCGCTGGTTAAGAAGGTCCTGGATGGGAATGCTACCAGCGAGGTACTTTCACTCCTCTCTGCCCTGGCGAAGGTGCAGAACACGGCCAGTAGCCAGCTGATCATCCATGTGCTGGAAGAGGATTCCCGGACACCGGAAGTCCGGGAAGAGGCGGTTAGATCCCTTGGCTGGGGATGGGGCGGTGACGAACAATTACTTGCCTATGTGAGGGACGGGCGTTTGCCGAAGGAGCTTGAACCGACAGCTGCCCATGTTTTGGCGGCTTCCTATCGACAAGGTATCCGCGACGAAGCCGCTAAATATCTCAATATGGATGAGCTATCAACTGCCCAAACCACCCGGGATATCGATGAACTTATGAAGCTACAGGGTACAGTCGGGCCGGGCAAGACCATCGCTCAGAGGCTTTGCCAGACCTGCCATATGATTAAGGGAGAAGGAAAGGATTTTGGCCCCGAACTCTCCCAAATTGGCGGTAAACTGCCCAGGGAGGCTATCTATGAGTCGATTCTCCATCCGGATGCGGGGATCAGTTTCGGATATGAGGGCTACGACCTGAAATTAAAGGACGGCTCCATTGCAACGGGGATAATTTTTAATGAGACCGATGATCAGGTTTCCCTGAGATTACCCGGAGGAACACAGTTGAATTACGAGAAAGACGATATCGTTTCCCGAAAAAAATTGCAGCATTCACTCATGCCTTCCAATCTGGATGCAGGGTTTAGCGACCAACAGATGGCTGATTTGGTGGAATACCTGTATAGTTTAAAATAGCAGTAAGGCAAAAAGAGAACAGGGGGCCTACAATCATCGGACATAGCAACCGAAATCCGTATACTCTGCTACTTTGGTAGCATTGTATTATGGCTCCATTCCATACCTTCGTCCGTATGAACCTCAGGCTATGGCCTGGATGCCGTGGTCCCCGGAAGGGACTTCCGGATTTAAAATTCGCATCAAAATGTTAAACTATTATAACGAGCGCGAGCAGCTTGAGCGGCTGCACGACAGGCACAAAAGGTTATCCCTGGGTGTATTCGACCATCTGAACAAGGAGGAGGAAACCGATCTGGTGGAAGCACATAAGGCCCTAAAAAAGGTCGAGAAGGAATTGGAAGAATTCAAGAAAAAGCTCTTCGCGGAATTCGCCAGTAAAAAACAATAGGCACCCGGGAGTTTCCCCGGATTTCGCCCTGTCCACTATCCTGTGCAGGCTTGCCTGTAGAGGTAATTCTTTTGTTTATTTTGCCCGCAAAAAACAGCTAATCCAAAAGTAGCTGCCTATGCCCGGCAGGTGGCCGGGATGAGGCGTATTTCCACTTTTTTGAAACGCAGTCGACGATGCCGGAGTTTTAAAGTTATTTTAAAATTCATCCAGGCACCGCCCCTTTTTTATACCTTCGATTGCACGTTAGCACACATGATTACCTTGTATAAATGAATCAGGATAGCAGCCATTTTATACGATATCTGGAATCGCTAAAAGATTCCATGATTTTTGGCAGCCTTCCGGGGAGCGAGTTGCGAAAGTTTCTTGGTTCCATGAAGCCCGAAAGATGGCCGGCAGGGACGTTTAAAAATAGTTCGGAAGTTTCATTTGCCCTCCATTTTATTGTAATGGGCAAGATCAAGGCCTTCCAGATCAACCCAAATACCGGAAGGGAACACACTATATTTATTCTTACTTCCGGCTCCCTTTTCGACATTATATATTTTCTCGACAGACGGCCACATGATGTCTATTGGGAAGTGTTGGAAGACCTGGAATTGCTGAGTTATCCCATGGAGGATATGAAGCGCTGGCTTTCGGAATACCCGATTTTGAATCATACCATCCTGCGTTACCTGGGGCATAAAATGAGACAGTTTGAAGATACCACAGCCGATATCTCCCTGCACAATACCCTGGTTCGGCTGGCACATCTTCTCCTGAAGCATATCAATGAAGAATCCCATCAACTGGAGGTAATCAATAATCTGTCTAACGATGAGATTGCCAGCCTGATCGGTACTACCCGGGCTGTGGTTAACCGACATATACAGGTATTGAAGAAATGCGGGGCTATCCGTGTAAGCCGCAAGCACATCGATATAAAAGACATTGAGGTACTGTTTTCCATCTCCGAAGAAAGGTTGGTTCCCTAAGCCATCCCCCGCCTTCCGCCCTCATTTTCAGTAATAATTGCATCAACCCATAAGCCTCACCCACCAGGGTGGTAATTGCCGTGGGATGGAGTCCCCTTGGGGCAAACTTTATTTCCTGCATCCATTTATATCATAAATACAGGCATAATGCTACCCAGGTAGCAGTGTTCCCCTTTACCCCGGGCTACCTTTGAAAAGCATATAATTCATTAAAAATTTAGACTTATGAAGACAATGACCACATGGATAATCGGCGCTGCCTTTCTGGCGGTAACCGGGAAAGCTGCCGCCCAGGAGGTGCTCTATGAAGCAAAAATGGATAAAAGCCAGGTTCCGGACGCTATTCTGAAGGATATTGAGCGCAACTACCCTCAGTACGCCATTACAGATTACATCGCACAGCCGATCGACCCGGAAGAAGGAAGGGAGATTTTAAACCAGGAAATCAACTCCGGAGCGGACTACGGAACGTATAAAATAACCCTGAAAGGGGAAGGGCGGAAACTCAGATCCGAAATGGAATTGGAATATGATCGGGACGGCCAGCTGCTGAATACAACCGAGCATATCCGGAATTTCGCCCCACCCGAAGCCATCCGCCTCTCGATTGCGAGAACCTACCCGGGATGGACGCTGGAGAAGGATGCTTTTGACATGGTGCATTATGGCGATGGCCTGGAAAAAGAACACTACAGGCTTACACTTGCCAAAAATGGCAAGCAGATTAAGGTGTATACCGATATTGAGGGCAATCTGCTGAACAATGACAGCAATTCCTGAGCATCCTGCCTGTTTCCGCGCGCGGAGGAAGGGATCATCTATAAAATGGATTCTAATCTGAGAAAGCGATGAAAAAAATTTGTATTGCCCTGGATTACACTCCGCTTGCGGAAAAGGTTGCGGCCACGGGTTATGCCCTGGCCAGGGCCATCGGGGCAGAGGTAACCCTGGTTCACGTAATTACGGATGTCACTTATTCGGATGCCTTCTGTGTCCCCAATATGGGGTATAACCTGGATCTCTTTCACGACAAGGCCCCATTGTATGAAGAAGTTGAACATGGAGCCGAAGATTTTTTGAATGCCACCGTCCTCAGTTTGCGGGACCAGCAAATCAAGAAAGTGGTATTAGATGGCCCTACCGCCGATGCAATCCTAAATTATGCGACGGAACACCATATGGATCTCATCGTTATGGGCACCCACGGACACAGTGGCCTGGAATCATTATTGATGGGCAATACCGCGGGCCGGATTGTCAGGTATTCAAGCATTCCCATGCTGATAGTCCCTACCGGGAATTCCGCAATGGAATCCTGAGTCATCTGCCATAGGCATCTTGGTCATTCCCGGTGCTGTCAGGGATGAAAGAAGGAAGTGAATTGTTCAAAGTGATCCCTAAGTCGTTGCCAATCTCCCCCTTTGATATACTTGCCGGGGAAAAGTGAGCTACCGAGGCCAAATCCGCTGGCTCCTGCCACAAGGTATTCGCCCATATTATCCTGGCTTATCCCCCCGGCAGGAAGTAATTTCACGGTATTGAGGGGCGCCAATACCTGTTTGATATATTCGGGGCCCAGCATCCCGGCCGGGAATACTTTCACCATGGTGGCGCCGGCTTCCCAGGCCCGGTATATTTCTGTAGGGGTATAGGCTCCGGGAAATACCGGGATTTCCTTCTTCCCACAGGCTGAAATTATTTCCGGATCCAACACCGGGGTTACTATGAACTGGGCCCCGGCATCCAGTGCCCGTTCCAGGTGCGACGTGGAACAAATGGTGCCTGCGCCCACATTCAGACTCGTCCCGTACTCCAACACACATTGGCGAATGGTTTCAGCGGCATCAGGGGAATTCCAGGTGATCTCTATGGTGGTGAGGCCAGCCATGCCATAGGCCTCCAGAATATGGCGCGTTTTCTCCTCCGGGTAGCCCCTGAGGATACCTATGATAGGGATGCGTTCAAACGATTCAAAAGAAAATCCACTCATAATGCCTTGATTTTGGTTTGGTAAAGGTGTAGCTGGCCGGCCTGTATAGCCAGGGGAGAGTTTGTTTTCAGGACGGTCAGCCGCCCCTGCCAGCCCAAAGTTTGCAGGGCATCTGCGTAAAGGGGTCTCAGAACATGGTTGCCCATCAATACAATATGATTTATGCCTTCGTCTAATGACCTCAGTTCACTTCCGATCAACAACCCGCTTAAAAAGTAATAGTTTCCTTCTTTGTCTGCCTGGTACAACAATTCTTTCACACGGATCTGGAAAAGGGCGCTTAACAGGGGATTTTTTAAGGAGTGAGCCAATCCCTCCCTGAAACTGCTCCACTGGGTGTTACCCGAAGGTGCCAGGGAATGTCCCAGGGTACTGTGATTTTTCAATAGGGTGAAGATTTCACCGGTCATATAGGTATGGATAGCAGTTATGCTTCCCAGGCTCACCTGAATATGTTTGCTGTGTGTGCCCGGGAGGATGGCCAGAAACTCGGCAGGAAGCGGGTCGGAATTCAGTTTCAGGGCCCCGATCAGTTCGGTTTCTTCCCCTCGCATAACGTCGCAATCACTTTGCAGCCCACTGATCAGGAAGATCGGGTTCGGAAGCACCGCTGATGCCTCCAGAAGGCTGACGCGGGCATCCCCTCCCTCTAGGGAGAACGGCAAAGCCGCATAAGGAAGTTCCATGATGCCAAGAGAGGAAGACGCCATACCCGAACAGATAATGGGTATTCCAGGGGTTATGAGTTCCGTGTTGCGATCCAGGTGTTCAAGCACCTTTCCCAGTACCTCGGCATAGAAGGTATACCGGTCTGTACCTCCTTTTTTCTTTTGCCAGGCATTATAAGTGTCCCGGATCCCCTGAGAGGAGGAAAATGATTGGATGGTTTCAAAGGAATCCGAGCGAACCCAGCTCATTCGGAGCATACTGGTACCCCAGTCGCAGCTAATAAATGTCGGATGTTCGGAAAGGTCCATCAGGGAATATGATTTGTTACTCCGGCCCGGCCCTGGGATCGGGTCTGCGTCACTAAGGTATTCTAATTTATGAAACCGGGGATATTGCCGTTTGCGAAATGGGTGGATATGGATAATTTTACGATATTGCAATCCCTTTTGAAAGGCACAACCGGGATATTAGCTCAGTTGGTTTAGAGCGCTGCCTTGACAGGGCAGAGGTCACTGGTTCGAATCCAGTATATCCCACTACATTCATCTTTCCCCCTCCCAATTAAGTTTCCAGCTGGTCACTGGTCCCGACGCCCCGCCCGAAGTGGCGGGGGTCGGGATGCCGACCGAAGCGTCGGCATTCGAATCCAGTATATCCCACATCAAATACATAATCCATCCGCCTCGGGCGGATGGATTT
>Ga0102953_1000914_pt1 | contig 19352 bp, 17 predicted proteins | sample SalPon2A_C_D2_MG_FD_78509 | JGI IMG/M metagenome (GOLD analysis project Ga0102953, IMG submission 78509) | Soil microbial communities from South San Francisco under conditions of wetland restoration - Salt Pond MetaG R2A_C_D2_MG | ecosystem: Environmental > Terrestrial > Soil > Wetlands | place... | reverse complement strand
GACGCCCTCCACCATCTCGCTGCCGTGGCGGTAGAGGAAGTCGCTCACCAGTCCCACCAGGTCGTTCTCGCGCACGCCGGGCCGCAGGTGCTCGTAGAGGTGGTCGTAGGCGGCGTCGACCATGCCGGCGGCGTGGGTGAGCAGGCTGATCTCGTCGACGGTCTTGATCTTGCGCGCCTCGAGCATGAGCTGCTGGCCGTCGATGACGGTGATGCCCGCCTTCTGCAGCGCGAACAGCACCGGCGGCTCGACGATATCGATGGCCACCGGATCGTTCTCCAGCCCGCGCTGGTCGAGCTCGTCCTTGATCCAGCGGGCCACCTTCTCGGCACGCCCCATCTCCGGGCTGATGGTCCCGCGCAGCATCGACACGCCGGGGCGCGAGCGCTCCGCGCCGTCGAGCCAGGGCGCGTAGAGCTGGTGGTGCTTGGCGGCCGAGCCGAAGTCCCAGAGGATCGGCTCGTCCCCCTGCGGCAGCAGCGTGAAGCGCGCCACCTTGTCCTGCGCCCAGGTGCCGATGTGGGTGCTGGTGACGTAGCGGACGTTGTTCATGTCGAAGCAGAGCAGGGCTCCCGCCTCGGAGCGCTCGAGCACCTTCTTGATGCGCGCGAGTCGTTCGGTGCGGAGGCGCTCGAAGTTGATGCGCTCCTCCCAGTCGACCGCCATGACGCCGTGTGTATGGATGGCCATGCTGATCAGCCTCCCTCGCTGAGTGGCGTGTTCCCGCAGGCTCGTCGGCGGGCCCCGGCCCGCCTCCCCTCGCCCGTCACCGGGGGCCCCCGGTGAGGCGCGGCTCGCACATCTGCCGCGCCGCCGCCGCCAGGCCGTTGGAGGTGGGGACGGTGAGGTCCTCCAGCGGCGGCGAGAAGGGAATGGGCACGTCCATCGCGCCCATGCGCCTGACGGGCGCGTCGAGGTGGTAGAAGGCGCCGTCGGCGACCACGGCGGCGATCTCGGCGCTGACGCCGTAGCTCTGGTGCCCTTCGTCGACGACGATCACGCGGCTGGTCTTGCGGGCGCTGGCGACCAGCGTGTCGACGTCGAGCGGCACCGTGGTGCGGGGGTCGACGACCTCCGCGGAGATGCCGTGCGCCTCGAGCTGCTCGGCGGCCTGCAGCGCCACGTACACCATGCTGCTGGTGGCGATGAAGGTGATGTCGGTGCCGGTGCGCTTCACGGCCGCCCGCCCCAGCGGGATGACGAGCTCCCCTTCGGGCACGGGGCCCTTGTCCTGGAAGCTGAGCTTGTCCTCCAGGATGACGACGGGGTTGTCGTCGCGGATGGCGGCCTTCATCAGCCCCTTGGCGTCCGCGGGCGTGGCAGGCAGCGCCACCTTGAGGCCGGGGACGTGGCTGACCCAGGCGTGCAGGCTCTGGCTGTGCTGGGCGGCGCTCCGGCGGGTGGCGCCGAGGGTGGTGCGCAGCACCATCGGCACCTTGAGCTTGCCGCCGGACATGTAGTGCGTCTTGGCGGCCTGGTTGACGAGCTGGTCCATCACCAACGTCAGGAAGTCGCCGAACATGAGGTCGACCACGGGACGCATGCCCGTCATGGCGGCGCCGACGGCCAGGCCGGTGAACCCCGCCTCGCTGATGGGTGTGTCGCGCACGCGCTCGGCGCCGAACTCCTCGACGAGGCCGGAGAGCACCTTGAAGGGGGTGCCCGCCTCGGCGACGTCCTCGCCGAGGATGAACACCCGCGGATCGCGGCGCATCTCCTCCGCGAGGGCCTCGTTCACGGCCTGCGCGAAGGTGATGCTTCGGACCGCCGGCGCGGCGACGGCCTCGGCGCCCCCGGACCGCTCAGGCGTAGACATGCATGCTCACCTCGCTGTCGTCGGGGTAGGGGGCCTCCAGGCCGTAGGCGACGGCCTCGGCGGCCTCGTCGCGGACCTCGGCCTCGACGCGCTCGAGGTCCGCGGGGGTGGCGATGCCCGCGTCCTGCAGCCACCGGCCGAAGATGACGAGCGGGTCGCGGTCGCGCTTCCAGTGCGATTCCTCGTCCTGGGAGCGATAGTAGTCGCGCTTGATGTCGCCGACGTGGTGGCCGTAGTAGCGGTAGGTGTGGGCCAGCAGGAAGGCGGGGCCCTCGCCCCCGCGCGCCCGCTTCACCAACGCCGTGGCGGCCTCGCTGACGGCGTTGACGTCCTGGCCGTCCACCTCCGCGGTGTGGATGCCGAAGGCGCGGGGGCGGGCAAGGATGTCGCCGGCCGTCGTCTCCTCGTAGTGGGTGTACTCGTTGTAGAGGTTGTTCTCACAGACGTAGACCACCGGCAGCTTCCAGAGCTGCGCCATGTTCATGACCTCGTAGAGGAGGCCCTGGCCGAGCGCGCCCTCGCCGAAGAAGCACACCACCACCTGGCCGCTGCCGCGCAGCTGCGCCGACAGCGCCGCCCCGGTGGCGATGCCCGCCGAACCGCCCACGATGGCGTTCGCCCCGAGGTTGCCGTTGTCCTGGTCGGCGATGTGCATGCTGCCGCCCTTGCCTCGGTTGTAGCCGGACACCTTGCCGAGGAGCTCGGCGAACATCAGGTCGAGGCGGGCGCCCTTGGCGATGCAGTGGCCGTGGCCGCGGTGCGTGCTGGTGATGTTGTCGCCTTTCTGCAGGGCGTTGCACACACCCACCGCCACCGCTTCCTCGCCGGCGTACATGTGCGTGAGGCCGGGCATCTTGGCGGTCAGGTAGAGCTCGTTGGCGTGTTCCTCGAACACGCGGATGCGCATCATCTGACGGTAGGTGAAGAGGTGCTCGGCGGCCGCCTCCTCGGCGGGAGCCTGCGCCTCGCCGACGTGGGACGACGCCTCGCCGCCGCGGGCCGTCTCGGCGCGAGCCGAGCCCCTTCCGGCCCTGGCCTTCCCGCCCGACTTCCGTGGCGTGGGCTTGCTCGCTGCGGATCGACCGCTCACGCGTGGCTCCTTCCCCCTGGCACGGGACACGCGCTCGGCCGCGGCTCGCGGCTCAGGCGGCGTCACCGTCCAACTCGGCATCGGCTCCGGGGCCCGAGGGCCTCAGCGCCTGCTTGCTGTCTCGGCGCACCTGCGTGAGGTGCGCCAGCATCGCGGTCCTGGCCGCGTCGGCGTCGCGCGCCTCGATGGCGGCGAGGATGCGGCGGTGGTGGCGCTGGCCGCGGACCGGCCCGCCTCCCACCTGGAATATGTGCCCCCGCAACTCCTGCAGCAGGTCCACCACGGAGTCGAGGAGCCTCGGGATGAAGTGGTTCTGGGTGGCGACGGCCAGCGCGACGTGGAAGCGGTTGTCGGCCTCGATGAAGGTGTCGGCGTCGTCCAGGGCCGCGTCCATGTCCTCGATGGCCCGCTTCAATGCTTCGAGGTCGTCGTGCTTGCGGTAGCGGGCGGCGCGCGCGGCGATCTCGGGCTCGAGCAGCTCGCGCACCTCCACCATCTCGCCGACGCGCTCCTCGGACGCCAGTCCCATCATCATCCGCAACGACTGCTTCAGCGCGTCGGCGGTGCCGTCGACGACGAAGGTGCCCTGACCGCGGCGGACCTCGACCAGGCCGCTCTGGATGAGCGTCTTCATGGCCTCGCGGATCACCGTGCGGCTCACGCCGTAGCGTTCGCCGAGATTGCGCTCGTTGGGGAGCTGGTCGCCACTCGTCAGCTCGCCGGCAAGGATCTGGTGGCGGATCCTCTCGACGACCTGCTCGTAGAGCTTGCGATGTTGTAAGACGTCGGCCATGTTGCAAACCCATGCATGGGATGAAATGTCTTGCAGGAGGTATGGTGGTATTACCACTACTCCGGTGGTGCGAACCTAGCACGCTCGCCGACGGACTGTCAAGGTTCCTGGACGCGCGAAAGAGGTTTGACAGCCCCCGCTCGGTATGCTAACGTTGAGCGCGTCCACAACTAGATTCCGCAGGTCTTTTCGAGATAGAAGCGCCGGCTCTTCGGGGCCCGCCCGGAGCGGGCGAACCGGCCGGTGAGAAGGGGTGGTCGAGGCGTCGCGAGCGAGACCCAACGACAGGTGGTATGACCACCACACCACTAATAGTTATCGAGAGTGCGGCCGCGGCGCGGCACCTGCGGGGTGCCGGGCCGGCCGCCGGCCGCGCCGCGCAGGCGCGCGCGGCGCCGGGCGCGCCCCGGCCTGGAACGAGGAGGAGTGCTGGCAATGGCTGAGCTAGGGTTCGTCGGCCTCGGGGTCATGGGCGGCAGGGTCGCGAAGCGGCTGATCGATGCGGGGCACGACGTCACCGGCTACAACCGCACCAGATCCAAGGCGGACTGGTTGCTGCAGGCGGGAATGCGCTGGGGCGAGAGCCCGCGCGCCGTGGCCGAGGCGGCCGACATCGTGTTCAGCATGGTCACCAACACCGGAGCGCTGCAGAGCGTGACCGAAGGGGACGACGGCATCCTGGCGGGCCTGGCGCCCGGCAAGATCTACGTCGACATGAGCACCGTCAGCCCCGCGTTCAGCCGGGGCCTGGCCGAGAAGGCGAAGGCCAGGGGCGCCAGCATGCTCGACGCCCCCGTGTCGGGCAGCGTCGAGACGCTCGAGCAGGGCAAGCTCACCTACATGGTGGGCGGCGACCGCGCCGTGTTCGAGGAGGTGGAGCCCATCCTCCTCGACGTGGGGCCGAAGGCAACATACGTGGGGGGGAACGGGCTGGCGGTCACCATGAAGATCGCCACCAACCTCAGCCTGGCGGTGCAGATGCTGGCCTTCAGCGAGGGCCTGCTGCTGGCCGAGCGCAGCGGCATCGCGCGGGAGACGGCTGCGGAGGTGCTCCTCCACAGCGTCATCGCCTCGCCGATGGTCAAGTACCGCGGCCCGTTCGTCCTGGCCATGCCCGACGAGGCGTGGTTCGACGTGAACATGATGCAGAAGGACATGAACCTCGCGCTCGAGCTGGGCCGCGAGGTCAACGTGCCGCTGCCCACCACGGCCGTCACCAACGAGATGCTGACCGCGGCCCGCGGCCTCGGCCTCGACAAGCAGGACTTCGCCGTGGTCTTCGAGGTGCTGGCGCGCCTCTCCGGCGGGGGGAGCGCCGGGGGTAGAGGGTCGTGAGCGCCGAGCGGCTGCGCGGAGAGTCCGTCGCGCGCTCGGCGCAGCCGGCGGCGGGCGAGGCCCGGCTGGGCGAGTTCGGCTGCTTCGTGGCCGGTCAGTGGCTGCGTACCGGCGACCGCATGGAGGTCCGCAGCCCGTACGACGGCGAGCTGCTGGCCGTCGTGCACCGCGCCGGCCCGGAGCAGATCGAGGCCGCCATCGCGCAGGCCACCCACGCCTTCCAGGCGACCCGGCGCATGCCCGTGTGGCAGCGCGCCGAGGCGCTGGCACGGATCGGCGCCGGCATCGAGGCGCGCCGCGAGGACCTGGCGCAGACCATCGCGCTGGAGGCCGGCAAGCCCATCGCGGCCGCGCGCGGCGAGGTCGACCGCGCCGCCTTCACCTTCCGTGTCGCCTCCGAGGAGGCCAAGCGGATCTACGGCGAGATCGTGCCGCTCGACTGGATCCCCGGCCTCGAAGGGCGCGAGGCTCAGGTGCGCCACGTGCCGCTGGGGCCGGTCGCGGGCATAAGCCCCTTCAACTACCCGCTGAACCTGGTCGCGCACAAGGTGGCCCCGGCGCTGGCGGCCGGCGACACCATCGTGCTCAGGCCCGCCAGCCAGACGCCCCTGTCGGCGCTCGCGCTCGCCGACATCGTGCAGGGGACCGCCTTCCCGGACGGCGCCTTCAGCGTGGTGCCGAGCAGCACCGCCGACGCCGCGCCGCTCGTCGAGGACGAGCGCATCCGCCTGCTCACCTTCACCGGCAGCCCCGCCGTGGGCTGGTCGCTCAAGAGCCGGGCAGGGCGCAAGCGTGTCACCCTCGAGCTGGGCGGCAACGCCGGCGTCATCGTGCACAAGGACGCCGACCTGGCGTTCGCCGCCGAGCGCGTCGTGTGGGGCGGCTTCCAGTACGCCGGCCAGTCGTGCGTGTCGGTGCAGCGCGTGTACGTTCACGAGGACGTCTACGACGCCTTCAAGGAGGCGCTCGTGCCGATGGTGGAGGCGCTGCGCGTCGGCGACCCGCTCGACGAAGCGACCGACGTCGGCCCGGTGATCGACGCCGGCGCCGCCGAGCGCATCGAGGCGTGGGTCGAGGAGGCGCGCCGGGGCGGGGCGAAGCTCCTGGCCGGCGGCGCCCGCGAGGGCAACCTGTGGCCGCCCACGCTGCTCGAAGGCGTGGAGCCGGCGATGAAGGTGTGCAACCAGGAGGTCTTCGCGCCGATGATCGGCCTCTACCGCTACGGCGACATCGCCGAGGCGGTGCGCGCCGTGGACGACAGCGATTTCGGGCTGCAGGCGGGCCTGTTCACCAACGACTGGCGCGTGATCCGCGCGGCCTTCGACGGCATCGAGGTGGGGGGCCTCAACGTCAACGACGTGCCCACGTTCCGCGTCGATCACATGCCCTACGGCGGCGTCAAGCAGTCCGGCGCGGGGCGCGAGGGATTGCGGTACGCGATCCAGGAGATGAGCGAGATGAAGCTGCTGACGCTCAACCCCAGGTGACTGGGGGAGCTGTCGTCGCAACGCCCGTTCCGGAGGGAGGTGACCGCGACTTTCCGAGCGACACGCACGTGGAGGGGCACGGCTAACCGAGCCGCATCCAAGATGTCCGACCGGAGGACCCAGGAGGTAGAGAGATGTTCAAGACGCTGACAAGAACGTTGATGGGGGCGCTGGCGGCGGCGGCGCTGGCCGCGACCGGCCTCGCCATGGCGCAGAGTCCCCTCAAGATCGGGATCTCGCTGCCGCTGAGCGGCGACTTCTCGCAACCGGGCGGCGCCGCCAAGAAGGGCTACCAGGTCTGGCAGAAGATCGTGAACGACTCGGGCGGGCTGCTCGGCCGTCAGGTCACGCTCGACATCAAGGACGACGCCAGCGACCAGAACACCATCGTCTCCGACTACCAGCGCCTCATCACGCAGGACAAGGTCGACCTGCTGCTGGGGACCTTCTCCTCGTTGCTGAACCTGCCGGCCTCGGCCGTCGCGGAGAAGTACCACATGGTCTACGTCGAGCCCGCCGGCGGCGCGCCGAACATGTTCAACCGCGGCTTCCAGTACCTGTTCTTCGCGCAACAGGCCACGGCGCCGCACCAGGCCGACCTGTTCGCTCAGTGGGTGAAGTCGCTGCCGGCGGACCAGCGGCCCAAGACGGCCGCCTACCCGACGCAGGACGACCCCTTCACCAAGCCCGTCATCGAGGGCATCCGGCAGCAGCTCGAGGCGGCCGGCGTGAAGACCGTCTACCAGACCACCTACCCGCCCGATACCTCGAACTTCGACACCATCGCCAACGCCATCAAGAACAGCGGCGCCGACCTGGTCGCCGAGGGGGCCGTGTTCCAGGACGGGGTCGGCATCATCCGGTCGTTCCAGAAGCTGGGCTACAGCCCCAAGGTGCTGTTCGAGACCTCGGCGCCCTCGCAGAGCCAGGAGTTCTCCAGCGCCATCGGCATGGCGAACACCGAGGGCATCTTCTACACGGTGAGCTGGAACTCGCAGCTCCCCACCCATCAGAACAAGCAGTTCCTCGACACCTACCAGCAGATGTTCGGCGCCGGCCAGATCCCGGAAGAGGACGCCGCGGACGCCTTCGCCACCGCGCAGACGCTGCAGACGGCCGTCGAGGCGGTCGGGTCGCTCGACCAGACCAAGATCAAGGACTGGCTGCACGCCAACTCCGTCGACACCATCCTCGGGAAGCTGTCCTGGGATGAGACGGGCGCACCGCAGCAGACCTTCCTCCTCGCCCAGTGGCAGAAGGGCAAGGCCGAGATCGTGCTGCCGCGCGAGCTCGCCACCTCGCCGACGATCACGTTCCCGAAGCCTGGATGGCAGTAAGGCCACGTACGAGCGCGGAACGGCGGGACCCCTTCGCGGGGTCCCGTCGTTCCACGCGCTCCCGTTCGGGCCGCGCTCATCGCCGCCGGAACCGCGCGCCGCGCTCGCCGGGGCACGCGGCCGTGCCCCCGCAACGCCGGGGCGTTCGCTAGGAGACGCATGACACTGCTGGTCCAGACGATCCTCCTGGGGCTGTTGATCGGGGGGGTCTACGCCCTGTTCGCGTCCGGCCTGACCCTCGTCTTCGGGGTCATGGGCATCGTGAACGTCGCGCACCCGGCCTTCCTGGTGCTCGCCGGCCTGTTCACCTACGAGCTCTGGTCACGCCTCGGCATCGACCCCTTGCTGCTGACGCTGATCACCACGCCCGTGATGTTCGCTCTGGGCTGGCTGGTCTACAAGGGGCTGGTCGCCCGGGTCAGGTCGTCGTCGGCGTCGATGTCGGTGGTGCTGACCTTCGGCCTCGCCATCGCGCTCGAGGGCGCGATGGGGATGACCTGGAAGAACGTCTTCCGGTCCGTGACCCCCGTGTATTTCAACCAGTCGTTCCACGTCGGCGCGCTGGTGCTGCCCAAGGCTCAGGTCTTCGGGTGCGCCGCGTCGGCGGTGGTGCTGCTGCTTCTCTATCTGCTGCTGAAGCGCACCTGGATCGGCCGTGCCATCCGCAGCGCCTCCGAGAACCCCGAAGGCGCGCACCTCGTCGGCATCGACATCGGCACGGTCTCCGCCTTCACCTTCGCGATCGGGATCGCCACCGCCGGTGTGGGCGGCTCGATCATGTCCATCCTCTACCCCATCTTCCCGGCCTCGCAGTACGTATGGATCTCCCGCACGCTGGGCATCATCGTGCTCGGCGGCATGGGCAGCCTGCCCGGCGCGGTCCTCGGGGCCCTCATCCTGGGCGTCGCCGAGACGCTCACGGCGACCTACATCTCCACGCAGTGGTCGGTGGTCGTGTTCTACCTGGTCATCCTGGTCGTTCTCCTGGTCAAGCCCGAGGGCCTCATGGGGGCGCGCATGCGCAGGGACGTGGTGGCGTGACCGCCGAGTCCGGTCCCGTCGCCGCCCGCAGGCCCTTGCTCACGCTGCGCAACGTGCTGTTCGCGCTGGCCTTCGCAGCGCTGGTCGCGTTCCCGTTGCTGTGGCCGGGCGATCAGTACCGCCAGACCGTGCTGATCCTGATCTTCGTGCTGGGCGTCATGGCCACCGGCTGGAACGTGATCGCCGGCTTCACGGGATACGTGTCGCTGGGGCAGAGCGCCTTCCTGGGCCTCGGCGCGTACACGGTGGGGCTGCTCGCCCACAGGGTGCACGTCTCGCCGTTCCTGCTCGCGCCGTTGGGCGGCGTCGTGGCGGCTGCGATGGCGGTGCTGCTCGGCGCGACCATCATGCGCAATCGCGGCCACGCCTACGTCATCATCACCATCGCCTTCCTGTTCCTGATGCAGGCGATCGGCCTCAACGCCCCCGGCTTCACCGGCGGATCGAACGGCGTCACGCTGCCGCTGCCGCCGTGGCCGCTGGCCGTGGGCAACATGCCCTTCTACTACAGCCTGCTCGCGTTGATGGTGCTGTCCACGTTGATGACCTGGTGGATCCGCCGCACGAAGTTCGGCATGGGTCTGGTCGCCATCCGCGAGGACGAGGACAAGGCCGCCTCCATCGGCGTGCGCGCCAGCGTCTACAAGGTCCTCGCGACCGTTGCCAGCGGCGTGCTCATCGGCGTCGCCGGCGGTATCTACGCCTACTTCCTCACCTTCATCGACCCGCGCGGCATGTTCGACATCCTGGTCAGCGTGCAGATCGTGCTGGCCACCCTGCTGGGCGGCCTGGGGACGATATGGGGGCCGGTGCTGGGCGCCTTCCTGGTGGTGCCCATGAACGAGATCACCAACGGCGTGGTGGCCGCGCAGGGCGTGCACCTGTTCGTGTTCGGGCTGGTGCTCATGGCGGTGGTCATGTTCCTGCCGCAGGGGTTGATCCCCACCGTGCGCGGATGGCTCGACAAGCGCCGTGAGGGTCACGGCGCCGTGGCGTTCGAGCGTCGGCAGAGCGCCCCTCGGGCGGTGGAGCTGACCGTGGCCCCGGGGGCCGAGGCCACCCGGCGTTGGGCCCGCGGCCGCGAGGCCGGCGCGCCGCTCTTGAAGGTCGACGGCCTGGTCAAGCGCTTCGGCGGCATCACCGCCGTCGACGGCTGCTCCTTCTCGGTGCAGCAGGGGAGCCTCACCGGGCTGATCGGGCCCAACGGCTCGGGCAAGACCACCGTGTTCAACCTCATCAGCGGGATGATGCGCGCCGACCGTGGCGAGATCAGCTTCGACGGGGAGCGCATCGACAAGCTGCAGCCGTGGGACCGCGCCTACCTGGGGCTGGGGCGCACCTTCCAGAGCACCCGCCTGTTCCCCAGGCTCACCGTGATGGAGAACGTGGTGGCCCCCCTCAAGCGCTTCGACTGGAGACTGCTGCCCGCCGACGCCGTCAGCGGCCGCGAGGCCAGGCGCGCGCTCGAGCTGCTCGACTTCGTCGGCCTGGCCGACTTCGGACCGCAGCCTGCCTGGCAGCTGTCCTTCGGGCAGAAGAAGCTGGTCGAGCTGGCGCAGCTGCTCATGCTGGAGCCGCGGCTGATCCTGCTCGACGAGCCCGCCGGCGGCATCAACCCCGGGCTCATCGAGCGCATCGCGGACACGATCCGGGCGCTCAACAAGCAGGGGCTCACCTTCGTGATCGTGGAGCACAACATGCCCATGGTGCTGGAGCTGTGCGACGCCATGCTGGTCATGGCCGGCGGCCGGGTCATCGCCGAGGGCACGCCCGACGCCATCCAGTCCAACCCGCTGGTGCTCGACGCCTACCTGGGCGAGGACTGGAGCACCGAGACCGAGATGGAAGGGGCGCGGAGCTGATGGGCGCCGCGCTCGAGATGCTGGGCGTGGTGTCCGGCTACGGCGGCGCCCGCGTGCTGCAGGGCGTCGACCTGGCCGTTCAATCCGGCGCCATCACCTGCGTGGTGGGGCCCAACGGCGCCGGCAAGTCCACGCTCCTGAAGACCGTCAGCGGGGTGTGCAGAGCGGTGGAGGGGAGCATCCGGCTGGGCGGCGAGGTCACCCTGTCGAAGCTCAGCCCCAGCGAGATCCTCGCCCGGGGCGTGGTGCAGGTGCCGCAGCAGAACGCGCTGTTCCCCAGCCTCACGGTCAGGGAGAACGTGCTGATGGGCGCCTACATCATCCGCAAGCGGCCGGCGCTGGTGCGCCAGCGCCTGCGCGAGGTGGAGGACCTCATCCCCATCGTGCGCGACCGCGCCGGCGACCGTGCCGGCAACCTCTCCGGCGGGCAGCGGCGCGCCGTCGAGTTCGCGCGCTCCCTCATGCTCGACCCCTCCCTGGTGCTGCTGGACGAGCCCTCGCTGGGGCTCGACCGCAAGAGCCTGAAGCAGGTGTGGGGCCTCATCGCGGATATGCGCGACCGCGGCCGCACCATCCTGCTGGTCGAGCAGAACGTGCGTCTGGGCCTCGGCGGTGCCGACTACGGGGTGGTGCTCGAAGGCGGCCGCGTCCGCCTCCAGGGGCTGGCCCGGGAGGTCCTAGAGCACCCCGAGATCGCGGACTTGTACCTCGGCGGAACGGTGCGCGATGCGTGAGCGGCGCGACGCTGCCGTCGGCGCCCTCCGGAGCGCCGGGGCGCGCGGCGGGCCGCGGCCGACGGGGGCGCCGTGAGCGGGGTGCTGTGGGCGGCCGTGGCCGGCATCGCCTACGGGCTCTTCCAGGCCGTGAACCGCGGCACTCTGGTCGACGCCGGCGTACTGGAGTCGACGTTCATGCAGCTGCTGGTGAGCTCGCTGGTGCTGGTGGCGCTGGTGCTCGGCCTGCACGGCACCGACCTGGGGCGCGTGCCGCCGGCGGCCGTCGTCTACTTCGGGCTGGCGGGGCTCGTCCACTTCCTGGGCGGCTGGACGCTGTTGAACCGCAGCCAGAAGGCGCTGGGCGCCGCTCGCACCAGCCCGCTGCTCGCCACCGTGCCGCTCTTCGGCACGGTGCTGGCGCTGGCCGTGCTGCGTGAGGTTCCGAGCGCAGCCGCGGTGGCGGGCATGCTCACCATCGTGGCCGGGGTCTACGTGGTGCAGCTCGACCGGGCGCGCCGGCAGCGGCGCCCGGCCGTTGCCGGCGGCGGCGCAGCGGGCGCCGCTGCCGGCGCGGCGCGCGGCGGGTGGCTGGCGTCGCTGGCGTCCTCCCGCTTCGGCCTGGCCGCGGAGGTGTGCTGGTCGCTCAGCCCGCTGTTCATCCGCCGCGGCCTGGACGCCATGGACCGCCCCATGCTGGGCGTGACCATCGGGTTGCTCGCCGCCACGCTGGCCTACGGCGCCGTGCTGGCGGTGGGGCGCCGCGCTCCCTGGCGCGGCATCCCGGGTCGCGTGATGGGCTGGAAGGTCTTCGCCGGGGTGCTGGTGGGCGTCGCAACCTGGACGCGCTGGTACGCCCTGTCGCTCAACCCCGTGACGGTGGTGTTGAGCCTCGGTCTTCTGTCGGTCCCCACCGTGATCGCGCTCGCGCCGGCGCTCGCCGGCCGTCATCTGGAGCAGGTCACCCGGCAGGTCGTGCTGGGCTCGGCGCTGGTGGTCGCCGGAGCGCTGGTGCTGGTCGCGCCGGGCGTGAGGAGCTCGCTATGAGCGGTGACGACAGACCCGTCGACGACAAGCCCGTGGCCGCACGCACCATCGACGTCCACTGCCACGTGATCGTCCCCGAGATGCTGCGCGGCCCCGGCGGCGCGGAGGCGTGGCGGCCGGACGTCACCTGGGAGGACGGCCAGCAGGTGGTGGAGTTCCGCGGGAAGCGCATCCGCTCGGCGGTGCGCGAGTTCGTGCGGGTGGAGCGCATCCTCGAGGAGGCCGCCTCCGAGGGCGTCGACCACGTGGTGCTGTCGCCCTGGGTCAACCTGCTGCCTTTCGGGCTCGAGCTCCCCGAGGCGCTGGACGTGTGCGCGCTCCAGAACGAGGCGCTCTCGCGCCTGGCGCGGGACGGCGCGGGGCGCGTCAGCGCGCTGGGAGTGGTGCCGCTGCAGGATCCGGAGCGGGCCGCCGAGGAGCTGACGCGGGCGATGCGCCTGCCCGGCGTGCTGGGGGTGGAGACGAGCGCCAGCGTGCAGGGGCGCTACCTCGGCGACGACCGCTTCGAGCCGTTCTGGGCGGCCGCGGAGGAGACCGGCGCGCTGGTCTTCGTCCACCCCACCACGCGCGGCTTCGGCCTGCCGGTGTTCGACGACTACTACATGTGGAACGCGGTGGCGAACCCCATGGAGACGGCGGTGACCGGCGCCCACATGGTGCTGGCCGGGGTGCTCGAGCGCCACCCGCGCCTGCGCGTGCTGCTGGCGCACGGCGGCGGCGCGCTGCTGGCGCTGCGCGGCCGGCTGCGGCACGCCGCCTCGTTCCAGCCGCAGGCGCGCGCCCGCCTGCAGGGCGATCTCGACGCATCGCTGCGGCGTTTCTACTACGACACCGTGACCTTCGACGAGGACCTGCTCGGCGCGCTGGTGGGGTACGTCGGCGCGGAGCGCGTCCTGCTCGGTTCGGACCGCCCCTTCGACATGGGCACCGCCCGGCCGGTGGAGGAGGTGCGGGCGTTGGGCCTGCCGGCGGAGCAGGAGCGGGCGATCCTCGCGGGCAACGCCGGCGCCCTGATCCGGGAGGCGGCCGGGTCGGGCTGAGCGGGTCGGGCTGAGCGGGCCGGGTGGGGCCGGCCCCGCGGAAGGGAGTGAGGCGTGGACGAGAGCTTCGACGTGGTAGTGGCGGGCGCCGGGCACAACAGCCTGGTGACGGCCGCCTATCTGGCCAAGGCGGGGTTCTCGTGCCTGGTGCTGGAGTCGCGCGACGAGGTGGGCGGCGACACCAACACCGAGGCGCTGACCCTGCCGGGCTTCCGGCACGACGCCTGCTCGACGGCCCACAACCTGATCCAGGCGAGCCCGCTCCTGAAGGACGACGAGCTGGGGCTGTCCGGCTACGGCCTGGAGTACCTCCACCCCGATCCGGTGGTGCACCTGCCGTTCCCCGACGGCACGAGCATCACGCAGTGGCGCGACGAGAAGCGCACCGCCGAGGAGCTGGCGCGTTTCAGCCGGCGCGACGCCGAGGCGTACCTGCGCCACCTCGAGGCGTACGCCTCGGTCGCGCCGCTGTTCACGCGCTACCGCTACACCCCCATCGGGTGGGGCCCGTCGCTGACGGAGCTGCTCGCCACCCACCCGCAGGGCAACGTGTGGCTGCGGCGGCAGGCGATGAGCGCGTGGGAGATCGTCCGGGACGGCTTCGAGGAGCCGCACGTGCGCGCCTTCATGCTGTGGATGGCGTTCATGACCATGCAGCCGCCGCAGCGGCCGGGGACCGGCATGCTCGCCTACTCGCTCGTCTACGGCCGGCAGCGGCACAGCTGGACGCTCCCGCGCGGCGGTTCGGGGGCGCTTCCGGCTGCGCTGGCACGGCTCATCGAGGCGCACGGCGGCGCGATCCTGACCGGCAAGCGCGTGACCGGCCTGGTGCTCGAGGGCGGCCGTTGCGCCGGCGTGGTCACGCAGGACGGGGCGCGCCACCTGGCGCGCAGGGCGGTGCTGTCCACCGTCCACATCAAGCACCTCGTCGACATGGCGCCCGCCGAGGCGTGGGGCGAGGACTTCGTCTACGCCGTGAGGACCTGGCGCCCCGGGGTGTCGATGTTCGTCACCCACTACGCCACCAGCGAAGCGCCGGCGTTCGCCGCGCCGGACGGGGGCGTCCTCACCGCCTCCGCCAGCGGCACGCCGGTGTCGGTGGAGCGCATGCTGCGTATCGGTCCGGAGTTCGCCGCCGGCCGCGTGTCGCTGGACGACCCGGTGCTGCTGGTGCTTTGCCAGACGGTGGCGGACCCCTCGCGCGCGCCCGAAGGGCGGCACACCCTCAAGGTGGTCGGCTTCCAGCCCTACGAGCTGCCGGAGGGCCCCGAGCGCTGGGACGCCATCGAGGAGGAGGTCGCCGAGGCGAACCTGGCGCAACTCCGGCGCTACGCGCCGAACCTCGTCCCGGACACGATCCTGGCGCGCGTGATCGAGAGCCCGCTGGGGCTCGAGCGCTTCAACGAGCACAACTGGCACGGCTCCTGCCACGGCGGCGACGCCGACCCGGCGCAGTCCGGCGCGCTGCGGCCGGCGGCGGGATGGGCGGCGCACCGCACGCCCATCCCCGGTCTCTACCAGACCGGCGCCACCACCCACCCGGGCGGCAGCGTCTCCGCCGGGCCGGGCCGGAACGCCGCCATGGTCATGCTGCGAGATCTCGGAACCAGCCTCGAGGAGGTCGTCCACAGTGGCTGACAAGACCGTGCCTTACGACGCCGTGCCCGAGCGCGCCGCGCATCGCGACACCGTGCCCTACGGGAACGCCATTCCCGACGGGAGCCGCCCGAGATGAGCGGTCCGGACGCGAAGATCCGCTCCGCGGTGGCCAACTGGGCCCCCCGCTTCACCTCGCAGGGGGTGGACTACAACGACTTCGTGCGCGTCACCTCGGGGCTGGAGCGGTGGGAGGAGTGGCTGCCCGCCTGGGTCGCCAACGGCGACGTACACGCCGCGCTGGCCGAGGAGGCCGAGGGGGCGGGGCGGCTCCGCACGGCGGGGGAGGCGTGGGTGCGCGCCGCGCTCAGCTACCACTTCGCGAAGTTCGTGTGGATGGTCGACATGGCCCGCCACCGCGACGCCGCGGACAGGGCGGTGGCCGCCATGCGCGCCGCCCACCGGCTCCTCGACCCGAGCGCCGAGCGGATCGAGGTCCCCTACCTCGGGGGCGCGATGGTGGCGAACCTGCGGCGCCCCGCGGGCGCCGCGCGGCCGCCGTTGGTGCTGCTGCTGCCCGGCCTCGACTCCACCAAGGAGGAGTTCTTCCACTGGGAGAACGTCTTCCTGGCGCGGGGCATGGCCACCCTCTCGCTGGACGGCCCCGGCCAGGGCGAGACGGGCGCCCACTCGCACATCGCGCCCGCCTACGAGGTGGGGCCGGCGGCGATGCTCGACCGCTTGGAGGGCCGCTCGGACCTCGACCTCGCGCGCACCGGCGTGGTCGGCGTGTCTCTCGGCGGCTACTACGCGCCCCGCACGGCCGCCTTCGAGCCGCGGGTGAAGGCGGCGTGCGCCATCGGCGGGCCCTACGACTTCGGGGCCAACTACGACGGGCTGCCGCCGATCACGCGCGAGACCTTCCTGCACCACTCGGGCGCCGCGGACCAGGCTGAGGCGCGGCAAGCGGCCGCACGCCTCAGCCTGGAGGGCGTGGCGGAAAGCATCCGCCAACCTCTGCTGGTCATCTTCGGCAAGCGCGACCGGCTGATCCCATACGAGCAGGCGGAGCGGCTGGCGGCCGAGGCGCCCCGGGCCGAGTTGGTGATGTACCCGGACGGCAACCACGTGTGCAACAACCTGCCGTACAAGTATCGCCCGCTGGCGGGCGACTGGATGGCGGAGCGCCTCGCCGATGTTCGCTAGGTTCAGCGCTACGGAGATGGCGCGCCGCTGGCGGCTCGCCCGCGCGCTGATGGACGCCCACGGCCTGGACGCCCTGCTGCTGTTCGGCAACTCGGGCGTCAACCGCCACAACGAGGCCAACGTCTTCTGGCTGTCCAACCATCTCGACCTGCACCACTGCTACCTGGTGGCGCCACGGGACGAAGGGCTCGAGCCCGCGCTCTTCACGGGACTCACCAACCACGTGCCCAACGCCCGCCAGGTCTCGGACGTGCCGCACATCGAGTGGGGCGGCTACGACCCGGCGGCCACCGTGGCGGCGCGGCTGCACGCCCAGGGCCTCGGCGAGGCGCGCGTCGGGCTGGTCGGGGTCAACGCCACCTTCGGCATGGGCATGCCCTACCAGCACCTGGAGACCCTCAGGCGGGAGCTGCCGGCGCTACGGACGCTCGACGTCACGCGCGCCTTCGCCGCGCTCCGCGCGGTCAAGTCCGAGGAGGAGATCGCCTGGCTGCGGCGCGCCGCCGAGCTCACCGATCGCACGGTCTACGCGCTGGAGGCCGAGGTCCGTCCCGGCATGCCGGAGTACGCGCTGCTGGCCGTCATCGAGGCCGCCTACCGCGCCGACGGCGGCCAGCCCCACATCGCCTTCCTGCGCTCCATGCCGATGGACGCCCCCAACGGCTGCCTGCCGGCGCAGAACCCGTCGGACCGCCGCATCCGGGAGGGCGACGTCATCATCACCGAGATCAGCGCCTCGTACTGGGGCTACTCCGGGCAGATCCACCGCCCGGTGTTCGTGGGGCGCGAGCCCACGCCCGCCTGGCGAGACATGTTCGACACCGCCCGGGCGGCCTACGACCGCATCGCCGCCGCCATGACGCCGGGCTCGTGCGAGGCGGACGTGATCCGTGCCGGCGCGGTCATCGGCGAGCGCGGCTACGCCATCTACGACGACCTCGTGCACGGCTACGGCGTCGACATCCACCCACCCATCGTCGATCGCTCGTGCGTGCGCTACTGGTCGCCGGCGGTGGCCGAGATGCCCCCGGCCGGCCGCGCCTTCGAGCGGAACATGGCCATCGTGATCCAACCCAACCCCGTCACCCACGACGAGCGTATGGGCCTGCAGCTCGGCGCGCTGACCGTGGTGACCGAGGCCGGCGCCGAGTCGCTGCACCGGGTGCCGTTCGAGCCCGTGATCGCGGCGGCGTGAGCGGGACGGCCCCGTGACCGCAGGCGATCCGGCCGCCGTGGGCCTGGGCCTCGTCGGCGTGGGCCGCTGGGGGATGCGGCTCGGCGCGGCGGCGGGGCGAGCGGAGGGCGTGCGCGTCGCCCGCTGCTTCGCCCGCGACGCGGGGGCGCGCGCGGCGGCCGCGGAGGAACTGGGGTGCCGCCCGGCGGCGTCGCTCGAGGCCCTGCTGAAGGACCCCGAGGTGGAAGGGGTGGTGCTGGCCACCCCCAACCATGCGCACGAGTCCCTGGCCGTGGCCGCCGCCGGGCACGGCAAGCACGTCTTCGTGGAGAAGCCCATCGCCACCGAGACGGCGGCGGCCGAGCGCATGGCCGGCGCCTGCCGCGCAGCCGGGGTGGCGCTGCAAGTGGGCCACTGCTTCCGCCGGCTCGGCGCCTCGCGCGCGGCGGCGGCGCTGGTGGCACAGGGGGCCTTGGGGAAGGTGGTGCTGGCCGAAGCCAGCTTCTCGCTGCCGGGCGCGTTCGCCCCGGGCAACTGGCGCGCCAGCCGCGACACGCTGGAGGGCGGTCCGCTCATCCAGCTGGGCGTCCACCACGCCGACACGCTGCTCGCCTGGCTGGGCCCGGCGGTGCGCGTGAGCGGCTCGCTGGCGCGCCTGGCGGCCGAGGTCGACATCGACGACGTGGCGGTGGCGGTGCTGGAGCACGCCTCCGGCGCCCGCTCGATCGTCGCCTGCAGCTACGTCTCGCCGAGAACCTACCGGCTGCGGCTCTACGGCACGGAGGCCAACCTGGAGCTGCGCACCGACATGCGCCTGTGGCCGAACGCCGAGCGCATGGACGCCGGCACCACGCTCACGCTCGAGCGTGGCGCGGAGACGGAGGCGGTCCCGTTCGAGCCTCGGGACATGCTGGTGGACGAGCTCGAGGCGTTCGCGCGGAGCGTGCGCACCGGCGCGGAGCCGGAGACGGGCGCCGCCGCGGGCATGGCGGCGCTGGAGGTGGTGCTTGGCGCGGTCCGCTCGTCGCGCTCGGGCGGGGCGGGGCAGCCGCTGGCGGCGGCCGCCCCGGCCCAAGGCACGCGTATGGACGCCGGCCGGGTCTAGGCTGGCGGGGAAGGAGCGAGGGAATGGACAAGCAACGGATCAGCTACGTGGACGTGGGGTCGATCCAGGACCCGAAGGTGCTGACGGAGCTGCAGCGCTGCGCCCGGGAGGGCACGCCGCGCCCGGAGAGCTCGGCGGTGCGCGCGCACGTGCCGGCGGTGTTCTGGTCGTTCGCCGACAGCTGGCGCGACGTGTTCCGCAACGGCGTGTGCGACCACGCCATCAAGGAGCTGTGCCGGGTGTACGTGTCGCGCTCGGTGAAGTGCGAGTACTGCGGCAACCAGCGCTCCATGGCGGCGGCGAAGGACGGGCTCGCGGAGGACGACTACCGCGCGCTGATGGAGTTCGAGAGCTCGGAGCGGTATGACGAACGCCAGAAGGCGGCGCTGTCGCTGGCGCAGGCCATGGCCTGGCACAGCGACCTCAGCGACGACGACTGGGAGCGGCTGCACCGCCACTTCAGCGAGCCACAGCTGGTGGAGCTCGGCTACTTCATCGGCCTGACGCTGGGGCAGCAGAGCTTCCTGCGCCTCCTGAACATCGGTCATCACGAGGTGCTCGACCTGGGCGACGCATCGATGGCGCCGGGGTTCGAGACCAGGGAGGCGATGGCGGAGACGGTGGCGGCGGAGGACTACTGGGCGCGGAAGTAGCGGCGTCGGGCGCGGGGGGCGGGCGCAGCCCGGTGCGGCCGGGCCGCGCCCGGCCCG
>Ga0102953_1000912_pt1 | contig 19355 bp, 13 predicted proteins | sample SalPon2A_C_D2_MG_FD_78509 | JGI IMG/M metagenome (GOLD analysis project Ga0102953, IMG submission 78509) | Soil microbial communities from South San Francisco under conditions of wetland restoration - Salt Pond MetaG R2A_C_D2_MG | ecosystem: Environmental > Terrestrial > Soil > Wetlands | place... | reverse complement strand
CCCGAAAGCTGTTTCGAAAAAAAGACAGATTTCGGGATTTTAATTTTTAGAAAAATAGTGATTTTCGATGCTTGATACTCGATTCTAAATGTTGATCATTGAACCAGCTGAAACTTTCTCACAATCTAAAAATCTCACACATGTTTTTTACTACAGGCCGTTGTTCATTTTGTCTCTCTTTTTAGAATGATCATTGCCCCCAGATACTACTTACAATCCCACTCAATCGCCCGTTCAATAGCTCGTTGACAGACCGGGCAAAAGGCATCTGGCACATTACTTTTCATCCGGCAATCCTCCATGGGGCTGTAAATTCCTTTATCAACGTATCCGCCACCTTCAAACACACCAACAACTTTACTGTATTTTGGAATTCGGGGTGTTGGTATCGGCGTATCTTTGGCCACTAAATCGGCCCATTTCGATTTAAAATCAACCAGGGTGGTGATGTTGGGTTCCCACGGCTCAACCGTCAAGTTGTAGTAATCGCTGTACGCTACGTCAGACGTGTAATATTCGTCAGCCAAACCAGCAAACGAATGGCCAAACTCATGAATAAATACATTATCCGAAAGCTCGTTGTCTACCGAACTCACGCAGATAAAATTGTAAAATCCGCCACCTCCATACCGGTCGGTATTGACCAGCAGGTAAACCTGGTCATACGGCACATCTGCTGCCGCATCATGAATGCTTTTCATATCCTGTGACGTTAGATAGCGCGGTGTATCAAAGGTGTAAAAGGTGGAATTAAATGCTGTGTTTTTGTAAATGTGTTCCCCGGGAACATCGCTCCCCGACTCCTGTGATGGCACTTCTACTGCATACAGGTTGAAATCTTTCTTATGCTTTTTGAATGGGTTCACATCAAAAAGTGCCTTGCACAAGCGTTTGGTATCATCAAGAAATTTTCCCATTTCGCCGGCTGTGTAGCCTTCTGGTAAAAATACCACATCCACTTTATTGGCCGGTTTCCCGTTGTCTTCAAGCTTAATCACTTTATGTTTGGACACCGCCTCATTGCGGATGAAATAATTTTCAGAATTAATATTTATGGAAAAAATTGGCTCAAACTTGCCGTCCCAATTACGCTGATCAATCACAAATCGAATGTCTTTTTTAGGAAATGGAAGAATCGCAACCTGGTAAAAACTGCCTTTTTGCGTTTTTGCTTCTTCAGTCGTCTGCCACTCTTGGAACAGCGGGCAAAATCCCTGGCTAAACAACAAAGTTCCTGTTTTCTGATCAAACACCTGGTAACGATAGGTTCCCATATTGTATGGATCAACAAGGTTGGTGTGTGAACCTCCGTAGTATGGTTCCTGTTTCATTTGCTTAACGATGACCCCTGCTGTGCTGTCGGTCCCGTTTAATAAATAATCAATCCGTAAGGTGTTGTTTTTGAAATAGTCTGAGAAATTTACCTGGGCAATTACCAATTGGGGGAGAACCAGCATCAACAAGCTGATCAATCTCCATTTTCTAATCATAGCAAATTCATTAAATTTAGCATTTAAAATTACGAACAAATAAATAAAATCAACTGATTGATATCATATGAAATACCTCCTAGGACTTTTCGATAATATTTTAAAGGATATTGATGTCTCAACGTCCACATCGCATGCGATTGCCATCGGCGCCACATTAGTTGCATTGTTTCTATTAGCCTGGCTCGTCCATTTTATAACGAAAAAGGTATTGGCCCAGATCATTCACCAGTTTGTGCGAAAAACAAAAACCCAGTGGGACGACTTCCTCCTCGATCGCAAAGTATTCAGCGCCCTCGCTCACCTCTCTTCGGCCTTGCTTTTTTACTATTCGTATAATTTTTCAGAAAATGAGGTTATTGCAAACCTGCTACTGGGATTCTCCAGACTTTACTTTGTTGGTATCTTCACGTTAGTTGCTGTTCGGTTGGGGAATGCGGCCAACGACATTTACCAAACGACCCCCTATGCAGCCACACGTCCCATCAAAGGATACATCCAGTTGGTGCAAATTCTGATCATTTGTGTCGGGGTCATTTTTGCCATTTCTGTTTTGATTGAAAAATCTCCATTATACCTAGTGACCGGCTTGGGCGCTGTTGCGGCAGTTTTACTTTTGGTGTTCAAAGATACGATCCTGAGCCTGGTAGCCAGTATCCAACTTTCTGCCAACAAGATGCTGAAACCGGGCGACTGGATTGCCATGCCCAGCCACAATGCCGACGGAACTGTGATTGACATCAGCCTGAACACCGTGAAAGTGCAAAACTGGGACAAAACCATCAGCACCATTCCAACTTATGATCTGGTATCAGGTTCATTTGTCAATTGGATTGGCATGGAACAGTCAGGGGGTCGACGTATCAAACGCTCCATCAATATTGATATGAAAAGTGTTCGTTTTTGCGACAAAGCGCTGATGGAAAAACTCAGTCATTTTTACTTGTTGAAAGATTACCTGGATGAACGCGAGAAAGAAATTGCCGACCACAATAAAAAGTTAAACGTTCAGGAAGGTGATATTTTCAATGGGCGCCGGCAAACAAACCTGGGAATTTTCCGCCGATACCTGGAAAACTATTTGCACCAACATCCCATGGTCAATCAGAACATGACCTTTTTGATTCGCCACCTGCAACCTTCAGAAAAAGGTCTTCCCCTTGAATTCTACGTGTTCAGCACCAACCAGGAATGGGGAAAATATGAGGCCATACAAGCTGATATCATGGATCATATCCTGGCTATTCTACCTGAATTTGAGTTGCGGGTTTTCCAAAATCCAAGTGGTCATGATTTAACTGATTTCCTGAGTCTTCAAAGTACCGGGCAGAAAAGTGCTGCAAAAGCAAACTAATTTTTATTCAATTGGGATTTACTCATTGAGAATATTGAAAAATTAGATTATTTTTGGCCGGATTTTTTCGTGATGTAAAAAATACCAATTATTTAGATTTACTTTCAAATCATTACAAATAAGGTTCTATACAATAGAATTATTTAATAATTGTTGTTTTTTTATATCTTTAAGTTTTAATTTAGAAGTTGCAAAAAACTAAAAAAAATGAATCAGGAATATACTGACCCGGTCCCTCAAATTGATCAGTTGGATGAAAAAATCCTCCAACTGATCACCAAGAATGCAAGAATCCCTTTTTTGGAAGTAGCACGTGAATGTGGTGTCTCAGGAGCTGCCATTCATCAACGTGTTCAGCGTTTACTGAACCTCGGTGTTGTTTCGGGAAGCGAATTTATTGTCAATCCAGCTAAGTTGGGTTATAACACCTGTGCTTACATGGGCTTGTTTTTAGAAAAAGCCAAGTACCACAAACAAGTTGTAGAGGCCTTGAAAAGTATCCCCGAGATTGTTGAATGTCATTACACCACGGGGTCGTATGCGATTTTTGTCAAAATTCAGACGAAAACCAACAACCATTTAAAACGCATTATTGACGAAGAATTGCAGGAAGTTGAAGGAATTGCCCGCACGGAAACATTCATTTCACTGGAGATGGAATTCAAACGTCAGGTTCCTGTAAAATAAATCATGCTGCTGGCAAGCTTGTGGACCGATATTCACTCCTGCATTGAGGTTGTTCGATAAACGCAGTTCTCAAGTTTGCAAAGCCGGCACTGGTAATCGTGATAAGCAACTTCTTTTCCAATGCCAATCACTCCACTGATGGATTTCACCGGGTACATCAGTGACGATTCATTCAAAGCGATTCCACACGTTTTTCCATTCAAAATTGAAAATATTTTTTGCTGATCGGCCACTGCCCAATGGCAGTATCCGGGATTATAGCGGTTGGTAATTTTTAATCCTTCCTGCGCTGCCACTTCTTGTATCATTTGCTGAATTTTGTTCCCAACTGCCTCGACTAGCTCACTTCCCATGGCGTCGTAAACGTAGCCCAAAACAGGATCTTCACCTTGCAAAAGACCAGTAGCTCTATCACTGATCTCCTGCCCTGCTGTACAAACAAAAAATGCCAGTTTTTGGGAACCGGTCAATTCTTCTCCAATCGTATTCCCAACCCTGAATTCAAGGCCATTGACAGCCACCGTATTTCTATTTCTTTGGATTTCGATTTGATCAATGATAACAAATGACGCTCGAATATCATGAAGTGACGAACACTCTTGATTGACTTGTTTCAAATAGCTTGAAAACGGTTCATGAAGTTGGTCCTCCTCAAACCCCAAATTTTTCATCAATCGTTTTTGGTCGATGCCTAGTTCTTCAAATTGAAAATTCAATTCCGTTGTCATTTTATTCACGATCGCTTTTTGTCTCCTGCAGAGTTCGTCGTAGAGAAACCGTTTTACAGTCCGGCAATTTAATAAATCTGTTGCTGCGAACAGCGCGTTGCAGTTGATTCGCTACAAATTCATACGGCTAAAATAACTTCTTTACACTGAAAGCCTCCGTTTCGTTTAACCACTACGCGGTATTGGGCCGGATGGAGCCTATCCTTTCTACAATACTTATTCTCCTGCGGAAAAATTTCCGTTTTATTCGCCAAGGTCAGTATACAACAATAAAAAAAGGAAGGCCACACAAGGCACCTTCCTGATTGTTATTCTGATGAAAGAACAGGCGTCAGCAGTTGTGCCGATGCTTTTTTATTTTTCGAATATCGATTTCATATAGGTCACATTGGCGCCGAAATTACCACGCACATCATGCGGATTGTCGGCATTGCGCGAACGTTCAACACTCAGCCAGCCACTCCAGCCCATTTTGTCGAGCGTTTGCTTGACCTTCTTCATATCAATTTGCGGATCGTTTTGCAGCCAGACTCCGTCTTTGTTGGTACAATGAATTTCGGCAATCCGGTCTTTTCCCAAAATTTGCATCTCCGTGTAAAGATCACGACCATCAGATAACGGATCAGCAAAATTGAAAAGGATTTTGATGGCCGGCGAACCAATATCCTGGAGTAACTGCACCTCTCCTTGAGCATCTAGTGAAGTTTCAACAGCAATGACCACGCCCGCTGCTTCGGCCTTTTTGCCAACGTCTTTGAAGCGCTCAACAACAGCATCCCGCCGCTCAGGATGTTTCATCAGGTCACCTTCAACGCCGAGGGGCAGGAAGCCAACTTTCACATCCATCAGGTTCATTGTGTTGATGCAGTCCTGCACGGTATTGACAGCTCCTTCGCGAGTTGGGAACGACTGCGAATAAAAGCCGGTCATGGCCAAAGAACTGATTTTTAAACCGAGAGCTTTGGCGGTATCCAGGTATTGTTTCCGAACCACCGGGTCAATCAGTTTATTGTTGAAGGTCGGACGATTTCCAAGCCCACCCATGTCAACTTCAACGCCATCAGCACCAAGTTCTTTGGCTAAAGGCAGCGCGCTAAGCTTTTGCCGCTTGAGAATCATGATGTCACAAACGGCAACTTTATAACGGTGAACTTTTTTCTTTTTTGAGGCGGCTTTAACCGATATCGCTGGCAACATCAGCATCATTGCCAGAAGAATGGCCAAAGGAGAGCAATTCAGTTTTAGGTTTGTCATAGTCTCTATTTTGTCTCTTGTTCGATATTCGTTATTGAAAATTTTTCAATGATTATTTTTTCGAAATCCAAATAACCACATTGCCGTGATTTTTTGAAGCAATGGTCACTTTTTCTCCTCCTTTGATGTTTTCAGGTTTCCCCAATTGCTTACCGTCGCGAGGGTCAATTTGAATCGCTTGGAACCGGCCATGTTCATGTGATAGATCAACGACTGATTTGCTTTCCCTTGAATAAATAATGCGTTCTCCACCATCGTTTTTCAACACCAAACCTTCGGTGGCATTTCCTTCAACTGGCTGCATGGTTGATGCGTCAGTCAAAAATCCTGGGACTGAAACCTGCGGGATATTAGCCAACGAACCACCAGCCATAAAAATAGCCCAGCCGTAGCGATCAGCACGATCGAACGAATACAGAACTGCTTTATTTGGATAACGTTTTTTGTAGGTCAGCACATCATTGTAAACCGATTCGAAGGAACGTTTTCCGGTATCTTCAACCCGCATGTGCTGGCGTGGAGCCATATGTTGCCCACCAAGTGGCGCATAATAGCCACCACCTGCTCTTCCCGACCAATAGCGAATGTCAATCACATCAACCAAAGGCTCACGAGATGGATCTGCCAAAATGGAATCCTGCACATCCTTGGTGGTGCTCAAGCCAATCATTTGGCCACTGCCGTTTTGTTTTTCCCAGTCATTAATCACGTCGAACCAGAACTTCACAAAGTGAAGTGGACCGGTAAATTCAGCGCCAACTTCCTGGATCACGGAATGATTGCCTTTGAAATTATTCAGGCATTGACGAATGTAGGCTTCATGCAGCGGACGCCTTGTCTGATTGGTTTCATCGTAAAACTGTTCGGCAATAAAAATCCTTTTGTCGCCTGCAAAGGGTGGTGGTTCGGGAAAGTCAGTACCGTTAATATTATTTACCGGACGCCAGGGACAATCGACCCAGTGCGCACCAGCTTCCAGAATGTTATGCTGAAAATAATCGTTGTTGATCAGAATCCGTCCCTGAGTATCGGCCATGTCGGCAAATTTTTTTAAACGGCTCCAATAAAAATTGTTGTATTTCGTCAAGTCGTATTTGCTCAAACCATCCCAGGCTGTCCCATTTCCGCTGCGGGCAAAAGGCTGGGTGTAGAATGGTGCCCAAACATCACCGTTCATGCGGCGCACACGCTCGTGGTCATCACGACGCCGATCGTACCACAAGCCGTAGTTTTGCTCCATGCCGACAATGCCTGATGACTTCATCCAACTCATCACTTCATCCAGGTTATCGGTAAAGCCACGACCATTTCGTCCGGGCACGTATCGGGTAATAGCCGGCTTACTCTTTGAAACATAGTATGGACGGGTATTGCCGAACCACCAGGGTACAACTTGTCTTTCGCCTGTCATCACCTGATTGCCCCGAACGATCCATCCATTTTTGTTCAGGCCGATCATTGGGCCTGCTTTTGGCTCAACCGGTTTCGCCAGTTTTAAATCATCGATGGATTTGGCTCCATCAGTCGATGTAGAAATTGGATCACGATCTGGTGCTTTCATGATCCAATCGGCTAACAATGTAAGTGGTTTGTAAGCTTCTTTGGATAATTTTGCAGCCTCCTCGATGGTTGGACTGCTTGTTGCATTCTTCGGGTCCGGCATGTAATTGTCTTTGTAAACCGACAGGTCCTTGCCCAACCGGTCTGCCAACTGCTTGTAGTACAAACTACGTGGGCGGATGTGTTCATTCTCGTGTGCCCAATAGCCATTCCCACGAAATTTCGCCCAACAGCCGAACGACCAGTTCATCGCAGTTGGTGGGGCAAAATTCTCAATATGTGCGGCCGAACATTGCCAGAACGTACTGTTGGCTGCGGTCCAACCAGCTCCCAAGTCTTCGTCCATGCGATTACTGAAAGACAGTTTATTACCATCAACATTCACAATATCAAACAGCACACCAGAAGCCCAGCAATCTATTGATCCACTGAAGCTGTAGGGCAATTGGGAGAAACATTGTACAAAAGCATTTGGCCCTGTAGCAACATAACCAGTAGCGAAATCATGATAACCGTGTTTGGCATACAAACGTTGAAAAAGTGTTTGCTGACCGCTCGTAAAAAAAGTATATCGTCTCCACCCGCCTATTTCAGAAATAGGGTCCAATGACTTGCAATCCTGCACGGTTACCAAACGACCAGTTTCATACACTGCAACGGCTGATCCGGCAAAGTGCGTAAAAACAACCTGGCGCACCCACGCGTTTTCAGCATTTTCAATGGTGATTGCAGAGTAACAATGGTATTCATCTTTCGGATTCGAATGATCGTAGGTTGTCGAAAGTTTTAGATTTTCAATTCCAATATGATTGATACGACCGCTCCAAGTGTACGGTATAACCTGGCTTACGCCATACGTTGTATCCAATGCTGTGGTAAGCGGAGCGCTTAAAATCAATGTATCACCCTGAATATCCCGAATGGTGCGATCCCACTGCATATCGCGTCGCCCTGGTTTCCAGCCCAGGTATTGGGTTTCTTCGCCACCGAATTGATTCATTCCTAGTTCATCAATCCATTGTTGGGTCGAAGGGCGATGGATAAATACTTGTTGTCCAACTTTGAATTGGCCGGCATCAGCCACCTGAACTTTTCGGCCATTGACTGGCACATAGGCATCCAGAATAGCTGACGGCTTTCCTTTTTCGATATCATTTTTTCCCAACACTCGGATAAATGTTTGACGATCCTTTCCTTCAGCCTGCAAAAGTGTTCCATCGTCGCCCATGCCGCTTCCCCGCAGCACAACGCCGGAAGCCTTCATCACCAAACGTCCGGACAGATGATAGGATCCTTTTTCGAGCTGAACAGCTCCCCGGAAACCATCAGCCTCAACAGGCAGAGTAGCGACATAGTCAAGCGCTTGCTGGATTTGTAGTGTGGCATCACCGTCAATCAGCGGGACAAACACTTTGGCGGCGACTTGAGGAATGCTATTTTCCGATGCTTCGTACCCACAATAGGAATAATCCGGAACGCGATTGCCATGTTCATCTTTGATGTATTTCAAATGTCCGTCTTGCCCAACGTACACCAATGTTTTGGGACGAGGCGCAGCAAACACGCTGGACACCAACAGGCTGAAAACAAAAAAGAGTACCCCAAAACGAGCCACTAAATTATGCAGCCCTGATTTTCGATACTCCCGCAAAACGATTAGTTGGTTTGTATATATTCTCATGGATTAATTTGTTTTGTTGATCTGGAATAAAGTTAGTAAACTAAATACGAAAAAACCGTCGTTAAAATGTAGATCAACAACGGTTTTTCCTCATAACCAATAGTAAAAGCCGAGGCTTTATTTTTTTTCTTTTCTAGCTTTTATACGTTCATGCCATTCCTTGCTGGCTTTGTTCAAATCGTATCCTTCTTTAGACAAATAATTATTTATCCGTCCTTTGTATTTCCCAAACCAAGCGTGTTTGGCTTTTGATGATCCGGCGTCCATCGCGTGCTCGCGTGCTTCAACCAGCCAGGCATAAATTTGCTTTTTCTGTGCTTCTGTTAGTTGTGGTAGCATATCCAAATAACCATCGTAAGTGAAATTCAGCACATTGTAGGTCATGCCGTTTTTCACCCCTTCAACCTGTTTATCAGTCAAGTTTTTGTGCAAGTTTGCCAGGTATTTTTTGTGTAGCTTGTCCAATTTAGACTGAGCCTTTTTGTCGAGCTTCTTCTTTTTCGCTTCGTATTTGGCTTTAGACATGCCCGACTTTTTCAATTTCTTTTCAACGGCATCTTTACCATCAATAATTTTATTCAGATCCCAATATTGTTTGGCAATGATATCGCGAACTTTCAATGCTTTATCGGCATTCTCAACACCAAGATTGTCAACAATTTTCTGAGCCCTTCCGTGAAGTACCTCAAGGTATTTTGCTTCTTCCGGCGTTTTAGGTTTCTGTGCATTGGCCATTGAAAAAACAGCTAATAGTAACAACGCAGCAAACAGTTTTATTTTCATCGTTCTTAAACTCCTTTTTTCTGATTCTCTTATTAAAAAAAAGAAGTCCGGAATCCACAATTGTGATCATCCGAACTTCCCAATATTTCTTAATCCATCAAGGATTTTTTACCTTCCAGTGTATCGTAATTATTTCTCAGATCTTGCCAGTTGATCTTATATTTAGGATTAATTCCGTTGATATAAGTTTCAATGTTGGTGTATCCGTCACCGTTCATGTCGCCATTGGCGTCAGAAGGATCGTTCGGATTCAAACCATATCTGATCTCCCAGGCATCGGGCATTCCGTCCTTGTCAGTATCCACATACGGATTTCCTTTGTATTCTGGGTAACCGCCAACTTCCCGGATATCAGTGATGATCCCTTCTTTATAAGAATCTTTTGGTAAACGACGGTATTTAAATTGCGGTATCCCTGTCAGGTCAACATTCTTTGGATAGTCAATATTACCTGTTCTCACTTGTTCAACGACACGTTTGTCTACCGGATCGCGTCGTGGCCAGGTAGCACCTGCATTATCCAAGACATATTCGTATGCACGTTTTGTTGGCATAATTTTCATGTATGGCATTGGGAACGGACGTGTCCAGTAAATTTCATCTCTATAATGACCAAGACTGTCTGAAAGCAATACCTCTTTGTACGGGTTTTTAGGATCGGGTAAATCTTCAACCTGTACACCACCGGCCCAGTTATTGTCAGTTACTTTTTGATCTCCTTCCATGATGTTTCCATCAACGAATGCACGTCCGTAAACCCGCTTATCCAATGTGCTTCGACCTGATTCCGGCTTCAAAATCCGGTGTCCAACTGGTTCATTGACTTTAGACGCAGGTCCGGGTTTGAAATAGTTGTTGACAATGTTGAATTTTGCTGTGTAGTCACCTCCATCAACAGAACGGTGAACCCAGTTAAAAATCACGTTGTTCACGAAGTTGAAAACGCCATTCCAACCGATAGACGGGTTACGACCAGTGTTATCAGCCCAAAGGTTACGCATGAACGAGCAGTTTTCACCACCAAGCGTACTACCAAATGCGTGGTTCCAGGTATCCAGTCCTTCAGAGAAAATTGAATTCTGAATTGTGATATTGACCGTTGGCAGTTTCACGTCTTTTTTACCAGTTCCATCGTTCCACATATGGCGGTAGATAGACATATTTTCATCCAATCCCCAGCTCGCAGAAACGTGGTCAATCATGATGTTTCCAACCGGGTTTCCACCCAAGGCATCATCACGACGTCCGACCCAGGTTTCACCACGACGGAAACGCATGTGACGAATCACCACATCGTGCGTATTGATCCAAACGCTCTCGCCAGCAACGCAAACTCCATCTCCAGGAGCTGTTTGTCCGGCAATGGTTACATATGGCGCACGAATAATGAGCGGGCGCACCAAATGGATAATCCCGGCAACATTAAACACGATGATTCGGGCACCACCTGTTTCACAAGCTTCACGGAAAGTACCCGGACCATGATCAGCCAAACTGGTTACAGTAATTACTTTACCACCTCGTCCACCGAAACTATACATACCGCCACCTTCGGCTCCCGGGAATGCAGGGATATCAGCTTGTGGAAGATCGTTCGGGCGAGCAGCCCATGGAATGTAAGGACGACCTTCAGCAGCTTGCTTTTCAACAATTGGCCAGGCTTTTTGCCAGGCACTATCAGACAGTTCATAAGTTTTCTTGATTAATTCCCTGGATGCTTTTTGCACATCAGCAGGAATATCGGGATATTGGGCTTTTACCGTAGTAACTCCCAAAAACAACAATAATGTAAAAATTCCTGATAATACTTTTTTGTTCATTTTGTTTTATTTAATCGATATAACTTTTAAGAAAGTTAGTCAGTGTGACGAATTTAATATTTCAACCTCTTTTATTTTCAATTTTTCAGTCTATTCCAATGTCCAAATACAGTGCTTTATTTTCTTTTACAGCTTTTTCAGAATAAGAAAAAAGACTCAAATAAATGTAAACGTTTACACTCTGTAAATATCTTATAAATCGATATTTTAAAATTTTAAAATACAAATATGTGTAATCGTTTTTATCACGATACAATATTAATTCATTTGTATTAGACTTGCAAAGAATAATTAATTTCTGCCATTTCTTAAAATTGAAAAATTATCTATTCGACTTTTTCAAACTAGCTCCACAATGATGGTGTAAATCCTAAATTCAACTGAATAATTATCGTGCCAAAAACCGCGAAAAATCATCTTTTGGGAACGCTTTCGAATGAAAGTATGAGTTTCTTCCAGGTGACTCAAGTACTCAAAATGCCTTGTTCAAAACACCTTAAGACGTCCATATTGGCGAATCTCCCGTTAACAAAAATTTACAAAAAGGAACGTTTTTCGATGTTTGAATACTAAGATAGATAACGAATAAAATGGGCTTAGGTTACTTAAGGTATTTCCTAATAACTCATCAAAAAGGCAGGTAGTTCAGATCAATAATTATGAAATAATCCACTTGTTGAACGAAAAAAACAGGGGCTGTGAAAAACAAATCCACAGCCCCACGACCTAAATCCAGCCCTAGTGTAGTTTTAGGTCAATTCCTCCACTCACAAATATTCATACTTCAACTGTTTATTCTAACTTTTTACAAATGGTAACCTGTCTGAATTGGTCAATTACAATTCTTTCAACAAAATACAACTTATTATTAAATCTTATTGAATCCATTCAATCTATTCTCGTTGAAGTTGGCTTCAAAAATGCAAGAATTAAGCGCTTGTTTTACCTTTCTACGATCACATTTTTGTCTTCTATCAATGTCCATCAAACAAGATGTACAAGCTGACCATAACAACAATCAATGCGCCCCATAATATCCATACCTGGCGGTCAGGTTTTGGAAGCTTGCCATAATCCAATACATTTTGATCCTCTGATCTTTTATCCAGAATAGAAATTAAAAAAGCCAAAACGGCCAGCACCACAAAAATGATAAACGACAACAATAGGAAATGGGGCCAGAAGGTGTACTGTTCTTTAGGGAAAACCCAAAGATACATCACCCCGGTTCCCAGGCTAATGATCGTCCCAGCAGATAGTGTGAAGTTAGCGGCACGACGGGTAGCTTTCTTCCATAAAACACCGAATAAAAATACCACGGACATTGGTGGCGCAATGAATCCCAAAATGGCCTGGAAGACATCAAACAGGTTCAATCCCTTGATGCTGTCAATCGCCACAGCCATAAAAACAGCAATGGTGGCACCTAATACAGTCACAATACGACCGATGGTGACAATTTCCTTTTGGGAGGCATTAGGCTTGTAGTTCTTCACATAGATATCCATTGTGAAGACAGTACTCAATGAGTTCAATGCTGAATCAATAGTGCTGACTAAAGCAGCGATCAATACCGCCATCACCATTCCGATCATCCCGGAGGGTAACAAACGGGTCACCATAGTCATGTAGGCCTCATCCGGATTTTTCAGCCCTGGAAACAGAACGAAACAGGTCACGCCAGGGATGATAAACAAGGCCACATCCAAAATTTTCAACCACCCAGTGAAGTTGGTACCAAGTTGTCCTTGTTTCAGGCTTTTAGCACCGAGCACTGATTGGACCATTGACTGATCGGTACACCAAAACCAAACCCCCATTATTGGGTACCCAAGTACAATGGCCAGCCATGGATAATTGGGATCATCCATCGGTAACAAAAGGTTCCAATAACTACCGGGCGTGTTATGAAAAATCTCCATGGGGCCACCGGCTTTCACCACACCAACAACAGTGAGCACCAAGGAAACTGCAATCAACAAGATCATTTGGAAAACGTTGGTATAGGCAATGGCTTTCAAACCGCCGGCGATGGTAAAAAAAGCAGCAATCATTACTAAAATAACGACTGACATCCACAATTGAAGATTCAGGATTTGTCCAACTAAAATTCCCCCGGCAAACAAGGTCAATGCCAGCCAGGAAATCAGAATCGTGATCAAGGTGTACCAAGCCAATATACTTCGGGTTGATTGGCCAAACCGCCTACCCATAAATTCAGGCAGGGTTTGAACATTGGCCCCGATGTAACGCGGAGCAAAGACAGTGGCCAGCAAAAAGATAAATATAAAAGCATACCAAGCGAAATTACCGGCGACGAGCCCTGTGGTGTAACCAATACTGGCCGATGCAATCAGCATGGATGGTCCAACATTGGTTCCCCACATGGTCAGTCCAATACTAGACCAGCCCAAGGAGCGTCCGGCCAAAAAGAGGTTTTCATCTTCTTCTCCTCCCCCTTTCTTTACGAAGCTAACCCAGTAGCCAATCGCAATTAGTACAACGAGGTAAATCCCAACGATAATAAAGTCTAGGGAAGTCAGGTAATCATGAATATGTTCCATTTGTGTTTTATGGTTTGTTTTGGTTGGTAAAAATGATGGCCATCAGTTTGTGGAGTACCACATCATCCGGCTCCGAGGGTCATGCTGAACTTGTTTCAGTATCTCCTCAATCCCAGGAGATTCCGATACAAGTTCGGAATGACTTTACCTTAGGTTTATTAATTGACACAGCCTTAAAATGAGGTCAACATCCAGTTTGATTTTATTTCTTCAATTCGCCATTCACAACGAAAGGTTCTGCTAAATATAGTGGTTTTCCGCCTTCCACAGTAATCGGTTCTGAAGAATATTGCATCAGCAATACCCGACGTGACTTGTTGGTTTGGTTTGATCCACTGCGGTGAAAGCAGACGCTTGAAAATAGAGCGACATCGCCTTTTTTCAGAATGGCAGGAACACCGGGATTATCACCGAAGTAACCAATTTTATCATTCGTTCCTTCTTCCAAGGTATGCTCTACTCTTGTGTGTGTGCCCGCTTCGCTGTATGGTAGCAAATAAACCGTTCCGTTCTCCTCGGTCACGTCGTCCAGCGGCATCCAGCACGAAAGGTAAGGCTTGTGATCAAATGACAGGTAGCCAGAATCCTGGTGCCAACTAAATTTCATGCCTTTATCGGCAGCTTTCACAACATACTGTTCCAAAAACAGATATACGTTATCGCCCAAAATACTGCGGGTAATGGCCTCCATTTCCTTCCCAAACAAAAGCTCTTGCATAGGTTGGCTGTCTTTATTTTTCATGGCAATGAAATATCTTTTACCCTTGTGGTTGATTTCATCCACTTCAACTCCTTTGGCATCCATTTCGGCATCCTTTTCCTTGATGAAGCGTTCGCACTCACCCTGGATTTTTTCGATCATCTCTTGCGGAATCACATTCCGTAAAATCACGAACCCGTCTTTCTCGTACTGTTCGACTTGTTCTTTGGTAATAATTGCACTCATTGTGTTCAATTTTAGGTTATTATATTGAAATATATTATGCTTATAATAATTGCGCCAGGCCATACTCGTCAATGGTTTCCTGTACTTTTTCCGGCTTGCCTGATGCCAATGTTTTTTCCATGGTTTTCAGCAAGGCGATGGTTCCAATCCCTTCTTTTAAATCGGGATAAGCCACAAAACCTTGTTCAATGCTGTCTGCAAAATGTTCGAGGTAGTTGTTGTATTCGCCGGCATGGTGGCTTTTTCCCTCAAAACGAAAATAATACTTCAACTGGTCATCGAAGGTGATTTGCTTGTCTTCGCCATTTTTGTCGGCAATGGTGTAGCGCAAATCCATGTAGTCGGCCTGGCTGCATCCTTCAGTTCCGCGCAGGACACAGGTCATTTCGCTTTCGCGAATGGCCGGTTGAACCGGGCCGGAATACGAACCGCTGACTCGCGCAAGACGCCCGTCTTTCGCTTTAAAAATGAAATGCATGGTATCTTCGTTATGCAGACCGCCAGCTTTTCCATTTGGGCTCAGCATGCCGTAGCCCATCACCTCATCAATCTCAGGCAGGTACCAGCGAATAAAATCCACCGGGTGACTCAATCCTCCAAACAGCCATTTGAAACTCTTTTGCAGCGACCAGCCTTTGCCCAAAAACCAGCGATGATCAGCATTGTAATGCGATTCGATGGTCACCAAATCACCAATTTCGCCATTGTTGAAATCCAATCGTTGTTTTTTCATCGGCTCGAAAAAACGAGAACTTTGCCCTACGAAAACCCGCTTTCCAACATTTTCGCTCACCTGTAACAGGTTCACAGCTTCAGTCAGATCGTCCAACAATGGTTTGGTGCAAACCACATGTTTGCCATGCTCCAGTGCCATCTTTATATGCGTGGCATGCAAATGATCCGGCGTATAAATTCCAATGACATCAATGTCAGGATCATTCAGCAGGTCATCATAATTCGTTGTATAATGATGAAAATCGAACTCTTTTCCCCGCTGCTTGCACAGCTCAACATTCAGGTCGCAAACGGTTTTCAGCCTCCATTTTTTGCTATTCAACACGGCAGACATCGTGCTTCTGCCCTCTCCCAACCCTAATATTCCAATCGTTAACATATCTGATTAAGTTTCAAATTCCAAAAAACAAATTCCAAGTTCCAAGAAGCATTGCCAAGCTGTTGCGAGCTTCATCTAGCCAGTAGGTGTTCTACCTATATTTTTCTACAATTTTGAGTGCTTCATCAATTTCTCTTTCTGTTTTGAAATCGACATTGATGTGCAGACCCTGATTGCCTACAGTGTCTAGCAATGGTTCCAATTCATCCAAAGTCACCCAGCTGGCCATAATCGACTTGCCACCAGCAAGAATCTTCTTGTATAAATCGAACCAACGGGAATCGCCTCCCTGCGGCTCGCCGACACCTGGTGTCCACTGAATGGCATTCAGTTCCTCAATTTCCAGGATGGCCTCCAAATGCCGTTGCGCATCCACGCCATCCAAATGATAGAGCGTGTACTCAATCTTCTTCGCCTGCTCCCGGATGTATGGCTGAACAAACTGCCGATAATCATCTTCAGAGAACATGATTGAAATGTCAGACTGCAACTTGGATACCTTGCCCGGCGCCCAGATCGAGAAATAGCAAAAGGCCATTTCACCATTCTCCTGAACAATGTCGTAAATCCGTTCAAAAGCCTGGAAATACACATCGTTCACTTTCTGTACCTGCTCTTTCAGCCCGTCCGGATCCATGATCATATCCATCAGCACATCCTGTGTACCTCGGATACTGGCCAGAACGTCCAGTCCTTCCACCAAATCAGGGCAACCAACATAGTAGTTGCCGTTTGCCTGCGCTTTGCAGGCTTTCAGCAGTTCCACATGTAACAGCCATGCCGGATCATTTTCATCGAACTCTAGTTTCGGCACCATTCCTTCTTTGTGGCGAATCCAAATCGTATCTTCTCCACCATCCAGTTCAGCGCCCATAAAAGCGGCCAGCGATCCCGGTCCCAAATGCGTGTTGGCAACCGGAATAATGTCAGCCTTGTATGAATTGCGCGACATTTGATAGTGCAGGTTCTGGGCCCGCCATTTCGGGTCAAACCAATACTGTTTCAAATCTTTTGGTGCCGGTGGCTTCGGCACGTCTGCATAGGGAGCGCCATCCTTTTCCAGGTGCTCCCACATGCTCAGCACAAAGCCTTTTCCGTTCCACCAGTCGAGGTATCGACGCTTCGATTCCTCCCAATTTTCTTTCCAGGTGATCATTTTTATTTCAAGTTTAAAGCTTCGGATTTCAGTTACCTGCTGACATCCGATGTTGTTGATTTTATTTCACTAGAGTGAGAGGGTGTGATCTCATTTTCAACAATCTCCCAATTTTATCTGTTTTGTATTTTTTCTTATTTTTCTCCAATTAACGCCTTATCTTTTCCGGCCGAAAAATCGTTACCTCATAAAAAACCAATTCTCGCGCCCGGTTTCATCCCATCCAGCTTTTGTCCCGGGGTGGCGCTCATTCGTCACTAACTCCGGGCTATTGTTGTTATTCCCTTTCAGAGAATTTTTGATGTCTGTCAAACTCACACCAATATTTTTTTTCAACTTGAATATTGAATATTCAATATTCTTTATTTCCAACCTTTTCTTCGTGACTTTGTGTCTTCGTGTCTAGTTCTTTTCTTATTTCTTGTTCAATATTTTTTATTTTTCTCCTGCGTCTTTGCGGCGGATCTTTATCACCAAAGATGAGCAAGAATACTGTTCCCAACTCCCGAATATCCCTCATCAAACACCAGCCTTTCTACTTTCTCCAAATCAATCTCATCGGTGTTGCTGACATGATGTGGATACACCGAAATACGTGCTCCTTTTTTCACCCAAACCGGCATTTCATCCAAAGGGACCTGTAAGTTATTCAACCAACGATTTCCACTGATTTTTTCTCCAGAGAAGAAGTTGACCCATTCTCCATCAGGCAAATAAACATCCCGTTTGTTTTCGCTATTCATCACTGGGGCCACCAAAAAATTGTCGCCAAAGTAATACTGATCATCGATGTGCCAGCAGAACTTATCATCTGAATGATGAAAAATTAAGGCCCGCAAAACCGGGTAACCTGTTTTTGTTGTCTTTTCACTTTGCTCCAACAAGTAAGGAATTAGTGCATAGCGCAATTTCAACCATTTGCGGACGGTTCCAGCGATGGCCGGATACTCATAAGGTTCCCGCTTCGACGTGCCATGGTAACGCAAGTGCGACGAGAACACACCAAACTGCGTCCAACGTACATACAAATCATCGGGGATCACCGAGTTCATGAAATCAGGTACGCCATGAAACCCCGGCACGTCGTGACTCCAAAAGCCAAAGCCCGACAGGCCGATGTGCAGACCACCTTTTAGCGAGCCAGCCAGTCCATCCCATGAGCAGGCCGAGTCACCGCCCCAGTGCAGCGGATAGCGCTGACATCCAGCCCATCCGGCACGCGCCCATACAATTCCGTCGCCAGTTACCTCTTTTGTGATTTCAAAAGCCGCCTTTTGATACAGAATCGCGTACAAATTATTCAGTTTTTCTGGTTCCATGGCATGGTATTTTGCATCCATGTGAATGTCTTCCCCAAAGTCGGTTTTAATGCAAACGACACCCATATCCAGCAAATCTTTCAGCAGACGTTTGTACCAGTCCACTGCTTTCGGGTAGGTAAAATCAATGGTTCCTGCATAGTCCAACGCACTAAAATTGGAACCACCTTGCTGCTTGGCCTCTTTCAATTTACACATATAATGATTCTCGTGTGCTTCATTGTGCTGCTCAGCATCGCGCGCAATGTAGGGCATCTGCCACAGGCTGACTTTAAAGCCATCCTTCCGCAAATCCTGAATAAATCCCTTCGGATCGGGAAAACGTTCCGGGTTGAATTTCCATTCGCACAGCCAATCAGTACGGAACCAACCGGTATCCAAATGAATAACGTCGCATGGAAAATCTTCCTTCCGCAGTCGACTGCAAATTTCATTGACTTCATCCGCTGAGAAATAGGTCATGCGGCTCATCCAGGTACCGAAGCTCCATTTCGGAAGCATGCTGGGAAATCCAGTCAGCCGACGGTATTCATATAATATTTCTTCCGGTGTTTTTCCTCCAATTAAAAAGACATCCAAGGCCGGTTCTTCAACCATCATTTGTGCTGAACGTGTGGAATGATCGGCCAGTGAAAACTTCGAATAGGCGGAAGTATGCAAGAACACGCCATAGATTTGGCTCGATAGGTAGAACGGTACATTTTTATAGGTTCGTCGGTTGTTGACGCCCTGCCCGTCCTGATTTTTGAGTTGAAAGGTGTGTCCCGACAGATCCAGTTTCGTAAAGCGTTCGCCAGTCCCAACAAATTTCTCGTCGGGTTCAATATGAAATGACATCGTGCTTCGATCATTTAGCCCATCTTTTTCTATAAAGGCCAAAGCAAATGCATCATGCCGTG
>Ga0102953_1000911_pt1 | contig 19368 bp, 9 predicted proteins | sample SalPon2A_C_D2_MG_FD_78509 | JGI IMG/M metagenome (GOLD analysis project Ga0102953, IMG submission 78509) | Soil microbial communities from South San Francisco under conditions of wetland restoration - Salt Pond MetaG R2A_C_D2_MG | ecosystem: Environmental > Terrestrial > Soil > Wetlands | place... | reverse complement strand
GGAGGGCCTGGAATTGCAGCAAGAGGATGCACAGGTCCACGTGCCCGCCGATGGGCAGGCCAGCGTCGACCTAGTGGCCACGGTGCCCAAGGACGCAGCCGGGCTCAGCCTGAGCCGTGACGACGAGAGCGGGAGTATCGTGGTCAGCCCGCGCCGGGTGAAGGTGACGATCGAAGCTCGCAGCGAGCAGGGATCGGATGCCTTCGTGCGCACCGTCGAAGTCTATCCCTGGGGCACGCCCTTGCGCGTGGTCACGGACGGCGAGCTAGGCAAGGGAAGCGAGCATGAGACCCTGGCCCTGGACCTGCCGACGCAACGCCGCGACGAACTGAGCCGCGCGGTGCTCACGGTTTCCCCCAGCGTGCTCGCGGCCTGCGTCGATGCCCTGCCCTATTTGGCCGACTACCCCTACGGCTGCACCGAGCAGACTCTCTCGCGTTTCGTGCCCGCTCTGGCGGTGCGCGCCGCGGCCCGAGAGCTCGGCGTGAAGAGTTCGCGCTTCGACCCCAAGCTCGACGAGAAGATCAGAGAGGGCCTGGCCCGCATCGCGAGCATGCAGCACTCCGACGGAGGTTGGGGATGGTGGTCGAAGGATGAGAGCCAGCCCTATCTGACGTCCTACGCACTCCTGGCCCTCGCGCAGGCTGAGGAAGGCGGCCAAGACGTGAACGCGAGCATGCTGCGGCGCGGGCGCGATCGTCTGCGTCAATTGCTGCCCTCACTGGAGAACAACCCGGACGATCTCAGCTACGCGCTGTACGCGCTGACTGAGGTCGATGGGGCGGGGGCCGACTCGGGTTCGCAAGGCAAGGGCTTGAACGAAGACGAGACGATGGCGCGCCTGGCGCAAGGTCTCTTCAAGGAGCGCGATTCGCTACGCGACTACGCGCGCGCCCTGCTCGCCTCCTATCTGCAGCGCAGCGGGCACCACGAACAGGCACTCCTGATGCTGGCCAAACTGCAAGAGGATGCACAGCAGGATAAGAAGTACGGCACCGCGCATTGGGGAAAGAGGCACGGCTATTGGTGGCGCGGTGACGGAGCGATCGAGGCCACTTCCTTCGCCCTGCAGGCCCTGCTCGAGCTCGCTCCCGACGATCCTCTCACCCGCGCGTCCGCGCGCTGGCTCGTGGCGAACCGCGAGGGCGAGCGTTGGGACAGCACGCGCGCCTCGGCGCATGCCATCTTCGCGCTGTGCGCCTTCGCGCGGGCTCGGGGTGAGACCAATCCCTCCTTCACCCTCAGCGCCCAGGTGGGGCAGCAGGAAGTACTGCGCATCGCGGTCACACGCGAGAACCTGCTCGACGCGGGCGGCTCGTGGCCGATCGATGTGGCGGCCCTCGCGCGTGCCAAGGGACGCGTCGATCTCGCACTTGAGGGAAGTGGAAGCGCCTACGCCAGCCTTTCCTTCGACACCTGGAGCGCGCAGGAGCGGCCGCGCAGCACCGAGAACTGGCTGAGCGTGAAGCGCGAGTATGCGCGACTGGTTCCAGAGCGCACCTTGGGGGGCAGCGTGATTTTGCGCGAGGAAGCGTTGAAGGACGGCGCCGAGGTAGCGAGCGGCGAGCGCATTCGCGTGCACCTGAAGCTGAATGCGCATCGCGAGCTGGACTATGTGGCGCTGGAGGATCCGCGTCCCGCCGGCTGCGAAGCGGTGGAGCGTCTGAGCGGCTGGTTCACGGGCGGCGGCCTCTCGGGCAGGCGCGAGCTGCGCGACGAGGGCAACGTCTTCTTCTTTGGCCATTTGAGCGAGGGAGAGCACGAATTCAGCTACGATTTGCGCGCGGAAAGTCCGGGAAGCTTCAGGGTGCCCGTGGCGCGGATCTTTGGCATGTATCTGCGGGACCTCAGTGGCAGCTCACAGAGTTTTCACCTGGGAATCAGCGTTGCGGCGCCACCGCGCTGATTCAGCTCGGCGCCGTAGGAATTCCGCGCGAGGCCGGCGAATTCAGCGCCCCTTGAACTCCGGACGTCTGCGGCCCAGCGAGCTGAGACCTTCATAGGCGTCCTCGCTGGCGAAGATCTCCTTCAGGTGGGCCAGCTCTTCCTTCAGGCCGGCCTGAAGCCCGGCCTCTTCCCCGCGCGCGATGGCGGCATCGACCACGCGGCAGGCGAGCGGTGCCTTGCGCGCCACGCGGGCCGCGGCCTTTCCCACCGCGGGATCCTCGGCCTGCGCCTTGCCCGTGAGCAGAGCCTCGAGTTCGGCCGCGTCGAAGAAATCGCGCAGTGCCTTCAGGAGCAGTGGCAGCTCGGCCTTCGCTCTCGAGTTTGGCAGGGCGGACTTTCCTGCGGCGTGCAGGGCCTTGATCCGCGAAGAGAGCTGTTCGGCGGCAACGATCTCGTCCACCAATCCCATGGCCAGCGCGCTCTGAGCGTCCACGCTGTCGCCGGTGAGCAGCAGATAGCGCGTCATCTGGGGTCCGATGCGGCGCCGCGTGCGCTGCGTTCCGCCCAGTCCGGGGTAGATGCCGATGCCGGTCTCGGGGAAGCCCATGCTGCCCCTGTCGGTGGCCAGGATCCAGTCGGCGCACAGCGCAAGCTCGCTGCCGCCGCCCAGACTGAGTCCGTCCAGGCGCGCGATGACGAGCTTTTCGCTCTCGTCGATGCGCCGGTACAGCTCCTGTCCCTTCTCGGTGAAGTCCTGAATTCCTTGGAAGTCCTCGGCCTCGATGCGCTTCACGAAGTAGCGAATGTCGGCCCCGGCCACGAAGGCTTTGCCCGCGCCGCGCAGAACGATGGTGGACACGTCCTCACGGCGATCCATCTCGTCGAATTTCACCGCCAGCTGGGCGACGAGTTCTTCGTTGAGCGCGTTGAGGGCGTCGGGGCGATTCAGGGTGATTTCGGCCAGCCCATCCTCTACTTCGGCTTTCACCAGCTCGAAGGCGAAGGGTCCCTTGGCCTGTTCCAGCAGCGCGGGCATCTTCAGGTCCGGATAGTGCGCCACCAGGGCCTCGACGCGAGCCCGCGCCCGCTCCAGGCCGTCACGGTTGATGAGTTGGAAGGGGCCCTCGCTCCAGCGCAGGCCCACCCGCGCGCCGATGTCGCAGTCCTCGATGCTGCACACCCCTTCGTCCACCATGGTGCAAGCGATCTGGAAGCTGACGCCCAGGAGGCGATCGGCCACCGCCTCGAACTTCGACTCGTCGACTTCTCCCTCCAGCTGCCAGTTTTCACCGCGCTCGCCCTTCTCGGCGAGCAGGGGGGCGGGCTCATAAAAGGAACCGAGTTCCTTTCCCAGAGTGGTGGCGGCGTGCCAGGCGATCGGCACTCCCGTGACGTTCATCAGCTCGAAGGGTCCCATGCCGATGCGGAAAGCTTTCTTGCTCGCGGCCTCGATGGTGGCCAGGGAGGCCACCTTCTCTTCCAGCAAGCGTACGGCCTCGTTGAGCCAGGGGACGAAGTAGCGATTGACCACGAAGCCCGGGCGATCCGCGGAGTGAATGGGCGTCTTCCCGACGGTCTCGGCGAAGCTCCAGGCCCAGCTTCTGGTTTCCTCGCTCGTGCTCTCGTGGGGGATCACTTCCACCAGGCGATTCTTGGCCGGGTGGTAGAAGAAGTGCATTCCAACTACGCGGTCGGCTCGCTTGGTGGCGGCCGCGAGGTCCTTCACGTAGAAGGAGGAGGTGTTGGTGGCCAGGCGGGTCGAGGGAGCGCAGATCTCGTCCAACTGAGCGAAGAGCTTGCGCTTCAGCTCGAGCTCCTCGAACACGGCTTCGATCACGAGTTCGCAGCGGGAGCAGTCCTCCAGCCGGCAGCTGGGACGGATGCGGCTCAAGATGCGGGCGACCTCCTCCTCACTGAAGATGCGGCGCTCCACCGCCTCCCCCAGCAAAGTCCGGATCCGTTCCATTCCGCGGTCCACCGCCGCCTGGTCCAGATCGACCAGAACCACCTCACAGCCCTCCGTGGCCAGTTTTTGGGCGATTCCGCTGCCCATGTTGCCCGCGCCGATGACTCCGAAGCTTCGCTGCTGCTCCATCCGGGACTCCCCCCTTGAGATGTCTAAAGCCTTAACTCTATGATATTCAATGGGCTACGAGACTTGCCCGCCGCTTGCCCCGCATCATTGAATACTGCAAAGGCCCGGATGGGGCCAGCGGAATTCTCCCGCTTGAATCTTCACGGAGAAGTGCGGTATACTTCTCCCGGCGACTCAGCAGCTTCGTTCCAGCCGTAATCTCGGTTGGAGCGATTACGGTCAAATGGAACGGGATGCATGTTTTTCCCTGAAATGTCGTTCCACCACTCTTTCAGGCCGGATCCTTACTCGACGCTGGAGAAGAGCGCTTCATTTCGGAAGAGCTAGTCTCCAATCCCGCACCTGAATCCCGCGGTTTCTGACCGCGGAATGTGGGCCCATTGGCCGTGCTTCTCATCGTGGGGTGTCGTGCTCGCATCATGACGCTTTCACTCAGTTTGAAATCCAGACCGTCGTTGAGAAATCAACGTGGGAGGGACCAAGCATGAAGAGAATTAGCATTCTCGCGTTGTGCCTATTCCTCGCCGTTTTCGGTGTAAGCGCAGCTTTCGCCAATAACGGGGGGAACGATGGGCCGCTAAAGTATGCGGCTCAGGATGGCAAACAGATTTCCCAAGTTTTTACCGGTGTCAATGATGGCCTGTCCAAGGCCTCCACTGACACTTTCTATCTCTATGGAGGGCCGCCCTCCTTCGCCGATCCCAACGTCCATGCGTCCGTTTCGCCTTGGCCGCAGGGAATGTTCCAGACCTTCTTGGCGGGTGGATCCCCGCAGACGCAGGGATGGACCTCGGAAGACTTGACCGAGCCGCCGGTTCGCTGGCACGGTTCGACCATCAACGCCGAGGCCAGCCTGAATGGTCTGGTCGACAGCCTTTTCACTGGTAATCCTTTGACCAACCAGGCTGTCATCTCTCACCACGAGGCCGCGACTGCCGTCGACTACACGGGTTATGGCAACCTGTGGAAGGACTGGCTCGTCTTCGACTATGACATGAACCAGGTTGCCGGCTGGAACAACACCTTGGCGGCCAACGTTCAGCTCACAGCCGAATACAAGTGCGACCTCGAGTCCTGCTGCGACTTCCTGATGTTCGAGTGGTACTCGGCCAGCACTGGCTGGAACACCGTGGCCGCTCTGGACGTTCAGACCTTCGACGGAACGCAGTACAACGCCAGGCTCTTCGACTCGGATGATCCGGCTCAAGACGGTGTTGCGGGCGGTATCGTGTATCAGCCCGCGGACTATGACTCCGACCACATCCGCCTGCGCATTCAGGTGTTCTCCGACAGTGGTTGGTCGGATGAGGACGGTCGTCCTTCCGCGGGTCGCGGTGGTGCGATGGTCGACAACATCAACGTCTCCGTGAACGGCAACCTCGTCAGCAACGCTGACTGGGAAGGCGCCACGATCGTTGATCAGCCCGAAGGTGACATCAGCGGACTGAATAATGGTGCAGTTCCTGGTAGCGCTGGCTGGACTCCGACGCCTTCCACCTTCAACGGTGACTTCTCGAAGGTCATTGCGGCCTTTGTCGAAGGCGACATCGACGTTTGCCGTGAGAACAACACTCCGCAGCTGGCGTTCATCAACGACGGTAGCGGTGCGAATAACTCCCCGACCCCGGTTCCGGCTTCGGTCGGAAGCACCACCTATGGTATTCCCTCGGGTCCCGGCGCGGGAACCGTGTTCGAGTATCAGGGCGGACTTCTGCCTGCCGGTGACGGCGGTGTCTACAACAAGTGGATCTCGCCCGTCATCGATGTGGCCCAGGGTCAGCCGGCCACGAATGGTGGGTTCTGGATGGGTTACACGATCTGGTCGGATCTGCCCCTCTTCCCGAACCTGATTTTCTGGCGCTGGAGTGTCCGCAGCCACGACCCCGTGTCTGGCGGTTGGAGCCCCTGGCAGGACTGCCCGTACCATTACTATGGTCCGTCCAGCTCCTGGGGTAACGGTGTTCTCAGCATCACCGACAAGATCGTTGCGAACGCAGACTCCGTGCAGGTGTCTTTCATGGGTCGCGACGCTGCGGTTGCCTTTACCGGCGGCCCCAGCACGGACGCCACACCGGCTCCTGAGTTCGACAACGTCTGGGTGAAGAGGTTCGAGATTGGTGGACCGGCCATCACCGTTCCCAACAACAGCCTCTTCAACGACGGCTTCCCGTCGAATGGTACGACCACTTCGGCCGTGCGCTTCGACCCGGGTGCCAACATTGGTGGTACTGGTTCCACCACGGTCAACTATGTCCCGCAGGACTCCTTGGCCGTCAATGTGGTGTGCATCATCCCGGGGAGCAGCTTGCCTGACTTCGGTAAGATGTATGTCGCTCACCTGCAGAACCCGGTGTACGACCAGACGGATCGTGCGGCCGGTGCTGCCGACGTGAACAACTACACGATGGCTGGCACCTCCACCGATGCGGCTCACAACGGTTGGCCGATCTACACCTACGACGTTGATGGTCAGCAGTGCACGCTCAACGGCTCCGTGGTTCCTGATCAGTACTTCTTCGATCTGCCGGACGGTCTGGGCTATGGCCTGTACCAGCACGCGGACGAAGATTCGCTGATCTTCCCCGGTGACGTTGTGCACTACTACCTGGAGTTCCAGGATGATCAGCCGACTCCTGGCGTGAGCCGGACGGTTGCTGACATCAGCGACCTCTTGGACTTCAGCTTGACCACCACCTACAACCGTCAGTGGACCATGCGTGCTCTGCCGACGGTCGACGGCAGCGGCGGACAGCCGGGCCTGCTGTGGTGGAACGACGTCGACTCTCGTGGCAACGACAATGAGATCCTGCTCGGCTTCGCGCAGAACGGACTCTTGGAAGGCCGCGACTATGACACGTATGTGACGAAGGGTGCGTCCTCCGGGATGGGTAACGGTCTCGGTTCCGCCGGCGAGCACGGCGCGACTGCGGGCCAGCTGTCCGGTTACGATTGCCTCTTCTACACCATGCAGAACCTCACCGAGCCGGCTCTGAGCAACGGCAACAAGGGGGTCAACGGTAATGACTGGAGCGATGACGTCACTCTGCTGACGACCTGGCACAACCAGTCCGCTGATCGTTTCTCCGCGTACTTCGGTGAGAACTTCGCACAGGCCATGGACAACCAGTTGAACGGCGCATTCCTGTCGAACGTGCTGGGTGTGCAGTTCAACAACGGTGACCTGAACAACGGCCACAACCTGGATGACCAGGTGGCCGCGCTTGTGAAGCCGACCGGAAACGGTAACTCCGCTGGATTCTTCGTGACCAACTACAGCCCCTATGGCGGCTGTCTCGCGATCAATGACTGGGATGACATTTCTCCCGTCGGCGGCGCGGTCGTGGCTCACGAGTTCACGGACCCGAACGGTAACTTCTACACACCGACTTCCCGCAACGCGAGCATCTACTGGGATCGCCTCGACGGTGGCTTCCGCAAGGTTGACATCACCTTCCCGTACGATCCTCTGTACATTCGTGACCAGTTCACGAATCCCGAATCGACGGGTCCGAACACTGCTCGGGCTTATCTGTTCGGTGAGATTCTCGGTGCCTTCGGTAAGTCGACTGGAACGGCGACTGGCGCTGGCGTGCTTCCCAAGAAGCTCGTCGTGAGCCAGAACTACCCGAACCCGTTCAACCCCAGCACGACCATCAAGTACTCGATGCCGCTCCGTGGACAGGTCAGCATCAACGTGTACAACTTGCGTGGTGCTTTGGTTACGACTCTGGTCGATGGCGTCCAGGATGCCGGCGATCACAGCGTGATCTGGAACGGTAAGGATACCCGCGGCGCGTCCGTGTCCACCGGTATTTACCTGTACAAGGTGAAGACCCAGGATTCGGAGGTCGTGAAGAAGATGGCTCTGATCAAGTAATCAGATCCACTTCCGTTTGGAGGCCGGTCGGGCATTGCCCGGCCGGCCTTTTCTTTTGTCCCCACGAGGTGCACACTGTCCAGGCAAACTTCTCACAACCCGGATGGAGTCACGGCAGATGGACATGGACGAGTACCTGGGAGACTTTTCCCCCGAAGAACTCACCCGGTATCTTCAAGCCACCGCGGAGTGGATCGGGGACTATTTCGCCAAGATCGAAGAGCAGGAGGTCTTTCCCCAGATCGAGCCCGGCGATTTCACCCGGCAGCTTCCCTCCAAACCTCCCACCAAGGGAGAGGACATGGAGGAGATCCTCGCGGACTTCGCACGCCTGATTCCGCCCGCCACCACGCACTGGAATCATCCGAATTTCCACGCCTGGTTCGCGAACACCGGGAGTGCTCCGGGAATCGTGGCGGAAACTCTCTCCGCCGCGCTCAACAACAATGCAATGGTGTGGAGGAGTGGCCCGGCCTCGACCGAAATGGAGCTCGTGGTATGCGATTGGCTGCGCCAGATGCTGGGTCTACCGGATGGTCTCTTCGGCATGATCCACGACACCGCGAGCGTGGCGGTCATCGCGACTCTTGCCGCCGCGCGCCATCGCGCCACGCGAGGTGAGGTCCGCGAAAAGGGATTGCGCGGTCTTCCGCAACTTCGGGTTTACGCGAGCGAGGAAGCGCACTCCTCGGTGGAGCGGGCCGCCATCGTCCTGGGACTGGGCAGTAAAAACGTGGTGAAGATCGCGGCCGACCGCGAGTTCCGCATGATCCCCAGGGCCCTGGAAGAAGCCATCGCCCAGGACAGGAAAGCGGGCTTCGTGCCCATGGCCGTGGTCGCCACCGTGGGCACCACGGGAACGACCAGTATCGATCCCGTCGCCCAGATCGCCCCCTTGTGCAAAGAAGGCGAAGTGTGGCTGCACGTCGACGCGGCTTACGGCGGCGCGATGGCCACGGTCCCGCAGTACCGTTGGGTACTCGACGGCTGCGAGCACGCCGATTCCCTGGTGGTGAACCCGCACAAGTGGCTCTTTGTCCCCATGGATTGCAGCGTCCTCTTTTGCAAGAACGCCGAGGATCTCCGAAGGACCTTCTCGCTGGTTCCATCTTACCTGGAGACGCCGGAGGACAAGATCGCCAGAAACCTCACCGACTACGGGCCCGCAATGGGCCGCCGCTTCCGCGCTCTGAAGTTGTGGATGGTGATTCGGGCCTACGGGAGCGAGGGCATCGCCGCTCGCGTGAACTATCACCTCCAACTCGCGCGGGAACTGCAGGATTGGATCGCAAGGGCTGAGAACTGGGAGCAACTCGCTCCGGCGCCCATGAGTACCGTGCTCTTCCGCCACCATCCCCGAGGGTTGAGCGACGAAGCGGCGCTCGAGAGGCACAACCGGTCCGTCCTGGAGGAGATCAATCGCTCGGGACAGGCCTTTCTCTCGCACACGATCGTGAGGGGATCCTTCGCGCTGCGGCTGGCCATCGGAAACCTGCGCACGCAACGAAGCCATCTTCTGGCGACCTGGCGGCTCATCCAAGAGGTGGCAAGCCGTACTCCGTGAGGGCGACGGCGTTGCGCGGCCTTCAGGCTTTTGGATCCCTCGAGAGAGTGATACCCTCGGGACTCGCAGCCCATCACCGTTAACTGGAAAGGAATGCGAGAGTCATGCGTCAGTCACCTCTTCGGACCGCATTGTGGATGGCATTGTCCCTCTTGATCATCTCGGCCATGCCGAGTCTCGCCGTACCCCTCAGCCCCGAACAGGTTGCCAATACGAAGTTGGTGGGCGAGGTCGAGGTTTCGCCGAGCGGCATTGATGTGGCCTACACACTCACCGTTCCGCGCATTCCTTTCGCAGATGAAGACGGGCCGGCCTGGGTCGAGCTGCACGTACTCGACACGCGCGACGGAAGCGCGCGCCCCTACGTGGCAGGTCATGTGAGGGTCTCTGAGCCACAGTGGATTTTGGGACGGCGTGAGATCGCCTTTCTTGCCAGGCGCGAGGGCGACGAGACGACTAGCCTCTATGTCATTCCGCTAGATGGCGGCGAGGCTCAGCGTGTCCTCACGCACGAAACCAACATCCAATCCTACGCTTTCAACGGGGACGCATCTCGCGTGGCCTTCTTGGCCGAGGACCCGAAACCCAAACGACAAGAGGAGCTGAAGAAGAAGGGAATCGCGCCGGAGATCTACGAGGAAGATCTGCGTTACACGCACGTCTACGTGGCCCCCTACGATCCCGCGACGCGAACGGCAGGAAAAGCCAAGGAGTTGCCCGTGCAAGGGGACCTCTCGCTTCTGCGCTACAGTCCGGTGGACGAGCGGCTAGTCGTGGCCATCGCGCCCACGCCTTTGATCGACGATCACTACATGAAGCGGCGAATTCGCATCGTGGACGCAAACACCGGCGAGATTCTGCAAAAGATCGAGAATCCGGGAAAGGTCGGCGAGGTAAAGTGGAGTCCGGACGGGACGCATCTGGCCATGATTCTCGCCAGTGATTTGCACGATCCCGAGCCGGGGCGCTTGATGCTCGCCGACGCGAGCAGCGGGGAGTACAGCGATCTCCTTCCCGGACTGTTCGATACGGGCCAAGTCAATTCGATCGCCTGGAAGAGCACGCACGAAATCCTCTACCTCGCCTCCAAAGGCGTGTGGACGCAGCTGGGGGAGGTCGGCCTGGACGGAAAGTCCAGGATTCTCGTCGATACCGGAGGGCCGATTCTGCACGGGGTGAAGGCTTCGAGCGATGGGAAGACCGTGGCCTTCACGGGGGATTCTCCCACCTTCCCGCGCGAACTCTTCCTCATGGATCGCGGACACCGAAAGCCGACCCGGATGACCCAGTCGAACCCCTGGCTCGACGCAGTCGATCTGGCGCGACAAGAGGTGGTGCACTACGCCGCGCGTGACAGCCAGGAGATCCAGGGCGTGCTCGTTCATCCGCTGCACGAAAAGACGGGACAGCGCTATCCGCTGGTGCTCTACGTCCACGGAGGTCCCGAATCGCATCATTCGAACGGCTGGGTGACCCGCTACGTGAATCCGGGCCAGGTGCTGGCCGGACGTGATATGGCGGTGCTCATGCTCAATTACCGTGGCAGCACCGGATACGGAGTGCCCTTCTCCAAGGCTGATCACGGAGATTTTGCCGGCGCGGAGTTCAACGACCTGGTCGACGGAGTCGATCATTTCGTCGCGGCCGGATTGGTCGACAAGGACAAGGTGGGAGTGACGGGAGGTTCCTACGGCGGTTACGCCACCGCGTGGCTGTGCACCCGCTATACGGACCGCTTCGCGGTCGGTGTAATGTTCGCTGGGATCAGTGACAACATCTCCAAGTTCGGCACCAGTGACATTCCCGAGGAGATGTACCTCGTGCACCAGCGCAAGCGCACCTTCGACGACTGGGATTTCTTCCTGGAACGCAGTCCCATTTACTATGCGGGACAGGCCAAGACCCCGCTTCTGATCGTGCACGGCAAGGACGATCCGCGCGTGAACGTGGGGCAGGCCCGTGAGCTGTACCGCCACATCAAGACGCGCACCAAGACTCCGGTGCGTCTGGTTCTGTATCCGGGCGAGGGACACGGCAACAGAAAGTGCGCCGCGCGCTACGACTACAACCTGAGGATGCTGCGCTGGCTCACGAGCTATCTGGGCAAGGGCGCGCACTCCGAGCCGCCCACGCAAGTGGAGTACCCGCTCGAGCCGCAGCCCGCAGCGGAAATCCAGGGCGCGCAGCAGTAGATCCGAAGCACGCGGAAGCGTGAAATCTTGAACCCGGGCAGGGATCGTCTTACTCTGCTCGGGTTCTCCGTGAACGTTCGATGATCTTCTTTCCTCCAACCACTCTGGGAGCTGAAGGTGCGTACTAGCAGCCGCCTCGTCTTGGCGTTGATGATTCTATTCTTGGGCTTTACCCCTGCCCGCGGGCAGGATACGGACACTCATCCCTTCTCCGTGCACGACATGGTGGCGATGAAGCGCCTCAGTAGTCCGGAGGCCTCTCCCGACGGGAAGACGCTCGCCTTCACGGTGACGAGCATCGACCTGGATGCCAATCGCGGCCGTAGTGATCTGTGGACGGTGAAGGTCGATGGTTCGGACCTGCGGCAGCTCACCACTCATCCCGAGAACGACAGCTCGCCCCTCTGGTCGCCCGATGGAGAGTGGATCTACTTTTTGTCCTCGCGCAGCGGGAAGAGTCAGGTGTGGCGCATCGCCACCGACCGGGGAGAGGCGAGGCAGGTCACCGACGAGCCGCTCGACGTGGGCAACCTCAGACTCTCTCCGGACGGCAAGACCATCGCCTACACCATGCGCGTCTTCGTGGACTGCCCCGACGTGGATTGCACGGTGCAGAAGCTGAAGGAGATCGCGGACCGTCCCTACACCGGGCGCGTCTACGATCAGCTCTTCGTCCGTCACTGGGACACCTGGGAGGATGGACGCCGCAGTCATCTCTTCGCGCGCTCGGTGGATCACGGACCGAGTATCGACGTGAGCGCGAAGATGGACGGTAACACCCCCAGCGAACCCTTCGGCGGGCCCGAGGAGATCACTTTCACTCCCGACAGTCAGGGTCTGGTCTTCAGCATGAAGGTCGGAGGGAGCAAGGTAGCCTGGTCGACCAACTTCGATCTCTACGTGGCACCCATCGATGGGTCACAGGCTCCCAGGAACCTCACCGCCGACAATCCCGCATGGGATACCGCGCCCGTATTCTCGCCCGACGGCAAGACTCTGGCCTACCTGGCCATGGAGAGAGCGGGTTACGAGTCCGATCGCTTCAGGATCGTGCAGCGCGACTGGGAAGGCGCGAGCATGAGCGCGGGCGCGGCGAAGCCGCTCACCGAAGACTTCGACCGCAGCTTCAGCGGTTTCCTCTTTGGGCCCCGCGGCAAGAACATCTATGCCTACGGCGCGAATCTCGGTCAGGTCGCACTGTGGAAAATCGACGCGAAGAACGGCAAGCACACCCTCATGCACTCCATGGGTACGGTGCGCGGTCCGGTACTGGCCAAGGACCTCATCGTCTTCGGTTTGGACCATCTTCAGTCGCCGGTGGAGCTCTATTCCATCCAGCTCGACGGAAAGAACTACCGGCGCATCACGCACATCAACGACAAGAGGATCGCGCAGGTCGCCATGGGCGACCCCGAGCAGTTCACTTTTGCCGGCGCGGATAGCGACGAGGTGTACTGCTACGTGGTTAAACCGGCCAATTTCGACGAGACAAAGAAGTACCCGGTGGCCTTCCTCATCCACGGCGGGCCGCAGGGCAGCTTCGGCAACGACTTCCACTACCGCTGGAATCCCCAGGCCTACGCCGGCGCGGGCTACGCCGCGGTCATGGTCGACTTCCACGGAAGCACCGGTTACGGGCAAGCTTTCTGTGACGCGATTCGCGGCGACTGGGGCGGCAAACCGCTCACGGACTTGCAGAGAGGATTGGCGGCCGCGTTGGGGCGTTATCCCTGGATGAACGGCGACAAGGTGGCGGCCCTGGGCGCGAGCTTCGGTGGCTACATGATCAACTGGATCGCCGGCAACTGGCCCGATCGCTTCACCTGCCTGGTAGATCACGACGGCAACCTGGATGAACGGGCGGCGTACTTCTCGACCGAGGAACTCTGGTTCCCCGAGTGGGATCACGAGGGGAAACCGTGGACCGATCCCGAACACTACGAGAAGCAGAATCCGGTGAACTTCGTGCAGAACTGGAAGACACCGATGCTGATCATTCACGGGGCGCACGACTATCGGGTGGAACTGGGCGGCGGGCTTGGTACCTTCAACGCCTGTCAGCGGATGGGGATTCCCAGCAAGTTCCTGTACTTCCCCGACGAGAGTCACTGGGTGCAGAAGCCGCAGAACAGCATTCAGTGGCACGACGAAGTGATCGGGTGGCTGGATCGCTGGACCAAGTAGTTTGCAAGAGCCCTCCATCGCAGGAGCGGAGAGGCGCTTCTGTGCCCTGAGATAGAAGAGGCCCATCATCGGAGCCGAGGCTAAGCCGCGCCCAAGCGCGCGGAACCGCCTCTACACTCCGATGATGGGCCTCTTCCTACTCTTTCCGCACAGCGAAGCCTCTCTGCTCCTGCGATGGAGGGCTCTTTCCTCTTCGTATCGCGCGGAAGCGCCTCTCCACTCTGATGAGGGGCCCTTGCTTACTCTCCAGCTGCTTCATCCTTATCGCAGCGCTCGCAGAGGCGCCCGCCCCCTGAGCCTCGAGCCCAAGGGTCGAGTTGCCAGGCCAAGCGCGCCGCACCGTTCTCCGAGCATCCTGACCGAGCCGAGCTTCCGTTTGCTTTCGAGAGAGCGAAGTGGTGACGAATTGGTACCCGAAGTTGAAGAAGACCTTGGCTGATTCAAAGTGATGTCTTGACGCCCCCCTCCGAGCTGATTCTTCCGACGAAATTCCCCGCGTAGCGAATCGAGCGCGTTCTCCTTCCGTCTACTTCGCCAAGACCATCTTGCGAGTCCGCACGCCATCCTCCGTCACCAGCCGCGCGAGATAGGTTTCGGAGGCCACCGTCCGACCCTCGAGATCCTGGCCGTTCCATACCGTCGCCTGTTCACCAGCCGGCTCGGGAGCATCGACGAGAGTGCGTACCAGCGAGCCATGCTCGTCGTAGACGGCCAGACTCACATGAGACGGGTGCGGCAACGCGTAGCGGATCGTCGTGCTGGGATTGAACGGGTTGGGCACGTTCGCTTTCAGGGAATAGACCAGCGTTCGCGGTGAATCTTGCACGCCGGTCCCGAATACGAAGCTGGCCTCGATCGTGTGATTTCCCGTTAGGTTCGGGAACGTGTATTCCCACACGGGACCCACCGATTGCTGGTCCACGAGCACATCGGCGACGCCATAGCCGGAGTCGGGCGTGATCAGGAAGGTTTGATCCGTGCCGCGGTTCACCTGAATCGTTCCGCTCGGGTCGATGCTACCGTTCGGATCGGCGGTCGCGATGATCGCGAAGGTGGGAATGTGCCAGATGCCGAAGTAGACGGACGCCTTGTCGCCCGCCGTGGTGAAGGTACCGCCCGCTTAGACGTCGCCGGCGTCCACCGCAAGGGCTTCGACCTGGTCGCTCGTCCCCGAGCCCAGGGCCGACCAGCTCGTACCACTCCACTTCGCGATGTGAGGGATCGCCTCGCCATCCACCGTGGTGAAGTTTCCCCCCGCATACAAGTTATCGCCGTCGTCCACCGCCAGGGTCAAAACCGCGTCGGACATACCCAGGCCAAGGGGGGACCAGTTCGCCCCATCCCACTTCGCGATTCGGGTCGCAAGCACCCCACCCGCCAGGCCAAAGTCCCCGCCCGCATACAGATTGCCGCCACCATCCATCGCCAGAGCCATGACGGCGTTGTTCATGCCCAGGCCCACCGCGGACCAGCTCGATCCGTTCCATTGAGCGATGTCGGCCGCGTTCACCCCTCCCGCCATGAAGAATGTCCCGCCCGCGTAGAGCGTTGCGTTCCCATCCGCTAGAAGCGCGTGCACCGTAGCGTTCGTTCCCGAGCCCAGGGCGCTCCAGCTCACCCCGTTCCACTTCGCGATGTGGTTCGCGGGCACTCCGCTCGCCATGGTGAAGGTTCCTCCGGCATACAGGTTGCCGTTGCCGTCGACCACCAGGGCGTGGACGACGTCGTCCATCCCGGTGCCCAGCCCCGACCAGGCCGCCCCGTCCCACCTTGCGATGTAGGGGGCACTCACGGCACCCGCGGTTGTGAAGCCCCCGCCCGCGTATAGGCCTCCCTGGCCGTCCGGCGCCAGCACGTAGACTCTGTAGCCCATCCCGAGAACTCCGAACCGGTCGTCCCAGCTGGCGTCCGCCGGAACGGAAGCCATCTGGATCCGCTGCGTGAACGCGCCAGCCTGTGCCGTCCGGACGACGATGAGCGACATCAGGAGCAGAGCTAAGCACAATGTCAGAAGGGCGGACCGTGGGACGGGGCGTGAGCAAGCACCTAGCACGAGCATGACTTCCTCCTTCTCACCGGCCCCGTGGAGGAAGGGACTGAGCGGGGTCGGCGAAGGGCATGACCCCAAGGGTGAACGCCCGGACGCCATGAGAAGAACTATCCCGGATTTTGATTTTCATTGTCAATACGGGTCTAGCCCGATTGGCAAGGCTCTCTGGTCATGGTTCAGCCCGAGACGCGCAAGCTCCTCCGGCAAATGGCCTGCGGCAACCTGGATTCTGCGGAGTGTTCGCGAATACGGGGATTGTCGGCAGCTCGGACTCTCCCGGTCCTACTTCGGCGACGAGGCAGTGCGTATCGCTGGATTGGGCGAACTCGAAATCCAGAGCATGGCGGCTGACAGCTTGCATGCGCTGCTCGATGGAGTCCGCCTGAGCTATCTTCGCCCCGAGGTTCCGTTCCTAGATGAACCTGTGCAGTACCGGGGACTCCACCTGGCGGACCTTCGTGATATCGCGGCCATGAAAGTCATCGCAGTCGCAGGTCGAGGCAGCAAAAAGGATTTCATCGATCTGTACGCATACCTGGAAGCCGGGGGCACCTTTGCCGACCTGATGCGGAGCGTTCGACAGCGTTATCGCGACACGAAATTCGACGAGATGCATCTTCTTCGTAGCCTAGCGTTTTTTGAAGCCGCCGAGGGCGAGCCGATGCCGCGAATGCTCACGAAGGCGAATTGGGAGGATATCCGCTTGCGCATCGAAGAAGAGGTGCGCCTTTGGGCGCCTTAGAGCCGCTTCTACGCTCTGATGATGGGCCACTTCCTACTCTTGCTGCACAGCCTAGCCTCAAGCTCTTTGGACTGGCAACCCGTGTCCTGACCTGCGTACAATGAACTCGCATCGTCCCCGGTTTCCTCCCTTTCAACGAGTAGCTTAGAGGCGCATGTGATCGGAAAGACCCTCGCTCACTACACGATTACCGGCCAGCTCGGCCGGGGCGGCATGGGCGAGGTCTATCGCGCCCGGGACACCCGGCTCGACCGCGACGTTGCGCTGAAGATCCTCCCCGCCGAGTTCGCCGACGATCCTTCTCGCCTCGAGCGATTCGAGCGCGAGGCGAAGACCGTCGCGGGGCTGAATCACCCGCACATCGTGCACATGTACTCGGTCGAGGAAGACCGGGGCATTCGCTTTTTGACGATGGAACTCGTGGAGGGCCGGAGCCTCGACGAAGGCCTCCCAACAGACGGCCTTCCCCTCTCCCAGGTGTTCGAGATCGGCATCGCGATCGCCGATGCCCTGGCCTCGGCTCACGCGAAGGGGATCGTCCACCGGGACCTCAAACCGGCCAACGTCATGGTGACCGAGGATGGTCGTGTGAAGGTTCTGGACTTTGGCTTGGCCAAGGTCATCCAGGACACGTCGGGATCGGACATCGACGCCACCGAGATCGTGGGCCTGACCCAGCTGGGCGCGGTCATGGGAACGGTGCCCTACATGTCGCCGGAGCAGTTGCGGGGACAGGCCGTCGATAGCCGCAGCGACATCTTCTCGCTCGGCATCCTCCTTTACGAGCTCGCCGCGGGCAGACGGCCCTTCGTCGGAGTGAGCAACGCCGACGTAACCTCGGCCATCCTGCGGGAGACTCCGCAGCTGCTGACCGAACTCAAGCCCGAGTTGCCAGGTCCGTTGAGTCGGATCGTGATGCGCTGCCTGGAGAAAGAGCAGGACAACCGCTATCAGTCTGCCCTCGACATCCGCAACGATTTGCGAGAGCTGCGCCGGGAGGTGGACTCCGGAGTCAGTCGCTCCAGCAGTTGGATGTCGGAAACGAAGCCGGTGACGCGCGGCGCGCGCGGACGGTGGTGGATGGCCGTCTCTGCCGTCGCCCTGGTCTTCGTTGCGGCGATTGTCTTCCTGCAGGGTCGCGGTAAACAGACCCCGGCCACTGAGCCCGTCCCGACGCCGCCCGCGCCGCCGGAGCAATCGATCGCGGTTTTGCCGTTCGCGGACCTGTCTCCCCAGCAGGACAAGGAGTACTTCTCCGATGGTATCGCGGAGGAACTCCTGAATCTGCTGGCGAGGGTGCATGGACTCAAGGTCACGGCGCGCACGTCGTCCTTCTCGTTCAAGGGAAAAGAAGTCGAGGTTCCGGAGATCGGGCGGCAGCTCGGTGTATCCCACGTTCTCGAAGGGTCGGTGCGCATGGCTGGCGACCGGGTACGGATCACCGCGCAGTTGATCCAGACCGCGGACGGTTTCCAGGTCTGGTCACAGAACTGGGATCGCACACTCGACGACATCTTTGCGATCCAGGATGAAATCGCGGGCGAGGTCGTGAAGGAACTGAAAGTGACACTCCTCGGCGATGCGCCGAAGGTGCGCGCGACCGATCCGAAGGCCTACGCACTGTATCTACAGGCCGTGCAACTCGCAGGAATGCGCAGTGCCGACGGATTCGCCCAGTCCGACTCCTTGTATCGCGCAGCGCTGGCCATCGATCCCGATTATGCGCCGGCGTGGGTCAACCTGGCGGGCAACCTCGTCAACGAGGTCTTCCTCGGGTTGAGCAGCGCCGATGAAGGATTTCCGCGCGCCCAACAGGCCGCGAACAAGGCCCTTGCGATCGACCAGGAGTCTGCCGACGCCCACGGAGCCCTGGGCAGCATCGCCGTGGGCGAGGGCAAACTCGCCGACGCCGCCATGCATTTCAAGCGGGCCCTCGAACTCGATCCGGCGTCTCCGTCCGTTCTGGGAAACAGCTCCGCGCTGCTCAAGTCCCTGGGGAGACTCGACGACGCGATCGCGCTCGACGAAGAAGCCGTCCGTCTCGATCCGATCAACACCGCGTGGTTATTCAACCTGGCCGCTGCCAAGCACTGGGCCGGCCACGAGGACGAGGCGATCGCACTCTTTCGCACCGTGCTCAGCCTCAGTCCGGGATTCGGCGGGGCGCACCTCCTACTCGGCGAGGCCCTGCTCGCAAAAGGTGACGCGGAAGCGGCGCTGGCGGAGTTCAACCAGGAACAGTACGAGCTGTACCGTCTGATCGGTCTGCCGCTGGCCTATCATGACCTGGGACGCGATGCGGAATTCAAGAGTGCACTCGACGAAGTCGTTACCAAACTCGGCCCGGTGTCGCCCTACGACGCCGGCTCCGTGTTCGCCTACTGCGGCGATGCGGACAGCGCGTTCGAGTGGCTCGGCAAGTCCGTCGCGGCCAACGACGGCGGATCACTGCTCATCCTCGTAGACAGTCTCTACAAGAGCGTCCACTCTGACCCGCGCTGGCTGCCGCTCCTGCGCAAGCTCGGCAAGGCGCCCGACCAGGTTGACAAGATCGAGTTCAAGGTGACGCTTCCGACCTCGGAGTCATGAGACCGCCCTTTCACGAACGGAGTGGCGGTTCCGCGCGCTTTGGCGCGGCTAAGCCACGAGCTCAGATGGAGGGCCTTTCCCTACTCTTTCCGCACAGCGAAGCTTCGAGTTCGTGAAAAGGCGCCCTCGGATCGCATTTTCCAATGCAGATTCCGGCGCCCCGTTCGTGACGCTCGGCGAAAGGCTCT
>Ga0102953_1000910_pt1 | contig 19374 bp, 11 predicted proteins | sample SalPon2A_C_D2_MG_FD_78509 | JGI IMG/M metagenome (GOLD analysis project Ga0102953, IMG submission 78509) | Soil microbial communities from South San Francisco under conditions of wetland restoration - Salt Pond MetaG R2A_C_D2_MG | ecosystem: Environmental > Terrestrial > Soil > Wetlands | place... | reverse complement strand
GAATACAGAAAAACTATGCATTTTGGAACAATACATACAGTTACCGGGCTGAGCCGGCAGGTAGCTGTAGAAATTATTAATCTCTGGCTTAAAAAAGGACTCACCCAATGCACCGTATCATCGCAGTTTTGACTCTTTTAGCTTGTCTGGTCATTTTGCCAGCTACCCAGGCAAGGGCCTGGTTTTTTGATGATGACACCCTGTTAACGATCAATGGGCAAAAGTACACCACTGAAGATTTTAAGCGCTGGTGGAAATTAATAAAAGATGAAGACAGCTCTTTTCCAGAAACGCCTGACCGTTATATCGAGTGGCTGCTGCTTAGCCGTGAAGCAAAGCAGATGGGCCTTGACACTGACCCTGCCTTTAAGCGCCAGACCAGAATTTTTTTGCAGTCCAGGACTTTGCTGATGGTCAAATACGATGATGTTGACAGCCGGATCAATATTAGCGAAGCAGATATTGAGGCCCGTTATGCGCAGATTTATACGCCGCATTGGCTGGTGGAGCAGTTCGAATTCAAGGACGAAGCCACGGCGATGGCTGCCTGGCAGGAACTGGAGGCGGGAACGCTGACTGAGAGTGAACTCCTGGAACGTACTCCTGAGCAGGGTGGGCCGGTTAATGCGGGTGAGGTCTGGGTGAATCCAAAAAGCATTGATGCTGGCTGGAGGGCCATTTTCGAGAAGCAGAAGGTTGGGGAAATGGTGAATCCCAGCGAACATAAGAATGGCCGGCGCCTTTTTTATTTGAAGGACCAAAAGGGCCGCGATGATGAAGAATTTGCTAAGGTGCACGATGAACTTGAGCATAAACTCTGGAAGGAACAGGAGGATGCTCTGACTCTGGCCTTACTTGCTCAACTGCGTGATCAGTACGAAGTTGAGGTTAACGATGAGTTGATTGAGGCCCTGGATGTTAATGTTGATCCGGAGAGTCTGACTGATGCGGTGGTTATCAAGACTAACCGGGAAAATGTCACGGAACAGCAGTTCGCAGCTGTGGTTCACCGGCTTATGAAAAGTCGGGGAGAAGCGGCCCACGCTGCCGTCGATAAGGAAAAAGCCTCTAAGCTGAAGGCTGAAACGCTTAGCAACATCATTGCGACTAATCTCACTAACTGGGCCTCTCTTGATCGGCACTATGAGGAAAAGGAGCCCTTTAAGTGGGAATATGACTTTAATTATAATCACCGGCTTGTAATTGCCCTTGAGGATCGCTTGTTTGATGAACAAGAGAAGACCACCGATGATGAGATCAAGCAGTACTACCAAGAGAACATTGGTCGATACACTCAGCCGACGATGGTCAAGCTTTACATTGTCGATGAAACCCAGGGACCCATTGATAAGATTTGGGCTGATGTTGCTGCCGGCCGAAAATTTAAACAGGCTGTAAAAGAATATGATAAGCTCGACGTCAAGCTTCTGGAAACCCCTGCTAATCATCTTGATCCCGAGGTTAAGCCGATTGTCGATAAGTTGAATGCCGGTGAAACAAGTCAAATATTTGATGCCCAGGATGTTCGGCTGATTGTACACTTGGTTGATCGAACCCCGGAAACACTTTTACCTTTGGAGCGTGCTAAAGAGTCCATCCGCAGAAAACTGATTAAAGAAAAGTTAGCAAAGGCGCGGCACGAATACGTTGATGCCCTTAAATCGAGTTTGAAAATTGAAGTCAAACAGCGGCAGTGGGAAGCCATTCAGAAGGAATTTGGGGGGGAATAATGAATCTGAGATCAAGACTTTTTTTACATGGGGTCTGTTGCCTAAGTCTGGGGGTTTTAATGTTGGCTGCTGGTTGTGTGCCTGCGCCTAAAGAAGAACACAAGGCACCAACACGTAGGACGTGCGCCCAGTGCCATCCTGATAAGGCAGCTATCTATCAGAACGGGGTCATTCATCAGCCTGTCAAGGACAATAACTGTGAAGTGTGTCACCATGTTCATGGCTTGGTGCCTGCGGTTGTGATGCGCCAGCCGGTGCCTGTCCTCTGCCAGCCCTGTCACCCGGCAATGCGGGACATTGGCGGTATGAAGTCGGTGCACAGCCCGGTGGCCAGCGGTAAATGTGAGTCCTGTCATGAAGTGCACAACTCTGAGTATCCTAAGCTTCTTACGGCTCCCCCCAAAAAACTCTGTTTCAATTGCCATGAACAGGAGGGTTTTACCAAAGCCACAGTTCATCCGCCAGTGCAGGAGGACTGTGGTACTTGTCATGCACCTCACACGTCGGACTATCCACGTTTGTTGAACATGTCAACCGATGACCTATGTGTTTCCTGTCATGAAATAGACGTTCCCAGTTTTACTAAGGCCCATAATGGCTATCCGGTCACAAAAGATTGCACTGACTGTCATGCGCACCACAGTTCCAGTGATCCGAAGCTGCTCAAGGAGATCGTTCACCAGCCGATGCGGGACGGTGATTGCAATGAGTGCCATCAGGTGGAGGGCACAGTAATAAAAGTTCGGTCGCCTGAAGGGGGGCTTTGCTTGGTCTGTCATGAGGACGTACCTGGCAAAGCTCAGCATGAGCCGGTCAAGGAGGGCGACTGCGCAGCATGTCATACACAGCATGCCAGCGATTATGCCGGGATGCTCAGCCAGGCCCCTACTAAAGTATGTAGAAACTGTCATGATCAGGGGAAAAAGGAGCTGATTGTTCGAAGCGGGAGTGTCCATCGACCTGCCGAGAGAGGAGAGTGTCTCTCCTGTCATAACGGTCATGCGTCAGCTGGCAGTGCATTGCTTAAAAACGGGCCTCCAGATCTCTGCTTCTCCTGTCATGACCGTAAAACCTATGCTGATACTCTGCAATCCCATGTCCCGGCTAAAGAAGGCCGTTGCCTTGAATGCCATGCTTCCCATCAGTCAGCAGAAAAAAGACTGCTGGTTCGGGCTGAGGCGTCCGTCTGCTTCTCCTGTCATCGGCAGACCAGGGTTGAAAAGGGGCTTTTAAGCCAGCATAAACCCTTTGCCAATGGAGAGTGTACGAGTTGTCATGCCCCCCATGGCGGCGACAACGCCCGACTGCTCAAGACCTCAATGAATCAGGGAAAACTCTGCTTAACCTGTCACGAGAAACTGGTTGGCAAAATGGCCGATGAGAATGCTCATCCTCCCTTTGCAGAGGGAGAGTGCTTCCTCTGTCACGGTCCCCACGGCACCGACCAGCTTAATCTCATTAAGGGACAGCCGGGCCAGGTGTGTTTTGCTTGCCATGAGGACATTCAATCCGGAATTGGACGCTACAGGGTCAAGCATGAGCCGGTGGTTAAAAAGCAGTGTGATGCCTGCCACAGTGGCCATGGCTCAGCTCATTCCAGTAATCTCAAAAAAAATCAGCCGACCCTTTGTCTCACCTGTCATGGCGAAGTGGCCAAGTACTGGCGTGATGGAGCTCTTCATCCGCCGGCCGCAGAAGATTGTACCACCTGCCATCGCGCTCATGGTTCTGACTACGATGCTTTGACTCAGGTATCGGTTGCCGAGTTGTGTGCCCAGTGTCATGAACAGGGTGAAGAGAGTTTTATTAATGCCCATCAGGGGATCAAACCGGGTCCCGAAACTTGTGTTACCTGCCATGATCCCCACGGCGGACCAGAGAAAAACCTATTGTATCCGGTGAGTCATACCCCGTTTTCTCCTACCAACTGTAAAGATTGTCATGAAGGGAGGGACCAGTAATGCTACTGATTCATATTCGAAGACCTGTACTGATATTCACCGCCACAGTGTTCCTCCTGTTGGTCGGTCAGGGCTTGGCTGCTGCCAAGATTGAGTGTTTGTCCTGCCATGATCGTGGGGCTTTTACGGACAAAGTAACGCATGCTCCTGTCTCTGTCGGAGCCTGTCTTGCCTGCCACAACCCCCATGTCGCAAAGTATGCCAACTTGCTGCAGGAAAAGGTGAAGGACCTTTGCTATTCCTGTCATACAGAGGAGGCGGAGAAGCATCGCCATGGCGTGGTGGTGCATAATCCGGTCAAGCAGGGAGAGTGTCTGAAGTGCCATGATCCGCATGCCTCAGACCAGTCCGGACTGCTCAGGGGAACTCCTTCCGGAATTTGCTTTAACTGCCACACTGGATTTCCAAAGAAATTCAAGTATACCCACATACCTTACGCCAAAGGACAGTGTTCTTCCTGTCATCGACCGCATCAATCCCCCAATGCAAATCTTCTGGTCAAAGATGTGGAGGAGCTGTGCTGGAATTGTCATCAGCGTTCCGCTGTGGAGGCCAAGCACCCGAATTTTCCAGCAAAATTGGGGAAATGCACTACCTGTCACAGTCCCCATGGCAGTGATCGACCTCATCTTGTCCGCAATATATTGCATCCGCCTTACGAGGAGAGCTGCGATAATTGTCATAACGGTAAAGGCAATTCGGTCCCGAGGGAGACTTGTTTTGAATGCCATCCTGATGTGAGTGAACAGATGGCCTCATCTCACAACCACTTGGTCCGCTATCGAGAAAATGGCTGTATGGCCTGTCATTCCCCACATGCCAGCGATGATGAAAGGTTGCTGAAAGGAAAGGAACGGCATGTCTGTGGCAAATGTCATGAAGAGACGTTTAGGCGTTGGGATGCGTCAAAACACAGCCACCAGAAAACAGATGCCTGTAATAACTGCCATGCCCCTCATGGCTCTAACCATCCAAATATGTTCAAGGGTGAAATCAGGGATGTGTGCAGCACATGTCATGAACGCCATGGGCAGTTTACCCACCCCATCGGAGATAGGGTTTTTGATCCACGGACCGGCCAGAAACTGACCTGTACGAGTTGTCACGCCACTAAGGGTAGTGACTTCCCATACCATACAAGGGACGACAACAAAAAAGCCCTGTGCGTCAGGTGTCATGTTGCGAATGCCTGATGCTCCTGACTATCTGGAGGGATTGTCATGCAGGGGTTGACTCCGTATGGCCTATACTTGTCAGGTGTCTTAACGATTTCCGGTATTGCCGGAATAGAATTAAAATAACTCGTCTAACTGGGGATTTTGAGAATGAAACAGACAAAAGTACTAACATATGTGACACGATTTTTTTTGATGGCAGTGTTGCTGTTGCCGGCAGCGGCTGCGGCGGGGTCTCTCTGGCAATGGCAGATGAGCCTTGAGGTAGAAAAAGTTGGTGATGCCATGTATATGCCGTCCGCTGTTGCTTTTGACAAAGAAGCTGAGCGCTATTACGTAGTTGATACGGGCCAGAGCCGTCTGGTCTCTTTTGGGCGGGACGGCAAGCTTGTTAAGGCTTTTACGGCCAATGGACAATTGAAGTCTCCTTTTGACATGGTGCGCCTAGATAACGGTCAGCTTTGGGTAGTGGAAAAAGGGCGAAACAGTCTCACTCATATCGATATTCCAGGTAAAACTGTTACAACGAACACCCTGCATGACGGTGAGCGCCTGGTTTTCCCTGACCGCCTTGCTGTTTCTAAGGGGAAACTGCACGTTTTGGATCGCTCAAGCGGGCAGGTGTTGCGCCTTAATGCCGACCTGTCAGTCGAGCAGCGCTTTGGCTGCCAAGACTGTTCTGCAGGACTATTTGATTTTGTTCTGGTTGATGATTCGGTTGTGGCGCTCGAACCACGGGATAAGAGGATATATCAATTTCGTCCTGATGGCACAGTAGATAGGGAGATTAATCTTGGTGATGAAGTAGGCTTTCCGGTTTCGCTGGCTGTTGGCCCCTCCGGATTTTTTTATGTTCTTGACCGTCATGTGAACAATATTGTAGCCTATGACCAAGGAGGAAAATTTCGATATCGTTTTCTTTCATCAGGAAGTATTCCGGGGAAAATCTTTTATGCCCGTGAACTTCGTTTTGACCCGTGGGGACAGCTTTGTGTGGTTGACGAGGGAAATGGCCGCGTGGAAGTATATAGCCACTAGGAGTGTGAACATGACAAAGCAGAGCATATGCTTTCTGTTAAGTGTTTTGCTTTTCAGTCTCAGCGCTTCTCTTTGCCAGGCAGCAGTTAAAGGCACCTGCTCGACGTGTCATACCATGCATAACAGCGAGCAAGGGTCTGCCGTTGCTTTTGTACGTGACAATTATGGCGCGAAGTTGATTCAACAGCAACCTTTTGCCAATTTACTGAAAACCGACTGTCTTGGTTGCCACAGCTATCCCGGAGCAGAAACAATTGTCGGCATGGATAACACGGTGGTCCCCGTAGTTTTCAACCTGACAGAGCCTACGTATCCCCCTGACGGTTCAACAACTTCGGTGTTGGCTGGTGGTAACTTCCATTGGCTGCTCAGCGCCGGTGACGCCTATGGCCATAATGTTAGCGGTATTGCCGGTGAAGATCTTCGTTTTCAGCCGAACCAAGCCCCCGGCGGTGTTATGCAAACAGGAGATTGCATTAACTGTCACGCAACCTTGGCGACGGCAGAGAGCGGCTGTGAAGGTTGTCATGTGCCGATGCACCATGCTGACAGTGGGGATGTTCTTGCTGGCATGGAGAAGGGTTGGTATCGTTTTTTGGGATCGGTAATGCAGCGGGGTGCTATTGATGAGCCACCGCCGGAGGGAGTTGTGGGGATTGAGGCTCCGGATTGGGAACAGAGTCCACTACAGAACAAACACAACACCTACCAGGGGAAGGCTGGCCCCTACGCAAGCTATCTTGATAGCGGCTCTATCAGTCAGAAATGCACTGGTTGCCATGCCCAGTTTCATAACGAAACAACTGCTAATTCTACCTGGATTCGACATCCATCTGACGTAGTGATTCCTAATACCGGGGAATTCACCGATTTTACAATGTACAACCCTTTGGTGCCGGTGGCCCGCCAGCATGTTACTTCCAACGATGCCGGGTTTTCAGTTATCAATCGTGGTTCTGATACTGTGTCATGTATTTCCTGCCATAGGCCCCATGGATCACCATATCCGGCTATGTTGCGCTGGGGATACCGCAGCTGGCCGGGAGAAGATGAGTATACCAAGCAACCGGCATTTAACGGCTGTGCAATTTGTCATACGAGTAAAAGCTAATGATTGGCCTTGACCCCATAGTATTTTTAGCTAAGGCTGCTGGACGCCTGCTGTTGGCATTTACTATTTTGGTGGTGCTGAGTGGTTGTATGCCCCTTGAGCAGCAGGCGGTGGTGACTGGTCCCTTGGCTGACCTGAGACGAGATTCGCAGAACAGTGCCAGAATCAGCTGTTTTCTTAATATAAGCAACGATCATGGGCCGGCCATCAAGCTTGATGTCGACAGTCTTGAAATTCTTACCGACAACAATCAATGGCTGAAGATTACCAGCGGGCCGTTGAAACTGGATTCGGCAGGCATAGGTACTGCCGGCCAGGTTTTTCTGGGGGGGCGGGCGGTTCCCCCCGGTCATTACAGGCAGCTTCGGCTATCTGTCTCCAAGGGAGAGGTCAGAAAATTTGATGGGACCTATGAGGTTGTAGTTTCGGAGTCCTTCCAGCAAGAATTAAATATTGCCACCGACCTGTATGTTGATCCGGAGGACAGTCATACCCTGCTCATCGATTGGGATATCCAAAGGTCTTTATTGGCCGATAAAACCTTGGACCCTTTTCTTGTAGTTTTTCTCGCGTCCAGACAATTACCGCGTAACCTGATTTTTGTCTCCTGTCCGGATATTGATACCGTTTATACAGTGCGTTCTGATAAGAATTGGGTCGTTGATTCTTTTGGCCTCAAGGGGCATCCCACCTACTTGGCCCTGGATCCCGATACTTCCAGCCAGCGTCTTTATGTTTTGACCCCTCAGGACAGAATGGTTAAAGTGATTGATCTTTCAACCCATCGTGTTGTCGATTTTTTCCCGGCTCCTCTCAATGATGAACCAACTTTTATGGCTATCAGCGCGGATGGTCAGTCCGCTTTTCTGCTGGATGAACGCAGTGGTTATGTGAGCCGAATGGACCTGGACAACGGCCAGATTGATTCTCGTGTCCTGTTGGGTTTTCGACCCAAATATGCAGCATACCTGGAAGATCAGAACTTATTGGCTGTCTCTATGTCTCTCTCTCAAAAAATTTTGCTGCTTGACCCTGTCAGTCTGGAGGAAAAGTGGACAATTTCTACAGGGTCTTCTCCCCAAGGACTGGTTGCCTCGGACAATCAGCTCTATATTGCTGAATACGGGGACAATACAGTCTCAGTTGTGGACCTGGCGGGCAATGGTAACCAGAGTAGGATGACAGTAGGGTTTGGCCCAACCCGCTTGCTGGACACCGGCAATCAGCTTTTTGTCAGTAATTACGAGGATGGTTCCCTGTCTGTTTTGGAGCCAGGTCTGTTAGGGGTTATTCAAGAGATATATGGTCTCGGCAGCCCGAAAGAAATGGTCTTTGATTCATTTTATCGGCGCCTTTATGCCGCTGATGAACAAAAGGCCGCTCTGGCAGTCATCGATACTAACATCAACTTGCTTCTTGGCCACATTTCTTTTGGGGCAAAGCCTTTCGGTCTGGCGGTGCTTGAATGAATGAAATGATGATGTTGCTTCATGTCGGCAAAGAACACTTTTCAGATTACTGGCGACCCAACTTGCTGGTTCTGTTGCTGACTGTCCTGGTGCTTTGTATGTTGTTTTCTGGTGTTGCTTCTGCCGGGGACGCTTCCTATAAGCCGCTCACCTCTATTGCTCAAATCGTTATCGACGAGGAGGGGCAACATCTAGACTATCCAGTTGCTGTTACTTATGATCCGGTTATGGAAGAGATATACGTTGTCAATGGGGGCCAGGGGCGGATTGTTGTTTATGGTCCGGACTACTTCCCCAGAATTGCCATAGGTGAGGGCCGTGGTGTTATTGCGCCCCAGGGGCTGAGGGTGATGAGCAACGGTGATGTGTACATCTGCCAGGCGCACAGTTTTAGGAGTGCAAAGAACCGCATAAGTATATTGAATGGAGCTTTTTTTCTTGATAGGGAAATTTTTCTTGACCAAATTCCGGAGGCGGCAAATTTTATTCCGAAACAACTAGCAGTCAATTCCGAGGGATTGATATATCTGGTTGGTGCCAATTATCGTGGGGTTTTGGTGCTGGACAATGAGGGGACCTTTCTGCGCAGGGTTCAGCCCGAGTTTGAACTTCCTTCTTACGCGGTTGAGACGCTGCAGCAGCAGGCGGAAAATGAGGCGAAAATGAAACTTGCTGAGGAGGGTAAATTGCCTGTTGGTGAAGCAGCTGGAGAGGAATCTGCTTACGAGGATATACCTGAAGAATTTCGCCCTAGGCAGGAAAGGATAGGAATCAGTGACAAGTTAAGGAAAGGAATTGGTCCGGTTAAGATTAATTATGTGACTATTGACAGTGTTGGGAAACTGTATCTGGTAAGTGCAGAGATCGGTAAGATTTTTGTGTATGGTTCTGATGAATCGTTCCTCTTTTCTTTTGGTCAGAAAGGCGGTAGCCCACGTCAGATGAGTCAGCCCAGGGCGTTGGTCATCGATGAGGCGCGGGGCTTAATTTTCGTTTCTGATTATATGCGCCATACCATTCTGGTGTATGACATGTCTGGGAAATATGTTCACGAGTTTGGAGGTCGGGGAGACGGGGATGGTTGGTTTAATTTCCCAAGTGGCATGGCAATTGATAAGCATGGCTATTTGATTGTGGCTGATCAATTTAATAAGCGCATTCAAATCCTTGATGCGAGGTATAAGGAATTTACCCCTGAGTTTCAAGCGTCTTTAAGGCCTGAAGAATCAGTGGAAACCTCTGATGGATTAGAGGCTGCCGAGCAGGAAAATGCTCCTGAAGCTATTTGGGAAAGTTCCGACGGTGTGGGGGATCAAGGGGGAGTACCTGAAAGTACGCAGGAACAGCCTGATTTACAGTATGAGCAGGAAGATGCCTCTGGAGCCATTTTGGACAGTCCTGAAAATGCGAGTGATCAGAAGGGGAGACCTGAAAGTTCGCTTAAACAGCCAGGCTCCATGTATGGGCAGGATGATGTTCTTGAAGTGATTCTGGAGACTCCTGCCAAGACTACAGGTGATCAGGAAGCTCCTGAAAGCCAGACCAAACAGCCTGAGCCAGTGTTCAATCAGGGGAAGGCACCAGAACCATCACTGGAACAATCTGATGGAGTGATTGAGGAAGATATTATTGAGTAAGCGAGGTGAGTTGATGTGGGAGATTTCTCTTACAGAAAAACAGTGTAGGCTGGTGCGCTGCCTTCTTCTGGGGGCGGTTTGTTTTTTTGCCACCCCGGTGATGGGCGGACCGTACCTTGAATCTGCCCATGGAGACCCCACTTATGGAGTCATCCGTACCACTTTGGATGCGCAATACTCTCAATTTGCCACCGGCAATTGTGCCCACTGTCATGAGACACATGCCAGTCTGCAAGGAGAAGAACCTTCGCCGGCTGGTGGACCTGCCTCCCATACTCTGTTTGCCGGTGAATTTAATACGAGCCGCACGCAAAATCGCTATGTGGAGTCTGACAATTTCTGTTTCTACTGCCACAGTGACAGCTCCGGACCGATGGTGAAGAATCAGGACTATAGTACGACATTTGGCGGTGGCAGCAGTGGAGAAGGTCCGCAGTCAATTATAGAGGCCTTCAATCTTGTTTCCTACCATAATCTCTACGATATTTGGAGCTTTCTCAATTCCGATCCGGTCTATAGCGTATGGTTTGCTAAACGTGGCAATCCTTGCAGTGCCTGTCACAACTCTCACCTGGCTAAACGTAACTGGGACAGTGCCCAGTCCGGGTTTCCTCTGCTGAGTGCTATCTCTAAACCTGGTGCTTCAAACAGTCTGTGGGGAGAAAATGAAGTGATGTCGGCATATTTGGGCTATGAGTCACCTTACGCTGCTGGTGAGAACCTGGAGCCTGCCGAAGTTGGAATTCAGGACGGCACGAACACACCGGATTATATCGCTTTTTGTATAACCTGCCATACAGAAGACAATATCATTGCAAGTACTACTCTCAACCGTGATCTCAAAACGATCAATTGGGGACAGACTGCTATTTATCCCGACAAGCATGGCTCCCTCTCTCGGGATGGTACAGACCATTTTAGGGAGCCCTACTCCTCAGCCGCCGGGCTGAAGAATAATTTCGTTCTCTCTTGTCTTGATTGTCACGAGTCTCACGGTTCAAAGAATATCATGATGTTGCGGCGCCGGATTAACGGAGAAGATTTGGAAGGCGTTGTCGATTCGCCAGACACCATGAGTTATATCTGCAAGCGTTGCCATACAGATGATTTGAGCGCAGCAGCGGGCACAGGTGTAGCAGACCGGTGGGAGTATGTTCATCATCTCGCTGCGGATGCCCCATATGCCCAGGTGAGCTGTCTTGACTGCCATAGTGTTGCTGACGGCAGTTCCCCTGTTGCCTGCGGTAACTGCCATGGACATGGCATGAATGACAGCGTGCTGGGAGCTGCTTCAACCGGGAGGGGAACCTTTTGACCTACTACTTCGGGCATCAAGGCTGTTTAAGCGGGATATTTCATTATTATTCATAAAATATCCCGGTTCATACTTTCAAAGAATATTTATCTGATGGTGAGATCTGTGGAGCAAAGTTCTACGCCCCGATATCAAAACAGTCAAAGTTTGACAAACTCGCAGGTAACCTGCAACGACAAGAAACGAAATGCCTCAATAGTTCCAACGCCACCATGTAAAATCAATTACTTACGGAGTGTGCCGGAGATGTCGAGCGGTTTTTTGCGAAACCATCAAATTTTCTCCACGTTGGGGATTCTATGGATGGCTCAGGTCTTGATTCTCCTGATATTTTCTTTTTGTCCCTGTGCGGTTCAGGCCTATGATTTTCAAGCGTGTATTGGATGCCACGCTATAGAACTTGATGAAGCCAGTGACAGGTTCTTTCTACACGTTCCTTTTGTGCAAAGACAATGTGCTGAATGCCATGCGGCACAGCCACTGACCTTGCCACCGTCTAAATTGCCGGTCCAGAAGATTAAACGTAATAAAATACAGTGGCTGGGGGACACGGCTGTGGTTGAAGCCAATCATGCCTTTCTGCTTCCAGGCGAAAAAGTAGGAAGTGTCCTGGTTGCTGAGCTTCAGGGTGCTGATGGCAGATTATCTCGTCAGGATATAGACGTCCCTTTACTGGCAGAGCTTACAGAGGTGCAGGACTTCGACAGGCCGCCAGTGCTCACTAATGTAAGGGTTCTTAAAGTACAGCGCGGTGTTTTTCTATCGGTAACTATTGGTTGGCAGACTGACACTCTGGCTGATGCCCTGGTCCGTTATGGCGGAAATGATCTCTTGCAGACGTCGGGTCCCAGTAAACGCCTTGGCCTGGAGCATCAGGTCGTTTTGTTTAACCTGCAACCTGACAAAACTTATCGTTACACTGCTGTTTCCCGGGATTTGTTCGGACGCAGCCATAGTTCCGAAGCCTTAACATTTTCGACTTCAGCTCCTTTTTCGACTTTGCCGCAAGAGGAACCAGGCAGCCTGTCCGGAAGCGAGTCAGAAATTGTCCTTAGTAGCAGTTTTCAGCGGCTCGGGCCTGATTATTTGCTTGAATTGACACTGGATCCTTCCGCTTCGGTTTTCATCGGCAGTTCTGGAGAGCCGAGGAATCCGGAATTGATTGATGACGGCACGGCTGACTTTGAGTCTGAAGAGTCGCATGATGGCCTCAGCAGTGAAATTGTGGTTTCCATGGATGCCTGTCATAGCTGCCATAAGGGCCAGAGCACCGCAACGCATCCGGTGAACGTTTATCCCAAGGCGGGTATGGTTATTCCTCCTGAATATCCGACATTGCCTGATGGACGAATAACCTGCAATTCTTGCCATTCTTTACATAGCTCCGATTATGAATATCTTTCTAGAAAAGAGGGAAAGCGTGAACTATGTGTTGGGTGCCATAAAGATATGATGTAAATCTTGGGGAGCTGAATAACCCAATAGCGTCATTGAACGCGTGAGACCTTCCGTGAATTTTAACAATTGAGGAATGTTAGATGGAGCATCAGGAAAAAAAATATTTTAAAAGAAAAAAACTCAATCTGGCAGTAAAACGCAAATTTCAAATGTGGCTGTTGGGACGTATTATCTGTGTAGTCATTGTCAGTACTCTGGTGGCAGTGCTCATTCTGTACCTCTATTCACGCAAGGAAATTTCATCGTCTTTTTACTCAGCCCATATTCAGATTCGCCGGGTCAGCGATCTTTTGTTGCCGGTAATGGCAGCAGGCGCTTTTGTGAGCCTTCTGAGCGGTATCATTCTGGCCCTGTTTTTGCCTCAGAAAATTGCCGGACCAGTATTTCGGGTCCAAAAAGGTCTGGAAGTGATAGGAGACGGAGATCTGACCGAAAAAGTAGTCTTGCGCCAGAATGATATTTTTATGGATCTTGCCGATTCTGTGAATGGAGCCACGGGTGGTCTCAAAAACAGGGTTTTGGAAATCAAGGAGAACCACCGTGAAATTGATGAGCTTGTCGCCTCACTTGGCCATCAGGAAGCAGTGGCGGTCTCGGCCCGCCAGAATGCTGCACTCGACCGATTGTGTACGAAAGAATAACCTTGAAAAGGATGCCACACCATAGTATTCGTGGTTTGAACTAATGGCTCAAAATATAAACACCGCGGTTAGAAGGTCCTTTCCGGCCATCTTCCTGGTTCTGCTGGCTGGCATTATTGTCTATGGTAACACCTTCCATGTCCCCTTTACCTTTGACGACCGTACGTCGATTGTTGATGCTAGAGTTTTAGTAAATCTTGATAACTTCTTTTCTAATTCTAACGCATATGACAATTTACCAAACCGGTATATTGCTTTTCTGTCTTTTGCCCTTAACTACTATTTTGATGGCTACAACGTTATCGGCTATCATATTGTCAACCTGTTTATTCACTTAACAACAGCCCTGCTGGTGTACGGACTCCTGCGTCTAACCTTCCGAACACCCTATTTTCGAGTTTTTTTTGAATATTCGGAGTCGGATTCACTGCTGTCTCAATCAGGAATTCGCTTCTCGGCTTTTGTCCCTCTGTTTGCAGCCTTGCTTTTTGTGGTCCATCCTGTCCAGACCCAGGCGGTGACTTACGTTGTGCAGCGGATGACTTCAATGGCGGCTATGTTTTATCTGCTGTCGATTTATCTGTATGTGCGGGGGCGCTTGTCCATCGAGCAGCTAGAAGATGGTGTGCCGGAACGAGAGGGTAAAACAAGCTCTACCATTTTTTCCTCTTTCTCTTTGTCTGCGGCACTCTTATTCACCGGTTCTGTTTTTGCTGCTGTCCTGGCCATGAAGACCAAAGAAAATACCTTTACTTTACCTCTGGTGGCGATTCTGTATGAACTGTTTTTTTTCCGCGGCTACTGGAGTCGAAGGGTTCTTTATCTTTTACCACTCTTGGCAACATTGCCTATTGTGCCAATGACCTATATTGACCTTGGTGTTGGCGGTGAGGCTGGTGATATTCCGCAGACTAGTGGAGACATATTGTCGGATACCGTTGATCAGTTACGGGTGGGGACCGAATTAACACGGCTGAGTTATCTGTTTACGCAATTCCGAGTCATTGTCACCTATTTGCGTCTGCTGGTTCTCCCCATCAACCAGAACCTTGACTACGACTACCCGATCTACTCGACCTTTTTTACCCCTCCAGTTTTTTTGTCGTTTTTACTGTTGACGCTTATTTTTGCCGCAGCCGTATATCTGTTTTTCGCCACTCGTCCCAAATCTCGAGCCTCCGGTAGAGTTGTTGACCCGATACTGCGCTTGGTTTCTTTTGGTATCCTTTGGTTTTTTCTGGCTTTGTCCGTGGAGTCAACGGTTGTCCCCATCGTGGATGTTATTATGGAACATCGTCTGTATTTGCCCAGTTTTGGAGCCGTAACAGCCTTTGCTTCAGTATATTGCTTTCTGGCTGGTAAATTTTTTCGCTCAGTTGATGGGAAGCTGTTTTTCTTTGGAGCAGCAGTTTTGGTGCTTATACTTGGTTTCGCTGCCTTTCAGCGCAATCATCTCTGGGGGGATTCTATCCGCCTGTGGCAAGATGTAGTTAACAAGTCGCCCAACAAAGGCAGGGCGCTTAACAACCTTGGAGTTGCTTTTGAAGAAGCCGGTCAGCGACAGGAAGCCTTCAATGCTTTCTCTCGAGGCATTGCCGTTGCTCCAGCGTATTACAAATCATATTATAACCTTGCCGACCTCTACCTGGTCAGCGATCAACCAGAGGCAGCTTTGCCGCTGTTGCAAACTCTTATTCGTCTTAAGCCTGATTTTACGGAGGCTTATGTCAGCATAGGAGCTGCTTTGATGCGGAGCGGGCAGTTTCGCCAAATGGCATTTTTCCTTGAGAAGAATCTTGAGCGCGTGAAGGGGGAAAGGGGGGAGGGAGAGGCCCGTTTCTATCTTGGGGCTGCCTATGCATTCCTTGGCAAACGCGAAGCCGCTTTGCGTGAATTACAGATCGTTTCCCGGTTTGATCCCCAACTGGCAGCTAATTTGGCAGGTCTGCTCGGCCTGAAAACTCGGCACACTTCTTCAGCCAGTCATTAATAAACCAACCCAAACATATCAATTAATTTTATGCGGTCGAAGACAGAAGAACACCACGGGTTTAGCCGTAGCTGAATGAGCCTTTCCAATCGCTGCTCAGGCTCAGATAGTGTAGTAGCTATTGGGTAACTCTGAAAGGAGTTATAGTCCAATGTACCGCGCCTTAGCCGGGAGAATCTATTTGTAAGCATACATAAAGTTAATTGAGAACCTTTGCTATTAAAGCAAATTATGGTAAATAAATAACTGTACGCTACCTTTCAAAGATGCCCAAGAAGCACTCAAGTTAAACCCAATCAAAACTGATACTACATAGTGGCAATCTCTTTGGTTTGTGTTAAATTGGTGATTATGCTAAACTATTGTCAATGTAGGGGAAAACACCAAGCCAGCGTTAGTGTTTCAGGAACGATCCTTATAGTAGTTTTGAAATATTTTTGTTGTAACTATCTGAATTATTGGATCTTTTCTCTTCTTTAGGAATTACAACTTTTCAAGTTGTGTGGTGGAATGTTTTTTGCTGTAAATCAATATTGGGCATCTGAATAATTGGTAAATAACGGGATTGCAGTTGAGATGTTGGTAGGTTGAGGATGTCAGCGAGAAAAATTTAGCGTAATTTGGTCATGCTGATTCAGCATGTAAATCGTAGAAAAAAATTCAAAAGGATACTGTATTGTGAAAGTTTACAAGTACTTTTCCATCGTTGCGACAAACTTTTTCATTTTATTTCTTTCTGCTGCGGTAAGTTATTCTGCGGCTCCCACAGCCTCCTTTACGGCGCATCCTGTCAGCGGAGATTCCAGCGTTCCGGTCGCGGTTCAATTTACTGACAATTCTTCGGGGACTCCTACCACCTGGTTCTGGGATTTTGGTGATGGTTCCACCAGCACCGACCAGGATCCAATACATGCCTACTATCTTTCAGATACCTACCTGGTGACGCTTACCGCAACCAATGGCGAGGGGCAGGATTCAGTGACTGAAAATTACCTGGTGTCAGACTGTTATAACCTTCCTGTCATGCTTGAGTCCAATGGGTCCTATTTTGACTCCATAATGACGGCCTACACCTTTGCCGTCAATTCTGGTTTGTCTGACTTTACGCTGAAACTGATGGCTGGGTCCATGCCGGATATGAATTTAGATTTTGATGCTGATGCGTCGGTCGTCCTTAAGGGTGGCTATGACTGTTCTTTCATAGATAATTTCATGTTAACCAGTTTGCCTGGCACACTAACCATTTCTGCCGGGACTGTGGCACCATCCTATATATTGTTTTCGGGATTGCCAGATTGTGCAGACGATGCAGACGGCGACGGTGCCACATCCATCGGGTCCTGCGCCGGCAGCGCCGATGATTGTGATGATTCTGATCCTAATAACTTCCCCGGTAATGTCGAGATCTGTGACGGCCTTGATAATAACTGCGACGGTCAGGTCGATGATGTGGACATTGACAATGATGGTGACGGTTTCACCGCGCCTGGCTCCTGCTATGGGAGTGCCGATGACTGCAATGACAACGATAGCAGCATATATCCCGGCGCGCCTGAGGTTTACGGCGATCATATCGATGCGGATTGCGATGGTCATGATTTGATTCATACCGAGGAGTATATCTGTTTCGGCTGCCATGGAGTTGCTTATTCCGACGCAAAACATAGCGAGGTTAAACCTCCGGATTCCACCTGTGTCGTGTGTCATGCCGGACGCGCGGCCAGTATCAGGAATGGGCATTATGGCCGCACGGTAATGACGACCAGCGTCAGTAATAATATGACAGCCGGTCAGACAATCCGCTGTATTTCCTGTCATGATTGGCATGATGCGGAATACTATACCCCAGTGCCGGGAGCTGATATTGTCTGGGCAAAGGTGGATTCTGCTTTTAGCTCTCCTTCTGGTGTGGTGGACTGTCTGACCTGCCATGAGACCCTAGCCCAAGACCATGAGTCCGGGACGGCCCATAACCATAGAGTAATTGATTCCCTGTGCGCCAATTGCCATACCAGCGATACGACGGTCCTTGGACAGCCTGGAACCGGCACTCTGGAAAGTGATTCAGATATCAATGCCTTACACTTCAACGACCAGGATGGTTCTGAGTGTACCAAATGTCATGCGTATAACGGCACCAAACTTGATCCGGCTTTTGTTGCGCAGGCAATTCTAGACGGCTTTACCGGGACCGACATATCATGCCTTACCTGTCATGGAGAGGATTTTCCCACAATTCATGCCTTTATAGATACCCATAATGCCTTGGTAAACGTGGGTGATACCAGCTGCGGTAACTGCCATAGCGATCCGCCGCCGCTGGTGAATGCAACTGATCCCAAGGTGCATAACGCCTGTTCAAGCTGCCACGACGCAAACTATGACCGGATCAGCTTGGCAGCCGGGAAATCTTTTGATCCGGGCGGCGACTGTACAACCTGTCATGTTGACCCGTTTGGTACGGTCCATCCGCCAACGGTTGACCATACTGCCCTGGTAACGGTGGGGTCGACAAGCTGCGGCAATTGCCATACCTCAACTCTGCTGGTGGATCCGGCTGATCCGAAGGTGCATAATGGCTGCACAACATGCCATGATTCACAGGGTGGTCTGATCAGCCTGGCTGCTGGTAAATCCTTCGGTGTCGGCGGCGATTGCAGCACCTGCCATACGGATCCTTTTGCGACGGTCCATCCGGCCGACACGGATCACAGTGCACTAGTCACCACCAATGGGACCCAATGTGGCAACTGCCATACCAGTACCCTTCTGGTCGATGATACCGACCCCAAGGTGCATAATGGCTGTACAACCTGTCATGATACCGATGGCGGTCTGGTCAGTCTGGCTTTTGGCAAATCTTTTACTGCCGGCGGTAACTGTACTACTTGCCACAGCACGGATTTTAGCACCATCCATCCGGCGACGATCGACCACACTGCCCTGGTAACGGTTGGTACAGCAAGCTGCGGCAACTGCCACCACGACCAACCGCCTCTGGTTGACAATACCGACCCCAAAGTGCATAATGCCTGTACAACCTGCCATGATGCGCAAGGTGGCCTGGTCAGCCTGGCAGCCGGCAAATCCTTCGATGTCGGCGGCGATTGCAGGACCTGTCATACCGATCCCTTTGCTTCAGTACATCCGTCAGATACGGATCACAGCGGAATTATAACCACTACCGGTACTCAATGCGGCAACTGTCATAGTAATCCTCCACCATTGACTGATGATACAGACCCCAAGGTGCATGACTCTTGTTCCACTTGTCATGACATCGAAGGCGGCCTGATTAATCTGGCAAGCGGCAAAACTGCGCCAGGCAACTGTAACACGTGTCATGGAACTGATTTTACAACCATTCACCCGTCAACGGTAGACCACAGCACTCTGGTAACAGTCGCTGCGACAACCTGCGGCAATTGCCACAGTGACCCGCCGCCTCTGGTTGATTCGATCGATCATAAAGTTCATAATGCCTGTACAACGTGCCACAATACCGATGGAGGACTGGTGAGTTTGGCGGCGGGTAAATCGTTTACAGTCGGCGGCGACTGCAGTACCTGTCATACTGATCCTTTTGCCACAATTCATCCGGATACCACAGACCACAGCCTGGCCATCCAACTTTCGTTCAACTGTGCCAGCTGTCATACCAGCACGCACCTGGTTGATCCTGATGATCCGACTGTGCATGATGCCTGCAACAACTGCCACGACGTTGACGGGGCCTTGATCGGCTTGGCAGCCGGCAATACCGCTCCCAATGAATGCATTACCTGTCATGGCGAAGAATTGAGCAGCAGTCATCACTCGCATGCCGCAACACCCGGCAGTGACTTTGTG
>Ga0102953_1000909_pt1 | contig 19395 bp, 12 predicted proteins | sample SalPon2A_C_D2_MG_FD_78509 | JGI IMG/M metagenome (GOLD analysis project Ga0102953, IMG submission 78509) | Soil microbial communities from South San Francisco under conditions of wetland restoration - Salt Pond MetaG R2A_C_D2_MG | ecosystem: Environmental > Terrestrial > Soil > Wetlands | place... | reverse complement strand
TTAACAGATACCGAATCCAACGAAACTCTGAATGCCGCGAAGTCTAATCCGGGAGTCAGACGGCGGGGGCTAAGCTTCGTCGTCGAGAGGGAAACAGCCCAGACCGCCAGCTAAGGTCCCTAAATAGTGGCTAAGTGGGAAAGGAAGTGAGATTGCTTAAACAGCCAGGAGGTTGGCTTAGAAGCAGCCATCCTTTAAAGAAAGCGTAATAGCTCACTGGTCGAGCGATCTTGCGCCGATAATACAACGGGGCTCAAGTCACTTACCGAAGCTGCGGATTTACGATTGGCTCCGGCCAGTCGTGAGTGGTAGAGGAGCGTTGAGTATAGTTTGAAGCGGGATCGTAAGGGCCCGTTGACGGTACTCAAGTGACCCTGCCGGCATAAGTAGCGATAACGGAGGTGAGAACCCTCCGCGCCGAAAGTCTAAGGTTTCCTGAGAAAGGTTAATCCGCTCAGGGTTAGTCGGTACCTAAGGCGAGGCCGAAAGGCGTAGCTGATGGACAGCTGGTTAATATTCCAGCACTACGACGGAGACGTTATTACGATGCGGGGACGCAGGAGGATAGTGGAGTCGGCCTGATGGCTCAGGCAACGTGCGCATCGAGGAGGACCTGGCAGGCAAATCCACCGGGTCGGTTCAAAGCCAACTCTGAGATGTGTGCCGATACTTCCCTTCGGGGGGGATAAGTCCATGATTTCACGCTGCCAAGAAAATCCGCTAAGGAGTCTCCGGCGCAGCCGTACCCCAAACCAACACAGGTAGACGAGGTGAATATCCAAAGGCGCTTGAGAGAACACTCGCTAAGGAACTAGGCAAATTAGCACCGTAACTTCGGGAGAAGGTGTGCCCCGCTAGGGTTTATAGCCCGAGGGGGCCGCAGTGAAAAGCGGTCTGCGACTGTTTAACAAAAACACAGGTCTCTGCAAAGTCGAAAACGACGTATAGGGGCTGACGCCTGCCCGGTGCCGGAAGGTTAAAGGGAGAGGTCATGGGGAGCAATCCCCGGCAGCTTTGAACTGAAGCCCCGGTGAACGGCGGCCGTAACTATAACGGTCCTAAGGTAGCGAAATTCCTTGTCGGGCAAGTTCCGACCTGCACGAATGGCGCAACGACAGACCGACTGTCGTAGCGAGTGACTCAGCGAACTTGTAGTACCGGTGAAGATGCCGGTTACCCGCACCTAGACGGAAAGACCCCGTGCACCTTTACTACAACTTAGCCATGAATTGCGGGATTATATGCGCAGCATAGGTGGGAGGCTTTGAACCAGGGCTTTTGGGTTCTGGGGAGCCAACGGTGAGATACCACCCTTATGGTTCTGCGGTTCTAACTTAGGCCCGTGATCCGGGTCAAGGACATGGCTAGGCGGGTAGTTTGACTGGGGCGGTCGCCTCCCAAAATGTAACGGAGGCGCCCAAAGGTTGGCTCAGGCTGTTTGGAAATCAGCCATCGAGTGCAAGGGCATAAGCCAGCCTGACTGCGAGACCAACAAGTCGAGCAGAGACGAAAGTCGGGCCTAGTGATCCGGTGGTTCTGTATGGAAGGGCCATCGCTCAACGGATAAAAGGTACGCCGGGGATAACAGGCTGATCGCTGCCAAGAGTTCACATCGACGCAGCGGTTTGGCACCTCGATGTCGGCTCATCGCATCCTGGAGCTGTAGAAGGTTCCAAGGGTTGGGCTGTTCGCCCATTAAAGCGGTACGTGAGCTGGGTTCAGAACGTCGCGAGACAGTTCGGTCCCTATCTGGTGTGGGCGTAGGAAATTTGAGGGGGGCTGTCCCTAGTACGAGAGGACCGGGATGGACAAACCTCTTGTGTCCCAGTTGTCGCGCCAGCGGCATGGCTGGGTAGCGAAGTTTGGAAGCGATAACCGCTGAAAGCATCTAAGCGGGAAGCGCGCCCCAAGATTATATTTCCCAAGGATGAAAGGTGAGCCAGCTACTCACAGTGAGTCCTATGAAGGGCCGCGGAAGACTACCGCGTTGATAGGTCGGAGGTGTACGCACAGTAATGTGTTAAGCTTACCGATACTAATCGCCCGTTCGGCTTGACCATAAATTCTGCTCAGCATACTGAAGCAGGCAGAAATCAGGAGTCAGAGCACTCCTGGTTGCATCGCCTTCGAGAGCATTCGACGTCGCACTATTCAGAAAGAAGCAGACAGCCCTCAGCTGTCAGCCATCAGCAGAAAGGCAATTTCAAGCCTCCTGCTGAGAGTTGATTGCAAAGTGCTGATAGCTTCTTCAATGGTTTTCCGGCGATTATACCGGAGGGGTCACACCCGTTCCCATCCCGAACACGGTAGTTAAGCCCTCCAGGGCCCATGGTACTGCGCGGGTGACTGCGTGGGAGAGTAGGTCGTCGCCGGGATTATTTTGAGAAAACGCCTCAGCCTCGTGCTGGGGCGTTTTTGTTTTTAGGCCGTTACGACCGCGATCTGTGAGCGCTGAAAGCTGCGACTGGTGTAAAGTGGTAAGCTACCTGTCCGGTGTCAGGCCAGAAGGACAAGACCGGACCTGTGGACACATGAAGGGAAGTGTGCGTCGCCTGCCCCAGGACCTCCTTACTCAAACAGACTGCCTATGGACAAGGGTGGTGACCTGGGCGCGGATACTCTGTTGATGCCTGCTATTAGAAGGCTGTGCTTACAAAAGAATGGCGAACCAAGTCAATCCCGAAAATAAAGGCTCCGTGCCAGCCACAGCAAGAACACCCGCCGCTTCAGCCGTTGAAGGAGAGTTGACACGCGCGGTGCGTGTTGTCAGGCTAATGATTGCGGGCCTCGTGCTGGCAGCGATCGCCGCAGGCATCTGGAAAGCGGCCACCGGCCCTCAGCACGGCACCGCAGCCATGGTCAGCGGCCTGCTTCTCAGCCAGGTGATTCTGGCCGCCATCCTGATTCTCCTCGGCAGCTTTGTTGAAGGATTTGGTTACGGCCTCTCGCTGGGAACCCGCTGGCCCTACACGCGCAACATTCTGGTGTTGATGATCCAGGGCGATCCCGAGGCTGCGCATCGAGTGGTGGCCACTCTGGTGGGCCTCATCGCCGTGACGCTGGTCATCCTCGCGCCGGGTTCGGCCACCATTACCGGCCTAGTGCTGGTGATCATCACCGCGCTGCTGGGCATCGGGACACTCCACGTCTTGTCGGGCCGGGTTCCTTCTGTTGTGCACGGCACCCACGGGCTGCTCGCTTACGGAGTCTTTCTCGTCTATCTCACGTTCCTTTTCTATCCCGGCATCCCGTTCTGGTTTTACCTCGGGGCCATGGCAGCGCTTCACCCGCTGCTGGTGACAGTTTTTCTGGGTGGCACCACAACCGGACAGCGAGGCTTCGGCAAGCCTATCGGCGCTTTCTATAAGCCGCAGCGGGCGGCGCATTGGGTGGCCGCGGCGCACATCCTCTCCGCGCTCACCGTCGTGGCAACCCTCGGCTGGCTCATGCCTACCTATCCCGTGGCCTTCTACCTGGCTGTCGCACAGATCGCTGTGGGATTCCTGCTGGTCAACGCTGTGAATCTCAAGCCGAAAAATCCAGGAATCATCGTAGCTTTTCACCAATGCATGGTGCTCTTCATTACCGTTGCCATCGTCGCCACCCTCTGAGGTACCGTTTGCCATGCGTGCGGTGCGTTTTTGCAGGGCAGCCCTCCGGGCTCCAGCGCGTTTCATGCGGCGGGAGGGCTTTGCCCTCCCTTACGCAGGGCCGCGGCGTGCTCTTCAGGGGGGACGCAGCTTAAGCTGCGTCATCACCGCCGCTGGAAATCGGAGCGACTTCAGCCGCTGATGCGAAGCGTGGGCCTTTACCCCCCGCGGCTCTTTTCTTGGAACAAGACCTAAGAACTCCAGGCCGTAAAGGCCTGCGTTACACGGGTGCCCTCTCGCGAGCGGTCTGGCAAAAGAGACCGTCCGGCCATGCCAAAGATGCGGTAACATGCTTGGGATCATCATGAGTCCCGCGGCCAGAAGGAAGTTGGCGGCGGATGCCATTGTCTGGGAGAGAAGCAACCATGAAGAAATTTTTAGTCCTAGTATTCGCAGCGATATTGGCAGGAGCCTGCGGCCAGCAGGAAGCGAAGAAATCCATCCCTGCACCTTCCGCCGCAGAGGTCGCGGTGACGGGCCCGTTTACGCCAGTGGAACTCAAGGCTTTCACCTCGCTTGATCCAATTGATACGCATACTCATATTTTTGTAACGAACCCAAAATTCATCGCCATGATTGAAAGGCTCAACCTTCATACGCTCGACATTGCTGTCGACGACGATACGGACCCCTACCTGAAGGACCTGCCCCGCCAGATTCACGACGGCCTCCACTATGTTGCGGCGAGCCATGGGCACACATCGTTCTGCACAACGTTCGACCCGTATGTTTTCCGGAAACCCGGATTTGCGAAGACGGTGATCCGGCAACTCAACCTGAGCTTCGCCAAGGGCACGATTGCCGTGAAGATCTGGAAAAACATCGGCATGCAGATTAAAGATGCGCACGGGAATTACATCATGCCGGACAATCCGGTATTCGAGCCTATCTATAAGGACATCGCCACCCACCACAAAACCCTGATCGCGCACATGGCTGACCCCAGCTCATGCTGGGAGCCGCCCAATCCTGCCTCGCCCGACTATGAGTATTACAAGCACAACCCGCAGTGGTACATGTACGACAATCCTCATGCTCCTTCCAAGCAGGCGATTCTCAAGGCGCGCGACCATATGGTTGCGGAAAATCCCAACCTGCGCGTGGTGGGCGCTCACCTGGGCAGCATGGAATCCAATTTCCCGGAACTTGGCCGGGACCTTGACCGTTATCCCAACTTCGCCGTGGATATGGCAGCGCGGATGCCCTATGTGATGATGCTGCCGCGCGCCCAGGCCACCGCCTTCATCAATAAGTATCAGGACCGCCTGATCTACGGCACGGACCTCAACTTCATGCCAGGCACAAATCCCCAGCAAAAAATCAAGCAGTGGGAAGACTATTACGCGCGCGACTGGCGCTTCCTGGCAACGGACGACTGGGTGGAATACATGGGGAAAAAGTACCAGGGTCTCCATCTGTCGCAGCCGGTCCTGGAAAAGTTGTACCATGCCAATGCCGTGCACTGGTTCCCGGGCATCCTGGCACAAAAAAAGTAGACAACGATCGCGGGTGGTAGATAGATCGCATCGTTTGCAATCTGTGCGATGATGCCGGGCAACGACGGCAGGTTTGTGCTGCCGGCAGTTGAACCGGCATCATCGATTCCGCAGCGGCCAGCCTGATTTCGCAATCATTGGCATCCGCACACACTGCAGCAGCAGTCATCTGGACGCCATCCGCCCAAGACGAAACTCCGGTGAAGGGGCCTTCTGTGGAGAAGTCCATCAACTTGCGCTACGTCGTTTTCCTGGCCTGTACGGCGGCGATGGGAGGCCTGCTTTTCGGGTTCGATATCGCCATCATCACGGGCGCAGGCCCCTTTATCACCCAGGCGTTTCAACTGGGAGATCTCGGGCTCGGTTGGGCGTTCAGTTCGCTGTTGTTCGGATGTGTCATCGGCTCAGCGGTCGCCGGCAAACTGGCGGACCGTTACGGTCGTAGGCGGCTGCTGATTTTCGTCGCCCTGCTGTTTGCTTGCACGTCTGTCGCGGCGGGATTGGCAGCCAGCTTTAACGGTTTTGTAGCGGCCAGGTTTATCGGCGGGCTGGCCGTTGGCGGAGTTTCCCTGATCTCCCCGATGTATGTGGCGGAAGTCGCCCCGCCTTCCATCCGCGGGCGGCTGGGAACCTTGTACCAGATGTCCATCGTGACGGGCATCATCGTCTCCTACGGCATCAATTTTCTTCTGCGCGACGCCGGCGCCAACAACTGGAGATGGATGTTCCTCACCGGAGTGGTGCCCTCTGCGGTGTTCCTGGTGTTCGTCGCCCTGGCGCCGGAAACTCCCCGCTTTCTGGCCATGGCCGGCAAACCGCAGCAGGCACTCGACGTGCTGCAGCGCATCACCGATCGCGAAACCGCGCAGTCCGAACTCAGTGAGATTACAGCGAACCTGCGCAACCGATCACAATCCTGGCGGGGACTCTCAAGGCCCGGAGTCCGCAGAGCGTTGCTGGCCAGCGCCGGCCTGGCGATTCTTGTCCAGGTGTCAGGGATTAATACGATCATCGACTATGCGCCGGCCATTTTCCAGTCGGCCGGCTGGAAAATCAATGCGGCTCTGGCCTCAACTTTTGTGGTGGGCGTAACGGAGTTCCTGTTCACGCTGGTCTCGCTCTGGGCTATCGACCGTTACGGCCGCAAGCCGCTCTATATCACAGGGTCAACGGGCATGGCGCTCTCCCTTCTGGGTTTGTTGATCACCGTGTTGGAGGGCCACTTCCAGGGCCCCATTGTTCTGGCGCTCATCCTTGCTTACCTGGCATTCTTTTCCGCCTGCATCGGGCCCGTGTTCTGGACTCTGGTGCCGGAGATTTTTCCGAATGATGTCCGCGGCATCGCGATGACCGTCCCGGTGCTGATTCAATGGGTGGCCAACGCCGTCGTGGTTCTGCTGTTCCCTTATGCGTTTCACGTGCTGGGCAAGGAGTTCACGTTCGCATTTCTGGTGATCATGTCACTGGCACAAGGAGCCTTCGCCTGGCGCTTCGTACCGGAAACGAAGAATAAGCGGCTGGAGGAAATCGAAGCCTACTGGACCGCGTTCAAACAAACGGTCTAAGTGTGCGGTCTGGTCTATCATGGAGTCTCGATAATGGTCACAGAAGGGAACCCCAATTAAACCAGATTGGCAAAAGGAAACTTCCCCATGGCGAAAGTGAACCGGCGCACCGTTGACCTGAGCGGCTAGCCCGACCTGGTGGTCATCTATCTGGGAATGCCCGTGATTGCACTCGCGGGTTTGAAGACTCTGTTCGGCTTCGCGTTTGACCGTCCCGGTCCGGGCAGCCACGAAGTCTGGCGGAATCCCCAAACCGGCCGCAAAATCACCCTGCCCCACCACAGTCGTGACATGGCAGAAGGAACGCTTCGCGCTGTCTTGCGCGAGGCCGGAATTGATGTGAATTCATTCCTGAAAGCATGATAGCCAAACGGCCATTGCTGGCACATACGCCGCGCCTCTTGCGTTAAATGCGGCGCGGTTCTGTAGGGGAGCCGTTCGGACTTCCGTTCTTTCTTTTCCTGGCAGGAGGGCAGAACCTTCCCCTACGCAACCGAAAAACTGCATCGTCGGGAAAAATGCCAAGGTTGCACCGGAAGGTGAGAAGCTCCCTGCCCCGGATAGAGAGGCAGCGGGCAGAAATAGGTTTCATCGACCATCCGCATACATCGCAAAACGCGCGACGGATGCGCGGCCTGCTAAATCCCGGAATCATCTCATCCTGATGGCCTGGACTTTTTTCGGCGCAGGATGGTGTCAATTTCACAGCCCACCATAATGGCGATGCCGGCCAGGTAGAGCCACAGCATCAGGACGATCACGGCACCGAGGCTGCCGTAGGTGGATCTATAGCTTCCGCCGAACATCGAGATGTAGAACTGGAATCCGATCGAGACGAGTGCAATGAGGGCGGCGGCGGCGACGTTCCCGGGAGAAACAAAGTGGAACTTATCGTTCACATCGGGCCCGAAGCGGTAGATGAGGGCCAGGCCCAGCAGCAACGAGATTCCGATAATGATCCAGCGCACCGTCGCGAAGAAAATGAGCAACGGCTGGCTCCATCCGATCATCGACGCCAGCCACGACTGAACCACTCCTCCGAAAACTACGAGCGCCAGGGATCCGATGACCAGGAGAACAAAGAGCAGCATCAGGACAAACGCGATCGCCTGCACTTTCCAGAACGGCCGACGCTCCGTGGTATCGTGGGCCACGTTGAGCTGCTGCATGATGGCGTACATGCCGGTGGATGCCGACCAGAGCATAAAGACGAATCCAAACGTCAGCAGTCCGCCTTTCTTTTCAGAAACGAGATGCCGGACCGTCCCCGTGAAAAGACTTGCGGACTGCGCCGGCAGAGTCTGTTGCAGAAGATCCATAATGGCCTGCTGCAGGTGGGGGATGGGGAGGTAAGGGAGCAGAGAGAGGACAAAGATGGCACCCGGGAAGATGGCAAGAAGAAGAAAATAGGCCAGAGCGGCCGCGCCCGTGAAGACGCGGTCGTTCTGAAACTCGCGCCACAAACGCTTTGAGAATTCGACCAACCAGCTTCGAGACAGCATGCCCGCGTTGAAAAGCTCCTTTCCACGCTCAGCAGCGTACCGTTACCCTTTTTGTCGTGCCTTCAGCCTCCAGCAGGCAGCGCAGAGCGCCCCGCTCTGCAGGATCGGCGGATCTGGTATTGCTACCCAACACGATACCGCCCCAAGGTGATAAACAAGCGCCGGGGCCGCCACACCGCCCTGGAGTACAACACGATCACCGACATCACCTGAAAATCCGCGGTCCTGAGACCCGTGGGACCACGCTGCCCCCTGTTTGATGACTGTCCGCAGGGGCATGGGTGAGCTTCCGCGGATTATGCACTGTCTCGTGTGGAATGCCGAGTAGCCCCGGTGACGTCGCTCACCTTCACGGGGCCCGACGGATGAGAAGCGACAAAAACCATCCACCCCGCCATAGCCGGCCCTTTAGAAGTCGACTAACTTTATTATACCGCCCGGGCGCTTCGGTCAGAATAATGGCCCGCGCCCGGGGCTGCCCGAGGCGGATGAGCGTGCACCGTGGGGCCACCGAGTTTGCAGTCTGTGTTCTTCGACATCAAGAGACGGCACCATCACCAACAAAGGCGATGCTACGGCAACCTATTCGCGTACATCGCTGGCATCGCGACATGTGAGTTGGTGTTATGAAGGCACCACCGGCGGCTACGGGTTTGCCGCTAATGGCTGGCGCTGAATAGGCCAATCTGGACTGGTCCGAACCTCTTTGCTCGAGTCACCGGTTTGCCGCTGATAGGTGCAAATGGCTGCTTTGCAACGGCCTCGTCATGTCTCTCGACAAGGTAATTGACGCCGGCGGCGGCGTGGAATTTGATGACGTGCCCCGCGGCATTGTGCACCACTGTCGCACCCGTCGCGCCCGACAGGATATCCACCGCGTGTCCCGGCCACGGATTGCGCAGCCTAACAGGATGGTCTGTTCCTGATTCAATGACCACCGTTGTGGGAACGCCACCACGCACCTGCACGTCAACTTTTGTTTTGCCGCGCACGTAGACGCTGCCGTCAAAATTCCATCCTGGCGGAACAGCGGGAGCGATGCGAATCAACCCATCATAGTCCTGCACCAGCGCTTCCTGCAGCGCGTCGGCGACGACACCCGACTGCTCCACGTAGAATTCCCCACTCGTGCCACCCCAATTCGCCAGCCCGTTCACAAACTTCTGGAATTTCCGCGTTGACTCAACAAGAGTGGAACCCACCTGGCCGCCCAATTCCAGGCGTGCAGCTTGAATGGGATCGAAGCTCCAGTCTGCGGACAGCGGGAATGGGCGATGCATATACGTGCGCCTGGCAAGAGCGAACAAGGGCGAAGTATCCCCGATTACAGCGTATGGCCATACAGGCTCCAGTCCGATGTTTTCAATATTGTGATTGTGCGCTCCCGGGCGATAGGATTCCGCAATCACATCAGTTCCGACGGCGTCGGCTGAGGGCAGCAACAAGGTGAGCGGGGGGTGCTCCTGAGTGCGAGGAAACGGAGGAATTTTCGGCAGCGCCGCTTGCAACCGCTTTACCAGATTGGGGTCACGGCCCAGCAGCTTCGCTGCCTTAATCGTGGCTGGATAGAGCGCCCTGGCCGCCGCAATGTCCGTGGTCGGGTCGGTCACATCCCATTGTGTCTCGTGCGCGTTGGAAGGGCTGGTGTGCAGCAGACCGTCGGGTCCCAGCTTCTGATAGGAACGAAGGAAGCGGGCGGAAGCGGCCATAATAGGATAATTACGGATCAGAAACTTGAGATTATCGGTGGCAAGATATTGGCGCCACACCCAGAGCGATATCTCGGCTCCGGTTGTCAACGTCCGGGCATTGAAATAGGGAGGGAATGAAAGGTCACAGTCGCGGCCAATTCTGCCGGGAATCCTTGTCAAATTACTCCATGATTCGAATTCGATGCCCTTTCCGTTGAAGCGCATGGTCTCTGCGATGCAAGCTCCGGAATGCCCTTCCATAAAAACGTTTGTCCAGACCTTGAGGGAAGGCAGGTCCTCTCGGTAGAGATTGAAATACGGCGCGTTGAGTTCCGTTAACCCCGCGCCGATGTTGGCCGCAACCTGCATGCGCAGATTCCAATGCCAGAAGGCCGACGGATCCCACATATGCGCGTCTCGCACGGACGAAAGCATGTCTGCCACGCCCGCCTGCGTGCCGGGAAATTCCGTGCCCTTCTCGGCCGCCGCGGCAAAAAGGTAGATGTTCCGTATATTCTCCAGATACTCGCCGGCCCCGTCCTTTGAGCTGATCTTGATGATTCCCGCACGATGCCAGAAAGCGTGCCACCAGACTTTGTGCGCAGCGGCAGTCCCCGCGGAAAGGGCCGGATGGGCTGCCGCTTCCACGTTTTCTTTGCCATCATAATGCGGCGCGGCCACGATGACCCGGAAATGGCCGTCTATATAGGGCTTGAACGAAACCGTGATAGTCACGGGATTGGTGACGGCAACCGACACATCGCGCCCCTCCGCTGTAATGGCAGACAATGACCCAAACGCCCGTCCAGACGACCCGGGATTCAGGTCATCGATCCAGCTTTGTGACAGATAGCCCACCGTGCCGCTGACCGACGCCATGGGTCTTCGGGGCGGCCACAGCTTCAAATGCGCCGTCTGCGTCTTGTCGGGCTCTGCACCTGTAACGTCGATGACCAGGGTATCCGTATCCGGCTGAACATAGGCGGTCGCGGTCATGCCGCCGCCCCGCTCTTCGAATTGCCCGTCGTACAGATTAAGCCGTCCCGAATAATCTTTCGCTTGCGTCAACAATGAGAGCCCGGGTACGACAACCCATCCCGGCGACAGACGCCTCGGCATGGTGTCGGCCCGATTAAGCTGCGCCGTAAAGCCGTTCCCCGACCAGACAGCAACACCGAGCCGCCCGTTGCCCAGCGGCATGGCCTGAGCGGGCTTGATGTTCGGCTGGCCTAGAACAATGTCAGAGCGGCCAATCACTCCGGCGACATCAACCTGGAATTTGCCATGATGCCAGGCGGTTGTCGCACGGCGCGCAGAGGATTGAGCCCAAACACTCGCCGCAAATACCGCGCAAACCAAAACAAGAAAGAAGATCTTGCACGAAAACTTTCTCATCCTTACCTCTTCTCCGGAACCCGTGGCAAGCTGCCTGTTTCAATTAATTCGGACGAGTGGGAGCCTACCACTTTCCATCACAAAGGGGCAAGCAAGCCCATGGCCTCCATGCGCCGATTCGAATTCCTCGCGAGCTCCGCGATATGTGTCCCCCCTGCGCCAGAAAGCGGTCCGGTGCCAACATGAGGACGGTGCATTGCTTGCCTGTCGGCCCGCGGGCGTGCCACACTGGCACATGGCCGGTCGCACCTATGGATTCACTTCAAAGCCAAGACAAAACAGCTTCGGTTCCACCTGTGCTGGTGGTGAAGGGCCTGGGCAAGCGGTACGGATTTACTGTGGCCCTGGACGGGATTTCCTTCCAGGTGGGCTGCCACGAAATTGTGGGGCTGCTGGGCCCCAATGGCGCCGGAAAAACCACCACCATCAACATCGTCCTGAGCGTGTTGGAGCCGAGTTTCGGAAGAGTAATAATTGATGGCATGGACATCGCAACACACCGGCGGGAGGCGCTGGAACGCACGAACTTTACCGCCGTCTATGCACCGCTCCCGGGCAACCTGACGGTGTGGCAGAACCTGCGGGTTTTTGCCATGCTGTATGGGGTGCCCTCGGCAAGGGCGCGCATCGAGGCCCTGCTGCACGAGTATGACCTTCTGCAGTTTCGCAACACCAAGTGCGGCTTACTTTCATCAGGCGAGCAGACCCGCGTCTCCCTGGCCAAGGCCATGCTCAACCAGCCGCGCCTGCTGCTGCTGGACGAGCCGACGGCGTCGCTGGACCCTGCGAGCGCCCGCGAAATCCGTTCGCGCATTCGCGAGTTTGCCGCACAAAACGAGGCGGGCGTGCTGTGGACCTCGCACAACATGTACGAGGTTTCGGAAGTCTGCAGCCGCGTGCTGTTTGTCTCGCACGGCAAGATTCTGCTGGAAGGCGATCCCAAAACACTGCCCGCCGAGTACGGGAAAGAATCGCTGGAAGACCTGTTCGTAACCGTGGCTCGCGAACCGCTGAGCCTGGAGGATTGATGACGATGGGCGCTAGCCTGCGCCGGGTTGCTGCCATTCTGCTTCGGTTGTTCTACCTGCTGCGGGGCAGCTCCGCGCGGGTGGTGCCACTTTTCGCCTGGCAGGCCGTGGACATTGTGCTGTGGGGGTTCATCAGCCGCTACCTGAACACCCTCTCCTCCGCCCGCTTCAACTTTATTCCGGCGCTGCTGGGAGCCATCATTCTGTGGGACTTCCTGGTGCGGGCGCTCCACGGGGTGATCGTCGCTTTCTTTGAGGATGTGTGGTCACGCAACTTCCTGAACATCTTTGCCGCGCCGATCGCGATCTCGGAATATCTCACCGGCCTGGTCCTGTTCAGTGTCGCAACCAGCGTGGTGGTACTGGCGGTCATGGTGGTTCTGGCCACAGCGGCGTTCGGGCTCCAGTTCTTCACGATCGGGGTAATGCTGGTTCCCTTCCTCCTGCTGCTCTTTCTTTTCGGCGTCGCGCTGGGGATTTTCGGCGCGGCGATTGTGCTGCGCTGGGGGCCGGCGGCAGAGTGGCTGATCTGGCCCCTCCCTGCCCTGCTGTCGCCACTGGCCTGCGTTTTCTATCCACTCTCGGCGTTGCCCGGCTGGCTGCAGTGGGTGGCGCGCCTGGTGCCCCCGACGTATGTGTTTGAGGGCATGCGTGGCGTGCTGGAAGGCCGTGGCACCCAACTGACGCCCATGCTGATCTGCACAGCTCTCACCACCCTGGCGCTACTTGCCGCCTGCCGGGCGTTCCTGCGCGTCTATCGCCATGCGGTGCGCACAGGTCTCATCGCGCGCTACAGCGCCGAGACGGTGAGCTAAGCGTGTGATGCGGAGCCCAAGTTTTGAGGCTTTCCCGGTTTTCATCTTCAATGGGACGGAAGCCACAGCGTAAAGGGAATGGCGCCGCCCGGGCAAATTGCCCTGCCCATGGCGCGGTTGTATACTCGTTCGGGTTCGTGAAAGGAGACATCGAATGACAGGCCACAGAAAGGTTTCTGTTCTGGGGGTTGTAGCCGCGCTCGGTTTCATGACCATTGGGATCAGCTCTTTGCTTCACGCGCAGGCAGCCGGAGTTCTGACAAATCTTGAGATCGGATCTTACAAAACCAACATTGAGTACCTGAGATTTCCACTCGACCAGCCGCTCTCTGCTTCGCGATTCGACTACACGGCGACCGTGGGGATGGTGCATACCGCGAAGATCTTCATCACGGCCACCACGCCGGCGAATACCGGCGCGGAATTGAAGATCAACGGAGTTGCGGTGAAATCCGGTGAACGGCACGAGGTGAACCTGAAGGAAGGCGCCAACCAGTTCGTCATTGCGCTTTCCACACCCCAGGCGCCTTTCGCGCGCTATCACCTGACGATCTACCGGAAAGACTTTACGAAGACGTACACATCCGAGAAGCTTGGCAAGGGCATCTGGCGCGTCTTCGATTTCGGCGGCATCCGCGGGAACGAAAGCTTCTACCTGGTGGCGGGAAAAGATCGCGCTCTGCTGCTGGATACCGGCATGGGCGAGGGCGACCTGCCTGCATACCTGTGGACGCTGACCTCGCTGCCCATCGCCGTAGCCATCACACACGGCCACGGGGACCATTTCAAGCAGGTGAACGAATTCAAAGACAGTACCGTGTACATTTCGGAAGAGGATGCCACCCACCTTCCAATGGACTACATCACGCCGAAATTCAAATGGATCAAGGACGGTGACGTGATCGACCTCGGCGGGGGCCGAAAGTTTGAGGCGATCCATGTGCCCGGGCACACGCTGGGCTCCATGGTCTATCTCGACCGCAAAGACAATATCGCCGTCACCGGCGACGCCGTCGGTTCCGGCAGCATGGTTTACCTTTTCATGCCCAGCTGCACAGCGCTCGACCAGTATCTGCAGGGCCTGAAGCACCTGCAGGAGAAGTTGAAAGGCCTCGACCATCTGACCCTGTTGGTAGGCCATTCCTACCAGGAAAAGGTGCCACTGACAGGCGCCACGGCACAGGAATACGTTGCAGACATGATCACCGCGGTGGAGAAAGTCATCAGCGGCCAACTGCAGGGCTGGCAGGTCTTCTCAACCTTTGGCCGTGAAAAGTTCGAGTTGCGCGAATTAAATGTGGGGCTGGCCGGTCTCTGGTATAACCCGAAAAACCTGCGCACTGCACCGGCCGCGTTGGGCGACCTGGACCTGAAAACACCGGCGGGCAAGTTGCTTGAGTGGAGGCCGTGGTTCTCATCGTACGTGACGCATTACACCGTCAAGATGCGCGAGCAGAGCAATACGCTGGAGGTGACTCCCGTCGCGTATTGGCCGAATTACAAGAAGTTGACTGTAAACGGCGCCGAAGTGAAGTCCGGCGCTACCCATACCGTGAAACTGACTTCGAGTGGAAACAAGATCGTGGTCACTGTTACCGGGAATGACGATTCGACAAAAACCTACACGGTACAAGTCCAGCAATGACTCCAGCGCCCAACCACAGCCAGTGATTTCCTGACAGTGCTTTCTACAGGTTTGAAAAGACCCTCGGGAAGGAGGGGGGGTGCCCTGATGCTTTGCACACGTCGCAAAACGCGCGAGATGCAGATTCCCGGCAGCCAGTGGCACGACAACGCTTGTGAGCCGATCACCATCTTGCGAATGACCCCGAAAGAGATATAATCGTTGCCATTAGTCCAGAAAACGGGGAAGGGATTCCGGAGAGAGGGGGCACGAGGCTCCGATCCCTGCAAGTCGATACCAAGGAGAAAACTATGACAAGGAAATTGCTGGGGGCCCTCCTGGTGCTGGCACTGGGGGCCACGATGTTGTTCGCGCAGTCCGGGATGAGGAGTGGTAAGAACGCCGCGACCGAACATGAGATCCAGAAGTTGGAAACCAGCCTGTGGCAGGCGTGGAAGGATCATGACGCCAAGCCGTTTGAGGAACGCCTCACCGGAAATTCCATCAACATGGTGAGTCCCATCCAACGCGGCAAAGCAAACATCGTGAAAGAGATCACGTCAAACAGCTGCAAAGCCAGTAGCTTTTCGCTGTCCGACTTTGCCTATTCCTGGTTGAGTGCCGACTCAGTGATTGTCACCTACAAGGCAATGCAGGAGGGAAGGTGCAACGGCAAAAAGCTTCCTGCAATAGTGAACGCCAGTTCCGTGTGGGTGAAGCGGAACGGAAAGTGGATGAATCCCTTCCACCAGGAATCGCCTGCTATGTAGCAGGACAATTCGTGCAAATGGGAATGAGTAGCAAGCCGCAAAGCCTCCCCTCATGCTCCGGATTTCAATGCCTGCGGGCCACCGGCTGTAGAGCATTGCAGGGAGGGCGCGACTTGAGGTGTGGGATTTTGGCTGCTGCGTGCGCCGGAGGAGGATCGGCTAGATCCAGCGGAACCTTGAGGCAAATTCCCAGCGTGGTGCCGAGTTGCACTCACACACTCTGATCTCGCGTGCCTTTTACCATCCAAGGAGGTTTGTCCATGAAACCAAAAGTGATTTTGCTGGCCGTATCCCTAATCTTTACAACCCTGGCATTTGCCGCGCAGAAAAGCGATCCCGTGATCCGGCTGATGAAGGAATTCACGGAGGCCGACGGACCTTCCGGTGCTGAGGGCCCAGTGCGAAAACTCTACGAACGCGAGATGCGCAACGCGGGCGCTGAAATTTCAACGGACGGATTGGGCTCGGTAATTGCGAAAGCGCCGGACGGTTCGGCCGGACCGCGAATCATGGTGGACGCACACCTGGACGAAGTGGGACTGATGGTGCGCGCCATCACGCCGCGGGGTTTTATCAAGGTGCAGATGCTGGGCGGCTGGTTAGGAACAAATATGGTGGACCAGCGGTGGACGATCCTGACCGAAAAAGGTCCCATACCGGCGGTGAGCGGAACACAGGACGCCCACATCGCCACGCCGGAGCTGGAGAAGTGGTCTGTCGATCCGTTGAACGTTTATCTCGACGTGGGCGCGACCAGCCGAGCAGATGCGGAACGTCTGGGCATCCGCATCGGCGATCCCATTGCGCCGGCCAGCACTTTTCTTAAGCTGGCCAATCATCGCTATGCGGCAAAGGCCTGGGACGACCGCATCGGGCTGCTGGTGCAGCTTGAAGCGCTGAAGCTGCTGCAACGTGAAGGCGTGAAAACACCTAACCAGATTTTCTTTACCGGGACCGTGCAGGAAGAAGTGGGCATGCGCGGCGCGGTGACCGCCGCACAGGTGGTCAAGCCCGACGTGGGGATCGCCATCGAAGTGGGCATTGCGGCGGATTCGCCCGGCACGAATCCGGACCAGGCGGAGGAAAAACTGGGCGCGGGTCCCGGCATCTTCGCCTACGACTCTTCAACGCTGCCCAACAGAAAGCTGCTCCGCCTGTTCCGCAGCGTCGCAGAGGCAAACCACATCCCCTTGCAGACCGACCTCGTGGTCCGCTACGGCGAAGATGCGTCAAGCATGCAGAAGACCGGCCGGGGCGTCCCCGTCATCAACTTCGTGGTTCCCACCCGGTACACACACGCCAACACCGGCATCATTGACCGGGCTGACTTCGACAATGCCGTCCGCCTGCTGGCCGACGTGCTCAGAAAGCTGGATGCAAACACCGTGAAGGGCCTGACTGATTTCCAGTAATCGGCAGGCACGATGATAAACTAGCCGCTATGAGTTCGGCGCGAATCCGTTTGGGAACCTCAAGCTGGACCGGCGAGGGATGGGTGGGCAGTTTCTATCCCGCCGGGAGCAAGCCGCAGGATTTTCTTCCGCTCTACGCCAAGCGCTTTGACACGGTGGAAATCGACAGCACCTTCTACCGCATTCCCGCTGCTCGAACCGTGGAACAGTGGCGCGAGCGCACGCCCGAGGGCTTTACCTTCGCAGCAAAGATTCCCCAAACCATCACGCACGAGAAAATGCTGGTGGAGGCGGAGCAGGACCTGGCCGCCTTCCTCCGCGTGATGGACCTGCTGGGCGACAAGCTGGGGCCGTTGCTGTTCCAGTTTCCCTATTTCAACCGGCAGAAATTTAGCAGCCTGGGCTCGTTTCTGGAAAGGCTGGAACCTTTCCTCGATCAGCTTCCAAAGAGCTACCGGTGGGTGGTGGAGGTGCGCAACCGGAACTGGCTTTGTGAAAAGCTCTATGCGGCGCTTCGCAGGCACGGCGTGGCGCTGGCACTGGTGGACCATGCCTGGATGCCGCGGCCAGCAGAACTTTTAGATACCGGTGACCCCATCACTGCCAACTTCGCCTTCGTCCGCTGGATTGGCGACCGCAAGGGGATCGAGGAACAGACAAAAGTGTGGAACCGGACGCTCGTTGACCGCACCGAAGACTTGCGCGAATGGATCAAAGTACTGGGCCGTGCGGCCCGGCAGGTGGACATCATGTTCGCCTATGCCAACAACCACTACGGCGGATACGCTCCTGACACGATTGAGATTTTCCGGAGCCTCTGGCCGCAGGATCAGATGGCATTGCCGCGAGACGCCGGAAAACGCGAGACAGGCGGCAAGCACGGACAGCAACTTCTGGGATTTGCCAGAGAACCAGACCAGTAGTGCAGGCGGAGAATTCCACACGCTGCAACGCAAGCGTCTGCGCCGGCGGCAGTTTTGTAAGCAAACACAGAGTATTTTCCAATTTAATTTCGATGAGGAGGGGCACTAATGAAAAGAGAACAGAACTCGCCCGAAGAATTCGGCGAAGAAGGTGATTCCCCGCAATTGCGCAAATCAATTTCAAGAAGGAGCCTGCTAACGGGCGCGGCGGCGCTGGGCGCGGGAAGCGGGTTGTTAAAGGCTGCGGGCGGCGGGGGCGCGGCGAGTCCACCGCCGGCCTCGCCACGCGTGATTGCGCTCGTCGGCGACCGGTATCATAATCCGGACTACATTCGTGTGAGCCTGGACCGGTTGTTCTCAGAGCTCGACATGCCGGTCGACTACACCTTCCGTTATGACCGGCTTTCGCGGGAGCTTCTTCGGGGTTACCGCATCCTGGTCTGTTTTCGGGACGGAATGATCTGGCCGGGAGGCTATCTCGGGCCTGATGCCTACAACTATGAGCGTGAGCTGGAAAACCCCGGAGATTTTCCAAAGGCGAAACCACAGGACTGGATTACTCAGGACCAGGCGGAAGCAGTGCGCGACTTTGTTGCGGCGGGCAACGGCCTCTACTGCCTGCACAACAGCAGCCACATTTCCCTTTCGTCTCAAACCTACCGGGAAGTGATGGGAGGAGCATATATCGGCCATCCGCCGCTGCGCCCTTTTAAGGTGCGCGTCGTGAACCGCAGCCATCCCATCACGCAGGGGATTGAAGATTTCATGGTGAACGATGAGCAGCACTACGTCACCTACGACAAGGACCCCGCAAACATCTTTCTCCAGGCTGAAAACATTGACGGGCTCAAGTATGCCAGCCATGGAACAAAGTCCATTTCCGGTTGGGCGCACGAGCACGGAAAAGGGCGCGTGGTTTTCACGGCGGTGGGGCACACCATTCACGCCATGTGGGCTCCGCAGTACTTAAAACTCCAGAAGCGCGCTGTGCAGTGGCTATTGAGAAGCATCTAGCGCTTGTGACATCGATCTAAGCAACGGCGCATGAGTCCTGCATCAGCGGCGGAAGTTTGAGATCCGCAGGGACAAGTGAAATGGCGGAAATTGTTACCTTCGGAGAACTGCTCGTCGAGTTTGTCTCCACACGGGTAGGGCAGACCTTCGATTCGCCGGGAACGTTTGAAGGCCCGTTCGCGAGCGGGGCGCCGGCCATCTTTGCCGACCAGGCCGCGCGGCAGGGTGCGCAGGTCGCAATCGCCGGCTGCGTGGGTCAGGACGCTTTCGGCCAGGCCGTCCTGCAGCGCCTGGCGGACGACGGCGTTTCCGTGCGGCACGTTACCCGTTGCGCCGACCGGCCCACCGGCACCGCGTTTGTAGCTTACCGCGCTGATGGCAATCGCCAGTTTGTTTTTAACATTGCCCAAGGCGCAGCGGGGTTGCTGGACACAAGCTCCATCAGCCCTGAGCTGTTTGAAGGCTGCCGCTGGCTGCACATCATGGGATCGTCGCTTTACAATCGGGGGG
>Ga0102953_1000908_pt1 | contig 19419 bp, 12 predicted proteins | sample SalPon2A_C_D2_MG_FD_78509 | JGI IMG/M metagenome (GOLD analysis project Ga0102953, IMG submission 78509) | Soil microbial communities from South San Francisco under conditions of wetland restoration - Salt Pond MetaG R2A_C_D2_MG | ecosystem: Environmental > Terrestrial > Soil > Wetlands | place... | reverse complement strand
GTTCAAGTGGGATGAGCCGAGCCAGCGCCGGTATCCGAGATCGAGCCGGAGGCCAAGCGAACGCTCGACGACGAACCGGTACCCGGCCCGCGCGCCGATCGCGGCCTCGGTGTGCGAGGACCCTCCCCCCGAGATGGCCTGGAGCCCCACGCTGCCGAGCGTGTAGAGGCCGCTACCGTCAGGGTTCGGAAAACGCGGACCGCCGCTCAGAAATGTCCCGAACGACGTGTAGGTCGAGCCGCCACTCGTGGCATGGAGGAACGAGATCTCCGGTTCGACCATCATGTTGCTCGCCGTGAAGAAGCTTGCGTAGAGCGACGGCTGGGCCATCACCCCCGCTCCAGGGACGCCGAAGTAGGTGGTGGTCTGCCCGCCGGCGGCTTCGATGGTGGCGCCCATGCGCGTCCCGATCTCGGCAACGGGGCGTCCCTGGGCGAGCGCGACGGTGGGGACTAGCGCCAGCGCTGCCAGCGCTCGGTGGAATGCGGACATTGGTGCCTCCCTGGACGGGGTCGAACCGTGCGGCACGAACGGTCCACAATACCGCCCCGGTGTCAAACGCTCGTCAAGCGTCGCGAGGCGTTGAATTCGGGGAGGCGTTCGGCGGTGAGCGTGCTGAAGGGTGAGCGGGGCATTCAGCGCGTCCACGCACCGGCGGGCCTTCAGGCCGAGGGCATCGCCAGCAGTGACGCTAATCGCCGCGCGCTCACGTTCGCCGCTCCGCCAGCGAGTGTGGCGCGGGCCGCGAGACCGGCGCACGCGCGTCGTGAGGCATTCGCCAGCCAGTCTCCCCACGTCTCGACGAGCTGGGCACTGTCTCGCACGGCGACCACGCCACCGGCCTCGATCATCCGCCGAGTCCCGACCTCGCGCTCGGCCGCCCCCCCCACGGCCGCGGGCACGGCGAATGCCGCGGGCTCGAGCAGCGAATGCGGTTTCGGGCGCCGCATCGCACCGCCCACGTAGGCGACGTCCGCGAGCGCGTAGAGATCGGCGAGGAGACCGCGTGCCGCCACCCATACCACGCGTGCCGCGGGGGCGGGATCGCCGGGTCGCCAGGTTGCCGCGTCGACCTCGGCGAACGCGGAGGCCGCGAGGCACTCCGGATCGTGCGGCACGAGCAGGGCGGCGAACTGTGGATCGGCCCGCAGCATGATCTGCAACGCGCGACGCACCGGCTCGAGGTCGTCGGGCTCGAGGCTTCCGACCACGGCGATACGGCGGCCGGTGCGCCACGCGACGAGCTCGGCGATCACGCCCAGGTCGGGCACGCGCTCGAGCACCCGGTCGTGTGCGGGATCGCCCGTGACGGTGACGGTCTCCGAGGGCACGCCGAGGCGCGCGAGCCGGTCCGCATCCTCGGGTGTGACCGCTCCAGCGAAGCGGACGCCCGTGAGGGCGTCTCGATAGAGAGCGCGCGCGGGCCAGCGCAGGCGGGCGCTCCCGGCACGGACGGTGGCGCCCACGAGCGCGAGCGGAATGCCACGGGATGCGGCCTGGAGCATCAGCTCGGGCCAGACGTCGGAGCGGCTCACCGCGATCAGCGCGGGAGCGATCGCGTCGAGCGTCCGGCGGACGTCGTCGGGCCGATCGAGCGGCAGATAATCGGCGCGGTCTACCGGCCAGCCGTGCCACGCCGCGGCCGATGGAGAGACGTATGTGAGTACGGTGCGGATCTCTCGCTGGGGCGCCCGCAGACGGGTCATCACGGGATCGAGCGCCAGGCACTCTCCCACCGAGACGCCGTGAAACCAGACGGTGGGGGACGGTTCGATGCACGCCGCCCACCGCTCCCAGCGTCCGACGGCCGCCGCGCGCCCGATCATGCTGGCACGTGCCGTGGGAGGGAGCGGCGCGTGGCGCGACAGGGTCGTGGCGGCGCGATAGAGCGTGCGGTGCATTCCGACCGGAATGTGCTAGCTTCCCCGCCGTGACGCTACGCCAGTATTGGGCCGCGAGCCGGGCGCCGCGCTATAGCGTGCTGTTCGCCGCTCCGCTGCTCCTCCTGTATGAAGGATTCGCCTTCGCGCTCACGGGCTCGGAGACCGCCGGCGTGCGCAACGGCGCCGACGTGCTGCTCAAGACCGCGTTTCTGGCACTCGGCGGGCCGCATGGGGTCGCCGTCTTCAACGTGACGCTCGTGGTGGTGGGTGGTCTGCTCGTGTGGCGCGATGCCCGGCGGCATCCGGGCCGGCTCGATCTCAGGATCTTCGGCGGGATGCTGCTCGAGGCGCTGCTCTATGCGGCGCTCCTTGGCGGCGTCGTCGCCCGGCTCACCACCCTGCTGCTCCATCCCCATCTCGCGACGGCAGCGACGATGCAGACCCCACCTGCCGCCGGCATCGCGCGGCTCTCGCTCACGCAGCAGCTCGTCATCTCGCTCGGCGCCGGGATCTACGAGGAGCTGGTGTTCCGCGTGCTGCTGATCTCGGGGTTCGTCGCGGCGGGGCTCGCCATCGGTCTTCGGCGTCCGGCGGCCGTAGCGCTCGCCGTGGTGCTGAGCGCGCTCATCTTCAGCGCATTCCATTATGTGGGAGCGTTCGGTGACACGTGGTCGCTCGCGTCATTCACCTTCCGGGCAATCGCGGGGCTCCTGCTGAGCGGGCTCTACGTCTGGCGGGGCTTCGGGATCACCGCGTGGGCGCACGCGTTGTACGACGTGGGATTCGCGCTGCTGACGTGACACGGGAGACGGGAGACGCAGGACCGGCCCGTGGCGCTTCCCGGTCTCACCGTTTGGCGTTCTTCTGTGTCACCGCGTAGATCGAATCGAGGATCGGCTTCCACGCGCTGATGGGGGCCGCGCCCGTGAGCAGTGCGCGGTTCACGATGAACGACGGGGTGCTGCGGATCCCGGCGCGAAAGGCGGCCTCGGCCTCGGAGGCGACGAGCGTGCGCATGACGCCGGATGTGAGGCAAGCCTTCAATGAGTCCGTCTGCAGGTGGGCCGAATCGGCGAGCTGGTAGAAGTATGCCGACGGGTCTTTGAGCTCCGCCCAACTATCCTGATGTCGATACAGCAGATCGTGCACGGGCCAGAAATGGTTCTGGCGCGCCGCGCACATGGCGAACTCATGGGCGGCGGCGGAGTTGTGGTGCAGCTGCGTGATCGGGAAGTTCACGAAGATGAGCTTGGCCTTGCCGGTGGCGATGTAATCCTTAATTAGGGCCGGCTCGGTGTTCGCCCAAAACGAACGGCAGGCCGGGCACTGAAAATCCGCCACCTCATAGATGGTAATGGGCGCGGTCGCCCTCCCCCGGGTGCGCTGCGCGAGCATTTCGGCATCGGGGCCCTGGTGTGTCGCGGCCGTGCCTGCGAGGCACGTGAGGGCGAGCGCGGCGGCGCCGAATGACTTGAGCATGGTGCGGAGGCCGTCCTGGTTGCCGGAAGGGGGATGGGGTGTATGTTCTGCCGCAAGATGGGCACGGTGAGTGGATATGTCCACCCGACGAATGCGTGGTCTCGCACGATGAAATCGTGACGTGCCCTTGACAGACGCTTGGCCGGGGTGCAAAATGGCCCCCTCACTGCCAAAGACATCCCCGTCGCGGATTGGCGCGCCGATTGGCCTGCGCATCCGTCGGCGGGTGCCCCACCCCCTTGGCTGGTCAGCATCACCGCGCGGCGCTTCGGCACCGCTGCAATTCGAAGACGAACGTGAGCAGTCCGCAATCCGTCACGGGTTGACGCGCCCCTGAGGCCTGCGCACCGTCGGCGGTGTTGCACCTACCTTCGCGGAACCAAGTGGCACGCGCGCGGTGCTCCGGCACCGTGTTATCTGGAGATGCACATCACGTCCTCGGTTGAGGACGCCGGTACGAGCTCGCAAGGTCGTGCGCCGTGGGCTACGTGCGGCGCAGCATCGCGCTCCCTCGGGGTTACCGTACCCTGAATGCTGTCCGGAGTTCGGTGCCATGCGGTGTCGAAGTCGGATGGAACGTCGGCCCCCCCCACGCCACGGCGTGGTCGGTCGGTGTTCGTTCCGGTTCAACGTAGCGAATCACCTGATCGGGAGGAGTCCATGAGTCTCCGCAGTAAGCTCCGGGCGCTCGGCGTTGTGCTGGCCCTGAGCGCGATGACCGTCGTCGAGGCGGCCGCGCAAGGGAACGGCACGATCGCCGGTCGGGTCACCGAGGAAGCTGGCGGCACCGGGATTGCCGGTGCCCGCATCAGCGTCCTTGGGGCCAACTTCAGCGCCACCACCAACTCGGAAGGCCGCTACTCGATCACCGACGTAGGGGCCGGGACCTATCAGGTCCGTGTCGCGGCGATCGGCTTTGGGAGCCTGGTCAAGACCGTCAATGTGACGGCCGGCGGGGTCACCGAGGTCAACTTCGCCCTCAAGAAAGTCGTGATCTCGCTCGACCAGATCGTCGTGACGGCGACCGGTGAATCCCGAGCGCGTGAGGAGGCCAACGCGGTCTCCCGTATCGACGCGTCGAAGATCACCGAGACCAAGCCGATCACCACGATCGGCGACCTGCTCAACTCGCGCGCCGCGGGCGTCACCGTGATCCCGAGCGCCGGCGAGGTCGGCACGGGCGAGCGGATCCGCATCCGCGGTCTGAGCAGTATTTCGCTCAACAACTCGCCGATCGTCTACGTGGACGGGATTCGCGTGGACAACGGCGCGAGCCTCACGATCGGCACGGGCGGACAGACGATCTCCCGCCTCAATGATCTGAACCCCGATGACATCGCCAGCGTCGACATCGTGAAGGGACCGTCGGCCAGCTCGCTGTACGGTACCCAGGCGGCGAACGGCGTCATTCGGATCACGACCAAGCGAGGCATCTCGGGGCCGCCGCAGTGGCAGGTCTACACCGAGTTCGGCGCGCTCAAGGACAACAACAACTATCCGACCAACTACTACGGGTGGAGCAACGCCGCGACGCCGACCAGCCCGCGGCAGTGCCGTCTCACGTCCATGGCCGCGGGCTCGTGCACGATCGACAGCACGACCAGCTTCAATCCGATGATGAATCCCGCGACCAGCCCGCTCGGCACGGGCTATCGCGAGAACGTCGGGGCCGCCGTCTCGGGCGGCAGCCAGCAAGCGACGTACCGCCTGTCCGCCGGGTTCACGAAGGACATGGGCGTGCTCAAGATGCCGGCCTCGGAGGTCACGCGGATCACGACCGAGCGCGGGAGCACCCCCCCGGGCAATCAGCTCCGGCCCAACGAAGACCAGAGCGTGAGCCTGCGGTCGAACGTCAAGGTCGCGCTGAGTCCGAAGCTCAACGTAGCCTTCGACGCCGGCCTCATCCGCGGCTTCACCGCCCTGCCGCAGAACGACAACAACGTGCTCGGCCTGCTCGGCAGCGCGCTGTTCGGTAAGGGGTGGACGACGCAGCCGAACACGCCGCCTCCCGGCTCAGCCGAGGGCGGGCAGTGGGGCTTCTTCCGTCCCGGCGAGGTGTTCGCCCTGACCGACCGGCAGGACATCACGCGGTTCACCGGCAGCACGCACATCGATTGGAAGCCGTGGGACTTCCTCACGGGAAACTTCACGGCGGGCCTCGACTACACGGGCCAGCGTGACATCCAGCAGCAGACACGCGGCCAGGGACCGAACTTCATCACGTATCGGCAGGGCCGCCGACAGGACAACCGCTTCGAGATCTCGCATTACACGGTGGACGGGAACCTGGTCGCGACGCGGCAACTCACCAGCCGCATCACGTCGAAGACCACCATCGGTGCGCAGTACCTGAAGGACTACTCGTTCGGGAACTATGCCTTCGGACAGATTCTCGCCCCGGGCAGCCAGTCCATCGGTTCGGCCGCGCAGCCGAGCGTGAACGAGGCGACCAGCGAGACGATCACGCTTGGCGCGTACGGCGAGGAAGAGATCGGCTTGAACGACCGACTCTACATCGCGGGCAGCGTCCGGCGCGACCAGAACAGCGCGTTCGGCTCGAAGTCCCGGACCACGTGGTATCCGGGCGCGCGGGCGTCATGGGTGATCTCGGAAGAGCCCTTCTTCCCGAAGCTTCCCATCGACAATCTGCGGCTCCGTATCGCCTACGGTGCCTCGGGCCGGCAGCCGGGCTCGACCGACGCGTTGCTCTACTACGGAGCGAACACGGCGTCGATCACCGGGTCCGATCAGCCGGGTCTCGTGATCTCGGCGCTCGGGAACCCGAACCTCAAGCCTGAGCGGTCCACCGAGCTCGAGACCGGATTCGATCTGGGCTTCGCGGGCAACGCCGCAAACCTGTCGTTCACCTACTACCACAAGAAGACGACGGACGCGCTCGTGTCCGTGCCGGTGCCGCCATCGGTTGGTGCCGCATCGTCGAAGTTCGAGAACATCGGCTCGGTGCTCAACAAGGGTCTCGAGATCGAGCTCAACGTGGCGACCAACGCCACGAAGGCCGTGAGCGCCAACTTCGACCTCGCCTTCTCCCGGAACACCAACAAGCTGCTGACGCTCGGCGCGGGCATCCCGCCGATCGTGAGCGGTGTCTTCCAGCAGCGGCCCGGCTATCCGCTTTACGGGTACTGGGATCGCCCGATCACCGGATATCAGGACGCCAACGGTGACGGCATCATCACGGCCAACGAAGTCACGGTCGGTGACACCGCCGTCTTTCTCGGGTCGTCCATTCCGAAGACCGAAATCACCGGCAACATCGGGTTCGGCTTCTTCCACGGTGCGGTGCAGCTCTCCGGCCAGCTCGACTATCGCGGTGATTACAAGGTCGAGAATCTGACCGATTACTTCCGCTGCGCCTCGGGCGCCGCGTACAACTGCCAGGCCGTGAACGATCCCAAGGCGCCGCTCAAGGCGCAGGCCAACGCGGTTGCGGCCTCGACGGGAGCCGATGGCTACACGTACGCCGGCTACATCGAGAACGGCAACTTCCTCAAGCTGCGCGAGCTCTCGCTGACGTACAACGCTCCCGACTCGTGGGCGAACTTCATCTTCCACGCGAGCAAGCTGAGCATCGTGCTCACGGGGCGGAATCTGTTGACCGTCACGAACTACACGGGTATCGACCCCGAGCTGAACGGCAACGGGCAGTCGGACTTCACCCGTGACTTCCTGACGGCGCCGCCGCTCACGTACTACCTCGTCCGCGTCAACCTGAGCTACTGAGGAGCGCGGATACCATGACGATTGCAACGAAAGGCTATCGAGCCATGACACGCACGGGATATCGTCGAGGAGTGCTGGCCGGCGCCGTGGCGCTCGGGTTGCTCGCCCTGGGAGTCGTGGGGTGCAGCACCACCAGCATTCTCAACGTGACCGATCCCGACATCATCAATCCGGGTGACGTCAGTACGCCCGATGGTGCCGTCGCACTGTACAACGGTGCCATTGGACAGTTCGCGTACGCGAACGCCGGCAACGCCGGCGGCACGGAAGGGCAAATTCTCGTCTCCGGCATGTTTACCGACGAGTACCATCTTTCGGGGACGTTCCCGACGCGCCTGGAATACGACCAGCGCGCCATCTCCGACAAGAACGGCACGCTGGAAGGCGTGTTCCGCGATCTGCAGCGCGCGCGCTCGTACCTCGAGCACGCCGCCGTGGCGCTGGAAGCCTCGGCGCCGACGCCTGGGTCGCGGGTCGGCGAGGTCTTCTCGCTCGCCGGGTACACGTACATCACGATGGCGGAGAACTACTGCGAGGGCGTGCCGATCAGTGATTACGCCCTCGACGGCACCATCACGTACGGTCCGACGCTCAACCGGGCGGACATTCTCGCCCGGGCGCTCGCGGACTTCGACTCGTCAGATGCCGTGACGAGCGACGCCGACATCGCGAACCTGGCCGCCGTCGGCCGGGCCCGCGCGCTGGTGGACGAAGGCAACTTCGCCCAGGCCGCCGCGGCGGTCACGGCGGTGCCGACCAACTTCCAGTACGTCAACACGCACTCGACCAACTCGGGCTTCGAACAGAACGGCGTGTACGTCTTCAACTGGCAGTCGGGCCGGTGGTCGGTGTCGGACAACGAAGGGGTGAACGGGCTCGATTATCGGAGCGCGGGCGATCCACGGGTCGTGACGACCGATGCGGGGCCCGGCTTCGACGGCAACAGCGAGCTCTACGGTCTGAACAAGTACGCCGGCCCGTCGTCATCCATCGTGGTGGCGGACGGCATCGAGGCCCGCCTCATCGAGGCGGAAGCCATGCTCCAGAACGGTGATGGTCCGGGGATGGTGAATGCCTTGAATGCGCTTCGTGCCGATGCGGCCGACAACGGCGGGTTCAACCTGCCCGCCCTGACCGATCCGGGTACGACGGACGGCCGGGTGGACATGCTCTTCCGGGAGCGCGCCTTCTGGCTCTTCGCCACCGGTCACCGGCTCGGTGACATGCGCCGGCTGGTGCGGCAGTACGGTCGCTCTGCGGACGCCGTCTTTCCGTCGGGGCCCTACTTCAAGGGCGGCAACTACGGGACGGATGTGAACCTCCCCGTACCGTTCGCCGAGCAGAACAACCCCAACTTCACGGGTTGCCTGAACCGCGATCCGTGATCGGGCCCATGCCCGCGTAGAAACACCGAGGGGGAAGCCGTCCGGCTTCCCCCTCAGTGCTTCCGGGCCGCGCCGGCCGATCAGTCGTCGCCGGTCTTGGTCCGAATCACGATGACCCCAGCCGACGAATTCGTGCCGTAGTACGTCGTCGCCGTCGGCGCGTTCATCACCCGAATGCTCTCCAAATCGGTGGCCGGCATGGCCATCAGCATCGAGACCTCGGTGAGGGTGACACCGTCGAGCACGATCTTCGGCTGATCGTGCAGGATGATGCTTCCGACGCCGCGATGGCGGACTTTGCCCGATGCCTCGAACCGGTAGAACGGGACCGTATACTGCAGAGCCTGCCATGCGGTGGTCGCCCCCGAGCGCCGGATCTGGTCCTGCGAGACGTACCGCGATGCGCCTTGCGAGTTGGGCGCGGATGCCTGCTGACCGGATTGGGGGTGGGCACATCCAGAGGCGGCCAGGATGGCCGCGACGAGCAACGAACGGTGAGGGAAGGCGGAGCGCATGGTGCCTCCAGGAATGCTCCTAATGCCCATGGTGCACCTGCGGGAGGCCGCCGTCAAGTCGGCGGCCTCAGTGGCGCCAGACGTGCTCCGCGTCGAGCGGCAGTAGGGGGATACGGACCGGGAACGGCGTCACCCGCACCCCGACGTGCCAGCGGTACTCCAGGAAGGGGTTCTCGGGGTCAGGCACCCGCAGCACGAGCCACCAATCGCCGCGGGGCAGCTCCACATCCGCATGGCCCGTGCTGTCCGTCACGACGGTGCGCACCGAGCGGCCCCTGCGGGCCAGCGCGGATTCGGCCGCCGCCGGATAGTCCTCGTAAGCCGTTCTTTCCCAAGCTCTTAGCGAGTCAGCGGCGCGTGCCGCCCGGTCCGCGAGATCGCGCGCACCCGCGGTGCGGTCCCGGTACGCCGCATCCCGCCGTGCCGACCGCTGGGCTAGACGCTCGTACAGTGCGCGAAAGCGCTGATACGCTTCCCGATACCCCGGGCTCCGGGGGTCCCGCCCCCTGAGCGAGTCGGAGAGTGCGAGCGTGCTGTCGCGTGTGGCCTGCCACGCTTGATCGGGGCTCGCGCCGCCCGAATCGGCCCCCGGTGAAAACGCCCGGAGTGCGGAGTCGAGCCCGGGAAAGGTCGGCTTCGGGGTCGCGCTCCGCGCGGCGAGGGAGTCGAGGAGGTGCCGGGGGTTGTACGGGGCAATGGTGACCGACGCCCCGGCGAGGGCCGTACCGTTCACGGCGGCGGAAATCTCCACGCGCTGGGCATCACGGCAGCCGACGCTCGCCAGGACGGCGAGCGTGAGGTACACCGCGAACACGTTGGGGGCGGAGGGACCCGCGCTCACTCCACGATCTGGTCGGGGAAGATGTACTTCTCGGGGTTCACGTGCTGCCCGTTCACGATGACCTCGTAGTGCAGATGGGGCGCGGTGGAGAGCCCGGTGCTGCCGACGAGGGCGATCTCCTGATCACGCTTCACACGCTGCCCGACGCGGACGAGGATCTTCGAGCAGTGCGCGTAGCGGGTGACCACGCCGTACCCGTGGTCGATCGTGACCATCTTGCCGTAGCCCGTGAGCGTCGCGACGTCCACCACGAGGCCACCCGCCGGCGCCACGATCGGCGTGCCGAGCGGCGCGGCGAGATCGATGCCGAGATGTGGACGTGCGACGTGCAGAATCGGGTTCATGCGTTCATGCGCGAACGGGCTGCTCAGGAAACCGGCGGTGGGCTTGATGGAGGGCGTGCGACTCAACCGATCGGTGTAGCTCCGGAGCGAGTCAGCCGCCTCGCCGAAGGACGCGGCGAGCACGTCGGCCCGGCGGATCAGCGCGTCCACGGTGACGCGAGCATCGATGGCCTCGCGGCCCTCGGCCCCGGCAACCGCGAGCAGCGTGTCCCGCTCGGGCCACGCGCCCACCGGGCCACCGATACCCGCTTGCTGCACATCGGGGCTGGTCGGCTCGAGGCCCGCGAGCAGCCGGACCTGCCGGTCGCGTGTGGAGATCTGATCCAGCGTGTCGGTCAGCTGCCCGACCAATTGGCGCGTGCTGGCGAGCTCGTTGGCCAGGAGGCGATTGGCCTCCGCGAGTCGCTGGAGGTGCAGGACGTCGACGCTCTTGCTGACCGTGGTGAAGGCAAACACGCCCGCCGCGATGACGACGACGCCGATGATGCTCCCGACCACCCGGAGCGCACGCGTGGAGATCTGCACGGAGCGGCTGCTTCCGCTGCCGTGCGGAACCACGAGTAGAGTCCATCGTCGTTGCGCCATCAGCACCCCTCGGCGACCGCCCACCGGGCGGGAAAAAGCCGGGTGGAATCCACGCCGGCTCAAGTCAATCAGGGGTGCTAAGATAGGGCTTCCGTGTTGCCCCTGTCAACCACCTGTGGCACAAACGCAGGTCATTGATATGCATGGAGTTACGAGGCCGTTTGCGGCTTCGGAAAAAGCGGCGCCGGCTTGGTGACGCGGCGCCCCGCCGTGCCGGGTCGCGCGACCCGTTCGAGGGTGATGTCGGTCACCGTTCCGTCCAGTCCGAGCGCACGCCAGACCGCCTCCGTCTTCGCGGGAATGAACGGGGAGAGGAGAGCCGTCACGCGGGCCACCGCCTCCGCGAGCGCGGCCAGCGTTTCATGGAGCGCGGCGGTGTCGCCCGTCTTCGCGAGCTTCCAGGGAGCGCGCTCCTCGACGAAGGCGTTGGCGCGCGTCACGAGGCGAAAGGCGGCGGCCGCGCCCTCGTGCAACAGCTCGCCGTCCATCGCCGCCCGGTAGGCCTCCAGGGCCTCCGTGGCCGCGGCGTCGAGCTCCGTCGTGCCGGTGCCCTCCGGCACGATCCCGTCCGCGTACCGGCTCACCATCGAGAGGACGCGGCTCACGAGGTTGCCGTAGCCATCGGCGAGCTCCGCGGTATAGCGCGCCTCGAAGCGCTCCCAGGTGAAGTTCCCATCGGCGTCGAAGGGAATCTCCCGCAACAGGAAATAGCGAAACGCATCGGGACCGAAACGTTCGATCGCGTCGTCCAGGTCGAGCCGGACCCCCGCGGACTTGCTGAACTTCTCACCGCGGAACATCACGAACCCATGTGCCCAGACCCGTTCCGGGAGCGGGAGATCCGCGGCGCGCAGCATGGCCGGCCAGATCACGGCGTGAAAGCGCGTGATGTCCTTGCCGATCACGTGCAACTGTGCCGGCCAGCGCGTCTCCCACCCGGGCGTGGGGAAGCCGGTGGCGGTCAGGTAGTTGGGCAGTGCATCGAACCAGACGTACGTCGTCTGGCGCTCACCGTTGGAGAGCGGCCGAGGAAAGGGCACCCCCCACGCGAACCGCGCGCGGCTCGCTGAGATGTCCTCGAGACCTTGCTCGAGGAGTGCGAGGATTTCGTTGCGCCGCGTCTCGGGCTGCAGGAACTCGGGATGGGTGCGATGCCAATCCAACAGAAAGTCGCGGTAGTGACTCAGGCGGAAGAACCAGTTGCGCTCCTGGGTCCGCTCGAGCGTGCGCGTGGGGTGCAGCACGCAGTGGCCGTCCACGATCTCCGCCGCCTGCTTGAACGACTCGCAGCCGACGCAGTACCACCCCTCGTAGGAGTGCTCGTAGAAGTCGTCGGGGTGGCGCGCGAAGATGCGCTCGAGCAGGGCGATCACGCCGGCGTGGTGGGCCGGCGTCGCGGTGCGGATGAACTGGTCGTACGAGATCGCGAGGCGGGCCCACATCGCCTGGAACCGTGGGGCGATATCATCCACCTGCTGCTGCGGCGTCAGCCCGCGTTCCTCCGCCTTCTGCGCCACCGTCTGCCCATGCTCGTCCATCCCGATCAGGAAGTGGACCTGCTCGCCGAGCAGGCGATGGTAGCGCGCGATACAATCGGCGCCGACCTTCTCGAACGCGTGCCCGAGGTGCGGCTCGCCGTTCGCGTAATCGATGGCGGTGGTGAGGTAGTATCTACGCGTCATCGCGCGGCCCGGCGTCCGGCGGCGACTCCGGCGTCTCGCCGCTCTTACGGCCGCGTCCACGCCGGCCGCGGCGCCGCCGGCGCTTGGGTGCCGGCTTGGGGCTCACCGCGTCGACCGCTTGTTCCGGGGTGACCGTGAGGCTCCCTTCGTCGAAGGTCACGAGCGTCGACGGCGGCTTCGGGACCGCGGGCTCGGTGGGCGCGGCCGCGGTCTCCTCCTTGAGCTGGACGAGCGTTACGGCGCGGATGGCACCGTCCTCGGCGCGCAGGAGAATGCGCTCCCGGAAGATGTCCACGGCCTGCACGCGCTCGACTCCCATGGCCGTGCGCACGGTCTTGCCTTCCTTCGGGAAGCGCTTCCGGCTCGCCACGTAGAAGTCGTGCTCGTAGCGGAGGCAACAGAGCAGCCGTCCGCACCCACCCGAGATCTGCGACGGATTGAGTGAGAGGCGCTGATCCTTCGCGAGCGACAGGCTCACCGGACGAAGCTCCGGGAGCCACGACGAGCAGCAGTACTCGCGCCCACAGCGGCCGACGCCGTTCAGGCGCTTCGCCTCGTCACGGGCCCCGATCTGGCGGAGCTCGATCCGGGTGCGGAAGAGCGCGGCCAGGTCGCGCACCAGTGCGCGGAAGTCCACGCGCTTCTCGGCCGTGAAGTAGATCGTGAGCTTCTTCCGGTCCCACTGCCATTCCGCATCGGAGACCTTCATCAGCAGCCCGTGCGTGCGCACGCGCTCGATCACCTTGCGACGGACATCCTCCTCCGCCTTCCGGAGCTCCCCACCGAGGCGGGCTTCTTCCGAGGAGGCGCGCCGGGTGATCCGGCCCGTGGGCGCGGGCGCCTCTCCCGCGGCGCAGCCGGCGCACGCGATGTCGCACTTCCGCTCGGCGACGTCGCCCAGGGCGGACACGTGTCCCAGATCCTGCCCGCGCTCGACCGTGACGACGACGGGGTCGCCGACGCCGAGCGCGGCTTCCTCTTCCCAGGTGAAGTACGCCTTCCGGTTTCCCTTGAAGCGCACCTCGACGACCGCCGACACGTCAGCGCCCCTCCGCGAAGCGGCCCATCGCGAGGTACTTCTCCGCGCGGCGCGCGAGCAGGTCCTCCGGCGGCACGGTCTCGAGCTCGCGCAGGTGCGTTTCGAGCACGCGGCCGAGCCGCCGCTGTGCCTCCGCCGGGTCGGCGTGGGCGCCGCCGGCGGGCTCGGGCACGATCTCGTCGATGACGCCGAGATCGAGCAGATCCTCCGCGGTGAGGCGCAGGGCTTCGGCCGCGCGCTCCTTCTGGCTCGCGTCCTTCCAGAGGATAGCGGCACAGCCCTCGGGTGAGATCACGGAATACACCGAGTTCTCGAGCATCAGCACGCGATCCGCGAGCCCGAGGGCGAGCGCGCCGCCCGATCCGCCCTCGCCGATCACCACCGCGATGAGCACGGTCTTGAGCGCGGCCATCTCCTCGAGGTTGCGCGCGATCGCCTCCGCCTGCCCCCGCTCCTCCGCGCCGAGACCGGGGTAGGCGCCCGGCGTGTCGATCAGCGTGACGACGGGGACGCGGAAGCGTTCCGCCATCCGCATCATGCGCAACGCCTTGCGGTAACCTTCGGGGTGCGGCATGCCGAAGTTCCGTTGGAGGTTCTCCTTGGTGTCGCGTCCCTTCTGATGGCCGAGGACGAGCAGTGGCCGGCCGTGCAGCCGGGCCCACCCGCCGACGATCGCCGGGTCGTCCCGAAAGAGCCGGTCGCCCTTGAGCTCGACGAAGTCGGTGAAGAGCGCCTCGATGTAGTCGAGCGTGTACGGCCGGCGGGGATGTCGCGCGACCTGCACCCGCTGCATCGGGGTGAGCCCCGAGTAGATCTCCGTGCGGAGCTCGGTGAGCTTGCGTTCCAGGGGCTCGACCTCCTGCGCCACGTCGAGGTGCCGCTCGACCGCGAGCCGCTTCAGATGCGCGATCTGCCGCTCCAGCTCCAGGATCGGTTTCTCGAATTCGAGCTCAAACGCCACGCGTGATCTCCCTCGCCTTGACGAGCCGTACGCGATCTGCGCCGACGAGGTCGCGCAGGGCCTCGAGCAGCTCGTCGTCCAGGGCGACGCGCACGCTGCGTGATCGCAGTCGTGCCGTGGTGCCGTTCCCGTCGTGCCACTCCACGAAGAACGGTGCGGGGCCCGGGTGGGCCGCGCACAACGCGGTCAGTGTCCGCGCCGACTCGCGGTCGAACCCGTTCCCGGCACTCCAGCGCACCTCGAGACCGACCACCCCCTGGGCCCGCAGCTCGGGGAGGGGCACGGCATCCTGCACGATGAAGGGCGCGCGATCCTCGCCGCGGTCTCGAGCGCTGTAGCCGCCCACCAGGAGGAGCGCCGCGTCGGGAGTGATGGTCCGGGAAAGCTTGCTCCATGTCTCCGGAAACACCAGCGCCTCGGCCGTGCCGTGGAAATCCTCCAGGATGAGGCGCGCGTACTCGGCACCGGTCTTCTTGCTGATCTGCCGCTTCACCGTCGTCACCACGACGACCGCCGCCACCTGATGCTCGCTCCACGTGCCGAGGGTGCCGGTGGTGCGGGTTCCGAAGAGGGCGACCTCCTCGCGGAACGGTTCGAGTGGGTGTCCCGAGATGAAGAACCCGATGACCTCTTTTTCCTTGGTGAGCCGCTCGGCCTCACTCCAGGGCGGTACGTCGGCGAGGGGCGCCTGCCCGGGGTTCGCCGCGTCATCGGGCAGGTCGCCGAAGAGGGTCACCTGGCCCGCGTCCCGTTCGGCTTGCCGCACCTGCGCCTCGCGCAGCGCGAAGTCGACGTGCGCGGCGAGCTGCGCGCGATGCCCTTCGAGCTGGTCGAAGGCACCGGCGGCGATCAGCGATTCGATGACGCGCTTGTTGCAGAGCCTGAGATCGACGCGCTCGCAGAACTCCGGGAGCGAGCCGAAGGCGCCCTCGCGCTCGCGGCTGGCGATGATCGATTCGATCGCGCCGCGGCCGACGTTCCGGATGGCGCCGAGGCCGAAGCGGATCTCGCGGTCGCCGGTCACGGTGAACTTCCACCCCGATTCGTTCACCGACGGGGGGAGCACGTTGATCCCCAGCTCGCGCGCCTCGTTGATGTACTCGACCACCTTGTCGGTGTCGCCGATTTCCGAGGAGAGCAGGGCGGCGAGGAACTCCGCCGGGTAGTGCGCCTTGAGCCACGCCGTGTGGAACGACACGATGCTGTACGTGACGCTGTGCGACTTGTTGAAGCCGTAGCGGCCGAACGTCTCGATTTGCGCGGCGAGATCCTCGATGACGCGGCGGTCGTGGCCCTTCGCCACGGCGCGCTCCACGAACCTCCCGAGCTCCGCCTTGATGAGCTCCGCGTTCTTCTTGCCCACCGCCTTGCGGAGCACGTCGGCTTCGGCGAGCGAGAAGCCCGCGAGCACGTTCGCGATCCGCATCACCTGCTCCTGGTAGACGATCACCCCGTACGTCGGCGCGAGCACCTCGGCGAGCGCCGGGTGGGGGTAGCGCACCTTCTCGTCGCCCCGCTTGCGTCGGATGAAGACGAGGTGCATCCCCGAGTCCAGCGGTCCGGGTCGGATGAGCGCGTTCGTCGCGACGAGATCGTCGAACCGGTCGCACCGCATCTGCCGGAGCGTGTCGCTGGCGAGCGCGGACTCGAACTGGAAGACGCCCGCGGTGCGGCCCTCCCGCAGCATCGCGTACACCGCCGGATCGTCCACGTCCACCGCGTCGAGATCCACGTCCACGCCGTGCCGCTCGCGGATCATCTCCAGCGCGTCGTGAATCACGGTGAGCGTGCGGAGACCGAGGAAGTCCATCTTGAGCATGCCGACCTTCTCGAGGCCGACCATGTCGTACTGCGTGATGATGGCGTCCTCGCCGGTCTGCGCCCCGCCGCGCTGCGGCGCCGTGCAAACCGGCACGTACTCGTCGAGGGGGCCCGGTGCGATCACCACGCCGGCGGCGTGCACGGACGCGTGACGGGACAGCCCCTCGATACGCTGCGCGAGATCGGTGAGCCGCTCGACCACGGGATTCTCACGCGCGAGCGCCGCGAGCTCGGGCACCTTCCGCACCGCTTCGCCGATGGAGAGCGCGTGCGCGGGGCCGGACGGCACGAGCTTGGCGATCCGGTCCGACTCCGCGGGACTCACCTTCAGCACGCGCGCGATATCGCGGAGGGCGGCACGCGCCTTGAGCGTCCCGAACGTGATGATCTGCCCGACGCTCTGGCGCCCGTAGCGCTCGCGCACGTACTCGATGACTTCGCCCCGGCGCTCGAAGCAGATGTCGACGTCGATGTCGGGCATCGAGACGCGATCGGGATTCAGGAACCGCTCGAAGAGCAGGTCGAACTTGAGCGGATCGACGTTCGTGATGCCGAGCGCGTAGGCCACGAGGGAACCCGCGGCCGATCCGCGTCCCGGTCCCACCGGGATGCCCCGCGCCCGCGCCGCTTGGATGAAGTCCTGCACGATGAGGAAGTAGCCGGCGTAGCCGGTCGTCGTGATGACGTCGAGCTCGTAGGCCAGCCGCTCGCGCGCCACGTCGGGGAGGGGCGAGCCGTAGCGTGTCTCGGCACCCTTCGTGGCGAGATCCACGAGCAGATCGTTGTCCGACGCGTAGCCCTCGGGGCGCGGGAATTCGGGGAGGAAGTATCGCTTCTCGAAATCGAACTCGCACCGCTCCGCCACGCGCTGCGTGTTGGCGATCACGTCCGGCCGGCCGGGAAAGAGCGCCGCCATCTCCTCTTCGGATTTGACGTAGCTCTCCTGGCCCGTGAATCGGAACCGGTTCGGGTCGTCCAGATCCTTCCCGGTGCCGATCGCGAGCAGGCAGTCGTGGGCCTCGTGGTCTTCCCGGCGGAGGTAGTGCGCATCGTTGGTGGCGACGACCGGCAGGCCGAGGTCCTCGCCGAGCCGGAACATCCCGTCGCGCACGACGCGTTCGTCGGGAATGCCATGGTCCTGGACTTCGAGCCAGAAGTTGTCCGGCCCGAAGACGCGCGCGAACCACTCCGCCGACTGGCGCGCCATCTCGTACTGGCCCTGTCGCAGGTAGAGCGCGATTTCGCCGGACAGACAGGCGGCGAGACCGAGGAGCCCGTCGGCGTGCGCCTCGAGCACCTCCTTATCGATGCGCGGGCGCCGGTAGTATCCCTCGACGTATCCGATCGAGGAGAGCTTGATCAGATTGCGATAGCCCGTGCGGTTCCGGGCGAGGAGGACGAGATGTGAGTACTGCGCGGGGGCGTCGGGGAGGCGTTCCCGCAGGTGCCGGGAGCCGAAGGCGAGGTACGCCTCGAAGCCCAGGATCGGCCGGATCTGCTGGGCCTTGGCTTCCTCGTAGAACGACCACGCCGCGTGGAGGTTGCCGTGATCGGTGACGGCGAGGCTGTCCATGCCCAGCTCCCGCACGCGGCCGACCAGCTCGGGGATCCGATTGGCGCCGTCGAGGAGCGAGTACTCGGAGTGGGTATGGAGATGGGCGAACGGCATTCTCGCCCCTGTTATGCGTGATGGGGGAGCCCGCGAAGACGCGCAGGATTCGCGGGCAGGTTCGACACGGAATTCACCCGCGAAACGTATCCGCCGGTCGCGGCATTGTCAAAACCGTTGCGGGCCTCGTATGTTGCGCCGAGAACGCGGGTTACGTGTCGCCCGCTGCGGTCCCGTCTCCGTGGGAGGACGAGTGGTGCGTCGCCTGGTGTCGACCCTGCTGGCCGTGGGCCTAGCCGCCTGCGGGGGGAGCCAATCCCTGCCGCAACCGGGCGCGATCGCGCGGGTCACCTCCTCCGACGGCCAGACCGCGCCCGCGGGATCCCGGGTGCCGGCCCCGCTCGCGGTCACGGTGACCAGCAGCGCCGGGGCCACCGTCACCGGTGGGCAGGTGCTCTGGACGGTGGTGGCGGGTGATGGTGCCGTTCTCTCCGACACGCTCACGGTCTCCGACGGCACCGGCACCGCGGTGGTCTGGCTCACCCTCGGCCCCACGCCCGGGAGCTACAGCGTGCGCGCGACGCTCGCGGCGGTGCCGTCCCAGAGCGTGATCCTCCAGGCGACGGCGTCTCCACCTCCGGTGGTGGCGAGCGTCGCGCCGACCACGTTCACCGGCCGTGACACGATCACCATTACGGGACAGGACCTCACGGAGACGACGAGCGTCGAAGTCGGCGGTGTCGCCTCGCCGCCGCTCACGGTGTCGGCGACCCAGGTGACCGCCCTCGTGCCGGTCTGCCTCGTGCCGGGCCCCGTGCAGCTCCGCGTGCGCATCGGCGAGGCGAAGAGCGGGAGCATCACCGCGACCTACCAGGCCGCCAGCGCGCCGCTCGTGCTCGCGGCGGGCGACTACGCCTCCGTGGATCCGGCGCAGCTCGCGGGATGCGCGACCTTCCCCGACGCCGGTCCGAGCGGCGCGGAATACCTCCTGGCCCCGCAATCGGTGACGAACGCGCCGGGGCAATCGGTCGCCTTCCGGCTTGCGGGGGACACCACTACCACCACCGCGCCGGCCCCGCGCGTGGCCCGCACGCCCCTGCCGTTCGCGGCGCGCTTCGACGCGCTGCTCCGGCGTCAGGAGGAGCGGATCGCCGCCACGCCGCGTCCACCCGCGGGCCCGACCCCGCTCGCCGCACCCACGCTGGAGGTCATCAGCGTCGGCAACCAGCGCACGTTCGAGGTCTGCAAGAGCCTCCCGTGTGGCGCCGTCACCGACTTCACGTCGGTGAAGGCGACGGCCAAGTACGTCGGCAATCACGCCGCCATCTACATCGACGATCAGGCGCCCGCCGGGGGCTTCACCCAGGCCGACTTCGATTCGCTCGGGGCCCTCTTCGACCAGCATCTGTATGAGGTGGACACGCGCGCGTTCGGCGCCGAGTCCGACATCGACCACAACGGCGTGGTGATCATTCTGTTCACGCCCGCCGTCAACGGCCTCACGCCGTCCTCGCAGTGCAGCACGTCCATCATC